>Ga0209777_10004523_pt1 | contig 16388 bp, 13 predicted proteins | sample FrelakmetHBP12HB_FD_187147 | JGI IMG/M metagenome (GOLD analysis project Ga0209777, IMG submission 187147) | Freshwater lake sediment microbial communities from the University of Notre Dame, USA, for methane emissions studies -HBP12 HB (SPAdes)... | ecosystem: Environmental > Aquatic >...
GGGGGCGGTGGCAACGGGGCGGCGGGCGCCTCGGCCTGGGTTGAGACGGCGCCGAGCGCTAGTGCGGCAGCCACGGCGAGAAACGTCAAGACTGGCACGGGCTTCATGTGAGGTTCTCCTCAGGCTCTCCTGCGGCACAAGTGCACGGCGCCGCGTACCTTCTAGGTTAGACGATGGAGTCGCCCGTGCCAAGAGCAAAGCGAGGTTGCTCGTGCAATGGGTGCGCCAGTGGATTCTGGCAACCTGTCGCAGGCTGTCATGCTGAGCGAAGCGAAGCATCTCGCTGTTGGGATGCCGTCAGCGCGCGGCCACGACGAGATTCTTCGCCCCTGCAAGCAGGGGGCTCAGAATGACAACTCTCGACCCTCTGCCAGAAACTTCTGGCGCACCCCGCGCAATTGCAATTGGCCGGCCCGGCGGCTACACTTTGGCGCGTTGCATCCCCAAAGGGAAAGCATGCGCCTGATCGACGCCAAAACCATCGGCCTGACCGCGACCGTCCCGGTGGAGGTGCTTCTGGCGGCCGGCCGCGTGCCGCTCGACCTCAACAACGTCTTCATCACCGCCCCCGACCCGCCTGCGCTGGTGGCCGAAGCGGAGAACCGTGGTTTCCCGATGAACTCGTGTGCGTGGATCAAGGGCATCTACGCCACGGCCCGGCAGTTGGCCATCCGGCAGGTTATTGGTGTCGCGCAGGGCGACTGCTCGAACACGCACGCGCTGATGGAGGTCTTTGCCTCCGAGGGCATCGAGATCATCCACTTCAACTACCCGTTCCCCAAGGACGCCGCGGCGCTGGCGGCGGCGCTGGACGCCCTGGCGGCCCGCCTGGGCACGACGCGCGAGGCCGCAGAGCGCGAGCGCCAGCGCCTGGGCCCCCTCCGGGCGACGCTGGTGGAGATCGACCGCCTCACGTGGCAAGAGGGCCGCGTCACCGGCGAGGAGAACCACCTGTGGCTCATCGGCTCAAGCGACTTCGGCGGCGACCCGGAAGGGTACGGCCGCGCAGCCGCGAAGTTTCTGGCGGAAGCGCGGGCCAGGCCGCCGTCGCGCGAGCGGCATCGGCTCGGGTACATCGGTATTCCGCCGATCTGCGGCGGCCTGTACGGCTTCCTGGAATCGCTTGGCGCGCGGGTGGTCTATAACGAGTTCCAGCGGCAGTTCAGCATGCCCGGCCAGCCGCGCGACCTCGTGGATCAGTACCTGGCGTACACGTATCCATACGATGTGCATGGGCGGATCGAGGACATCCGCTGCGCGGTAGCCGAGCGGCGGCTGGACGGCCTCGTGCACTACGTCCAGAGTTTCTGTTTCCGGCACATCCAGGATCGGTTGCTGCGCGAGGCCCTGAAAGTGCCGATATTGACGCTGGAGTTCGACCGGCCTGGGCCGCTAGACGGCCGGAGCCGCACCCGGCTGGAGGCGTTCGTCGAGATGCTCGACTCGCGCCGGCCGTAGGGCCCGCCGCGCACGGTTTGCCGGGCGTAGTTTGGTTAGCCGCCCCGCTTGCGGGGCGCGTGCTGTTGAGGCAACGTGAACGACAAGAGCAAACGAATTCTGCAACATGTCGCGCGGCTGCTCATCGCCGCCGCCCTGGTCGCTTACGCCCTCTGTCAGGCGAACCTGCGCGATGCCGTGCGGCCGGCGCCGGGCGAGCGGCCGCTGCCGGTCCTTCGCGACGCGCCGGAAGGCGTTTATGTGGGAACGGAGGACGGCGGCCAGCGGCTCATCCCGCAGGCGGCCTTTGCCGCCGACGGCGCCGTCCGCATCGCCGGCATCCTGACGGTGGTCAAACGCCTGGGAGGGCAGTGGGAGTGGGTTGTGGCGGCGCTGGCGGCGATGTGCCTCCAGTCGCCTGTCGGGGCCGTCCGATGGCAGCTCCTCCTGGCCGTCCAGGGCATCCGCATCACGTTCTGGGAGAGCCTGCGGCTGACGTACATCGGATGGTTCTTCAACAACTGGATGCCGGGCTCGACGGGCGGCGACTTCGTCAAGGCCTACTACATCGCCCGCCAGACGCAACAGAAGACCGAGGCCGTCACGGTGGTCTTTCTGGACCGGTTCATCGGCCTGGTGGCGATGTGCATGCTGGGCGCCGCGGCAATTGCCGTGAGTCTGGAGGATGAGCGGGTGCGGGCGGCCCAGATTATCGTCGGGGCGTTTCTTATGGCGGTGGCCGTCGGTGGGACGATCTTTTACAGCCGCACGTTGCGACGCATGTTCGGCATCGACCGCGTCCTTGCGCTCCTGCCCTTGCGCGAAACTGTTGCCCGCGTGGACCGCGCGATCTTCGTCTACCGGTATCATAAGGGGAAGATCGCGCTGGCGATGGCGTACAGTTGGCTGACGCAGGTCGTGTCGGTCCTGGCGGTCTGGTGGCTTGCGACGGGCCTGGGCAGCCGGGCCGCGTGGCATAACTACTTCGTCAGTATGCCGGTGGTCTGGATCGGGTGGTCGCTTGTCCCTGTGCCGGGAGGCGTGGGCGTGGCCGAGGCGCTGGCGCAGAAGTTGTTCGGGCCGGCCGTCCTCGGGATGGCGGGGTCGGCGGCGGACGCCGCGACGCTCGTCCTGGCGATGATGCTTGCCTACCGCCTGGTGCAGCTCGTGGTCAGTCTGCCGGGGGCGGTGTTCTACCTGGCGCGGCGGACGGAGGTTCCGCCCTCGCGGATGCGGCAGGAAGTGGAATCGGAGACGCGGGATGCCTGAGTACGTCGGCGCCGTTCACCTTCATTCGTGTTACAGCGATGGCAGCGGCACGATCCGCGAGATCACCGCGGGCGCGCGACGGGCGGGCCTTGACTTCGTCGTCATGGCGGACCACGACACACTCCGCCCGCGCGAGGACGGCTGGGAAGGCTGGCGCGACGGCGTGCTGCTGGTGCTCGGCATCGAGGTGACGTGCCAGTTCCGCAGCCACGTGGTCGTCTTCGGCGCGCGCGACGTGACGGCCCTGCGCTTCAAGCCGCTCGCGAGGGTCCTCTTCGACCTCCGGAACCAGGGGGCGGTGGCCTTTGTTGCCCACGCCCATCCGGCGAAGATCATGGGTTACTCGATGAAGGGCGGGGAACTGACGGACTGGGAGATCGAGGGCTTTACGGGCGTGGAGCTCTGGTCTTTCATGCACGATATCTGCGACGGGATGGCGCCGTGGCGTGTTCCGTCCTTCCTTCGCGACTGGCCGCGGAGGGTGCGCGGCCCGCACCCCGGCACCGTTGCCCATTGGGACCGCATCACGGCTGTGCGGCGGTTCCCGGCGGTCGGGTCCCTCGACAATCACGGGTTCGTGATCCCGGTGCTTGGTGCCCAGATACTGCCGTACGAAGAGGGGTTCCGTACGTTGCGGACGCACGTCTTCGCCGCGGAGTGCACCGGCCGGCGCGAGGATGCCGGGCTAATCACGGACGCCCTGTGCCGCGGCCGGGCGCTGCTGGCCCTCGACATGCTGGCGGATGCGCGCGGTTTCCGATTCGAGGCCGACGCGGGCGGCCGCCGGATCGAAATGGGTGAAGAGCTTCCGTGGCCGGGCCGCACCGATCTTACCGTCCGTTCGCCCGTGGCGGCGAAACTGACGCTCCTCGGCGGCGGGAAGCCCGTGGCCGAAACGGTCGGCCAGGAACTTCGGTACACGGCCCAGGGGGCCGGTGTTTACCGTGTTGAGGCCCGGCTGGACGGAAAGCCGTGGGTGTACACCAACCCGATTTACCTGCGGAACACCGGGGAAAGCCCGTAATGTGGCACGGCTGGCTTGTCCAGCCGTGGCGAATGTCGTCGGCGACGTTCCCCACGGCTGGACAAGCCAGCCGTGCCACGCCGCATCGAGTGCCAAGCGTTATACAGGTGATCCAATGAGAGTCTTCGACACGCCTCTGGGCCGCATGGCCGTGGCCGCCACGTCGCGGGGCCTGGCGCGAGTTCTCTTGCCGAATGAGGCCGCGGCGCTGCGCGCATCTGCGTCATCGCCCCGGCGCGCCGGGGCTGCTGAGGCTCTGGCCGCGAGGGCCGAGCGGGAGATTCTCCAGTACCTTGCCGGGCGGCGTCGGGAGTTCACCGTGCCGGTGGACCTTTCCGGCCTTCGCAGCCGAAGCGGCTGCTTCGGCGGAGTGGGCTCGGCGGCCCCTGCCTTTCACGCAAAGGTGCTGCGGGCCCTGGCCCGGGTTCCTTACGGGCGAACGGTGACCTACGGCGAGTTGGCCGCCCGCGTTGGCCGGCCGCACGGCGCAAGGGCCGTCGGCCAGGCGATGGCCCGCAACCCCGTGCCGCTGGTCATCCCGTGCCATCGCGTCGTGGCGTGCGGCGGGGGGCTGGGCGGATATGGGGGCGGGCTGGACCTGAAACGGCGGTTGCTGGACTTGGAAAGCGGCCGGTGAATGGTCGCCCCTCGGGATCTAGAGCCGGCTGCGGCGCCGATGCTCCTAGACATTCCTTCGGGGTGGTTCTAGAATGCTGGCGACGCCGCGCGGTTCGCGCGGCCGGTCTTGCCTGGGGACGCTCGTGTTAGGATCTTTTATGATGCGTGCACGCTTTGTAGCCGCCGGCGCAGCCGTCCTTCTTGCCGCCGCCCTTGCAGGCCGGGCCGGCGCCGAGTCCCTCGACCTGAAACGGTACATGCCAGTGTCGGAAGTCCAGGCGGGCATGACCGGCATCGGCAAGACCACGCTTGTGGGGACCGACATCGCGGAGTTCCAGGTCCGCGTGCTGGCGGTCCTGAAGAACTCCGGGCCGAAGAGGGACCTGATCGTTGTCCGGTGCAGCGGCGCGGGTCTGGAGGAAAGCGGCATCATCGCGGGCATGAGCGGCAGCCCCGTTTACATCGGCGGGGGGCTGATCGGCGCGGTGGCGTTCGCCTTCCAGTGGGGCAAACTGCCGCTGGCCGGCGTCCAGCCGATCGAACAGATGCTGGAGGTCAGCGACGCCAACTCCTGGGCCGCGCGCGGTTCTTCGCGCGCGGTCGGGGAGCCGTGCGGGGCGGGCGCGGCGCAAGGGGCGGGCATGCTGCGGGAAGCGGGCGCGGCGCGCGGGGTGGGCGCGGCGCCTCTGGAATCTGGTATCTCGGATTTGAAATTCAAGATTACAGATACCACATTAGAAACCCCGGATGCCGGAATCGCCTGGCGCCAGGAGAGCGGCACCGGCCGGCCGGCGCCCGCCGGCCCCGCGTTTTCCGTCCCCGTCTCGGCCCTGGGCCTGGGTGACCTTCCAGGGTCGCCGGCCGGCCGCGAGGCGTTCGACCTTCAGCCGATCCAGACGCCCGTGATGGTCAGCGGCCTGGCGCCGCGCGCGATGGAACGGTTCCGGCAGGTCCTGGCGCCTTTCGGCATGGTGCCGATGATGAGCGGCGGCTTCGACCCGACGCGGCCCGTCAAGGCCCGCCTGGAGCCGGGCGCGCCTCTGGTGGTCTGCCTGATGCGCGGCGACGTGGAAGCCACCGGCGGCGGCACGATCACCGAGATTGTCGGCGACCGCGTTTACGGTTTCGGACACGCGATGTTCGGCTTCGGCGAGGCGGACTACCCGCTGATGACCGGTGTGGCCCAGGTCGTCGTGCCGTCGCTGATGCGGTCGTTCAGGATCGGGGCGTCGGTGGGCGAAGTGGGGCGCCTCGTGTGGGACGAGCAGACGGCCGTCTTCGGCCGCCTGACGAAAGAGCGGGCTGCCATGGTGCCGATCTCTGTGAAGGTGACCGGCCCTGCCAAGGGCGCCGAGCGGTCCTACCGCTACGAGATGATCCGCCACCCGAGGCTGTCGCCGTTGTTGGCCGGCATGGCCACGGGTAACAGCCTGGTCGTGCAGGCGGACCTTCCGCGGGAGCACACGGTGGCCTACCGTGTGACCGTCAAGCTCGTCGGCCGCTCGCCCGTGGTCCGCGAGAACCTGGCCGTCAGCCCCGACGCCGACGCGTACGTGGAGGCCCAGGTGCGGATGATGCTCCTCCTGGCGATGGACAACCCGTTCTGCTCTCTGCCGATCGAGTCGGTCGAGGTTGAGGCGACGATCGAGCCGGAGTCGCGCCAGGCGGAGATCCAGGAAGTGCGGGCGCTGCGGAACGCCGTGCGCCCCGGCGGCACGATGCCGGTCGAGATGAAAGTGCGGCCGTACCGGGCCGAGCCGCGGTGGCTCCGCGTCGAGGTCCAGGTGCCGGCCGACTATAACGAAGGCACGTACCGGCTGAGCCTGTGCGGCGCCGACGAGGCGCTGCGGAGCGAGATGCGCGAGGCGCCCGCGCGGTTCCGGCCCGATGACATGGACAGTCTCCTGAAGATCCTGGGCCGCAGCGAGCGGCGGGACCAGTTGTTCGTCCGCCTCGAGGCGCCCGGCGACGGCCTGGCCATCGGGCGGGACGAGTTGCCGAACCTGCCGACCTCGATGCGGACCATCCTGGCCGAGTCGGCGCGGCGACAGACCTCGGGCATCGCACAGCCGCGTGTCTCCAAGCAGACCGTGCCGTATGTCCTCCAGGGGTCGGGCGACATCACGATCACTGTGGACCGGCACGCCCCGGAGTTGTGAGGTCCTGAACAAGCGGTTTCGGAGAGCCCTATGAAGCACCGCTATTATGTCGTGGCCGCGCTCGTCGCGGCCGCTCTGGCCGCCGCGCCGGCCGCGCTCGGCAAGACGCAGGTCTTCCTGGAGACGAACGAGACAGATTTCGCCCAGGGACACGCCGACGGCATCGTCTGGACCAGCCAGGGCACGTTGCGGCTGGGCCGCGCCGTCGAAAGCCTCCTCCAGACGACCGAGGGCGTCGACTACGTGGCCCGGCTGGCGGAAGGCCCCGACGGCTCCATCTACGCCGTTACCGGCGGTTCTGGCCGCATCTACCGCATCAAGGACGGCAAGGCGTCGATCTTTGCCACGCTGGCCGACAAGTTCCTCTTCTCCTGCGCGGTAGGCAAGGGCGGCGACCTTTACGTCGGTTCGGGCGGCGCCAAGGGCCGCATCTGGCGCGTTCAGCCCCAGGCCAAGGGCGAGGCGAAGGCCGAAGTCTTCTTCGAGGCAGACGACGTCAAGTACGTCTGGGACCTGGCGTGGATGAAGGACGGGGCGCTGGCGGCCGCCACCGGCGACAAGGGCAAGATCTTTCGCATCGCGGCTGACAAGAAGAGCGAGGTGCTCCTGAAGTCCGAGGCCGACCACATTTTGTGCCTGACCGTTGCCCCCGACGGGACGCTCTACGCCGGGACCGACGGGCCGTCCATCGTCTATCGCTTGGATGGCAAGAAGGCGTTCGTGCTGTACGATGCGGACGAGGCAGAGGTCACTGCCCTGGCGCTCGACGCCGCGGGCAACCTTTTCGTGGCCGCCTCGAGCGGCACGGGCGGCCGCGCGGGAGGGACCGAGATGTTGTCGGAAACCTCCATCAGGATCCCGATGTCGTCTTCGCCGCTGCCCAAGGGCGAGATGAAGGAAGGCGCGGCGCCTGAGCCGAAGAAGGAAGGCACGCTTCCGCCGATTGAAAAGAACGGGGCGAAAGAGCCGGCAGCCAAGGCGCCGGAGTCCGCCGCGCCCGGCCTCGCGCCGGCGGCCACGCTGCCCGACAGGCTCCAGGACGCGATGACGGCCGCGCGCTCCTCCGGCGGCGGCAAGCGCCCGGGCGGCGCCCCGAGCACCGGGGCATCGGTCTACCGCATCGCGCCCGACGGCATCGTCACGCGCATCTTCGAGGGCCACGAGGCCATGATCCTATCGCTGGCCGTCGCGGAAGGACAACTCCTCATCGGCACGGGCAAGAGCGCCCGCGTCTATGAGACCGGCTGCGGCTGCGATGACGAAGAGGCGTGCGTGGCGTCGGTCGACCCGAAGCAGGTGATGACGCTCCTGGCGACGCGCGACGGCCGGGTGATCGGCGGCGCCGCGGGGCCGGGGCGGGTCTACGCCCTCTCCAAGGGCCACGCCAAGGAAGGCACCTACACGAGCCAGGCGTATGATGCGGGCGGGTCGGCGCGTTGGGGCACGCTGGACTGGCGCGGCCGGACGCCCGATGGCACGGAAATCCGCATCGCCACGCGCACGGGCAACGTTCGCGACCCCGAAAAAGGAATGTGGGCGGAATGGTCGAAGGATGCGGCGAAGCCGGGCGAGAAGATCGAAAGCCCGCCGGCCCGGTTCATCCAGTTCCGCGTGACGATGCGCGGCCGCGGCGACGCCACCACGCCCGTCCTGGAACAATACGAGGGCGCCTACCAGCGGGTCAACGAAGCGCCGCGTGTCTTGTCGGTGGGCGAGAAGGCCTCGCAGGACCAGGCGGCCCGGGCGCAGGCGCTGGACCGGTTCCGTCAGGCGATGAAGCCGCCGGCCCGCACGGGCGGCCCGGGCAGCCCTTCGTCGCCGCCTTCGGCGCCGCCGCCTCCGCCGCCCGAAGGGCCGCAGCCCGTCCGCATCATCCAATGGCAGGCAGTCGATCCGAACGGGGATTCCCTGCGGTACGATGTGTACATGCGCGGCCAGGGCGAGCCGACGTGGGTCCTGCTGGACAAGGACCTCGCGCAGACGCAGTACGCGTGGGACACGTCCACGGTGGCCGACGGCTGGTACGAGATCAAGGTGGTCGCCGGCGACCGGGCCGACAACCCGGCGGAGACGGCGTTGGAGGGCTTCAAGATCAGCGATCCGATTCTGGTCGACAACACCGCGCCGGTCATCGAGAAGCTCCGGGTGCAGGTGAAGGCCGGCGGCGATGTGGAGGTGACGTTTGCGGCGCGCGACGCCACCAGCCGCCTGACCGCCGCGGCGTACACGATCGATTCAGCGGACCAGTGGCATCCGCTGGCGCCGGCCGACGGCCTGTTTGACGGGCATCAGAAGGAGTTCCGGTTCACCCTGAAGAAGCTCTCGCCGGGTCCGCACCGGCTGGCCATCCGCGCCGCCGACGAGGCGCAGAACATCGGCCACGCGGCCGAGGTGATCCAGGTGGGGAAGTAACCACACGGCGTCACACAGCCCACTGCGCGGCGGATCTCCCGACCCGTATGTGTTTACCGTGTGGCGCACACCGCGGTGAGGGTGCTAAACACGTACCCCGACCCGCCGCCAGGCGCCGTCTATCGCTGGTCGGCCGAAAGACCCGTCAGCAACTGTGCCGCTTTCGGGCCGCGGGCGGCAAACGTCAGCTTGCGCGACTGCGGGCCGGCGATCTCCAGGCGCACTTCCAGGCGGTCCGCCGGCAGGGCTTGCGGCGCACGGTCGGCCCATTCCACGAGCGACAACCCGTCGCCCCCGAAGACTTCCGCCGCCCCGATGCCTTCCAGGTCCGCGGCGCCGCGCAGCCGGTACGCATCGAAGTGGTAGAGCGGCATCCGGCCGTCCAGGTACTCGCGGCAGAGGACAAACGTGGGGCTGACGACCTCGCGGGCCGAGGCGGCCCCGAGCCCCTCGGCCACGCCCTTGGCGAGCACCGTCTTGCCTGTCCCCAGGTCGCCCACCAGCGCAAGCACGTTGCCGGGCCGTGCCGCGCGGCCGATGCGCCGACCCAGGTCGAGGGTTTCCTCGGGGGAGTGCGTTTCGACGGTCCATGCCCCGTCGCTCATTTGAAGTGCTCGTACCCGCCGGGCTTCAGGGTGCTGCGTTTGCCGTCCGACTGGACAATCGTGACGCCGCTGCCGTCGACGATGCGTCCGATGTAAGTCAGCTTCGCCGACTTCAGCGGGTTCTGCTTCAGGAGGTCCTGCGCATCCACGGGTTCGACGGCCAGGAGCAACTCGAAGTCCTCGCCGTCGTTCAGGGCGTGCTCGAGGGGCGTCTTGCCGCTGTCTTTGGCCAGGCGCTTGGCGTCGTCCGAGATGGGGATGGCGTCGGCCATGATCTCGGCGCCGACGCCGCTTTCGCGGGCGATATGGTTCAGGTCTGTCGAGAGGCCGTCCGACAGGTCGATCATCGCGTGAGTGGTCACCAGGGCCGCCAGTTGCCGCGCCTCGGCCACGCGTGGGACGAACGTCAGGTGCCGCCCCAAGACGGACCCGCCCATCTCGCCCGTGACGAACAGGAGGTCCCCCGGCTTGGCGCCCGAGCGGCGGATGGGAATGATGCCCGCCGGCCGGGCCACGAGGGCCGTGCCGACGGTCACGAGCGGCTGGTTCCAGCTTGTGATGTCGCCGCCCACGACCGGGCAGGCGAACCGCTCGGCGGCGTCGGCCATGCCGGCGCTCAGGTCCTTGGCGAACGCCATGTCGCGGGTCTCGGGCAGGCCGACCCACGCCAGGGCGCAGACGGGCTTGGCGGCCATGGCGGCGGCGTCGGAGAGGCTGACGGCCAGGGCCTTGTAGCCGACCTGCCGGGGCGTGGCCTTCGAGAGGTCGAAGTGCGTGCCTTCCAGCAGGGCGTCGATCGTCAGAAGGCACTGCGATTCGCCGCCGAGGCCCACGAGGGCCATGTCGTCACCCGGTCCGATCGGGAAGGCCGTCGGATCCAGCCGGGTGCGGCTGCGTATCCACTCAATCAGTTTCCATTCGCCTTTGGCATCGGACATGTTTTTTTGCCCGGACCTGGATGCCCCGCGGCCTGGGGCCGCGGGCTAGAAACCCCCTCAACGCCGTTTATGTTAGAACCATCTACTCAGATACTTAAGAGCCTCCTCGGCCACTTCCCGGGCCTGCGCTTCGTACGGATAAAGTTCCACGGCGACCCAGCCATTGTAGCCTACGTCCGCCAGTGCGCCCAGAACCCTTTCCAGGTCGATCGCGCCGCGGCCGGGCACGAGGTGTCGGTGCTCGCGCGACGCCGCGATGTCCTCCAGGTGCACGTGCCGAATGTGCGGCGCCAGGCGGCGCACCGCCTGGGCCGGGTCGACGCCGACGCAGAAGAAGTGCCCGATGTCGAAATTCAAGGCCAGCCGCGGGTGCGTCAGGCCCGCCAGCAGTTCCTCGAACTCCTCCGGGCGCTCGATCAGGAGGTGCGGCTCGGGCTCCACCAGCAGGTTCACGCCGCATTCCTCGGCTGTCGGCAGCATGAGCCGAAGGCCTTCGCGGTAGAGGTCCATGGCCTCGGTGCGGCCCATGCCCGCAGGCAGGGGGCCGCCGGGCTCCAGGCTGATGCCGGGGGCACGCAGGTCGCGCGCCAGGCGCATGCAGGCGAGGGTGTGCTCGTAGCGGCGCTGGCGCGGCTCCGGCTCGGGCTCGATCCACGAGGGGTGCCACGTGTCGCCCTGCGCAAAGAGCGTGAACGCGTTCAGGTTGGTGATCGACAGGCGCAGTTCCTTGCAGAGGTCGGCTACGGCTTTGCGGCGACGGGCGTCCATGTGCGGCGGGTAGGCGTGCGGCACATCGGCCATGATCTCGACGCCCGCATAGCCGCAGGCGGCGATCTGGCGAAGGCTCTCTTCGAGGCTGACCTGTTTGAAGGCGTTCGTGCTGAAGGCCAGTTTCATCTCGATCAGGCGTCTCCTCTGGCGCGGCGGTCCGGCCCGCGCCTGCCACTTTCGTCACGGCTGACGGAGAGTGTAACATTTTCCGTGGCAAGAGGAAATACCAGAGGGCGTTATTTTGCTTCCGCGCACTTTACTTCTTGGCTCTTGTCAAGGAGGCATTGATGCAATAAAATGTCCGGAACTTGGGAGGCAACCTGGTGCCTAAGAAGCCGGTGGGTAATACGTTCTTGCAGACTGCGGCCATTCCGACGTTTTTCGGGGAAGCCGATGTGCTGGGGACCTTTGAGGTTATTGACGCGGACAGGATGCGCGGTAAGGAACCCCAGGTGTTCTTTGAGCACCCCCACGGAAGACTGTGGCTCGGCGAGAGCATTAGATGGCTTGAATCCCTGGAAGCCGGTTCCGTGGAAATGGTATTTGCGGACCCGCCCTATAATATAGGAAAGGCGGATTGGGACCACTTCGAGTCGCACGACGAGTATATTGCCTGGTCCCTCCGTTGGATTGAATTGGCGGCGCGTGCCCTCAAGCCTCATGGCAGCCTGTATGTCTGCGGTTTCTCCGAAATCCTCGCGGATATCCGCAGGCCCGCGGCCGGGTTCTTCGCGGGGTGCAAGTGGCTTGTATGGTTTTACAAGAACAAGGCCAATCTGGGCAACGACTGGGGCAGGTCGCACGAATCCATCATCCACTATCGCAAAAGCAAGGATCGCATCTTTAATGTTGATGATGTCAGAATACCTTATGGCAACCACACGCTGAAGTACCCGGTCCATCCACAGGCGGATTCAAGCCAGTACGCCAAGGGCAAACAGGCCCGTCAGGATTGGCAGCCGCATCCCGACGGGGCCAAGCCCAAGGACGTGTTTGAGATTCCCGTCACCAGCAACGGCATGAGAGAAAAGACGCCGCATCCAACGCAGAAGCCGGAGGAGTTGCTGCGAAGACTGATTCTCGCCTCATCATGCGAGGGCGATCTTGTGATCGACCCTTTCGTGGGCTCAGGAACAACACTCGTGTGCGCGGAACAACTGAAACGCCGTTGGGCCGGCTGCGAGATAAACCAGGAGTATTGCCAGTGGGCATCCATTCGACTTCAGGGGGTCCCGAACCGCCCCGTTAGAGAATGGATCGAATCAGACCGCCTCACCGCGCAACGCAGAGAATCCATCAGGTAGGGGCCACGCATTGTCGGTTAAGCAACTGCAGGACCAACTCCGGGACCCGAAAGGCTTCGCCGATTTGGGGTCCTACTATCGATTTGCCGATTCCTTTCTCAAACTCGCCGGCCGCGAGATTCGCGCGAGGATCGTTTCCCCCACAACGCCGAGTTACATTTTCTACCAGTACGGCTCTGCTTACGAGAATCACATCACGCGCCCCCTGAATATAGACCTCTTTATCGAGCAGCCCGATGAGTTTCAGCGCCACCTGAAGGCTTTTCAAGACATCCTCGAGATCCTGCGCTCGGCCAGGGGAGATAAGGCGGCCGCCGTGACCGCTCGCAAATTGAGGGTTGAAGAATTGGACCGTGTGGTTTACACCATTCAGCAGACGGTGGGCTGCGTGGGCGACTCGCTCCCAAACGCCAACCAGAGTCGCAAGCGCATAGGGATGCTTTTTGAGGAACTGGTGGTCCGCCTGATTCGCGAGTTGGGGGTTTCCTGCGAGCCCCGCACGGTCAATATTCCCTTGCCCGGCATGCCGGAACGCAAGATGTCATATCAGCTCGATCTTGTTTTCACGCGCGGCCAGGCCATCGTTGCCAAGGAGCAAAGGCTGATCGGCGAGAATGAAATCGTTGGCTCCGTCAAGACCACGAGCAAGGACCGCATTGACAAGATCTTCCTGGACAAGTTCATGCTCTCCAGGCTTCTCGGACGCGAGGTGAGGGTCGTTGCCATATTCTTGCACGACGTGCAGAGGGCCGTAAGAAAGAAGGGCAAGAAGCGAGGCGAGGACCTCTTTGCCGTCAATTCGACTTTTAAGACAAACCACTTCCTGGGGTATACGCTGGCGCTCAATAAGCTCGACGGTGTGTATTATGTAGATCCACGGCCAGTCATGAGCCAAAGCGACGATCTTGCCCGAGAGATCGGGAGTTTCTCGCAATTCATGGCCAGAGACCTGTGGGCTCTTTAGCGAGACTTGTTTAAGCGGCTTTGCAGTGCTACTCCTGCGGCGCCCGGGCCGTCAGGATGGCCCGCGCGACGGAGCGGCCGCGCACCACGTAGAAAAGAATGCGCTCGCCCTTCTTGACCTGCGCGAGGAGGTTGCCGAGCGAGTCGAGGTCGTAGATGCGGTACTGGTCGATCTGGACGACGACGTCGCCGTTGTCGAATCCTGCGGCGGCGGCCGGGCTGCCTGGCTCGGCGCCGCTCACCAGCAGGCCGCGATCGACCGCCAGCTTCAGGCTCCGCGCCAGTTCGGGCTGGAGTTCCTGGACGTGGAGGCCGTAGAGGGCCAGGGCGAGCTTTACGCCGTCGGGCTTCGGCGCCTCGGCCATCGTGAACTTCAGGTCCACGGTGCGGCGGTCGCGGCGGACGCACAGGCTGACGGCGTCGCCGATCTTGTGGTCCAGCAGGCTCGTTTCCAGTTCGATGACCTCGCCGACGCGCTTGCCGCCGAGGGTCTCGATGCGGTCGCCCTTGAGGATACCGGCTTGGGCGGCGGGCGAGTCCTTCTCGACTTCCAGGACGGCGGGGGCGCGCTCGGAGGCGTCGAACTTTATGCCGTGCCACGGCTGGCCCGCGCTACGGACCGACAGCAGGCCGATCATGATGGCCCGGACCTTGTCGACCGGAATGGCGAAGCCCAGGCCCTGCGCGCCGGCGCGGATGGCCGTGTTGATGCCGATGAGCTCGCCGCGGATGTTCAGGAGCGGCCCGCCCGAGTTGCCCGGGTTGATGGGGGCGTCGGTCTGGATGAGGCCTTCGCGCTTGGTCGCCGGAGAAGGCTCGATCGTGCGGTCCAGCGCCGAGACGACCCCCGTGGTCACGGTGTGCTGGTACCCGAAGGGGTTGCCGACGGCGATGACGGTCTCTCCGATCATGAGGTCCGACGAGGAGCCCAGGCGGATGGCGGCCATGGGCTTGTCGGTCTCCATCTTGATGATCGCCAGGTCCCCTTCGGGGTCGGCGCTGACGAGCTCCGCCTTGTGCTGCGACTCGTCGGCAAGGGTGACGATGATCTCGTCGGCCTGCTCGACGACGTGCGCGTTGGTGACGATGTAGCCGCGCGGGCTGATGATGACCCCCGAGCCGAGGCTGCCGGTGACCTGGCGGCGGGGCTTGAAGAGGTCGCCGAACTCGCGCTTGAACACCTCCGGCACGTCCATCCAGAAGTTCGGCCGCACCACGCGCACCTGCTTGGTGGAGATGTTGACGACCGCCGGGGCGGCCTTCTCCACCGCCCGCACGACGGGCGTGCGGCGGTCGGCCAGCGGATCGTCCTGCGTGGCGTTGGTCGGCGGCGCGGCGGCACGAACGCCGGATGAAAGGGCAAGGGCAAGGCCAAGCGGAATCCAAAGGAGCCGGTGCATCTTCATAGTCCTCCCGTCCTGTCAGTGGCCCAGTGCGGCGTCTGCGGGCCGTCCGTGCATAACTATAGACGCCGGCGGCGGAGAATTAAATGCCAGATTTTGTGATCTCCGACAGTACGACCGTGGCGTAGGCGCCCGAGGGCAGGACGAACCGCACGCGGATGTCGTCGCCGACCGGCTCGACCTCCGTGCCGCCCAGCGGCACGCGCAGGGGCCGCCGGTCGCCGCGCAGGCGCAGGGCCTTGACGCGGTCGAAATCGGCCGGGGCGATGCCTTTCTCGGCAAAGACCGCCCGCTCGATCTCGCCGGGGCGGCCGGAGGCGAGCGTCACCTTGTTGGCGATGATCGGGCCGGAGGGGCTGATCTCGAACCGCGCTGCGCGCGGGGCCTCGTCTTCCGGATGTTCCACGAGGAACACCGCCCCGCCGCGCGGGCCGCGCTCGGTGGGCGTGGCGGGTGACTCGGCCGCGGCCGTACCTGCCCCGGCCGCCGGCAACCGCGGGTGGATGTAGGCCAGGTCGCCGGTCTCCACGCGGTCGAAACTGTCCAGGCGGCGCTCGAGGATGGCGTTGAAGATGTCCGACTGTAGCGCCCCCACCAGCAGCCGCGCCAGTTGCTTCGGCAGCGCCGCAGCGGCTTTCTTGGGGTCGCGCGTGCGGACCAGGGCCGCCAGGACCCGCTGATGGTCGGGGCTACCCTTGAAGAGGCCCACCGCTTCGTGCAGGCTGCCGGTGTCGTAAAGACGCCTTGCCTGGGCCAAGCGCGGCGAGTCGCCCGTTGGAGACGGGCGGCCGAGAAACTGGTCGCAGAACTCCTTGTACTGGCCGAGCACCAGCGCGCGGCCGAGGAGGTGGTTGTCGCCCCGGCGGCCGAACCGCTGCCGGTCGAACCAGTTTGGTATGCCGCGCGCGGCAAGGATCGCCAGGACCTTCTCGGCCGTCTCGCGTGCGTGCGGCCGGCAGCCGCGAATGCGGACCTCGAAACGGTTGCCGGCCAGGTGGCCGATCTTGAGCTTGTTGCGGTGGCGCCGCACTTCCAGGACCTTGATGTTCGGCAGGTGCAGGCGGGCCGCAAGGTCAGGATCGACCCGCTCCAGGCTCATCCATTGGCGTGTCACTGCCTGGGCGTCCTTGAGGCCCGCCAGGCCGACGGCGGCGCGCTGGCGGCCGAGTGCCCGCGCGATCTGCTCCGCCGCCTCCAGCGACCCGATGCCCTGCTTCTCCACGTAGAGGTAAACGTGGTCGCCTTCGCCGCAAGGCTCATAGAGGGGGACCTCGGTGACGACGAAATCGTCCGGCTCGGCCTTGATTCGGCCGCCGGTGCCGGGCAACTCTTCCGTAAGGTAGTGCACGTGGTTTTCCTTCTGATACTATCTAGATAGTGCCACTCGAACTCTTGCGCGGTGGGTCTCCGGACCCGTACGTGTTTAGCGTCAGCGCCGGCAATGTGGCACGGCTGGCTTGTCCAGCCGTGGCGAAGGCCCGCGAC
>Ga0209777_10004524_pt1 | contig 16387 bp, 6 predicted proteins | sample FrelakmetHBP12HB_FD_187147 | JGI IMG/M metagenome (GOLD analysis project Ga0209777, IMG submission 187147) | Freshwater lake sediment microbial communities from the University of Notre Dame, USA, for methane emissions studies -HBP12 HB (SPAdes)... | ecosystem: Environmental > Aquatic >...
AGTATGCCAGGGAACGCCGCACATGGGAGCATCTTGGCGTCCAGTTAATGTGAGGCCTAAAACTTTTGAGATCACTTCGGCATCTTCATAAAAGGCCTCATAAAAGTCGCCGAGTCGAAAAAGCAGCAGGGCATCTTTTGCCTGGTTTTTGCACTCTGCCCATTGGGCCATCATCGGAGTTAGCTTTGTTGTGTCGAGATCACAGGTCATGGAGATTTCTCCTAAAAGATGTGCCATTGTGCCATTGACAGCGGCAAAAAGACAACCTTAATTATGTAAAAATATATTTTAAAATATGACGAAAGCTGCTACTTAGAGTGTGAGAACAAATTTTAAAAATTAGGTGAAATATGGAGGAGAGTCCAAGGATTGGACCATCAGGAGAGCAGCGAGCACAAAGCCCTGAGAAGGGTGAAGAAGTTGCGCCACGGCAACTCATGGGTAAAGAAGTTACAAGAGAAAATTCGCAAGTGAATAATCAAATAAGTGACATCTTTAAGCGTTCCGCACAACCAGAACAAGGTGCAAGCGCTGCAATGGTGGAGGAAAACAGGCTCCCCAATATGAGGTCAGGGCAGACAATCGCCCATGCTTATGCTGATTCTGCAAGTGCAGCTACTTTGGTATCAGAAAAAATCAGTGTGGAAATTAAAAAGAAGCATGCTGATGGCGAAGATTTCGCGGCCGATTTTTTTCGCGCCATTTATAATTTTTCTGGAAAAAAATTTAATTTTACCGAGCCGAAAAAATTAGACGATGAAGCGCAGAAAGATCAGATTGGAAGTGGGCTCAACGAGGCTCGAGGATTGCTGCAAACAAAATTACAGGCCACATTATCGAATTTTGGGCAAGATGATCGAGAAAAGTTACGCTTGCAGCTGCAAGATAAAATGCATCAGGGACTTGTTAACATTGGTGGAGTTTTTGGCAAACTCACGGAAGCATATGGTGCTGAAAGGTGCACTCTAGGCAGCGCTGGCGTGCCAAGTATCGCTCAAATTCACATCAAAGATAAAATGGTGCGTATTTCCTACAGTCGATGCTTCGCCGTACGCTCCGAGGATATCTTGAATACTTTACCAGATGACTTGCCTCGAGAGGAAAAAAATAAACAGTCGACAATCGGCTTTGATGCCATTCGGGTTGATTTATTTATTGACCTCAGCAAACTTCGACGAGAGACGCTTCTTCAAACACCAGGTGCAACTGAATCGATCGTAACTGTACATGGACTTGTCGATACATTAAAAGACATTACCTGGGATGAAGCTGCAGGGCGGATCCGCTTTCCTTCTTCATATAAATAAAGCATAGCTTGAATTTAAAATAATTAGTTGATATTGAGTGATCTATTGGGGGGTTCTATGGCTGAGCAAGTATCAGAGACAATTCCGCCAGAGCTCAAGTCGCAGATTGAAAAGGCCTGTGATTGGTTTGTTGAAGAGGCAAAAAAAGATTATCATAATCCTTTGCAGCCAGTTCAGCAATTTGAAGAAAAGGTGCGACTCGATGTTGGAGATGCATTTTCAGGCCTTATTTCAAGAAACCTCCATGCGCGCGAGGTGCTTTCTGAGCTGCTTCAAAAAGAAGAAGATGAAAATCCTGAAATGTCAGAAGATGCACGTTTTTCCACTTGGGAAAATAGCTTTGATGAAATACGAAAACAGCTTTCAGAAGGAGCTATAAAGCCCTATTCTGATGAAAGTCAAAAACCAATTCAGGAACAATTTAATATATCGTGGAATTTTCTCGATCGTATCTATCGCATTGCTGAAAGTCTCATCGAGGAAGGGGCGTATCAAGATGCCGCAGCCATTTTTGATCTGCTGATGTTTCTCCATCCCTTTGTGCAAGCTTACGGCATCGGAAAAGCAAGAGCTCTTTTTGGAGCAGAGCAGTTTGAGCAAGCTTTGCAGCAATATAAATTCTGTCTTATTTTTGACCCTGAAAATCCTGCTATCTTTTTCGAGATCGCCCGCTGCCATTTTCAGCTCAAGGATATGCCACAGACACTTGCCAGCCTCGAGTCTTGTCTGAGCCTGTGTTATCAAAATGCAACCTACAAAGACCTTCTGGCTCAAGCCACAACTATCAAATATGCAATCGAATCCAAAAAGCTGACAGTGTAGGAGAGCAAGATGCCAGAAATACAAAACAATCAATTTAATCAGCAGGTACAACTTTCTGTATCAGGGCCGTCAATGGCCCAGGCGGGGAAGGTTGAACAAGCTGTATCATCACCTGTGAATAATTTCAAAAGCTCAAATCCTACTTCAGTAAATCAATTGACTCGTGTAGTTAGCGGAAACCCTCAGCGGCCAGCGCAAGTTAGCCCCCAAACAATGCAAAATGTGAGAGAAGAAGCAAAAAGTTCCATATGGAATAAGCTCGGAAAAGGATTACTTGGAGCAGCTGCTATTTCAGGCGTTGTAGGACTCTTTTTCCCTCCTGCGTTGGGTGTAGCTGCATTTTTGGCATTAGGAGGGATACTTCTGTCCACTTTGCCTTCCAAGCCAAAAAGTAATGAGGTTGCTTTTGCCAAGCCACCTGAAGCAGGAAGGCCACCAGATGTCGAAATGGAGAAATTAAAAAAAGAACAAGAGGCAATTCCTAAATTCACACCTCAAAAGTTATCTCAGGTTCCAGTCAATCAAATACATCCTAACGTTGTGCAGTCAACACCTAAAAATATTCCGGAACAAATACCTTCAGTTGCAACAGCTAAAACTCAAGCCAAGGAATCAGTGACAAAGAAGGCCATTGATTCGACAAAGGAAAAATTGGGAAAACCGTCAACGGACAATAAATTGATTGGTGCAGCGAAGTCTAAATTGGATAAAGCCAAAGAGATGCTCAAGGACAAACAAGCAATAACTGAATTATTGCACCATAAAACACTACTGTTAACCTATTCGAAAAAAATTCAACAAAAGTGGAAAACAGAAACAAAAGTTGAACCTAAAAAAAACCTGACAAGTCAGTTAAAAGCAATAAATGTCAAATTGCACGAAGTGAATGAAGCTATCGAGAAACGGCTGAAAGAATTTACAGAAAAATGGAGATAGCCTACCACAAAACCCCACTAAATTTCTTTACCCTTAGCGTGAACACATAACTAATCCATCAAACCATATTCTATGCAGTAATTTCACCACCAAGAGCAGATGCCAAAAATATATACTAAAATATTTACTATTATTATTCTATTCGTATAATCAGGTTAAGAGCACCAGGAGCATGTCGCCGTTTCAGAGCTATTTTTCTGCAACGGCAGGCACATAATTTTATTCTACTTACAGCTCCTGCAACAACGAGGAAGATTGCATATGGCGTCATCAGTAGACAAAGCTGAGGCAGGGGCAAAACCTCTCGAACCTCCAATTAAGGGCGATCGGGAAACGGGATCGATTTATTTTGGAGATAGAAAGATTCGTCTCAAAGAGGTCAGTGAAAAAGGTGTAGTGAAGGATATCACTGGAGTCATGTTCGATACTGTCTTTCACGAAATGTTAGTGGGGAAAGAGGGGCGAAAACTGTTAGAAGAATTTAAAGAAGGCGAGAAAACAAAGCTTACTCTCAGTTCTAATCAAGTTACAGTGACTCGAGAAAAGGTAGGTCAAGATGAAAAAACTGAAGACCTAACAAACAGAGTCGAAAATACGTTTAAGACGCAGGTAGGAATTGCAATCGAGCAGCTGACTAAAGCAGAAACGCATAAAACTAACATTCGGGGATGTATAAAAGAATATGAGATAAAGCATGGAAAATACTCCTCAGAACAACTTGTGGCCATGTGCGATCAAATTCTCACTGAGCCCAATATCAATATTCTCGAAGGAATGGGAGGCCCGAGCAGTGGGACTGGAACATTTCATGGGCAGTTGAGAAAAGAGGTAGAAAATTTGCCTCTTCTGGCTGCCTTGAACGCAATTCGTAATGAAGAGTTTCTGGAGTTACAAAAACAGTTAAAGGGAAAATCTCCCCGGATAACGCCTAAAGAGGAGGCTGAGCAATTATCAAAACTTTTGAAGCATACAAAAGTGGATGTGAAAAAAACTCCCCTGATGACTTATCTCGCAGCAACTGCAAAAAAAACGCCACTGAGCCTTTCGTTTACAAAAGGCGACCAAACCTTCACCGTAACACACAGCGTCTACAAATCAACCCCAGACATAAAAAATAAACAGAATGCTTATCGTCAAGATCATTCCGCTCCCTCAACTGTCGACCAGGTTCCTCCATTCAAGAATCAACTGGAGTATACGGACCATTGCACCAACTTGACGGCCATAACGCTAAAAGATGGGAAAGAGAATACAAAAGTTATTGGCATTGGATCAGGAAAAACGCCCTCAAAAGAGCGCCTCGAGGATCTTGAGGAATTCGCTCTCAAAGAACAGCTCAAAACTAATCCGCCAGCCGTCCTCACGAAAAGCAAAGAGGGTCAATATGAGTTTGAAGTGTGTACCAACACCTACATGGATTATTCTGAACTAAAAGCTTTGAAAGATTTGTTCACAGGAGAGAGGGAGCCTACTTTCCTTGCCGAAATAGAGAAAAATTTACAAAGCTGGGATGATAAAAAGACTGTTTCTATACACAATCCTGATCCAAAAAAATATGGGGCCGGGGAAAAGGTGAACGTCACTCTGAAGCGGCCCATTCTTCACGTTGAAACCGTTTCTGTTTGTGCCGAGTATAGTATTCTCGAACCAAAAGACGCCCAGCAAATCAATTTTATGGGCAATCAGCAGTTTCTTCTTCGCCATTTGAAACAACTTCCCGACGGGAGATTATCAGGCGATGATCTGAAAAATCTGAAAGATGCCAGCAAAGAATTAGACACGGTATTTCAAGAAATACTCCCACTCAAAGCTCAAAGTGACTATCTCATTACGGGGCAAGGGAAAGAATCAGATGGCATTTTAGATTTTGATAAAGCAGTTCCTGCTTTTTTGAAAAACAAAGAAAAACTTTTCGAAAAATCTGTGCTAGACCAGTTGGCTGGTAAAAAAACACCTTTTGAAAAATATGTCAATGCCTTGGCTGGCTTTCTTTTGCAACGGATGATAACTCTCCAGGACACAAAAGACCCTGTCTTAAAAAAAGAATTCAATACGCTTCTTGGTCTTTACTGTTTGAACTTTCAAAAAGCTCCTCCTCCTCCTGATAAGAGACAAGCTCTGGTAAATCAAATAACAGCTAACGAAGTGCAGTTTTCAATATTTGCAGATGGCAAAGACAAACTTCATCCTGCCTTTTCACAGCTTTTTTGCAAGATCGTCACAGACAATATCGGAGTGCCCCTCTGCCTACAGTGTAAGAGCGGCCAGGATAGAACAGGTTTTGGCAAAGCGCTCATCATCGCCCACGCCCTGTATGAAAAAGCAACAGGAGAGCCATTTATCCCTCCCCTTTACGACGATCAATTGACATCAAAAAATCATAAATTTCTTCTATTTAAGCTTTTTTTCCGCAAAGCAGTTTTTGAGATTGCATCTCCAGCAATTATAGGGTCGAGAGGCATGGCTGAATTCAGTAAAGGCGGCAAAGATTGCATGAAAGTGTTTAATGCACTCCTTTTGAACGCAGAAGATGTGGACAACGAGGGAGAGTTCCTCGACTCCATGGGAGTTGATTTAACTGAAGTGCAGAATGGCGATGTTCAAGGTTTAACATACGATAATTTGAAACAACATAAAAGTGGCCACTTTAATGGGACATTTGAGCGCTTGGAAACTGCCAATCTGAATATGTATGGGAAAGATAGCTGTAGAGAAGATATCGAAAAAGCACAAAAAAAATTCGAAGGTGTTGCAACTAAAGTTAATCAAGAATTGACCAAAATTCTTTCGAATTGTGGTTTCAAGCAAACTGAGATACCAGGCCGCTATAATGACAAGAATGAGTGGGAAGCCCAGATTGTCAATAAGCAATGCGAAGTAGAGGCGACAGCTATTCGTGCAGGCCTAACGGAAGAAAGAATAGGTAAGGAAGAAGCAGACAAAAGAATAGGTAAGCTACACGCTGCACTTAATACGGCGGTTGAAAAGAGGAAAGGAGATGATTGGCAACAAAATGCCCTCATCTATGCGTTGAGGAATATCCTGGCGCTTGACACCCAGCCTTCTTCCCTTGGTGTGGTGAATAATGTCAATCAACTATCTGATGGTCGTGAAGCACCCTTGCGGGTCAAAGTTCCCATACTTAATTTAAGACCAGTGAAAATGTCACAGCAAGTTTCTGTTGCAGGACAACCTAATCAACTGCAGCAGGATGTTATGACTGTTGCAAAGGACAAACTAGCTGCTGAAGCCCCACCGCCAGCGCAAAAAATGGGAGCAGAGGAAGAATCGCAAAGCTTGAAAAATATAATGGCGGCTTTGCCTCCAAATACTACTTGGGAACAAAAAGAGCTGATTCGAAAGATAAAAACAGATACTAAAACAAAACAGGCTCTTATTGCAGCAAGTGCAGTCGGGATAGATATTGAAAAGCTTTTCGATACTATTCTCACCGCGCTCAAGGATGGATATGATCCAGATTTAGCGCAATTTTGTGCCGATTGGGCTACAAATAATATCAGACCGAAAGCTGCCGCCAATGTTATTAGCCTGTTAACACAAATTCAGCATTGGGTAGCTAATGTTAGAATTCAGGAACAGATCGAGATTGCATTAGCGCGTGCCGATAGCAAGTTTATGCCCCTTGCCGGAGCTATCAGAATTGATTCAAAGTTTTTCAGTTCATCGAAGAATATGGAAGCACTTGCTTCAGATGTGGAACAGTTGAGCAGAGGCTATTACAACCGATTGTGTGAAAATTCCGTCCTGACAGCTGACGAGCATTGGGACAAATTTCAATCTTTTGCGAAGAGACTTTCCGATTTTGTTCAATACCAGATAATGACACAGAAAAAACAAGGAGGTCAACAAGAGACGATAGAGTTTTTTGAAAAAGCGATAGAAAGGCTTGTCAAAAACGGCGATTATCATAGCTCTCATGCCCTTTATGAGGGGATTCAGAAAGGGGCGGGATTAAGTCCATTTTGGAATATGCTGAAAATTTCTGCTAAAAATTCTTTCCTCCAAAATGATGAGACAATTCTGAGCTACAATCCCGATGTAAAGCCGGAAAATACAATTTTTGTCCCTCAGAAAATTTTTGATGGTGCAAGAGAAATAGCGGCCAAAGCTAAATTTTTAGATGGCAGCACAAATTTCGAAAAATTGACGTTGTGTTCTAATGAACTTCAGCCTTTGTTTAAAGGGCGGAAAGCCGTGGTGGAATCTATTCAGTTACAGACAAAATTAAATGTCTGGCTGCAGGATCATAACTATGTAAATTGGCAGTTGCAATTAGCCAAACAAGAAATATTGCAAATCGAAAAAACAGCAAAGAAGCCAAAACTTGAACACGTTGAAGCTCGCCTATTTTTTGATGCTCAAAAAAGGGTTGAAGCACTCACTGTGGCAAAGGCTCCCAAAGCAGATCAGCTCAAAGAACAGCTCAACGGAAGACTTCAAAAATTGAAAGAAAATAATGACTTCATGACATTATCTGATGATAAGAAAAAAATCTGCAAAGGTATTCAAGACTTTTTCAATAATAAAAACCCAATTTATAAAGACTATGACAGTCATGTAGAAAATTTGCCGAAAGTCTTGACCGAAGGTACATTGAGAATTGAAAAAGCCAAGTTAGCCCTGACGCGTGATACCGAAATCGGTAAGTTATTAAGACCCAAACAACTTGAGCCTGATCAGGAAAATTTTCGCAAGCTAAGAAGGATATACGCAAAAAAACTTATTCGGTTCATGAACTCGCCGGATGAGAGCGTCAAAAAAGAGGCTTTTCAGCATATAAGATCGCTATATAATGAAATTTCTGACCGAAGCTTTGTTGATGGCTTAAAAGATAATCCTGTTGACATCCTCGATGCACAGCAATTTAAAAAGATCTACGAGCAATTTCTCAATACCTCCGCGGATGACTTATTAAAATATTGTGAGGAAGATGAAAAAAATGAAATTCAACCGATTATCAACAGGGTTTCAGCGTCGATCAAGGAAGCCTTTGACCAGAATAAAGCTTACTTGGACATGGTCAATTTGCCAAACCCACTCCGTTTTTTATATAAAAACAGAAATAATCCCTTTTTGGAAAAAGTTTGTGAATTGAAGAGCAGAGAGCTCGGTAAAACAATCACCGCTGAGGATGAAAAAAATAATAAGGAACTTGTCAGCAAGGCGAAACCCGTCGTTGATCAACTCAAGGAAGATGTCAAAAAAATCAGGGAGCTCGATGTTAACTTTGACGATGTAGCTTTCTGCCAGAAAATGGCTACGGCAATTTACGATTGGGAAGAAAGCTACTTAAAATTGAGCAAAGAAGTGCAAAATGTCTATCCCGCAGATGATTTTGGGATAACACAAATGAAAGAGGCACTCAAAAAAAGCACGTGGGCGCAAAAGCCATTAAAAGAGATAGGGAAGAAGATTGATGAGTTAGGGCTAAAAATTTCTTCCGTACAAATCGATGAAATTAGTAAAGGAATCAAGGAAATCATTCCGAAAATTTTTCAAGCAGGGACGAGGAAAGAGTTTAAAGAAAAACTCGAAACAATCCTCAAGCAAGGGTCAGATATTGAAACAAAAAAAATCATCCTTAATTTCTTATATCCCGTAACTAAGAACATTCAAGACGAAGGGTTCCGAGGTGAGTTTTCAGCGCTTTATACGCAGTGTGTGAGTTTTTACCTGCTATGCAAGCAATTGGTGACTTTGGAAGGAGAATCTCCTGAGTTACGAAAATTATTAGAGGGTGATGGAGTAGGAGGTGGGCTTATACTGCATTTGAAGCAGGTTTTAGACGATTTTCCCGAAGCCTTGAACTTTACTTTCAACATTACCAAGAATAAATTTATAACTGAGCATGACGGAATAGAAAGTATTCAAGTCAATTCGAAACTCGAAGCTTATCAAAATAAAGCCCCAGGATTGTTTAAGGATGCAAATGGTGTCAATACAGAAAAAGTGGCTGGAATATACAAGCAGATACAAGACATTTTGCCTAAAATACAACTTGTTGACAGCTGTTGCTCCGCTATTGCGCAGAATCCACACACGAAAATTCAAGAAGTTGCCCAAGGATTTAAAGAACTATTTTTGGACGAAGATAAAGCAAAGACAGGTGGGCCAATATTGCCCACTATTGAAATGGTTCTCACTAGAATATTACAAAAAATTGGGCAGTTGCCCATGCCAGAACAGCTAAAATATGTTCAAGACGATCAAGTACGCCAGCCTTTACTTGAAGCAGCTGCAGTAGCAAGGCAAAATCTCTTACAATTGGATGCATGTCAAGGTTGGAAAACTGGATCTGAACTCACCCCAGAAAAAATAGAAAAAATTGCAGATCCAATCGAGAAAGTTAGAGTAATAGGCACGAAACTTATTAATTTGAATAAGCTCGCCGACAAAAAGCTATACCCGGATCAGCAGTTTGCAGCACAAGAGTTACATTATCTTGCAGAAGCTCATAATCTTTTGTCATCCCTCAAAACAGATTATCCAATTCTTGTTTCTCTCATTGAAAAAGATCTTGCACCAGTCGATATGGCTGTCGAACAGTTTTGGCAAAAGCGATTGGGTGAGCCATTCCTTACTGAAGCGGAATTTACAGAGAATTGTAAAACAGATGAAGCGAAAGCTTCATTTATCGAAAAGCAGGCAACTGAGATCGCTAACTTTTGTGAATATTGCATGCAACAGGCTCTGAAATCTCCAGATCCTGAGATTCAGGGAAAAGCTTTATCTCGGGCTAAACAGTATTTGCGGTTCCTTGGTATACCATCAGTCGAAGATATTGAGAAAACAATAGAAAGGATGAAAGTAGCAGGAGCTGGATTCCCGGAGAAAACCAAAGAAATCAAACGAGCTCGCCAATATCTCAGCTTTCTAGGCATCAAGCAAAAAGGTGAACAGGAGGCCGCTAAAAAACCTTCGTTGCTTGAGGATTCTTTAACCCCTCCCTTTACTAAGGTGCTTGGGGAACAAAGTGGCGCAAGCAAGGATGAAAAATCCGTTGCTGCAAGAAGGGATATCGCACAGGCAATTCTCAAAAAAGCGGAAGAATTGTTATCACATTCTCCTTTTTTGAAAGAGATTGTGCAATTGCAATCAGATAAATTGATTGAGGGAGTTTTGCCTAATAAGTTAAAAGAAGACTACCAAGATATTGAAGTCCTTTGTAAAAAATTGCCAGACGTTTTCAATAAGGTTAAGGCAATAAAGGACACAAAGAGCTTTCTTGAAACATTGCTGGAAATAGAGAGTATAACAAGACCTCTTATGGTGTTGATACAGAGTTTGGGCGAACAAGTCGACAGGGTAAAAAATACCATAATAAAAGAGAGGGAAGACGCTAACAGAAAATTACCTAACACATTGGATGAAGACAAAGCAGTTTGGGAGCAAGTTAAGGTAAGACTCCCACCAGTATATGGGAAGACAGAAGCAGAATTTAAAGGATTTATAAAAGTTCTCAGCGATGCTCAAGAGAAACTTAATCAGATAAACCAGTCTATTGTGAATGTTTCGACTCAATTGATAAATAAAATGGAACTAGCTAGGCAAACTGAGTGGACCAAATTGCAGCAAGAAATCTTTAAACACGTGGATTCGTGCGTGAGTATGTTTGTCACAGCTGCCTCATTACAAATGCTTGTAGAACCGCCTGTTCACCGATGAAAAAGTGATCCCACCCAATTTATGCCGCTGGAAAAGGTATTGGCAACGCTTTGAAAAACCGCGCCGACGCGATCTGTTAGGGTGGGCGGTCGGTCGAGTCTGATATCGGCAAGTATTTGATCAATCTCATGCTGGTCCAAAAGGAGATTTTCGCGAATCGCATTTTGGATTTGCAAGTTAATGAGAGCTTGAGGTGGTGCCAACAACGCTTCGTCGAAGAGGTTGTGACGCATCTGTAGGTGACCATTTGCTTCAAAAAACAAATCAGGTTGCCCGAGCATTGGTGGCAAACCAGCGCCACCGGAGCGTGGCATATCCTGCACTGGGGCGGGAGGGGCCGGACTTGGGGCGTTGCATGGGTAGACCAAATTTATCGAATTCAATTCAGATTCTAAAGCAGGGTCAAGTAATGGGGCGAGCCTGTAGGTGTGGGCATACGTTTGCACTTCGGCAAGCTGTCGGAGCTTTTCTACAACTCGCGCATCCCGATCTTGCCTCAAACTCGATTGAATGCCATTTTTAAATAAAGAAAGGTATTTTAAAAATTTCCCGCGAGCTTTGCTGTCTTGACCGAAGAAGGCATTTAAAAATTGTTTCAGCCTTTTTTCATTTTGAAAGGGATCATATGCCTCTGCGGGCCTGTTTAAGCCAGCATCGTATCCTTCATCTTGTGGCACTATTGGAAAACCAACTACGAAGAAAAGAAAATTGCAGGCCGAAATGAGGCTCTGGGGAATTGACTCATATTTATTCCAATGTTTGCCAACATATGACAAAAGATGGGCAGTCGTTGTAACAAAAAGTTCCCTCAGATTATAGCGATGGGCAACCATCAAAATTTCTGAGATATTGTTTTCAGAAATTGGCATTGGTTGCTTTTTGAAAAATGGTGCAATGGTATCGAAACAGTCAGGAGTGATATCGCCCAAAACAATCTCACAAGTCTTGGCCTCAAGAAATTGGCTCGACAGCATAGCTTGAACGACATCTGAAGAAAAGACTGACTTTGGCAGCATGACCTCTTTGCCGTGAGGCCCTTTTAAAAGAACGGGGAAAAGAGAATCGGCAAGAAAGTTAAGATGCTTGTGAGAGAGTGTTTGGATTTTCGAGATCGTTGTAAAAAGGGGTTCACTAAAGGGCAAATGGGATGCGATGTCGGACAAGGAATGGGAAAATTTTATCCAATCTCGCTCGTCAAAAACCACGGCCTTTTTTTCAAACTCTTCAAAGAGCTGCGCCAATTGATCAAACAAGCGCAAAAGTGTCGCTTGAGAAAGACTCGCTTGATTTTTTTCGATTTTTGAAGTCAGTGAAACCAGCTCAGGAAACGAAAGGCTATGAAGATCATTTAAGCTTGAATATATTTGATTAATACTCATATAAGGATAATTATCGGCCGGACACCTAATAAAAGAAAGTAGAATAAAAGTTTTAAATATTGTTTTATTATAAATAGTATTTTATAATAATTTAGCTTTTAGGGACTCTATGAGCATTTCCAATCTTTATCATTTTAAAAATAACTTTTATAGCCAGCTGCCCTCCTTTAAAGAACTCACAGAGCTGACGAGGGCTTTTGCAAGAGATCAAAAGCTTTTGCGCCAAGCTCTCGAAAAGAAGATGAAAGAAGTTCTGAACACCAATACGAATAGCTAATCTTTTTTCAGCTCATTGAGCATATTTATATTTTTTGGTAGCAAAATTCCCCATTTATAGCATTGAAAAAGAAAATAAGAGCCGTCTTGCTGGCGCTTTTGAAATGCCTCATCAAAGCTCTTAGGCTCAGTTTTATTGAGGGTACTGAGGAACAAGCTTGCATTCGTATTGCCTTTTGCAGCCGCAAGTTCAACTAACTGTTTCCCTTTCTCGAAATCGTATTCAATATATGATCCATCCACATAGCTTTTGCCGAGAAGCAAGAGGGCTTCAGGATCGGCCTTTTCAGCTGCTTTTTTCCAAGTTTCAATTTGATCGTAATGGTTCATCTGCTCTATGGAATAGATGTCCTTCCTAATTGCCGCCAGCCGATAGTATCGAACAGCTTGACCAAGATCCCTTTTTACATCTTGGCCTCCCAACTCATACCAGAGCCCCATCAAACGTTGAGCGCCAACAGCGCCTTTTTCTGCCGCAGCTAAAAAGAGCCGAAAGGCAAAAGAAAAATCTTGAGGAACTCCCAAACCATTAAAGAAATTGCTAGCCAGTTCATAACAGCCATCTGCTTTTGCATGGGAAATGATCAACTCGATGGCTTCTTTTGAAGCGATCTGCTTGATTTTGTTTTGGGCAAACTCCTCTCCTAGTCTTGCTGCAATGCAATACAGTCTGAGCGCTTCTGAAGTATTCTGGTAGACGCCATGGCCTGTCTCATACCAGAGTCCAAGCAGTGCTTGGGCTGAAGGTTCGTTTTGTTCTGCCAGTTTTTGAACTTTGGTCAAAATGGCTGCATCATTTTTCTCCCACTGAAGAGCTCTTTCTAACCAGATACCAAATTCAAACTCACTATCTTTATCATAGTGCCAAGCCTTTCCCTGCAGAGTTGGAAGGTCATCAAAAGCTAGAATGGAGGGGTTTTGTTGCCTCTGAAAGGCCGAAACGAGCCAATTTGCCATCTTTTCCTGCTGCTGTAGGTTGTTTGAACGAGGAGCGCAAGAAGAGGAGCTTATCGATATAGTGGACAGGCTTTTGCTCGTTTGATTTTCCTCCTGAAGCTTCGTGCTGACAACAGTGGCAATCTTTTGGTCTGTTTGTGCCGCTCGAGCCGATGATTGACACACTGACGTATTGAAAATTTGTGAAAAATGGTCGGCCTGTGAAACAGGCTCCATTGTTGTTGCAGATGACGGCAAGGCCGTTTGGTTGTTGATGCTGCCATAGGACTGGCAGATCATGGATGTCATACTATTCATAGATATCTACCTTATTAGTTCTACTTGGCAGTAGGATTATGAGCCATTTTAACCCGCTTGTCGACGGTAAAAAAAAGGAACTTTCCCGTCTCAGACAAGAAAGTTCCTCTATGACACGTTCAAAAACTATAGAAATTAATGACCAGTGGTGTTTGTGGCCAAACCAGTGTCCATCGGTTGCGAGCTGCTCGAGCTATTCACATTGTTGTTGTTCGTAGCGCACGTCGAAGTGGCTAATCCTGAAACAGGCGCAGCTTCAATTTTCTGCTCTGGAATGAATCCAACGATGAATTGAGGGAGCTTATCTTGGTGTTCGCTTTTTGCAACTTCAGCAGCGATACATTTTTGAGCAGCTTCGATAAGTGCTGGTTTTGTTATTGGTGCGCCGTTTTTATCAATGAGTGCTAGCGCAATGCGGTAGGGTAATCCTCGGTAATAGTCGTCATAGAGCAGAGATTGGATAGTATGTTGGAATTCTTCTGTAAGAAGTTGAGTTGGATCTTGTTCAATTTTAATTTGCATAGAAAAGTACTGAGATTTGGCACCGTTCGGTGACATGAGCGTTTTCATATCGTCTAAGAGCGCATGAAATTGCTGATTCGCGTTTTTTGTTGAAGACAATTGCATAATAATGTAGCCCAAAGACACATTGAGCTGATCTTTTACGCTTTTTATTACAGGCAGTTTCGCAATAAGTTGGTTTAAATCCGTCAAGATTTTGTTGTGCTCGTCGGTTGTTAAAGGCTGTTGAACAATAATGGTGTCAAAGAATGACTGAAGCTGGTTTTGCACAGCCACTGATAAAGGAGGTTCCACAACAAGTTTGTCTAAGAGCTTCTGAAGTGATTTTTGCACGACTTTTGTTAATGGCGGTTGTACAACAAGGACTAATTCTTTTTTATTGTTATATTGGATGCGGCGTAGAAAGACATTTTTTGTGATGATTTCATCTTCTCTTTCTTCCTCTCTTCCATATTTCATACCATTAAAATGGCTCGCAAGCAATTGAGCAAGATAGTAAGGCTGGTTGCAGCTGTTATGGCTTTCACATTTTTTGAATAAGAGATCTCTTATGAGGATAGGATCGAGTACAGATTCGGGGGCGATCAATCGACGAAATGCCTGTTCAAACTTGCCTTGCCATGTAGGAAGGGCATTGTTTCCTTCAGCTAGATTTTGTTTGTAGATCTCTTGAAGACTTTTACCAGCAGGTGTTGCAAGAGAGGCATCATCGTTAATCCATCTGTTGTAGAGATCAAGGTAGGTGTCAAAATCACTTTCAATATCACCATGGGTCAGAAGAATGAGGTCAGAGTCGAGGTTAATATTCTTCAGAAGAGGATCATTTTTTCTGATTTGGTCAATCAAAAGCGTAGCGCATTCTTTCAGATGTTTTCCTGATTCAACAAGTGTCTTGTTCAGCTCGACAATCCTGGTCGTGTTTTGAAAAACTTCATCATCGTCAATGACCATGGAAATAGAGTCATCTTTCACTTCTTTTTTCTCATCCTTTTTCTCGAGGCTGCCATTTTTCTTTTCCTCTTTCATGTCGATGTTTTTAGAGTCTTTAGAGGGCTCATTTTTTGGCTTTTGATCTTCAAGATTTTGCTTTTCAGCTTTTGCCTGTTTGTATTCTTCCCAAAGGAGTTTAAAACGCTTATATCCAATCGAAAAAAGAGGCTCAATACCATACTCTAGAGAACATTTTAGCAAGTCTTTGATCGTCTCAAGAGGGATTTCTTTGATGGTTTTGTCATTGTTGTAGGAGCTGGTCTCTTGCAGACAGGCAATAATAGTTCTGAATGATTCTACAGAAACGTCGTCAAGAATGATTTGTGGGGTGGTGTCATCTTGGTTAGCAAGCCTGATTTTTTTATTTTGATCTTGAGTAGGTGCGCTTATAGAAGATGAGCTTGCTTGAGATGACTTGGCTTCATATTCATCGAAGAACTTGGGACTAGCTTGTCGTCCTCTTTTTATTCCACGTACCATTTGAGCGTCATCTAGATCTAGGCTGTTATTGTGAAGAGAGGAAGAGACCATTTCATTGGTTTTGGTTGCCGTTGCAAGGGTTTGACTTGGGGAAGATGGCTCAATGCCCATTTCATCTTCTGCTATAGGTGGGAAGTCGTCTAGCAGAGAGCGAGGAGGAGCCATTACATTGGAGATAAGCGATTGGCTTAAAAATGAGGGAGCAAGACACATTTCGTCTTGGTGGGGTTGACAAGTGAGGATTTGTTTTTTGCAAGCCTGATGGGTTTGGGGATCAAGCGTAAACAGCTCGCGAGCAACGATAGCGTGTTCTGGGCCTGTTGGCTGGTGTTCGTCGTCATACATTTCTGGTCCAGTTACTAAAAGGGGCTCATATTGTGGTAACAAACAGGTAAAGGTGCGTTTTTTGGTCAAATCGTAGCCTGGAGCATCTGAAGCTGTAATATTATTGTTTTGGATAATAGGAGCAGTGAGTTGCTCAATTTCATAAACGAGCTTGATAAGTTCTATTCTTTCAGCCATTTTTTCAAATTTTTCAGCTTCAATCTTAGGAAGGAGTGGAGCGAAGTTTTCTTGAAAAATTTTCCAGTCTTCATCAGAAATGCGCTCGCCATTATTTTTTCGGCAGCAAATAGAGATAGGTACGGCATTGACAAAACTCTTAACACTTTCCTTCTCGATGAGAGAATAACCATCTTTGACCTGTTTTGTTAAGGCAGCAATCTCTTGCGTAGG
>Ga0209777_10004525_pt1 | contig 16387 bp, 11 predicted proteins | sample FrelakmetHBP12HB_FD_187147 | JGI IMG/M metagenome (GOLD analysis project Ga0209777, IMG submission 187147) | Freshwater lake sediment microbial communities from the University of Notre Dame, USA, for methane emissions studies -HBP12 HB (SPAdes)... | ecosystem: Environmental > Aquatic >...
TAGATTTTTCAGACCCAACAAATGTTATTGCAAAAGTTCAATTCTTAACTACGATATTAGAACTTGGTGAAGTTATTGAAATGGTGTGGAGCTACGTTGAACCATATTCTGCAATTTCAAGAGAAGATGAATAAAAATCTAGAATTTGTTCTACCTGAACAAAATAAAAATTTAAGGAGATTTTATGGCAATCAATGAACCAGATCCTAAAGTCTATTGTGATAATTGTATCTTTTTTATAGCTAGAGAACCTCATCCTCCTACATATGATTTTGGTCCACCAGAATATCAATTAGAGAGATGTGTAGCTCCTGAAAATTTTCGTGATATATATTCTCGACAACAATATCTTCCAATTAGTCAACCAAAAATAATTAATCAGTATAATGACTGTGCTTGGTATATCGCTGAAGAATCTCCTTCATCTTCATCATCTTGTCATTCTCATCCTCACCCGCATCCACCACACCCACCAGTTCCACCAACACCTACATTACAATGGAAAACAGAAATTATTTGTGGAAGTGCAACTGGAACAGATACAAATTATTCTCTATCATATACGCCATATGATATGTATCAAATTTATATCAATGGTATATTACAGAGACCAACTGTTGATTATTCATTGGTTGGTAACACGGTAATCTTTGGAACTGCAGTTGAGCAAGGAAATAATATCCAAGCGCTTTATAATTATCTAGCTTAAAGGAATATTGTATTATGTCAATTTCTATCGATAGATTTTATAGAATATGGAATCTTCTACAGTCTACACCTTATCCAGTATTAAAAGATATCATGGCTCAAAATGCTCCGATTTATAGTGATACATCAGAATTATATAGAAATGTTTTAACTAATACTACAGTTAGTAATGGTAATATTTTAGATTCGCAAGGAAAAGTATTATATACTGGTTATACTGGAAAATCATGGGGAATTAATCCAGTTACTAATTTAACATATCCAAAAGATTTAACTATTATTAATACAGCTTTTCAAGCTAGAGCAAAATCTTGGAATTTCTTTTCAAATGTTATGATTCCTGGTAGTTTTGCATATAATACACCAGATATGGATCTATATCGAAAAATGTTAATTGATTGGAATGGAGCTTTTAGAACAGTCAAGGATTTATTTAGTACTGCAAGTGACGCCTTTACATTAGATGATAATGACGTTGATAAAGCAATTCGAGGTTTTGGTATTGATTTTATCAATCAAAATTCTTTACAAAACACAAGTTTAAGACAAGCTTATTTATTGAATCTTTGTGAACTATATAAAATTAAAGGATCACCACAATCTATTATTAGAGCTCTAGAATTAGCTAATGTAATGAATCCAATTATTCGAGAATATTGGCTTGAAAGAGATCCTAGTTTATATAAAACTTTAAGAGTTAGAGGAAAAGCACTTGGTATATATGAACAGTATTTAGATACAAATCCAGATCCATCTGATCCAACTTCTAATCAATATGTATTTAATAATGATCCAAATGATTATCCTGATGTTCTTCTAACAATGGCTAATTTTGAACAACGATTACATGATATTGCAGATTCACATTGGCAATATACGACTAATGAAATTGTGGTAATTGAATGGAATGCAGATACTATAATTAAACTACCTTCAATAACGCCATTTTTTGGTATTGAATTTTCAACTCTTATTACTAGATATGATATTTTAATTTCTATTTTAGAAAATATTATGTCTGGTCAAATTAATACTATTTTAGCAGGTAATAAAAATTTAGTTCCTCAAGAAATTGGTATTGGTGGATTTAACTCAGATTTAACAAAAAAAGATCTTTGGATTACCGGATATGCTTCTCCTCTTTCATTAGTTGAATGTTATCTTGGTTTTGTATATTGTCAAGTTCGATATGATGATTGGCTTGCTTTTAGTGACCTTAGAAATTTCTTAGTTTCTCATGGTGTAATAATTGATGAAGATACAGATTTATCATATCCATGGTCATTACAAAAACTAATCTATTGGGCGTGGGAAAATAAAGATGTGTATGTTACTCCTGCATATACAATTGATTCTGTATTAAAGATGTATATAAAATCAAAGAGTCATTATTATTGTTCTACAAATGAATTAATAAGTTGGTGGTTAACTCTTGATCCTCTTAATTATTGGAATTCAAGTACTGATAATAATATGGATTCAAGTTTGTTTAATATCTTCTTTAGTACTAATTATACCTTTCAATACAATGCTAATAAGATGGATACAACTCTAGATAAAATTTTGTTTTATACTGGATCAAGAAATTTAGATTATAAAAATTCATCTTTTCAATATTTTGAAACACTAAATGATTCTGATAGAATGTTAAAAACACCAGGAAATAGACTTTCGTTTGATAATGAATTTAAATCTGATTTACCATCTAATTATAAAAATAACTATCAAAGTACATTATTTGAGAATCAAGACAATTATCAAAAAACATTTTACGATTATATCTCTTGGGTTTCTAGCAACTATAATGATAGCATAACTCATGATGGCAGCAATGTACAGCCACATTATATCTCAAAATATCCTAAAAATATAAAATGGAATTGGGCTATTGATAGTGATAATATTTATCTTAATATTGGTTCTGATCAATGGATAAGAACAGAAGTTGAAACTTCGTGGCCTTCTGGTGAAGGACCTTCTCAAGTATTTTTAGGTGCTAATTCAATATTGGGTTTTCAATGCTATAATAATGGATATGCATATTGTAATGTATCAATTGGTAAATGGGTTCGTTATCCTGTAATTACTAGTTGGGATTATTGTGAATCACCAATTTCCCCAGATGGTTATACAAAATTAACATCTGATATTGCTAGACAAACAGTTGTAGCAATACTAGATCCATCTATAGCTGCTATTTATTTATCTAACCCAGAAAAATTATCTACAACATCTTTCTATATTAAGTTATCTCCATTTTCAGATACTCCACAAGTGATAAAATATACTTTAAATCAACTAAATACACTAATAGATACTTATTCTTTAACTGTAGATTTATATGGTAATGTTAAACAAGACTTTAGTTTTTATTTTCATACAAACTCATATCTATATCAGCGTTTAATAGATAGTGTAACTAATGAAGTATTGTGGGTAAAAAGTGAGTTTCAAACTAATTGGAATACAAACGGCACTGCAATGTATGATGGTGGTTATAGATATCCAAATTTAGATTTAACTAATAGATATGACGCAGATAGAATTCTTTCTGGTGTAAATGTTTTAACAGCATCTGAATTAACAGATATTGTAACTTATCCTAGTACAACAAATGGAAACGGTAAAATCTTAGTATGTCAAGGACCAAACGGATATCCTGAAACATATTATTTCGATTCTATAAGTCAAACGTGGAAACCAACTATAGATAATGAAATTAATAATATTAATCTTGGAATAAATCAAGGATTTAAAGATTGGATAGATGTTTCTGTTAACGGTGACGAATCTGCATATGATATGATTGCTAATACATTATTAAATAATTTTGCAAGTTATATACAACATACGTTTCAAGATACAACTTTTAATATCGCTGGTACATGTAGAGATATTTCATACAGTGGTCTTTATCATGATATAATTGATTTCTTTAAACCAAAAAGAGCAAGACCACTTTATTTTTCTACTAATCTTGATTTTAGTGATGATCATTTAAGAAATTCAGTTCTTGTTGATGGACGAATTGAAACAACTAAGTTATTACAAGAAGTAAATGATTATATTCCAAGAAATGATAGTATTTTTATTTCTGATGATATTAGTATGTATCAAGCAATTTATTATAAAGATGATGTAACCGAAACGCTGGTTATTCCTAATAATAATACATATGGCACAGCGACATATTATTTAACGGGTTTTGAAGATAATAGATGTAATGGTTTTTATTTTCATAGACCAGATCTTTCAACAGCAGAATCAAACTATTACTTAAACTATCACAACGTTACTTTAGTAAATATAAAGAATGATCAGCCAATTTATGGTTATTTAAATGAATGGGTTTTAGCTTTAAGAAAAAATGCTATTGATTGGTGTGATGCTTTATATATAAATTATGATACAGATCTAACAAGTGGGGTTTGGTATACACAATCAGATTCACCATCTACAAGTTCCTCATCTTCTTCTATTGCATATAGAAAAGTTTTTAATACAAATACATTAACAATTAGTAATGTTAATGATGCGGATCTTAATAAAAATATTGATTTAACTAATTATCAATTAGGAAAATTTAATCAATGGAATACAATACATAAAAGAACAGAACCTATTGTTAATTATACCTATCCAAACGTTATAATTGTTGGTGGAGCTGGAAGTACTGCTGTTAATGGTAAGTATACATACAACCACAGTTCACAACGTTGGTTAAAGGGCAATGGTTACATGATCAATTGGATTCTTGGACCTCCGGTCACATATTACTTAACATTTAATTTTGGTATTCCATTATATAGGTCTACAAATGGTCTTACCGGAGTATGGCAAGCTATGACTGGACTTGAAAATGCTCCAGTAATATCATATGACGGTTCAATAACTTTAGGTCAAAAAGTTTTAAATAAATCATCACAATCTTTAGCACAATGGACGCCAGCACTTTGTGTAAATCCATTTAATATTAGAAGAATATTTCCACCTGTTACCGGTGATTGGCTTGGCGCAGGTTTTCCTGAAAATGTTTCGGGTGAGAGATTAACTGGATTTGATGCCGATCTTAGAAATTCTGGTACCCAAGAATTTTCATACCCATTTTGGAAAAATGCATATCCTTATTCAGATGATCAATTAACTATTGCAGATGCTCCATTTCCTGCTATCGGATTTAGAACCGGTACTACTTCATCTGAAACATTATCATCATCAGATTATATTCATCAATATAACGGAATAAAACGAGGAATAGTTTCATGTGTTGTTTCGTCCGGTGGAAGTGGTTATTCTTCTGATACTGTTGTTTTAATAAATAATGATGGTGTTGGTCATGGTGGAGAATTAGTTCCGGTAATTAACAATGGACAAATTACTTCTATAACAATTGTTAATTCAGGTAACTATTTAGCGACACCAATTATTTCTTTTTATGATCCTACCATATCACTTAGTTGGGTTTCTTCTGCCCCAAATTCATCTTGGAATTCAATAGCAATGTCTTCAGATGGTAAATATCAATCTGCTACTGTGTTTGGTGGAAATATTTGGATATCAAATAATTCTGGGTATACATGGTCACCTGTTGCTACAAGTTTAAATTGGATGACAATAAAAATATCTTCAGATGGTAAATATCAATCTGCTAATGTATTAGGTGGAAATATTTGGATATCAAATGATTATGGAAATACATGGTCACCTGTTGCTACAAGTTTAAATTGGATGATGATAGCAATGTCTTCAGATGGTAAATATCAATCTGCTACTGAATTGAATGGAAATATTTGGATATCAAATGATTATGGTAGTACCTGGACGCCTGTTGCTACAATTAAACTTTGGATATCAATAGCAATGTCTTCAGATGGTAAATATCAATCTGCTACTGTTAGTGGTGGAAATATTTGGATATCAAATGATTACGGAAGCACATGGACTTCTACTGCTTCAAGTAAACTTTGGGGAACAATAGCAATGTCTTCAGATGGAAAACAACAATCTGCCATTGTGGATAGTGCAAATATTTGGATATCAAATGATTATGGAATCATATGGACATCCGTTGCTACAAGTCAATCTTGGTGGTCAATAGCAATGTCTTCAACTGGTAAACAACAATCTGCTGTTGTTAGAGGTGGAAATATTTGGATATCAGATGATTATGGAAATACATGGACTTCTACTGCTTCAAGTAAACTTTGGATAGCAATAGCAATGTCTTCAGATGGAAAACAACAATCTGCTGCTGTAGATGGCGAAAGTATTTGGTTAGCAAAATTGGTTCCTGGTTTTGGTGCATCTGCAATAGTTTCAATAGCAACCATACCACTCACAATTCCTATATGGTGGATTGATGATCAATCTACTTATAGAACAGGACCAATTTATCATAGACCTATTTATATCGGTATTCAAGAAACTATTTATGATTGTTGGCCATGTATTACTGTAGCAGGTTGTACTGATTATTATGACGATGGCTGTGCTAATTTTGATGGTCCGTCGAATCCAGCACTTGTGATATGGGGAACTCCACAACAAACATCATCAAGTTCATCTAGTGTAGAACAATGGTTACCTGGTCAATATTCTGAATTCAATATTCAAGATTTAGCTTATGATGAGTGGACGCACAGTAATCTTAAAACTAAACGATTTACTGCTAATCTTGATGCTATTGTAAATCCACAAGATCCAACACTTGATCAAATAACAGTTCAACAGTTTTGGAATAATGAAATAACTTGGGCTGGGGAATTAGAAAATATAGGATCTACTTATTGCGACACGTGTGATACTACATTATTTGAAGGAGATGCAACCACCATTCAAATTCCATTATCTTGGCAACGTTGCGGTGTATATCATAATACATTATATGGTAATAATTTTGTCGAGGCACCATATGATGATTTATGTACTGTAACATTTCAACCCACAACAACATTAAATTCTTTAAGCGAATATGATTTTCCTGTTGGATATACTGGTATAGGTTATTATTATGGTACTACAACTTATGAGATGGTTCATGTTTATCATAGACCAAGCGGATATTATTATTGGGAAATAAGAACAAGTAATTTAGGTGTATGGAGTCCTATTTTACGAAGTCAGTTGAGAAAAAAAGAACACACTTTAAGTGATATCAATTATCTTACAGATCAACTTGTTGTTACTTCTAATTTAAGTGTAGGATATAATGGTCCACTAATAGGAACTATTTTTATAAATACGGGCAATAATTATGTTTCACTTGATGATAATGATAATACGTGGACTTTAGATTGGCATATTGCTAGTCTTAGTCCATATATAACTGAATGGACTATGCGAAATTCTTATGTAACGTTTTATTTAGATATTTCTGGATTTAACACACCAATCCCATTACCATCTACTTTTATCAATAGTGGTTATGGTGGTAGTTATGGTTATGGAATTGGTTCATTTATTATTAATTCTGATACGCCATGGCATGTAACATCAGATAATTTTTTAAACGGAAATAATAATGATTGTTTTAATAATAGATGGTCTAATACAATAGTAGATCCAAATACTTATATAGGTAAGGATGTTAGTGAAATAACTCAAGTAATAGTTGTAGGCGATCTTTACATGCCAACTGAAAATGAAGCGGTTTTGTGCGGTAATATAGTTCCATTCCAAGAAACATTTCGAGGAATTGAATTAGTATATGAAGAAGCAAAATGTCACACTTCAGTAACAGATAGTATAACAATCAATATATCGGATTATGTTGTTGATGCCGGATGCTCATCATCTAGTGGTGGGTGCAGCGGCGATTATATTAAAATTATTGGTTCCGTTCCTAATGGTTATAGTACAAGACAAGAACACAGATTTATTCCTAGCGAATATGAATCAATGTTACCAACTGATTTTAATCTTAATTCTATTAGTAATCTTGATTACTATTTACTTAAAAATTATTTGCCACTATATCTATTCCAAGATAGTCCAACAAATACTACTAAATTAATCTGGGATAGAGCTGATAGTAATTATTATACTAGAGTTGATAGTTAAAAGTTTTGTAATCTAATATACAGAACAAAAATTAAAGTGATGTAGATTAAACATTTTTCATTATAGAACAAAAGTTAAAGGAGCCGTGATGAATAAACAAACAATTACCTTAAATGATAAATATCATAAAAATTTGAAAGATTCCGTTGGTGTTTCTAGTGGCAATCTTCGTGGTGAGGTTGGCATTTATGAAAAGTCAAAAGGTGGCTCTTTAAAACAAATTGGTCAAAAGAAAAACCTAATTGTTTATAGTGGAAGAGAATGGCTTTTAAGAAAAGCTTTCGGAACTGCTTTGTCAGGAAATACTTCTGATTATTATGATAAAATGATTAGATGGTTTGGTGTTGGTAATGGCGGTGGAGAATCAGGAAATCCACTTCAAGCAGGAGCTACACAAGGTCAAGATACCGGACTATTATCACCAGTAAGATTAAGATCTGATATGGTTATTACGGATCCCGGTTATGCATTATATGCAAGTGACTATCTTGGTAATCACGGATATTATAAATCTTTTTCTAGTATAACTGTTAGACAAGATACAGGCAATCCATACGTTAGTGGTGGAATTACAGGTTATCCAAATTTAATTGCGGAAATTAGAATTGAATTAACTAGTGATGATGCGACGGGTGGAACATATGAAGATCTTAATGAAGCTGCATTGTTTGTTAGTGATGATAGCGCAGATCCGGGATTGGAATATGCTGGATCGGGTGGATCAGCAATTGGAAATGTAAATGTGGTTGCTGTAAGTAAAGATTCAAACTACTCTACTTATTATTTAGATACTCAAGATTTAGTTACAACTTTATCTCCTAACACTTTAGTTCCTGGAAATTATATATATGTAACAAATACTTATAATCCATCTGATGTAAATCAAATTGCCCAAGCTTCACAGTTATTAATTGTAGATGTGTTTAATGGCACGCTAAGCGTCAACAATGCATATATTGTTGTTGATAATGCTCATACTATAGCGACTACTTATATTCCTGGACAATATCCAGTGGCTTATTTTATTTCAAAAATTGTTGAACCTTATATTATGTTTTCGAGGGTTACATTTTCAGCATTGCGCAAGACCGTGGACCGCGAGTTGGTGTTTTTGTGGAAAATCTACTTCTAAAAAGGTTTGTAATTTAAAAATTAAATTTTTAAATTCTTCATATTTCTTATCTAAGACCATAATATATTTAAAACCGGCTGTTACAGTTGCTGATTGTTTTAAATCTGTATATTTCTGTATTGATAATATGTATGTATCTTTTATTTCTACTATTAAGTTAAAAGGAATAATTCTAAAATCTGGAAAGTAATAATGATTTTTTCCGTCTGGTGATACATATTTAATTCTATCTGGATTATAATCAATTTCTTCTTCTTTTAAAAGATTATTAGAAAAAACATAATCCAAAAATTGTGGTTCATAACCAAGCAACAATATCATCTTTCCACTCGGCAACACATATTCTTTTCTTTGAAATAATTTCTTTTTCACTACACTTCTAATTGCAGGATCTTGCATTGACCATTCTACTCCTCTTCTTTCAATATTTGTAAGTCTGGCTTTGTTCACAATATTCGGATCACACATAGCTGAAGGTCCACCATATTTTTCAATGTTTGTTGCTGCAGCTTTCTCTTGAATTTCTTTACACATCATTGGATTTGATTTACCATATATTTCTATATTTGTTTCTACTGCTTTATCATGTACTTCTTTACATTGCATTGGATGATCGGTTCCCCAATTTTCTTTAGATGTTTCTATTTTTTTATTTTGAAACTCTTCACATTTAGATGGATTATCAAATCCATGTCTAGTTATCATAGTTTCTTTAATTAATTTTTTTACATCTTCAGCCTGAAAAGAGTATTTAACTCCTCTATGTTCCATATTAGTATCTTCTTTTTTATGTTTAACAATATTGGATTGACTTGGATTATACACGCCTAAATTTTTAAAACATGTTTGTTGTGATCTTTCTTGAATTTCTTTTGATTGACTTGAATGTTTGACACCATGATTTTTAAAGCATGTATCACCCATTTTCTTTTGAGTTTCTGGGGATTTAATAGCACATGAAAGAGAACAAAAACGATTATATTGAAAATGTTCAAAATTACATTCTTTTCCACAGTAACAAATACCTTCATTTTCTTTTCTATGAAAATAATTGTAATATGTTTTTGAATGAATTTTGTGTTTACTAAAAATATGAGTTGTTAATTTTTGAAGATCGTTAAATTCTTTGTTACATATTTGACATTTTGGCTGTCTTGTTAAATTCAATATTTTATCAATCAATTTCATTTTTTCAATGTTTTCTGGAAGATCTAAAATAAATTCATTTGGATTATTTTGAATCCTTGTTTTTTTAATTTTAATTTTGTTTTCTGGATCATTTTGAGAACATTTGCAACTACAATAGATATGATAACCATTATGAGCATTTATAAAATTAGTACCTTTTCCACAAATTTTACACTTTCCTTCAGATGAATTTTTTCTTAGAAATTCATTATAGTATTGTTGTCTAGTATAACTATGAATTTTAATATGTCCAGATAAACCCACCAGACCAGAACATACTTTACCGCATATTTTACATTCTTTACTCATGACTTCTCTCTGCTTCTACATATATTGGAGAAGTTAGGTTATATTTAACTTCTAACATCTCTGTAGCTTCTTTAATTAACTCATACATTTTCATACCTGTATGAGCTGAAACTATCTTTAATCGTTTATGAATATCTTTATTGATTTGAATACTTGATCCATCCATGATTAATTCTCCATAGTATTAGTATTTTATAATTTATTCATATGATCTTTTAACTCATCTACTTAACCAATCTTAAATTTTTCTAATTTTCTTACTGAATAAATTAAAAAGTTCAGTCGAGTGGATTAGCAAAAAAATTTAAAAGAGGAGAAATAAAATGGCAACAGGTCAGATGATTTCGCCGGGTGTATATACTAAAATCATAGATTTGTCTCAGTACTTGTCAGTAATTCCCGGTACCATTGGGTTTGTACCAATTTTATCTAGACAGGGTCCCGATAATAAATTAATGCTTGTAAATAGTCAACAACAATTTACAGAGCTTTACGGTCAGCCCAATCTTACTGATTATGGTGTATCTTTTGGCCAAGGTCCATATGTAGCAAACCAACATCTTAGTTCATCTTCTCAGTTATATGTTTTAAGATCTCTACCCAATGATGCAACTTATGCACATGTTGTAATTGGAATGCAAGTATCTCCTGTTAATCTTCTTGTTGAGGGTGGTTCTTCAAGTTCGCAACAAGAATGGGATATTCTTCAAATGTATCCGTTCTACCTAGATGGTAAAGAATATAGTTATGTTCCTACATATGGTGGTTCGCCAAAGACTGGTGGTAGTTTATCTGTAACCGATCATATTAAAGTACTTGAAACTTTATTTACAGAAGAAGATACAGCATCATCGTTCTTACATTTTGACTATACAGCTCCATTCACTTCTGGTGATGGTCCTCATAGCACTGGTGGTACAGCAGTATCAAATGGCGTTTTGATGTATTTTAGAACTATTGGTCGCGGTGATTTTTATAATAGTTTCTCTATTTCAATTCAAAGAAATGCCAATCCCCAGCTGTTTGGACAGTATGTATTAAATATCTATCAATTACAATCTAATGGCAGCAACACAATTTCAGAATCTTTTAATGTATCGTTTGATCCTAATGCGGTTGATAGTTCTGGTGAATCAATGTTCATTCAAGATGTAGTTAATAAATATTCTGTTAATATTATCTGTTCAGTTAATACTACAGCTTTAAGAGAATTATTTAGTGACAGCGGAAATGGTGATTCTTATATGATGCAGTTCTATAAGAATGATCCTACTCTCCCAAGTACTGTTACTCAATATAATGTTTATGATGAAAGTGGTCAGCAAACAGAATTTGGATATAAAGCAACAGCAATTGAATATGCTAAGATGGATCTTGAATTTTCCAAGTTTATGTTAGATTCTGCGTTAGCAGATTTAACAGCTGCTAGAGCTCTTCCTTCTTCTACATCTACAGAAATTGCGATTAGAAATGCAGCGATTACATCAGCTCTTACAGAAGTTAGTGTTCAAAGAGCTGCTTATATTGAAGCTCAAGCAACACAATCTGCAGCTTATGATTTAGATATCATGATATGGAATAATTCTGATCCAGTATTTTTACAAGAAGGTTCTGAAGGTAGCTTATCATATGTTGATAAATCAACAGGAAAAACTGTTATTCAAGCAACAGAAGCAACACAAATTCTTTCTGATGCTTATCTTGGATTACTTACTAAACCAGATGATAAAGCTAAAGTAGATCCTGTCACCGGCAACAAGTCATGGGCTAGACCACAATATGTAGATGAAGTACTTGATTTAGATTGGATTTATTTCTCATTAGTATATGATGCTGGTTATCCTGTAGATGTTAAAATATCAGCAAATCAACTGGCACAAATCTATAGAATGGACTGCATGCTTATTACTGATTGTGGTGATAATGTTGACTTCTATGATTGCCAATCATTCGTTGGTATGAATCCAAATGAAGATGGTGGGTGGCTATTAGATTCTAGATATGCTGCTAGATTTGAACCATACAGTCAAGTATATGATCCATTTATGGGTAAAGATGTTTGGATTTCACCAGTCTATCATATGTCTCAATTAATTCCTTTAAATGATAATCTATATGCTATTTGGTATGCATCAGCTGGATTTACTAGAGGAACACTTAGTACTATTCAAGGATTAAGATGGAGTGCTAAACAAGGTGAAAGAGATAATCTATACCTAATGCAAGTGAACCCAATCGTTCACTTCCCGGAAGGTTATACTGTTTGGGGAAATCTTACAACACAGAAGATGCCATCAGCATTGCAAGATATTAATGTAATGAGAATGGTTCTTTATGTCAAGAGAGCTCTTGAACAGTACTGCAAGTATTTTATTTTTGAATTTAATGATCAAACGTCATGGAACAGAATCAAAGCTGGAATCATACCTCTTCTTGATACCATTAAAGCTAAAAGAGGATTAGTTAGTTACAGCATTGATGTTGGTGCCAGCGAATATGAATTCAAGAATAAAATCTGTCATGTGAATGTGACATTGAATCCACAGACAGTAATTGAAAAGATTGAACTAAATCTATTCATTAAATAAAGATAACGAATAGGGGATCGAAAGATCCCCTTTTAATTTTAATATAAAGAAACAAGGAGAAAAACCATGGCAGGTACAGCATTTACAGCGGTTATTAATAACCTAGCTAATGATAGACACTTTGGTGGAACTGATGCTAGCATTGTTGCAGATCCATATATTAGTGGTTATCATTATATTCATTGGGGTGTAATTCCATCAGGAATAACAGATTGGGTTCGATCAGGTGATGGACGTATAGCATCTGAAGATCTTTCATCTATAGCTAACATTCAAAATTTCTTACAAGGAGCATGTTTATCAGTAACACCTCCTGGTGGAACACTAAATAAAACCGAATTTACTGGTATTGGTGGTGTTAAATGGGCAGTACCTACTAACATCGATTATACTAATACAGTAACAGTTAAGTTTTTAGAATTCTCACATCTACCTGTTCTTTCTATTATCAGTGGTTGGGTTAGAATGATTAGAGATCTAAAAACTGGAGTATCTGCATTAAATCTTGGACCAGATGATTATACAAAATCAGCTTATGCAGGAACTCTATATTATTGGACAACAAAACCAGATGGAGTCACAGTTGAATATTCAGCGTGTTATACTGGTGTATTCCCCACTAAAGATCCACAAGATAGCTTTAGTGGTGATTTAGCTACAATTGATAAACTAGAAATCGATGTTGATTTTAATGTTGACTGGATCTGGCACGAATCTTGGGTTCATGATGCATGTCAAAGTTATGCTGATGAGATTAGTAGTCATAATAATCCGACAGGTGGATTTAGAGGTTCTATTACTGGTGCTGGTGAAGGTACAGATTCTACTGCTCAGGGTTAACGGAATTTTTTAGTTTCATTGGTCTCTCACCCACCTTTAGTAAAAGATATACTAAAGGTGGGTATAGAATAAATAAATAATGTAGTAGGTATATTACGAACAGACAAATAAAGGAGTTATTAAAATGGCAAAGAACGCTGCAGGCATTGAGATATTTAATGGTTTTAATATTAAGTATCCGGAGTATTCTGTAATCACACCTCATACTTTAAAAGAATTTACAATTCGAACTCTTACTATTGAAGATGAAGAAAAACTTAAAGGAAGTATGCTTACTCCTAATAAGTTAGCAGAACATCTAAATGAAGTTATTTATCATTGTATTGTTAAGAAACCAGATGATATTAAAACTTTTGCTGACTTTATGAACAAGCTTACAATTAAAGATCGTGATGCACTGATGTACGGTTTGTATCATTGCACTTACAAAGATATACATAATTACGATGTGACTTGCACGAGTTGTAATTTTGTTAATAGTGTTAAGATTGATTTCTTAAAATCATTTAAAGCAGAAACATGGCCCAAAGATTCGCTTAGTATTATTGATCAAGAATTCAAAGTTCCTTGCGAAATTGCTCAAGGTATTACTGTAGTAATTAGACAGCCACTTTTATGCGACGAAGCTAATCTATTAAAAGAAATGGCATTCGCTACTGATGCTGCAAGAGATTTAGCAATGCAACTTCTGGTAATTAAAAGGTTTGAGCAAGATGGTGGAGCAGACATTAAGAATCCAATTACAATCTGTGAACGAGAAAATATTGTAAAAGGATATAAACAACTCCCATCTCCAGATAAGAAACAAATTGATAAAGCTTACAATGAAAATTTTGGGAAGTACGGTGTTGAGATTGAATCTATTGTCAAATGTCAGAAATGCGGAAATGAGGAAAAGATCACAATCGATCTTGTAAGGCAATTTTTTCGATCAATCTACCAATGATAAGTACCAAGCCTCTTACTTAAAAAGATTAAAAGAAAATATCTTTTTAGTAATGGAACTCAGCAAAATGAGTTATGTAGACGTATTGAAAATGCCAGTATATCGATTAGATGAGTATATATCTTGGAAGATAAAATTTGATCAGGATAGAGAAAAGGCAAAATCCGATAGTTTAGATAAGATGAAGATGTAATCATTTTATATCTATCGATCCTGAACAAATAATAAATTCAGGAGATATGTAATGTCGGATAAACAACAATATTTCAATTCTCAAATTGCTGGTAAAATTGATGAAATTTATGATTATTCTCCAACAATTGGTGGTGATGGAGATTATACTAGATTATCTGGTATTAGTGTCCTTATCAATTCTCTTCGCAATTTACTATTGACTCCCCTTGGTTATTATCCATTTGATCCAGAATATGGCTCTCTATTGTATAAGATGCTATTTGAATTATCTGATAAAGTTACTCAACAACAAATAGAATATGAAGTAACAAATCGAGTTCGTAGATATGATCCTAGAATTAATATTCAAAGTGTTCAATTTGCATATTCTCCAAACAAAAAAAATGTTTCAGTAAATGTTGTAATACTTCGAGGTTCAATAACAGGTACGGTCAATGCTGTTTTATCTCAACAACAAGTAATGTTTGGAAACGAAGATTCAATAACAGCTGTTAATGATGCTAGTCCAACAATATATACATCCGGTGGAAATTCTTCTGATATATCAGTTATATTTAATGCTAGTGCAACTGAAGAAGATTTTATTAGTTCGATGCAATCAAAATATCCTTTAATGCAGCTATCCATGATTCAATCTTATTGGGATACTTTATCCAAGGTATAGAGAAATAATATGGCTAAATTAATGTATAACCAGAAGTGGGTTTCTATCAATGAATACTCGCTTGATTACTTCGAATTTTTGTATAGATACTATGCTGCGTGTGCACCAAGTCAACCGGTTACTTATTACAATTTAGATTTACCAAATAGCGTCTATGATGCGTCATTGTTACAAGCTGGTTCATATGAAATGATAGGTAATTTATCTGGTATGCGATGGAAAAAAATTACGATGGTTCAAGCATTTTCATTTGAACCTGTGCCATTTTCATTACAAGCTGATGAAACCGGGCCAAACTTTAAAGATAGAACTAGTAGTTTGTGGCTTCCAACGGTATATGAGTTAATGCCGAGTGTTCATGATTTTGTAGTGTATGACTGGGCTACTTCAAGAGATGATGAATTAAAAGACCAACTACCAGTTTATGAAGTTGTAAATCTAGAAAAAGCATCCAGCGGAGAAGTGACTTTCTGGAAGGTCCAATTGAAATCAACCTTCAGAAGAAAATCTGAAATTGATTTACAACTGAGTGGAAGTTATTCTTTTGTTGACTACGAGAAGCACATATATAGAACTACAGATGCAGCATTTCTCCATAGAATGATGCTCAAAAATGAGAATCTAAAAGTTAATGAATTTTTTAAAGATAGAATCGGTTTGTACGTGGAAACTCAAAGTGAGAATGAATAAGATATGAAACTATGTGAATGTGGTTGTGGTAAAGAAGTAACTAATGTAGGGAATAGGTTCATAAAAGG
>Ga0209777_10004526_pt1 | contig 16387 bp, 21 predicted proteins | sample FrelakmetHBP12HB_FD_187147 | JGI IMG/M metagenome (GOLD analysis project Ga0209777, IMG submission 187147) | Freshwater lake sediment microbial communities from the University of Notre Dame, USA, for methane emissions studies -HBP12 HB (SPAdes)... | ecosystem: Environmental > Aquatic >...
CATCGGGTGTTAGTCCTTTCCTTATAAAGTGGTCTATCAAAAAAAATATAGTGAGTATTCCGAGTACTACAAGTAAAGCGCGAAGCATGGCTTAATTGCCGGGCGGCTTTGCGAATTTTATAAAAACCGTCTCGCCACTTTCCGCCTTTATTCTGCGGCCTTTTCCGCGATCTTTTGTATATCGTCGCTGTGTGAGTGAACGTAAATATCAGCCGTCGCCACGTTTTTGACGCCTAGAAAGTCTCGCACCTGGAAGGCGTTTGAGGCGTGGCGCGCGAAACTACTGGCGGCTTCGTGTCTGAGGTCATGCCACCTGTACGGCTCAAGGATGCCGGCGCGTCGCTGAAAAGCCTGCCACTGTAGTTCAATCGTGCGGACGTTTACGCGGTCGCCCTTGGTCGGCGCCTTGTTCGACACAAATAGGGGCTGGGCTTTGTCGCCTGGGATCTTCAATAGCTTTCTTTTGCGGGCGGCTTCGATGTACGCGCGCAATGATTCGCGGGCTTCGCGGGGGACGTAGAAGCGGCGGGCCTTGTGGTGTTTCGCCTGGTCGGCGCGTAGCAGGGCGCGCGAAACTATGCGCCAGCGGGCGGCGCCAGCGCCTTCGAGAATTTGCGACACTTCAAGCGCGGTAGATTCGGACAGCCTTAAGCCGCTAGTCCATGTCAGGATTACAAGCGCTTGTAGGCGCGTCGCGGCAAAGTTTTTTTTGGCGGCGCGTTTCGCAAGGGCGGCGCGGATTGCGGCGCGGTCCTCGGGTGTTAAGGCTTTGCCGGCACGGTTTCGCATGTTTTCAGGTCGGCGATTTCGGCGCGGTGATGGCTTGCGGGGGTTTTTCTGGGTCGTTGGGGTCGGCTTCGATTTCTTCCGCGTGCGCTGTGGATAATAGGTGCTCTAAGAGGTCGCGGGCGGCTTCGGCGTCGTCTTCGGGACAGATTAGAAGAATGTGAGTAAAGCGAGTACTACATTTAGGACAGAGTTTTATATTGCCGTTCAGGCCGTCAAACTGAAACGGCTGCCCACAATCGCAAGTAACGGCAATCGGTAGTGTTTTGGCGTAGAAGTCCGCACCTGAAATAATGGCAAAAGGGTCACCTAAAAGCAGGTTTGGGTCTGGTAGCTTTTCCGGTTCGTTTGGCATGACTGGAATTCTGGCGCTTTGTTATCGGTTTGTCTACCAAATTGCGATAACTTTACCCTATTTCTTGGTACGCATTTTGCATTACTCACTATTGGCGGCGCGATAGCGCCTCAACTCGGGAAAATGCGAGCTTGCGAGCTTTCCGCCTTCCTATTCCGGTCGCTGACCTTGGCGCCGTAGCTGGCAAGGGACGCGGTAACGCTTCGGTCTTTCTTAGTTTTAACCCCATTTTAATGGGGAGTGTTCGCAAGTCCTGAGAACATATAAAGATAAGCTGAGTAAGGTATTACATATACCTACATTGTGCGCATTTTACTATTAGCGAATTATACAGCTACGCTATACAAGTCCGGGTCGAGCGGGCTTGCTGCGGGCCGTAAAATCCGCTGAAATGGGACGGGGCGCAGTCCTCGGCCTCTGCTCGCCTATGGCGGCTCGGTGGCGGCAGGGCTGCCGGCTGACCTATTTCTAGGTCGTCAAGGTCCTAAAGCCGAGGGCTCGTAACTATCGCTAAAAGGGAGGGGATGCGAACATGTTAATTGCTGAAATTCGTCAATTCCTGTGTAGGGGTAAATCTTGAGTACTTCGTCTATTTCCGCCTGGGTAAGTTTGCCGGACGGGTAAAGCGCTATTACGTGGTATCTGTTCAGGGCGTAACGGCCTAGACGCTCTCCGGCGGTGACTGCGGATTTTTTGAGCTGTTCGCTTTCTAACAGCCCTACGGCCTTGAGGGCGTCTAGGTAGCCTACCTCGGTTGAGCGTCCGCCGTGGCGGCCGGTCAAAGCCGGCAAGCTCACAGGGCGCGGATCGTGGGGATTTTCAAGCAGGCGTAGAAGGTAGTTTTCCGGGATGCCTTTTACCAGTCGAGACCGTAGGCCGTGGGCTCGCGTGCGTTTGCTCATGGTGATAAGGGTCAAGCCCGTGACGATAACCCGGCGGGCGTACAGGCTTGAAAGCGGGCGTTTGCCGTCCGGGCCTTGGGCGGCGATACGTAGCAAGCGGGCGGCGGTCTGGTGGTAACAGCGTTTGAGGTAGATTTTGCCGGTTTTGCCGGTTTCGTCGGAAAGTATATCCGTCGCCATGATTTTGATCGTGGTCGGTACTTTGACGATTTTTACGCCGTTTAGCTGGATGCCGGCGGCCGTGAGTTTGGCGCGTAGCTTTTCTAGGTGGCGTGCGTCTTTTTCCTGGTAACGCTGGCGGGCGCTCCTCTGCGGGGTCGAATGGGTCGGCCGAGTGTTTGCGCGTTTTCGCTCAAGCGCGGCGCTGTGCTGGTGGCGCTCTATCGCGCGTTTTTGCCGGCTGTTGTGTTGCGCCTGGTCGTCGCCCTGGTTGCCTGGGAGCTCGAGATCTTGCTGAGCGGCGGGCGGCTCTGCCGGCGTGGCGATAGGCTCGCCTATGATCTTCTCAAGTCGCGCGCGGACGGTCGAGCCAAGCGAGTTTAGGAATTTCTGGCTTGCCGTGATCTTTGGTGCTATTTTGTGATCTACGGGCATTGGGTGTTGATGCCTTTCAGAGCCTAGGCGGTCATTCGGGCGTCTAGGCTCTGGCTTTTAATAACAGCGCGAGTCCCAGCAACGCAATAAAAGGACCTAGGGCGGCTTTCGATTGTCGATAGGGCCGAATTGAAAAATAGGTTTCCGCGGGCGTCGAGGGTCCAAAGTCGTGGCCTAAGACCAGCTCCGGATCTACTCGGTCGCTGTACCGTGATGCTGGCGGCCAGCGGGTTAGACATTCTAGGTGTAAGTGCGCCTCCTGGTTGCGGGCTTGCGGGTTCTGGGGAGTGCCGGCGGTCGTGCCCACTGTGCCGATCGGTGCGCCAGCTTCCACCGTTTGATCTGGTCTGACAAGGATGGTGTCTAGGTGGGCGTACAGGCTGAACGCGTCCGGACCGTGCTTCAGTACAACTAGGTTTCCGTATCCGGTTAACTGTCCGGTCTGATAGGTAGCCACCACCACGGCGGGCAGTATCGCAAGGACGGCCGATCCGGCTTTTGCCGCAATGTCGGCGCCTTTGTGCGGTTCGGCGCCTTTGCGCGCCTGGTGGTACGGCGCGGCAATGAATCCGCCTTTCACGGGAAAGACGGCGCGCGTGCTCGGGCCTATCCATGCCATCCTAGTTCTGCGTTTTCTTTCGCTGCCGGCAAGTGTGATGCCTGGCTGTAGCCAAGCAGTGATCCGCACGAGGGTAAGAGCGGGTAGTACTTTTCGGTCGTGTAGTTAACGATCGCGTCGTGTGAGTTCTGCCCTGATGTACCTAAGCAGGCTTCGATCGGCTGTTGGCTCCATCGCGTGAAAAGGCAAAGCGTCGAGTTTTCCGGGATCGGTAGATGACAGCTTAACTCGTCACCTTGTATAACCTGCATACGCTGACCATCCCACGGGGAACCGACGGGCGATCCTGGTAGGCCGTTTGGATAAACTTCGGCGGGCACGGCCACGTCTGGCGACAAAAACCACGAGGTAAACCAGTCAACCGGCGGGTATATGATATCGGGATCGATTGGCGCGGGTAGGTTGTTTTTATGCGCGCGTAGCTCGTCAATGTTGCCGGATATAACCCGGAGATACCAGCGCCACGAGGGCGGCACGGCGTTTTCGTCGTAGGCGTCAAAGTAGTTTTCCCACTGGAAGGGCGCTTCCCATACGCCAGCGGGCCTTTGCGGGTCGTTTGTCTGTGCTGATTGCGTGTTGAACTCTATCCATGTTGCAAACTGGTTATTGCCGGCGGCGTAAAAGCCCGGCATAAAAACGGACGGTCTAAAGGGCGCAACGCGGATCTGTTTTAGAAAACCGACCGAGCCTTTAGGTATGTAGACCGCGCATACAAGCTGTACGCCTCTTGCTCTCACGTCGATAGGCGGGGTCAGGTTCGGCCGTGTGAATCCTCTAAGGAAAAAAGACGATCCGCCCGTGACTAGCCAAGGTTCTACAACGCCCTTGTGGTACTCGCGGGCGGCTGCAACGTCTCGCGGTTCCCCCCTGGGCGCTGTGATGCCGTGGGGGTGCTCTCTTTTTTTTGGCTGGCGGTGCATGGCGGTTAGACTGAGCCTGAAACCTGGCGGCCTTGCGGTAGCAGTCCAACGCCTTGGAATACAAAGTCAAACCTCACGGGATCGGCCGGGGGGGTGGGTGGCGGTGGGTTTGTATCCGGCCAAAAGAGCCGGTTAAGTTTGATGGTTAGGGTTTGAGATCCGGCAAAAAAGATACCGGGCTTTTCTATGTCCAGAAAGCCTTGAGAGTCGCCAAACAGGGCGCTTATCAAGGCGGGCTGATCGCCTAAAAATTGCGTGAACTCGTCACCCCATAGCACCTCGACCGATCGGCCTTGTATGCTGTAGCCTGGTAGGGCTACAGAGAGGTAAGCGGGCGTGTCTCCGGTGCAAGCCCACGTAATACGCCGAAGTAAAAAATCCTCCGGTCGTAGCGTGACCTTGCCACCTTGACCTTTGCCTGCGAGGTTGGAAAGCAGAATACTAATTGTATAGGTCGCAGGTACTTCAATTTTTCCGGCGATCCTGGCGTCTATTTCGGATTGTCCTAACATGGCATTAAATCCTTGTGCGGCTCGTCGCGCTTCGGTGGGGTTCATGGTTTTTTAATCGGTTTTTTGGTTTTAGGGTCGTACGTGAGAGGTCTAGGGGGGGGCCGGAAAAGCACGGCGTCAGAGCGCCAAGCGGATAGGACGCGATCGGCAAGTCCTTTGCCGTGCTTTTCCGGCTTCGGGGGTGTATTCGCTGACATAGCGATCAATGTTTCCTACTAAGGAAAAGATTTACGCGGTTTGTCCGGGCGCAAGCTGGCCGTACTGTACTTCACGTACGCGGTTGCCCACCAGTCCTACGCGGACCATGAACGGCAGTTGATCGAGGACTTGATCGTGTTCGGTGGGCGGCGGGTCGATGCTTTCGGGATTGTCCCAGTAGGTGTAGTGGTACGGATCGAGCTTGGTTCCTACTCCGGGTTTGCCGGGCACGGGATACCCGATCATGTCGTGGACGATAGGATCTAGGCTGATTTTCGCGCCTAGCACCTGGGTACGCGGGAAAAAGATCGGCTCGGGTAAGCGTAGGAAGTTGCCGCTGTCCGGGCGCGAGTTCTGCGCGATGTTGTTGGCGATGTTCTGTGTAACGTGTAGACCGCCACCTGCGCCTACTCGTTCCACGGGGATTTCGAGCTGCGGCTCTTGCCCTACGATCAGGGTAAGAAGGCCGTAGTTAACGATACACTCTGCGAGCTTGATCGTCCCTGCTACTCCGGGTAGCAGGTCGGGATCGTGTCCGGTGTTTTGGATCGGGGGCATGGCGGGGAATCCGAGCATGATATAGATACCCCACATTTCCAGGCCGTAGGCCATCTGACCGCCTACGTCGAGGTTAGTAAGTTCCGGGTTGTTGGCCTTGTTGCGTCCGGACGCGGACAGAAACAAAAGCTCTCCCTTTTTCGTGATCGCGGGGTTGGCGCTTCCGACGGCTAGGCCGTCGGCTGTCGTGTCGCCCAAAAGGAAACTACGGGCTACTACGCTATCGAATAGACACCACGGTTGCTTTTTTTGATCTGGTAGGGGCATGTTTGAGGCTCCTTGTTATTTAGGTTATACCTAGGTTGATTGTCTTGGGTTAGGGTTTACCGTGGGCTATTCGCTCACGTAGCCAAAAGAGCTTTTGGCGTCCGATCGGCGTCGGCCGAAGTTGCCTAGGCCGGCGATTGCCGATCCTGTCTGAAGTCCTGCATAGCCGGCGTCGGCTAGGATCTGCGCGTGTTCGGGGGTGATGCCGGCGGCCGCGTAGTCGCCAAGCTGCACGATCTGTCCGTCCGGGGTCTGGTAAAATTGCGGTTCGGCGCCGAGAAACTGACGGGCGCGGCTCGGCATACCACGGCTAAAGAACGATCGGCCGTAGTCCGCGATGGCCGATCCCTGCGTCAGACCTTGAAGCGCGGCTACATCTTCTTCGGTCAACTCGTCGCTGCCGGCGCCTTCCTCGTCTCCGAGGTAAAGGTGCTCTTTTCCAAAGTCGCTTTCTTCCAGCCAATGCTTACGGATAAAGAGATCACCTCCCCAACCAAGCGCGGCTATGCCGGCGATCTTGCCCTTGGTGGCGTCTCCAAAGAGATTGCCGATCAACGGGCTTCCCCACACAGCGGCAAGCCAGATAGCGAGGGCGTGCGCAAAGCCGGGCTTTCCGCCCTCCATGTCTCCGGCCATGTGAGTGGCCCACCTGGCGCCGATTACGCCACCAGTGGCGGCGGGGAGTACTTCCATCACGGCGCCGAAATTGCCGGTTGTCAGGCCGTCGGGATTGCGCCGATAGTGCCGGCGCCGATAGTGCCGGCGGGCTCCCATATCGCCCATTTCCGGGTTGCGGCGCCTTCGGCGCTTGGGCGCCAGAAATCCGCCATAGGTGCGGCGTCGTCGGCGTCGCGGATTTTCTGCAACCTCCGGCTGCCGGCGGCGTCTGCGCTTGCGAGGATTGACGATTGCGGTTTTAGCCATGGTTTTTTTTCTCCTTTTTTTGGGTCGTTGGGTCGGCTTTGGGGTGTTTATGCTCCTGTTTAAGCCTAGAGGGTTATTACGGTGCGTTGAAAATAGCTATTTGGAACGGTCGGTCTAAGTCGGTATAAAACGGCCAAACGGCTTGATTCAGAAGACCAGTAATTATCATGATCGTTACGGCGTCGGGCGTTTCCCAATAAATACGCGGTTGAAATCCGCTATTTCCGGGCGTGGATAGGTGAATTAATTCGCGGGGTATGGCTTGCGCGTCGATCGTAAGCGGCGTGTTTAGATGTATCGTGTAATAGCCTGTAGAGGGGTGGTCTATCGTTCCGATACCGGGGGTTGAAATGTCTACCGATCCGTCTGCGAAAATGACTGCTTGATCGCGTATGCCGTTTCCTACGCCTAGCTTGATCCAACCTGTATTACCTGTGCCTGTTAGTTTCAGGTAGGCGGCTCCCGTCTGGTCTAGGTAGATGTCACCGGGGTTACCTGTCATTGAGCCTTCGGGCGTTCCGGTTCCGGTAAAAATGAGAGCGGCCGATCCTTCGGGGCCTACTCCTAAAGAGTTTTGTGCGCGTAGGTTGCCTTGAGGCCGATCTATTTCTAGTGTCCGTTCGTTGTTGTCGTTGAGTAAATAAAAGCCGTCGTAGTTGTCACTTGGATCGGTTCCGATCCATGCTGCCCAGTCGTCTACTACTCCGGCTATTATTCGCCGTATTGAGAAGTTGTGACCAGTTACAAAACCAAAGCGGCCGTTTCCACCTGGTGGGCCTTCGGTTTCTGGCTCGTAAATAACGAGACCTTCGCCCCTTACGTTTTCCGTGTCTCCGTCCTGGCCCCATGCGCCTTGTCGCCAGATAGCGCGCCTATCGTTGTGCTTTCTCTTATCCCAGATTTGCGGGCGCGTCTGTGGATCGAGCGGCGCGGCCGTGAGATCCGGATCTGTCGTGCTGTCGTTTCCCGTAGGATCGATGTAAACCAGGGCGTTGGGATCTCCGGTTACGCCTCCCCCTCCGCCTGGGATCGTCACGTTGATTTCACCGGGGTTAGGTTGCGCTACCGTAACCCCTGAGCCTTTGAAATTGAGCTTTTTAAGTAGGCGGGTTAGGATCGTATCGTGATTGTCTACCTCGATCGGCGGGCTTGCCACCTGACCGGGGTACTGGTTTTTTACGAGTGGTTTAGGCATGGCGGTTAGGTTTAGTACAGGATTGAAAAGTCAAAGTTGATATCGGACGGTGCGCCATTCCAGCCGGTCTCGATATTGTACGTGATCATGACGCCTGTTACTCGAACCGTGAAAGCGTCCACCGTTTGTAAAAACGCCACTGGAAAGTTTGCGTTTGCGTCCTGGGGATAGATCAAAAACGCTTGTACGTTGAGCGTCTCTTTGCCTTTGAGCGCTTTTTTGAGATGTACGTTATAGATACCCGTGCTCACGTATTCGATAGTTTCTATGCCGGGCGTTTTGTAGCTTGTAGCCTGGCCTATTTCGCGGGCTTTGTCTCGGACAGTTCCGGGGTATTGATTGGCGTTTAGGCTTCTCATATTATTCCTCGTTCGTTAACGGACATTGTGCCACCTATGATAATGGCGGCGGTTGCGTCGTCGGGATCTTCGGCGTCGAAAAAGATGGCAGGCGGCTCGCCTCCATCTTCATAGAAGTCGTGTTCGTATTCGGCTACTTTTCCGCGTCTTTCCTTTTTGTCTGAGGCGTAAACTATCCGGGTAATCGTGCCGTAGTACTCGGCCACGTCGTCAGGGGCATTGATATCGAAAATCCGATCTACCTCTCGATTCGTCCAAAGATAAAAGCCGTCTAAGGCGTCGGGTGATGGCTCGTGATCGTTGGTTTCCTTCAAGTCGCGCGTAAACGGCGCGCGCACTAGATAAAGGCTCGCGGTGCCGGCTGCGGCGTCCATACTGTCGGGGTCGGTCGCCATGATCCAAACCCGGCGATCTGATGCTGCGCGTTGTCTCTCGCGGTAGCTTGTACCTTTAAGATCTACTCGCCTTACGCTCTGGTCCTCGTCCTCGTCCTCGATATCCTCGATAATATCGATCTCAAGGGCAAGCCCTAAAAAGATTAGCTCTTTCGGGATCTTCATCGCCGTTTTTTCCTTCGGCCGAAAAACGGCGTTGATTGTCTTTGTGGTCTACCTAGGTAAATGGCTAAAAACAGGCCAAGCGCCAAGCCTCCAAACCCGGAAACACCTATAGTCTTGAGCGTGTCGGCGGCGCGGTCGAGTAGTGATCGGTGGTCCACCTGGGCGGCCGCGTCCTTTTTGTGTTGCCACCAGTCAAGCATGATCGCGGCCTTCGCGGGGTCGGTCTGCTTCATGTCGTTATACAGTTTCAAAAACTGTAGATCGTTGGCCTTGTCGGTGGCTTCGTTAGCTTTGTCGAGGGCGTTTAGGCCGTGCTCAAGGTGTCGGTTTGCAAGCCAAGCGGCAATCGCTACCGTTGCGGCTACTATTACGAATACTCCAAAAGCGAGTATGCCGGCTAGACCTTCGGCGCGGCGTATTTTGTCGTACTTTTTCGCGTCGATGGTGCCTAGTTGGATCGTCTGTCCGTTGTCGGTGCTGTAGCCTATTATCCGTAAATCGCCCTTAATGAGCTTGGCGAGCATAAGCAAAAAGTCGTAAGTCTGAGCCTGTAGGGCTTCGTTTTGGTTGTACAGATCCGATCCGGTAAGGTCGAGCAATGAGCGGTAGGGCGTGTACGGCGCGAAAGTAGGCCACTTTTTCTTTAATTCCGACCATAGAATATAACGGGTTTTGATGCGGTCTAGGACGGCGAAAGCGTTGGTTTCGTACTGGTCGATTTGAGCGCGTAAACCTATTGCGGCTTCCGGCGATAGCGCAAGTATTTTATAGTTTTTTGACATTTCTCGACACTTCCGCGAATAAACCCGAGATTTCGCGCGCGATTTCGATAGGTCCGCGTCTCACGGGCGTGTAAACGCCTGGGGCGCGTTCGCGTAGTATGATCGTCTCATGCCGGCGGCGCGGGATTGCCTTGAGGGCGTTGTGTAGACGCTCTAGGCGTTCCAGGTCGTCAAACATTTGGGTACGGTTTGCCACGAGTTTACTTTTTAGGGGTCGTAGGGGTCGGGACTGCTGCCGTGGGGGGGCGGGCGGCTGCCGGCTTTGGAGCTGCTCGCATGGCTGTTGGCGTCGCTGCCGGCGCGGTGGCTTTGGTTACGGCTGCCGGCGTCGCTGCCGGCGCGGGCCTCGGTAAAAATAGCCTTGCGAAGTCGTTGATCTTCGGCGTTGCGGCTTTGAGCATGGGGCCTTGTGGTGGCGGTATGTAGCGTTTCTCGGGCTCGAGTACGTCGAATACTGAAACCTCAAAGATGCTATCGGTCCACTGCCAGCCCTCGGTAAACTGCATAGATCCGATAGCGAGAAGGTCCGGAGTAGACGCGATCGGATCTGTGTCGTTTACGATTTTCTCGAACATATGGACGAAAGAAAACGCGTTCGGTTCTGAGCTATGAGTAGTAGCGTCAATGTGTGCGCGCGCGTGTCCGTATAAATAATAGTGTATAGGCGGTGAGTCGATTACCTCGAAATAGGTCAGGGGGTGTTTTAGAGCTAAGAAGTATAGGCCGGTGCCTATCCTCGTTATCGCTTTGACCTCGCGGCTTTGCTCGATGATTACGAGATCCGGGCCTTGCGTGGCGTCTACGATCGCGTGGGCAATGCATACCGATCGGGCTATGAAAGCCTGAAAGGGTAGGCGCCCACCTGATTTTTTAGCCATGGTAAAAAGTCCTTTTTAGGAGTTGTGAGAAAACGCGAGTACAGCGAGTAAAGGCCAAAAGCCTTCAATTTTGCTCTTCTTTTTTGCCGTGGAGCTCGACGGGCCGGCGGTGCCGTTGTAGAAGTGGCGTTGTGCGGTCTTGACGGTCCGGGCCGCGTGTTTTGCGCGGCGCCTGGTGCTCTTTTCGAGCTTTGCCAGTTCGAGAAGTAGAGCGCGATCGCCGCGATAGCTGGCGATTTCCAGCCTTACTATTTCGGCTTTCGTGGGGCGCATTGCATCGCGGATCTTCGCCTTGGTTTTTTCTGGAAGGTGTTTAACCGCGTGTTTGATCGCGGACGTGTGGGGCGTTGTTGGGGGCGGGATTACAATAGGGCTGGGTCGTTGGGTCGCTTGAAGTTCCGGTTGAGTGCTCGGCCTTTGAAGCGGCGCGGCGCTCGGGATAATGATCGGGCCCGGCGCCTTGGTTGGAGGTGTGATCAAGGGCTGGGGCCTAAAGACGCTTGGGGGCGGCAAAAGCGGCTTTGGCTCGGTCCATAAGGGCTGACGAGTAAGGCGATCTTGTCCTATCGGTTTCGGCAAGGGTGACGGCGCGCGATGTACTGCCGGCGCCGTAATTACTTGTGGGGCTGCGTGAATGACTCGTGGCGCGGGCGCGGCGGTTGGCCTTGCTGCCGGCGCGGCTGCCGGCGCGGCTGCCGTGGTCGTGGGCGGGCGCCAAGTAACGACGGTCTTAAACGCCGGGCTGTGAGGCGGTACGGGCTGGTTTAGATACCAGCGGGCGGCCGTCTCGGCGTTGGGGCCGTAAAGGCCATCCTGTTTAAGCTGCGGATCTTGCGCCTGAAAAGCTCTAACCTCGGGTAACGAGACTTGAGGCGGTACGCCTACACGTCGTGTGAACGCGTTTACGCGGTCTACCGCTACGCGGGCAGCGGCGCGAGCGGTGTTTATGTCGCTGAGACCGCCGAACGAAATAGAAAGGCTCGGCCTAAAGCCTAAACCTGCGAGGTGTAGCTTTTTGCCTTTGACGGTTGCGCGTGACATTTCGGAGCGGGCGACTTTCTTTATAAGTTTGGTCATGGCGTCTGATTGCCTTTTGGCGTTGGCGTGCGATCTGGCCTTGGCGATCTTGGCGGCTGCAACTCTGGCGGCCGTGGCTTTGGCCTTGAGTTCGCGCGCGTCCTTGGCCTTGAAGTAGGCTAAAAGCTGGTTTACTTGGGCTGCGGCCGTTGGAATTTGCGCGGGTAGGGCGGTCACTGCGGCGTGTATATCCGGTAAGTAGGCGATTGCTTTACCGTGGGACGCCTGGGTTAACATCATCTGTTGTAGGGTGTTTCGGATCGCCTCGGCGCTATCGCCTACTCTGCGTATTTCAAGCGGGGTCATGTAATCGGGTGCGGCTCCGGGTATCGGTGCGCCTCCTGGCGCGGCGCCTGGCGCGGCGCCTGGTGCGCCTCCTGGCGCGGCGCCTGGGTGTCCGCCTCCTTTGGTAAGTCCGCCTACTATGGTTCCGGCGGCTGCGAGTGCGGGTCCTACTGCTAATCCGACACCTGGAATTAAAGAGGCTATCGGCGCGGCAAACTTCGCCACTTTGGAAAATACCTTACCGATCTTCTTTAGAAATCCCCACATACCTAGATCGGCAAGGTAGGCGGGCTGCACGTCTCCGGGGATCGATGAGGGTAACCAGTAGTAACCGATCCCGTGGTGGCAATGAGCGAGGGCGCCGAAAACCGGGGTGTGCTCTTGCGAGTAACGGCGATCGGGTGCTGGCGCCTCGGTCGGTTGTCTGAAAGTGGGCTGGAATTGCCATAGGGTTAATTCCTGCTCGGTTGGTTTAACTCCTAGTTCGCCAAACATGCGTTTTCCTTCCAGATCCCAAATTATCGAAGGGCCTTCGGCGTATGCTGCAAACTTTCCGGGCTCGTTACTGCCGGTATCGCCTGGGCCTTCAAGGACGGGATCGCATGATATCCAGCGTTTTTTGTCCCAAATTAGGGCGCTTACGTGTTCAGGGCATTTTTTGCTAGGCCCTACGGTGCGGGTTAATACCCGGTGGCCTATGGACTGATTGAGGGCGCCGATCAAAACCGTTAAGCAGTCGCAGTCACCAGCGCGTTCTTTAAGGGTGCGCGGCGCGGACTGTAGCCACTCCATGCCGATCGGATCGTACCTAAATTTTATATTCTTTCTAATCCACTGGTAGATCGCGGCAATTTCTTCCGTGGGGCTTTTTGAGGGGAGGTGTGCGGTAATGCGGATCGCCACCTGCCGGACAAGTGGATTATGAGAGCCTTCCTTAATCAGGTGGCCGATTTTTTGGATACTGGCTTTCGAGTGCTCCCAGCCTGCCGGGTGTTCGGTCACAATGATGGTAGCTTGATCGCCGTACTGCTGCCGGCGCTTGAACCTTTCCGCCCAAGATATCGCGGTGCCTGGTGGAAGCTCGCCTCTTCTCTCGGCTGCAAAAGCCCAGTCTAACTGCCTCTCCGAGTATGGCGGCTTTCGCAGTTCCATATCAATCGAGCTTTGCGTTAGGTATATCTGCTGTACTTCCTGCGGTTTGGCCGTTTGTGGGCGGTTTCATAAACTTTGCCTGCATGGCCTTTGATAAAAAGTCGCTTGCGGCGGTTTGAAACATGCCGTCAAGATCGGGCTTGTCCTTCGGTACTATGGCGCTCCGATCGTCGGCCGTGATGGCTTGGGAGAGTTCCGAAACGGCGCCGATATCGGCGCGCAAGCGTTTCACCTGAGCGCCTAGGCTTTGCGATTCGCTCTCGTCACGGCGGGCGGCGATGACTCCCTTAAGAAGCTCCTCGTTTCCCTTGCTGGCGGTCGATATCAGCTCGCGGACGCTGCCTAAAAGTTTCTCGCTGGCGTGGCGTTCGCTCTCTACTCGCTGATCGGCGCTTCGCCGTTCGTTCTCAAGCATCATTTCTAAAATCTTGGTAAGAGGCTCAAAGGACGGGGCGGCGGGTTGGGGCGCTTGCGCCTGGGTCGTGGGTCGGCGTTCTTCTTCGCCCGTCCATGCCTCGCGGGGCGCGAGTCGCCCGTTTTTCCGTGGCGGTCCTGCTATAGGCACCTTGCAATGTAGGTAGGGCTGACCGTCCGGGCTCAAGAGCGTCACGCGGTAAGTTTGTCCGCCGTGCTCTGACGCCAAGTACTCGAGCAGTTCGCCCACGTCGGAAGAGTCGAGGGGGTAATCCTCGATCCAACCGTTAGCGTATACGGGCCTTAGCCGGGTTATTCTGGCTAGGATTCCCGGTTGTAGGGCCGCGGTAAGCCGTCCGATCTCGTCGCCCGTGGCGGCGTCTACTGCGGCGCGGGTAACGGGGCCGGCTGACAGGGCGCCTCTCAGGGCCTCCCGCGCGCGCGCGCGCGCGGTATTATCGCCTTGGGCCTTGGCCGTTGAGTCTAAAATTGCGGCCTTAAGCTCGGGGTGCTCTTCCGCGACTGATTCAAGCGCGGCAAGCTGCCGTTTAAGGCGTGTTTTGGGCTGTCCAGCCATCTCAAAACACGTTAATTGGGCTCGTCAAGGGCTGTCAATGTATGCGCGTGTGATCCTTTGTCGCGGTCTTTGCCGGTGGTGTCGAAATTGCGATAGTTTTACCGACACAGGAATTGTGAAATTCCGGCAAAAGTCGAGTTTAGGGGGAGGTTTTATTATCGTAGTTTGGGTAAACTGCGAATATCCGAGAAAATAGGCTTTTTGGGTTCGTGGGTCGCGGACGGGGCCCGGCGCGATCTGTTTGGCGTCGGATAGCGGTTTATTCGTCGTCTTTGTCGTTCGAGCTGTCCTTATAGTCTTTGGGCAAAAGGCCCTTGCACTTAAGGTCAAAGATCAAATCGTCGCGGCCGTGGTAGAACATATAGGCCGTACAGATTGGACAGGGTTCAATTGCGAGGCATTCGAATTCTTCGTCTTGATCGCCTTCGAGTGGTTGACCACAGGTGCAGCATACTACGCGAAATCTGGACGTGAATGCTAACCTGCCGGGTTTTTCGGTGGGGCGAATTTCTTTAACGGGAATAATGTTCTTTTTCGAGTGAAGGTCTTTAACTAGGCGCTTTAGCCATTTTTCTACCTCTTTGGCTTCGTATCTGTCCCAAGTTGAGTTTGCTTCTGAACGGGGGATATTTGCGGCAACTAGGAAATCATCGCCGTTTTTCGAGAGGTGGTCTTGGTCATACAGGTTTACTCGGTCTTTTTTCTCATCTTTGCTTTTATCTAGTTTTATAACTTCTATTCTCTGTCTCATCGGGTGTTTTCCTTTCTAGCAGGGTATATCCCTGGTTTTCTGTTCGCGATCTCTTTTGCGCCAGTATCGGGCGTGCGCTTTGTCGAGTGGTGGCGTTGGGAGTCTATGTGTCTTGCCTAGCTTCTCAAACTTTGCAAGCGCCACGTCTGGCCGTGGGCCGTAGTAAAAAAGCACGCTGGGGAAGGGCGCATCATAGCGCGCGTGTTTAAACCTAAGCCTACCTCTTACGAACGTGACCACCTGCGCGGTATTTAGTGACGATTGAAACCAGGGCCGATCGGTTCGTGCGGGGACAAGTATCACGGCTTCGAGGGGCTTTACTTGCCAACCGTTTTGACTTTCTAGGATGACTTTACCGATCCACTTTCGGATCTGCGAGTAGGGCGGGTTTACAAAGGTAAGCCCTGACCAGCGGAATATAAACCAATTGCGGCTTATGCCGTGTCGATACCAAAACTCAAGGGCGCGGGTAGGGTTACCTCTTGCGCTACAGGGGTCCAGCGCGATAGGACCTAGTTGGCGTACTACTTTCAGAACCTTTTCCGGCGTTTGCCAAAGATCCGATCCACCGTTGCCGGCGTCGGAAAATAGCACCTTGGCGCCTCTCATTTGGCCGGGCCTATTCGGGTAAAGCCGTGAAAGTGGACACCACAGGCGCAATCAATGTTCAGGGTTGAGCAATCTCCGACAAAATTAGGATTGTCCACGATCTCTTTAACGAGGGTAGCGGGGTTTTTCGGAACCGGCGAGATCGGGTAGAAGTTGCCTACCATGATCGATCCACAAGCGGGACACTTCAAAAACAGGTAACCGTTGCGGTGTTCGGGCGTCGAGCTGCTCGCCTCTGCGGCTGCTCGTTCGAGTAGCGGCGCCGTATCCGGTGCGACGTAGCGTTTTTTCATAGTGCAACCGTAATCACTGCTATAGCGCCACAGCTACAAGCAGAGACGGCGGACATAAAGCCGTCTTTCACTGTTGGTTTTAAAACGCGGCCTACTATTAATCGGCTACATGCCGGGCAACATAAATAGAACCTGCCGGCGCTTGGCGGGATACAGTACTTAACCGCCTTTTTTCGTTTCGGTTTCCGGTTGGGTATTCTTGGTTTTTTCTGCGGTTTTTCCATTGGGTGTTTTTCCTTTGTTAACTATTCGGTCGATTAGCCAAACGATCGGCCAAGCGACAACGGACAGAATTTTAACGATGGCGTCCATCATTTAAGCCCCTTCTGGTTTTTCTGGCGCGCGTGCGCCGTAGTATTCTTCATCCTCTATGACTCGCATAACCACGTCAAATACGGCCTTGCAATGGCAAGGGATCGTGTAGCGGTAGCTGAAAGTTTCGCCCTTTAACGATCTTAGGAAGGTTTCGCTAACGTGGTCGCAATAGGGACACTTGATAACAATTAACCCGGCGGGGTGCTTTTTGAGCTTTTTTAATTCGACCTTGGAGTAAATCGCGTGGAGGTCGTACGGCTGCGGGTAAATGCCGGGCTCTTTTTCTTTTTCGCGGTCCTCAATTATCCGCTCGCCTTGTACGGGCTTTTTTCTGGCGCTCTTTTTGCCTGAACGCTTGCGGGATCGTGTGGTGCTTTTCATCGGGTGTTAGTCCTTTCCTTATAAAGTGGTCTATCAAAAAAAATATAGTGAGTATTCCGAGTACTACAAGTAAAGCGCGAAGCATGGCTTAATTGCCGGGCGGCTTTGCGAATTTTATAAAAAC
>Ga0209777_10004527_pt1 | contig 16386 bp, 34 predicted proteins | sample FrelakmetHBP12HB_FD_187147 | JGI IMG/M metagenome (GOLD analysis project Ga0209777, IMG submission 187147) | Freshwater lake sediment microbial communities from the University of Notre Dame, USA, for methane emissions studies -HBP12 HB (SPAdes)... | ecosystem: Environmental > Aquatic >...
GCCTGTACGATGCAGAAACCATGCTCATGCGCGACGAGCTCCGCGCCAAAAGGATGCGTCTCGGTATAACACAGCGACAGGCCGCGATGCTCGGCAGCATTAAATACGGCATCTACATGATGGCGGAGGATTACGGCAGGATCGCCGGCAAGTATCGGCCGAAGGTCAAGACATGGATCGAACGGCCGGACGAGAAGGATGCGAGTGAGATTATGGCCATGACACGGGAGAAGAGACGCAAGTGACCATTGTCGCACACGGCGCATTCAGCGGTATGAGCTTGGCTGCGCTCGGCCACGCCGTGGGCCTCGGGGATTTTCTGTGCGGGAATCTTTTCTCGGTCGGCGTTGCGCTCGGTGCTTCGAACGACGCCCTCCCCTGGGCGATCGGCCGCTTGACTGACCGCGGCGACCTGGAGCAGAAGCTGCGCGAGCAGTTCCACGATCCAAAGCTGATCCTCGCTGGACCGCTCAAGTATTTCCTATTCCCCTACCTCCATGCCCTCTGCGACTCATTCATCCACGCGCCACAACTCCCGGATCCCGGGACATCGCCCTTCTTCGATCAGGAACTCATCTTCGGCCGCACCGTGCGGGATCTCGTCTGGTCTTTGGGTGAGCTCGCCTTGTGGGGCGTGGTTTGCTTGCTCTATCTTGTCTACCGGGCTTAAAATCACTGCGGTTCAGGCGTATTTTTATTCCAATTTTATTCCAATCCCGATTCCTCTCCAGTCCCCCACTCCAGGACCCCCGGATTCGTGCACCAGATCAACGGAGACAAGAGATCTCCCCAAAACCGCACCCTTGCTCGTTGGCGGTCCACTGGTTTGCACTTCTCACAGCGGTAAATCTGTACTACGAAGCAGTTTGTGGCAATCTTCTCGCTGCAATTCGTATAAAGGCCCCCGTTTCTTCGGGAAGCGCCTGGGGCATCCTTGGGGCCACAAAGAAGCGTGCCAACTTTCCAGTATTATGTAAACAAGGGCAAAATAAATGTGGGGTATTTTCTGGGGCACCCCTTGACAAGTTCATATAAATGTATTATCGTTAACGCATGAAAACGCCACAGAAGACCTCGCCTCCCCATCTGGTTGTATCTGAAGAACTCAACGAAATCATCAACGCCGAAGTCGTAAGGTCGAAGGACAAGAAGATAGTCTTGGTGGACAATCTTCTCCGGCTGGCACTCCGTATGCGTCGGCTGTTGCCGCCCGAGGAGCAGAAGTGATGAGCGATATCCGGTCGAAAGCACACTCTGCCGTTACTGGTGCAAGGCAGCGAGGGAAACTCACCCCGAAACCCTGCAATCAATGTGGAGCCGACAAAAGGGTGGATGCTCACCACGACGACTATACAAAACCCCTTGACGTTGTTTGGCTGTGCAGAAAGTGCCACCGTAAGTTGCATGCCTCGGCGGGAGAGCGACCATTCAATTCTCCTGGGCAAACCGTTGACCCCATGACGGTGCTCATTACCCAACCCGACACCGAAGCAATCATAGCTGAAGCCATTCGGATAACCGGACAAAAGAAGACGCGCGCAGGGAACGATCTGATTCGCCTCGCCGCCAAGATTCGCCGCTTCTCTGTTGTCGAAGAGGTAAAGCCGTGACGAGCGTGCAAACGAAAGCGTACAGCGCGATGCACGAAGCGCTCAGAACAGGGAAGTTGGTGAAGCGGCCTTGTGAGGTTTGTGGCAAGACAAGAGTCCACGGGCACCACGACAATTACGCCCTGCCGCTCTCTGTCACTTGGTTGTGCGTGAAGCACCATCGCAGCCGACACGGAGAGCTTGGGCGTTTCAACGAGTTGCTGGGTTCGTTCGAACCGTCCATCTACTGGGGTTGGGTATGATGCGGTTCCCTAGTCCATCTCCTCGTCCCATGAAAAAGTGTGGTCTCCGTGAATGCGAGAAGTTAACGGACCATCGTGGTGGGTACTGTTGTGCTGAACATTGCAGGGAATCAAAACTCAGAGCACGGAGGGCACTTTGATCTACGCCGGCTCAGGTTGGTCAATCGACTCACGGGGGATCCTGGTGCTCCACGATCGCGAGGGGAGAAGCTGCCTCATGGTCGATGGTGCCGGACAGACACCGAACGGCCTTTCCGGATTTATCACTCACAGCAACATGATGGTCATGACGGCAAGTGAATTGCGTGGACTTGCCCCGGAGGAGGCAACGTATGAACCCCGAAATCAAGCATGAGCAGAACGTGGCCTTCGTGAAGTTCATTGTCCTGATCGTTCTCGGCATGGTCACACTGTTGGTCGTCTGGCATTTCGGGTTTGTCCAGACGGCATGGCAGACGACGGTATTCCTATTCTGGATGGACCTTCCCCGCTGGATGAAAGTCTGCGCCATGCTCTCGGTATTGCTAGCACGGTGGTGCTGCACAATCCCTCGCGCAAAGCCGTGACGTGGCCCGCAGGGATTGTCTGGGTAGGTCTCTCTGGTGCACCGGCATTCAGCGACACCGTCGGCGTGTTTGAGTTTGTCCGTGACGGATGATTCGCAGCAACGATAAGAATCGGGGGGCAAAGTGAGCGAGTCTCGCAGAACCACGCGGTTCATCATCGCGATTATCGCTTTTGGGTTTCTGGCGTTGTACCTGGCGATCAGAATCACGAATTAACATTCCCGCCGCGATCATGCGGCAATACAGCAACAACATGCCCGAAGGCTGGCCTCGCATCCTCTCCCCCCGGAGGATCGGGGCCAGGCCCGAGGGTTCTCCGGGGAGGTAGATCATGTATCTCGTAACGCACGTTCCCTATCCGCTCGAACGAATGCTGGAAGTCATGGGAGAGTACACCCCCGGCGAACCGCAGACGCACGACAATCCCGGCACTCCGGGAAGGTTCGATGTGAAAGCGGTTGAAGTCAACCGGGCCGACGGTGCCGGCAAGGTAGACCTCTTGCAAGTGTACGACCGGGACGAGATTGATGAGATTGAATCGCGCGTTGTGGAAGTCCTTGAGGCTCAGTCAATCGAAAAGGTGGAACCGTGACGGAGCTGGATTTATATAAACAGGTCTCAGAGATGAACCGCAAGCTGTGGGCACAAGTCCACGCTGGCTGTTCGCTCTCAGGGCACATCAAAGGCATACTCTGGGGCATGGGTTACGATTATCGGCTTGCGCGAATCACTGGAACAAATGCGGAGACGCTACGCCGCATGAGATATGCAATGAAGTCATTCAAGTCCGCTTACAAACATTTTGATTCGGAGGTTATGTGAGAATCGAGTATCGGGAAACCAAAGAACCGGGGCTTGTCCAGATCACGACTTTGGATGAAAGATTTTATTTCCGGGAAGCCGACGAAAAGCTTTTCCCTTCCGTCACTTGGATTTCTGGTTACTATCCCAAAGGCATAGAGTTCTACAAGTGGTTGGCCTCAAAGGGATGGGACGAAGCGGAGTCGATCAAGACCTCCGCCGGAGACAGGGGTTCAAGAGTCCATCGCGCAATCGAAAAGCTGTTGGTTGATGGCGTTCTGAAAATGGACGATCAATTCCCGATTGGTGAAGGACAGGACTTCGCGGAATTGACCGTCGATGAGTACGAGTGTGCCATGTCCTTCCATGCGTGGTACAACGAAACAAAACCCGAAATCCTGGCAATCGAAACCCCCGTCTATAACGAAGAGGAAGGCTACGCGGGAACGATGGATCTCAAGGTAAAGATCGGAGAGGAGATCTTTCTGGTAGACCTCAAGACCTCGCAGCATATTTGGCCGGAGCATCGGATTCAAGTCTCTGCCTACCTTCACACTCCGCAGGGCGCAGCCAACAAAGCGGCAATCCTTCAGGTCGGATACCGCAAGAACAAGAAGCTCTACAAGTTCACGGAAGTTGAAGATGTGTACCCGTTGTTTCTCGCAGCAAAGTCCATCTGGTTCGCGGAGAACGAGAATGTTTCTCCCCGCCAGAAGGACTATCCAACACAACTCACTATTCCAACAATCACAATAGCAGGGGCTTAACATGCCACGCACAAGTGAAATGTTTCCGTCGCGGTTCCTGAAGGAATCGGATCTCAGCAGGGGCCAGCTCTGGACGGTCAAGAAACTCATTCAAGAGACAATCGGTCGCGGTGCAGAGGCAGAAGAAAAATGGGTGATGTACTTCAACGAAGTGCCGAAGTGCATCACGCTCAACAAGACCAATGCGAAGAAATGCGAGAAGGCGTTCGGGACCGACAACACCGACGAGTGGATTGGAAAGCAGATCGTCGTGTATTGGGATGCGGAAGTGGAATACGGCGGTGAGGCTACGGGCGGTATTCGACTCCGTGCTCCGAAGAATCAGGCCGTACCCGAACACAAGCCCGAAGAGGACTTGCCGTTCTGATGCCTAAACGCATTATCGCAAACGTCCATTTCGAGAACGGGGCCATGACGGTATCACATAAGGCTCAACTTGCGGCACAGATCGCAGAGATGCCGAATGGCCCCGGTCTTATGACGATTGAAAGAATGACCCGGACCAATGCACAGAATCGTTATTACTGGGGCGTGGTTGTCAACGCAATCGCAGAAGAAACAAAGAACGACCCCGACGCGATTCACGAAGTTCTGAAGGCGAAGTTCAATCCGATTACCGTCACCTTCGCAAACGACAAGGGTGAGATTGTGGACGAAATAGAGGGTGGCGGCTCGACGGCTTCAATGACTCTTGACGTGTTTGCGGAATATGTCGATCACGTTAAGAATTGGGCCAGAGACTTTTTAGGTATAACGATACCAGAGGCGGGAGAATATCAAGAGGAAAACCCGTGAGCGCACTCGCTGGATACTTCGCATTGATTCTCAGGGCACAGGAGACATCGAAGCAGGTGCAGCAGAGACTCGTCTTCAATCCGGAGACGCACGCAATCGAGGTGGTACTGTGAACAATCTGCGCGGCTGTGGCTGAGAGTGGTATAGGCAAGGTTGACGGACGATGAGATGGTAACGATGTCCAGACGCGGGGTACAGCCTCCCGCCAGCTGCGCAGACTTTATCGGCGAAAACAACCAACAACCAGAACGAGGGCAGACAATGAATATCAAGCTGAGTGACAAGGGAACTGAGGCCGTCAAATTGATGGCTGAATGGCATGAGCTGATGGCGTGAATAATAAAGTTCGCTGGCAAGGGATCAGGTCATTACAACGCGGTCGATAAGGTGCGAAAGGTGGCGAGTGACGCGGTATTTGAAAGCATGGCGAAGGCCAAGAAGTGACCCGCACAAACTCCACCACCAAGGCCATCGTCAACTTCCTCAACCTCAATGGCCACGTCGCGCACCGGAACAATACGGCCGGCGTATTCGACCCTGTTGCCAAGCGCTTCCACACGATCACGCCCGAGTCAAAGGGAGTCGGGGATATCCTCTGCTGTTTGAAGGGCGGGATCTTCCTTGAAGTGGAAGTGAAGACCGGGAAAGACAAGCTCAGCCCGGAGCAGATTCGCCGGCGCGAGAGGATCGTTGGTGTCCGCGGGCTGTACTGCGAGGCGCACAGCTACGACGAGTTCCGGCACTTTTACGACACTGTTGTCACACCGAGACTGAAAGGCATTTCATGAGCAAGTGCAGATCATGCGGCGCAGAGATTCGCTGGCTTAAAACTCCCGGCGGCAAAAACATGCCGTGCGATCCGGTGAAAGTGAACGGTGATGGATCTGTTGAACGTCTACGCCTGGTGCGGGATGATGGTTCGATAGCGAGCAATCCCGGACCGGAGATTTCAGGATATGTACCGCACTGGGCAACGTGCCCGAGCGCGGAAGAACACAGGAGACAACAATGACCGACGCAGAAAAGATTGCGCATTTCTCTGAACTGGAGGGGCATGTGCAGGAGGAAGAGCGGGAAGTCAACCGGATCGCGGAACTTCACAAGACAGCCAAGAAGCGGTTCGACAAGCTGGATTTCGAGGTCGTGGATGACAGCAACGACGAACATCCGGGAGAGAACATTCTCGACGGGACGGTGAAGGATCTCAAGGAAGCGACAAAAGATCTAGCCGCACGGCATTACGCATTTAATACCAGTGGAGAATCCAATGCCGGTTGACTCGCTGCCTCGCGATGTTTTCGCGCGTGATAAGGACCGAGCACACCGAACGGCGAGGGTGCAAATGGAATTTGTCATAGAGAATATCCAGCACCTCCGGAAGGTTGATGCGCAAGGCAGAGCCGAGAAGGCCGCCCGGAATTTCCTCACGCTCCTCAAAGGCGGCGGAGAACTCACTCCGGGTCAGATGTCGTACGTCGATGGCCTGTACGAGCAAACTTTTCGCGGGGCGGGCTTTGAGGGTTTGAACGTTCACTCCGATCGCCGCAAACGTTCGTTAAAGTACGGATAATCCTATGACCACTGAAACCATATTGATGCAGATCCCGGTCGATCAGATCGTGGAATCGAAAACAAACCCACGCCAGCATTTCGATGAAAAGGGCCTGGGTGATCTGGTGGAGAGCATTAAGGTGAAGGGGATCATTGTCCCGCTGCTGCTACGGCCAGTCAACAACCATTTTGAGATCATTGCCGGGGCGCGGCGATTCCGAGCCGCGAAGGCCGTGGGGTTGCAGGACGTGCCGGCCGTTGTCCGGAAGATGACCGATGCGGAAGCGGAAGAGATCCGGGTGATTGAGAACCTCCAGCGCGAGGGCGTGCATCCACTGGATGAGGCAGAGGGATACAAGCGGCTCCTGGACACCAAGCGGTACGACGTAGCCGCTTTGGCTGCGAAGGTGGGAAAGTCTGCCAGCTACATCCACCAGCGGCTTGCCCTCAACACGCTGATCCCGGCGGCAAAGGAAGAACTCTGGAAGGAGGGGATCACGCTCGGCCATGCGCTGCTACTCGCGAAGTTGCAACCGGTGGATCAAAAGGACCTCCTACACTCAGACTGCAATGGATCCCTTCGGGATCTACAGGAGGCTATTCAGCGCAACGTGATGTGTGTCTTGGATGCGACCGCCTTCGACAAGAAGGATCCTTTGCTTGTACCGAAGGCCGGGGCGTGCACGGTATGCCCGAAGCGGACCGGGTTTAACAAGGAACTGTTCGCCGATATCGCAAAGAAGGACCGGTGCACGGATCCGGCCTGCTTCGCGGGGAAGATCGAGGCACATCTCACCCGTGTCGAACGCCAGGCGGCCGCCAAGAATATCAAGCTCGTGCGCTTGAGCATGGAGAACCGGTACAACTGCGAAAAGGGGCTGATACCCCGGGCGTCGGAATGGGACTCCTCGAGCGGTGGATGGCGGTCGGCAAAGAAGGGCTGCCTAGATCCGAAGCGCGGACTCATGGTGCAGGGCGGCGGGATTGGCCGGCTCCTGGATGTGTGCACGAACTCGGACTGTAAGTCGTGCAATCCAAAGGCTGAACGGGGCGGATCATACCATTCAGAGAAACAGAAGCCCGGGGACCGGTACAAGCGGCGCATAGAGATCTGGGAGAACAAAGTTGCCCAGGAGACACGCAATAGGCTCCGCACAGCGGTCCTGCCGCTGATCAAGGGCCCTGTGAAACGCTGGCACCTTCTTGCACTCTTGCGTGAGACGATGGATGCGGCGCACAGCTGCTCGTTCGAGGACACTGCCAAACTCGTAGGCCTGAAGTGGCCGGACACACGGCGCGGCTGGGATACGGACGACATCAAGGAAGCCGACAAGCTGCTGGCGAAGGCCGATGACAATCAGATCCTCCGGTTCATCTTCGCGATCGCCACACATCGCGACATGATCCACTTTCCATCATTCGGCCGCATCGACATCGAGCTCCTTACTCCGCTCATTGCCATCCATGGAGGCGGGAAGATTGATGCAAAGAAGATCGAGGCTCAGGTCCGGAAGGAACTCGACAAGAAGAAGCCGAAGCCTCCGAAGGTGAAAGTGCAAGCGAAGAAAACCGCGAAGGGCAAACAACCGAAGAAGGTGAAGAAATGACATACGCCGAACTGTTGAACTTCCTGCTTCCGCTAAGCGCGGAACAACTGTCCCAGACCGTCCGGGTGTCTGGCGTTGAAATGCAGGGCGGGCTCATTACCCAGGCCGAAGTTATGCTGGAGGATTGGTGGAATCCTTCAGGTGATGGGGTTGAACCTGTCTCTGCATACGAGGAATACCGTGGCACGGATGACTATCCCGAGGGGGAGCCGATCGTCATGCACAAGGGCGAAGTGTGGTTGACTATGGAATCCGGGGCGTCCGTTCAAACGGTTCCGGTGAAGCTATGAGATACACTTGGAAGCGCCCGAAGTATTATCCCGATCAGCTTGTCTCATTCACCGATGCGTGGGGGACGAGGCGGGTCGGGATCGTAGTTGATGTGGTGACTCACTACGATGCGAATGGGTTTAGCGATCACGGCTACCGCGTGTGGCTTAACAATTCCACCCTAAAACGCCGGACTTACAACACCACAGAGGAAATGATGGGGCGACACACCACCAAGAAAGGATCCAAGTGATGCCACAAGATACGTTCATCCTGAGTGAATCACTAAAGGCCGCGTTGAAGGATTTCTACAACAGGCGCGACCGCATAGAGGAAGTCATTGCTTCACTGGAGAGCACAGTCGCCGCGCTCTCTGGCAACGCCGTACCCCCCCCTCAAGCATCGAGGAAATCTGAAGTGGTTAAGATCGCAGGCAAGAAAGCAAAGGGAAACGGGAAAGGCTACACGAGAGCCGATTGTGTTGACGTTGCCCTGTCGATGATCGTCAAAGCGGGCACCGCCGTGTCGGCTAAGGCTGTCGCCCGAGAGGTCGAGAGGAAGTACGGCAAGGGCCCGAAGGTAGGCAGCAATCTCTGGTACGATGCGGAGAAAGCGAAGGACGGCCGGTTGAAATGCACCGGTACGGGGATGTACGGCAGGAAAGATGTCCTTGCCGCACGCATGGATGCAAAGACTGAGAAAGTCCTTGAACAAGCCCGGACCAACGCAGAACGCAGCAAAGAGATTGCACGAAGCTGAGGGAAGAATGAAACAGAGCACTGAAGACCTCGCCCAATTCGCTATCCGGATCCTGGCGCATATCGCACTTCACACGGCGAAAAATCCGGTAGGTTCAGATACCCTTGAGGCTGCCTTTGGTTGCAAGGAGCGGAAGATCACTCAGGCCGTTGCCTACTTGAGAGATCACGGACACAAGATAGCCTCGAGTCGGGGCGGGTATGATGAAGTCCTGAACTGTGACATTCCCGCAGGCTTCTTTTTGGCTCGAAACCCCGAGGAGATTTCGTCAACAATTTCAATGTTGAAGAGCAATATCAAACGTCAGTCGGAGAGGATAGCGAAGCTCTCGGATTGGAGAAATATGGCCGCGGATTTATGGGAACGGGAAGGAGTGGCGTGATGGACTTGACTTTGAACAATTCCTCGCGTACCTTACAATCACTTGCTCGAAGAGGTTTTTCCATAATACGCGGTCTTGCGGATTCCTGCCGTTTGAGGTTCATACCTCTTCGGGCAAGTCGGGATGAAGTGAGGCCGCGTTTTTTATGGGGTACACGATGAAAGAGATACCGTTGTCGCAGGGGAAGATGGCTCTGGTGGATGACGAAGACTACGCAATGCTTATGGGGTACAAGTGGTGCGTGCGTCTTGCCAACCACGGGAATCTCTATGCGTTCAGGATTGAATTGGTAAACGGCAGAAACCGAGGGATACACATGCATCGTGTTTTGTTGAAGGCGCCCGATCATTATCAGGTAGATCATATAAATGGCAATGGGCTTGATAATCGGAAGAGCAACCTGCGTCTTTGCACCCAGAGTCAAAACATGCACAATGAAAGCCAGCACAGCACGAATACTACTGGGTACAAGGGGGTACGCCGAGATAAGCGGAAGTTGGCACGGGGCTCGCGCTGTTATAGTGCGAGAATCACCGTAGATAAAAAAAGTTATTCGTGTGGGATGTTTAAGACCGCCGAAGAGGCCGCCCACGCTTTTGATGAAATGGCAATTAGGCATGTCGGTAAATTCGCAAGACTGAACTTTCCGGAGCAGCCCAGGAGGGATGTGGCATGAGCACGACACACGCATATCCTCCATGCCCTCATTGCGGCGGTGCTGGTGAGACCAAGTTTCTTTATCGTAAATATGAAGGGAACTATACACGCACCGAGAACTACGAGTATTACATGGTGAAGTGCCCGGCTTGCAACGGCTCTGGAATTAAATGGTATCACGACGAAATGGTGAACAAGTGAGTAAGAAGATTAACACGAAGCCCGCACCCGCTCCCCTGCCATGCACACACCCGAACGCCTTTCGATTGGGCGCGTTCGCGGATCGGTCCACCATGTACCATTGCCCAGATTGCGGAAAGAACGTGCACGCGGAAGAAATCAAGAGGGAAGTGAAGTGAGAACGTGCTTGCATATTGTTCGGTGGGGTTGTATATTGGTGGTGCAACTATCAGCGGCCCCCGGCTCCGTTATCAGCCGGATCGGTGTTTTATGCCCAACTGCCCGGAATCCGCGAGGACCGGGGCCCCTGATAGGGTGCAACAGTTGGGCATTTCTATTTTCTGTGGAGGTGTCAAGTGAAGCCCCAATCAAAATACTCCGAGAAGCTACGCGACCCACGGTGGCAGAAGAAGAGGCTAGAGATTATGGAACGGGACACCTTTTCCTGTCAACGGTGTGGAGATACAAAATCGACACTCAATGTCCACCATTTGTGGTACGAACCCAAAACGGAGCCGTGGGATTATAACGAAGAATGCTTTATAACATTGTGCGAAGATTGCCATACCGAAGAGACTGAGTGTAGAAAGAACGAAGAGTCTGTGCTCTTAGATACGGTCAGAAGGGCTAGGTTTTTGGCTGGCGATGTCAACGCGATTGCTTATGCCTTTGCGATTATGCAATCACGTAGGCCGTCAGATACGACAGCGGCAATTATTGCCTGGGCTTTTGAGAATTTTCAATTGCTTGATGAAATGTACTTCAAAAGTCTAGCGGATGCACGAAAAGAGCGCGAGGCGAAGAATGGCTAAGCGATTCACCGACACGGAAAAATGGAAGCGTGATTGGTTTTTGGGCCTCACACCAACAGAGAAGGTGTTCTGGTCGTATTTGTGCGACACGTGTTCCCCGGCAGGAATTTGGGCTGTAAGTTGGAGGAGTGCAGAATTCCATGTTGGGGCGAAGTTGGATCGGGCGAAGATCGAAAAGACGTTCTCAAAACAGATTGTATTGCTGGATTCCGGGCGAAAGTGGTTCATTGTTGACTTTATTACCTTCCAGTATAAACACCTCAACGCCAACAACCCCGCGCACAAAGGGGCTATCGAGGAGCTTCAAAGGTACTCGCTTCTTGCCAACGACCTCTCTATTCTCTTGCCAATCAACACATTAGAAGTCCCTACGGAGGAGCTTCAAAGCCCCTCTCTGGGGGCTAAAGATAAAGATACAATCAAGGGTATGGATAAGGGTATGGATAAGGTAGAAGCAAAAGAGACGTTCGGTGAATTCGGGAACGTGCGGTTGACGGCCACAGAGCATCAAAAACTCATTGAGAGATTCGGAGATATGACTGCAAACGCCGCAATCGAAAACTACAGCGCGGCCGTGAAGTCAAAAGGACTGAAATACAAGGATGATTATGCCACAATCTGCAACTGGATACGCAGAGATCAAGAGAGGGGAAACAATGGAACAGGTAATCGCAACAGTACTCAGGGACGTACTAGACAATCCCCCTCCGCCAATGATCTTAGAGAGGTCGCAGCAGCAGCCAAGCGAATGCTTGATCAAACGCGACCCGGCGAATGATCCGGCCACAGTTGAGGAAGTGACGTACCTGGTTGGTGAGGTTGAAGCGGTGAAGCAACTCAATCCACCACTGAGTGCGGGCCAGCGTACCGTGCTCGTCTACGAACTCCTGAAGCTTGGCTACACTGTGCGCAAATTGAGGGACATGGCAGAGAACGTCAAACGTCGTACGACGTACGGGAACATTGCCTTTGAGCACTGGATGGCTGGTTCTGTTGTCACGTACGAGGAACTTGTTGAGGAGCGGCAATCTATTCAGCGCGAGGACTACAAGAGGCGGGCGCAGTTTGCGGCTGAAGTTGACCGTATGCTTCAGCAACGCATTGAGATAGCCAAGGCGCAGCTGAGCGAGGAATCACAATCCAGAGACAAAGCAGCACTCGAAGCGATTGCCTTGCAGGATCGTAAGCGTTCGTACGAGATTGCACGCAAGGCATGGTATGACGCGGCTTCCATCCGGGCGAAAAGACGGCTGGTGGAGTGCAAGCAGAAGTTGCGGGGCATGGATCGTGAAGCGCGAATCGCCGTGCTGAATCTTGCTGTTGAGCGCGGAAAGCTGAGCACGTACGACAATGCGATGGTAGAGAATATCCACCTATTCCCCGATGTTCTTCTGCCCGTTATCGACGAAATAGCAAAGGTGGTGAAATGACAAAAGGATTTGAGAATTTCTGGGATGACCTAAAATCGTTTGCAGGTCATTGGCTGACTGAACGCTTTGGGTCGTGGCCAGAGGAAGTTATCTGCTTCAATGCCATGTTGCCGAATCCGTATGGCGATGAATAGACTCCATCATTGACGCTCGAGCACGGGAATTGCGCGACGAACATGGTGAGTTGTCTCAGGTCATCTAGTCCACTGATAGGAGGAAAGATGAAGCGGCGTGAAAGAATTAGGGTGGCTCTTGAGCTTGCGGTTCGTTATGGCGGAATAGACGGAGATCATCATAAGGCATGGGTTATAGACCAAATGGTGCGCGTCCTAGCGGGTGACGAATACACGCAACTTGTAATAGACGCTAAGGCAGGTGATGATGGACCGAATACTTATGGTTGGAACGAAGGGATTGCTCCATAGTTTTCTAGTCCACTGATACGGCAAGGCAGGAGGAAAGAATGAAGGTAGACGGTGAGTTAGTTGCGGAACTGTTTGAAATCATCCGGCGTCCTAAAAGCTCAGACTTGGACGCTACTCGTGACCTTGTCACCAATTCTCTTGTCGCATGGCTGAGACGGGAAGCGGAGAAACATTACGGCTCTATGTGCCAGACGCTTGCCGATTCCCTTGAACGCGGTTCTCACTGAGAGGAAGAGAGACATGAGCGCTAATCTGAGCACCAAGGAAATCCGGTGCTGTGCATCGTGTGAGTTTATCGGGGCGGATGGAGAAACTGAGGGGTATTGTGACTTGCTATGCGACGAGGGCATACCCGAAGAGATGTACAGCGCAAGATTCACCAACCCGCTTGGCATTTGCGATAGCTACGTGCCACACGAATCCCCGAAGGAACACCCATGAGCAGCCTCAATGAATGCCAAGCGGGCTTCGATGCCTGGCTCAGAGCAAACCACCGGAGCGATTGTGACTTCGTGATGAAACGTCATAATCGCCGCCGCCTTGAAACGCAGGACGGTACACGCCCCCCAAGAGACAAAACAAGTCCATCACACAAGGAAAAGATGTACTTCCGACAGAAGGGGCGCTGCGCATGGTGTAAGGGACCAATAGATGTCACGCAGATTCATAACACACAGCTAATCGAAGTTGACCATATCAACGTCAATCTCACAGGGACAGCGTACAACCATCCACGGAATAAGCAACTGCTCCACGCACATCCGTGCAACGCGGAAAAGAGCGCCATGAGCCTTCAAGATCAGGCAAAGCATCTAGGCCGCACAGTGACGGAGATATTGCAGCCCGGATACATGAACGCGGAAGAAGAGGAAGAAGAACTATGACGCCCCCACTCAATGAGCATAGAAAAGGCGCAGGCCGATCATTCGAGGGACAGTACCGTGCAGAACACACGGAGCGATTCAAGGAGATTGACAACGCTGGAGCTTGTGGGTGTGGGTGCCTGATGTTGATCGTTGTCCTGATTGTTGTCGCAGCAATACTGGCGTTCGCATGAAGGCCTTTACCTGGGGTTGTGTCTTGGTCAGCATACTCTACAACCTACAGATGCAGGTCAAGTTCTATCCAAGTGGAATCGGGAACGATTTCAGGCTGTGCTATCACGAGGCGAAAGGTGAAGAATGGCGCCCTCTCACCAATTATCAAGACTCAAAGGTCATAGGGCATTATCTCTATCACCCTTGGCTAAAAGTCCTATGGATTCCCGCGACATGGCTCCCGGAGATGGCGGCAACATGGATCAATTACGCGCTATCAGCTTTCTGTCTCCTGGCACTCTTTGAACGCACAATGAGGATCGAGTATGGCTGGCTTGTGGTTTTGTGTCTCTTGCGGATTTCGCTCGTTCTTCTCGCATCTGGAAACGTGGCGATCATCTTGGCGTACATTTCTCTCACGACATTGGGTCGCTGGTTTTCTACTGCGATCAAGCCTCATAGTGCTGTGGTCCACATTCTGGCTCACTGGAAATCCACACGTCAGCACAGGATGGATACGGATCTTCGATGCAGACATAGCCATCTGGCTACTGCCGATTTGGATAGTTACGCGCCCCACATCGAGGGTAGTTCTCTGGACGATAGTGGTGATTGGGATAGCGACAACGCTGGCAACATTCCCGGGACTCTGGGGCGGGATGAAAGCTATAACGGGATAGACATCCAAACATCTGAGAGGTAGAGAATGAAACCTGTGCAACGAACACATGCCGTGCCAAAGCGCACAAGCAAAACAAGACCGGGCTGAACAGGTCAAAATGACACGCGATAAAAAAAAAGAGGCGGCGAAGCCGCGAAGTAATCCACCTAACCCCAACCGGAGAATCGGGGGCGCGCACGTCAAACGCCTGGGCATCGTCTACGAGGAGCGTCACCGCACCCACGTGATCCGGCTCCTCGCGGAAATGTACAAGCCCTCAGAGGTCGCTGCGCTCATGATTCAGGAGTACCGGGACGAGTGGAAGATCACGGGCGAGAATACCGAGGATGCACTCCAGAGGGTAGAAGCGATCCGCCTTTGGATGCTGCAGCGGGCCAGCCTCTACGCTTATGCCACAGCGCGCAAGGGGATACAGGTCCGGATCCGTGAGATGCGCGAGGAGATCCGTACAGACCTCGAAGAGCACTACCGGGACGCCAACAAGTTCGCGCGGATTGCCGATCTCGCGAAGATCAAAGAACTGGCGATGAAGGACGGTCAGTTCTCAGCAGCGGTCAGGGCCCTGGTCGCGCTCAGGGAGGAACTGGAAGGGACGAAGCTCCGTATCGATGGCACAATCACCCACAACCACAGAGTCATCACGCCGGAGAGCGAGATCGAAGCGCAGCTCGCAGATCTCCTCAAAGAAATCGGAATCTCAAGTGATCGAGCGCATTCTTTCATCCGGTCCATCGATGCGCCGCCAGGCACACGCCCTGATTCAGCGGAAGAGAAATCTCTCGAGGTGGCGCCGGGACCCCGTCAGTTATATGGTCGAACGCCTGGGAGTGCCGAGGGAGTCCCTCGAGTGGAGCACCCTCCCCGAGTACAAAAACCATAAATGGGACGGCGATGTGGATCCGCTCGCCCGCGCGCTCAATGCCCTCGCGGAGTGGCGGTGGGTCGCGATCCAGAGCGGCCTCGGTACCGGCAAGACACACCTCGTGGCGTGCACCGTTCTATGGTTTCTGGAATGCTGGGAGAATAGCATGGTCGCCACAATCGCGCCGAAAGCGGATCAACTGAAGCTTCACGCCTGGCGGGAGATCGAGAAAAAGTTTGACGCATTCGGATGGGGGGAGCTACAATCGCTCGAGCTCAAAATGAAACCTGGCTCGAAGGATTGGAGCGCTGTGGGATTCGTTGCAGGCGTCAAGGCCGCCGAAGTCCAAACGAGCGCAACCAAGGCGCAGGGATGGCACGCGGAGCACATGCTCATCATCTTCGAGGAAACGCCCGGCATTGCGGATGCTGTCGTGAGCGCCTTTGTCAACACGTCCGTTGCGCCGCACAACCTAATTTTCGCCGTGGGCAACCCGGATAGTGAGATGGACAGCCTCTCGCGCTTTGCCGAACTAAAACGAGTCGAGCAGATCCGGATATCCGGATATGATTTCCCTAACGTCGTCACCGGCAACCCGAACCTGATTCCCGGCGCTCAGACGCAAATGGGCCTCGACACGCTTCTCGATAAGTACAAGAGCGAGAACAATCCGATGTACCTCTCCCGGGCCCGGGGCATTGCGCCGAAACAATCGATCGACAGTCTGATCCGCTACGAGTGGTGCAAGGCGGCCGCGGAACGCACGGACCCGATTGATGGACCGCCGGCGTATGGCGTCGATGTGGCGAACTCAGAGCACGGGGATGATGCCGCGATCGCGAAAGGCAAAGGCTCCGAGTGTAAGGAAGTGAAGGGCTTCAACTGCCCCAACAACCTGAAGCTGGCAGATCGTGTCCACCTCGAGGCGAAGCAGGATGGGGTGACTGGTGA
>Ga0209777_10004528_pt1 | contig 16379 bp, 17 predicted proteins | sample FrelakmetHBP12HB_FD_187147 | JGI IMG/M metagenome (GOLD analysis project Ga0209777, IMG submission 187147) | Freshwater lake sediment microbial communities from the University of Notre Dame, USA, for methane emissions studies -HBP12 HB (SPAdes)... | ecosystem: Environmental > Aquatic >...
GTTGCTTGATTTTTTTCAGTTCCTCAATATTGTCAAAAGTTACCAAAATTTTGTACGGGTTTAATTTTGTCAAAACTTTGAACGGTTTAATAGTGTTGGCGTAAATAATTTTGTCCCAAATAAAATCCTGGCGTTCTTTGTCCGGCCAGGTTTCAATATTTTTATAAACAAGCTTGAATTCGTAAATTGAAGCCACGTCAAAGCTGGAGCCAAGGTTAAACATGGTTTTAATTATCTCAGGATTGGAATTAGCCTTAACCGCAAAATACGGCTGTACATCCGGCAATTTTTCACGAAATTCCTTAAAATTGCTGCGCAGGACTTCGTGGTCAACCACAAACAGCGGTGTGCCGTTTTTAGCGGCCAATTCCTGCAAAAGTTTTTTCCTGGTTTCAATCATGGAATAAACCGGAAGTTTTCAAATTGCCAAACGTCGGCAGTGGGGCTGTTGGCTGGGTTTTCTTTAAAATAGACTACGCGGTTTTTAATGGGAGTCCAGTCCGAGGCCTTGGAAATAAAATTGCCCAAATAAGGTTTAGCAATATCCAGTACAAAGTCATGCGGTAAATCATCGGGTAAATTCAATCCCCTTTTCGGGTTTTCTATCATCCAAAGTACTGCGCTGATAACCCCGAGCGCGACCTGCAAAGTTGTGGCATTTTGTCCTGGCGCCAGCCTTCTGGCTTCTTCTATGGAAAGATCGCTGCCTGTCCACCAGGAATTGTATTCATGGCCCATAAGCAAAGCGCCTAAGATATCCGCGCCAGTAGTAATTTCATCGCCCATAATTCTTAATTTTGGCGGCAAAACATAATTTCTGCCGCGAAGTTCGTAAATGGAAGACAAAGTTTCGTGGCAAGGCATGTATGCATAATGCACGGTGGGACGAAAAACGGCCTTCTCTCCTTCCCAAACTGTAAGTCGATCTGATAATCCAAAAGCTTCGCCATGGCGGATAACCATACCCACAATTTCCTGGTCCGGAATCCAAGACCTGACCCATGTGTTCATACCCATTTGCGCCAAAGCGATTTGGTTTTTCGGGCCATATGGAGGAACATGCGCCAGGTCCGGAAGCTTTTGCTCATGCGTACCCCAGCCCATTTCCGCCGGTGCTGTGCCTTCTTCCCGAAGGCCTTCTATGCTCCAGGTGCCCACGAATTCATCCACTTCCTTGGGGCGATTAGTAATTTGCGTGTCGCGCTCGCTGCAATGAATGACTTTGACCTTTAGTTTTTGGGCAAGCAAATTAAATTTTCGGGATTTGATTAATTCTTCCAGTTCTTCTTTGTCTTTCACGGTTACCTTGTCATCAGCTATCATTTTATTTGCAATATCAATCAGGCCCTGTTTTACAAAATGTGAAATCAGCCCTGGATTAGCGCCATGGTCAACCACTGCACTGGTGGAGTCTTTTGGCCAGTCTTTGATCATTTCGCGGAGTTTCATTTGCCGCCAGTACAAAGATTTTTCAAACGGACTGTCTTTGTGTATCCCTTCTAAAGAATCCCAAACCTCAACTGAAGTATTTATGTACAAAATATTATTGTCATGGCACCAGCCAATAATATCATTGGCGCCAATATTCCAGGCCAAATCTATAATCAGGCCGCCATTGTCAGTGTATTTGGCAAGCTCTTTGCCCATATTTTCCGGGGTAATGCGGTTTCGGACAAATTGTACACCTTTATCAGTAAATTTCTTTAAACTTTGGACCTTGTCTTCAAAATCCATAACAGTGACATTTTTCGGGTCCACTTTAAAATGCTCAAAAAGAATTGGCAAAGTGCATTGCGAAACCGAGCCATAGCCGATAATTAAAATTTTGTGGTCAAATTTTTTCTTAGTCATTTTTTTGATCCGTATCCGCCAAATAATAGTGTTCGAGCTTGTTTTGTTTTTTTGATAAGATATGGTTTTTACATGGTTGAACTATAGGAATTACGGTCTTGTGTCAAGGAAATCTTGGCCACAGAATGTAGGTTCGGATTATGTTTATTACCGATTGAAATGTAGTGTGAATTGGGAAAATAAGAAAAACAACATTTCAGGAAGTTAGATTCAGAGATCGCTTTTTTAGAATTGGGATCGAAGCGACGATGCGTAGCGATGGCTTCCGTAGCCAGCATATGCTTTACCAGGTTTTCATTTTTAACGTTTTCTTTGATGACTTTCAGTGCCGATTCGCGATCCATAAGTGCCTCTGCGAATATAACCGCCTCAGAAGGCTCGGCAGATTGAATTATGAAATACCGTTTGATAAGCTCAAAAAAATTAGCGAATTAGTATGACTGTATTTTTTTATTCTCTGTGCTAGTAAAATGTCAAGAGTAAAGATTTTATCCCGTGACTTTAATTTCTCGCAACCAGGCAGCAACTTTGTTTTGCGCAGTTTTCACAACGCTGCCCCGAATGCCGACACCATTCAGCAAGGCCGATTTTGGGCAAAGTTTCGAAATATCCGCGGCGCTTCGTCCCATACCGCTTCCTTCGTGCGTGCAAAACGGTGCAATGGTCTTTCCCGAAAAATCGTATTCCGACAAAAAGGTTTTAACCGGAGCGGGAAACGTGCCCCACCAAACAGGGTAGCCTATGAAAACCAAATCATATGACTTGATGTTCTTAACTTTTGTTTTCAATGCCGGTTTGTAGCCGGAATCCAGTTCTTTCTTTGCTTGTTCTACAACTGCGTCGTAATTATGAGGATACGGCTCTACGGCCTGAATTTCAAAAATATCGCCGCCCACGCTTTTGTGAATTTGATTGGCAATTTCACGAGTGTTGCCGCTGTGGGAAAAATAAGCCACCAGAATCATTTTTTCTTCCATCGATTTATTGCGCATCAATTACTTTTTTTAAGTGATTAAAGCCCGAGACTGCAGTGGGCCACCCGGCGTAAAATGCAATATGCGTAATCGTCGCCACAAGTTCTTCCTTCGTGAGGCCGTTTTCAAAAGCCTTTTGAAGATGAAACTCGACCTGCTCGATACGGTTAAGCGCAACCAGGCATGTAACAGTAATTAAACTTTTATCGCGCTGCGAAAGTCCGGGACGTTTCCAAATATCACCGAAAAGAAAGTCTTGTGTAAGTTTCGCAAATTCCGGTGCTACAGCCTTTAAGTCATCTATTACTATTTGTTCGTTACTTTTTGCCATGGGTATCTCCTTTCTTAGTTGTTAAACGTGATGATTTCTTTACCACGTCGCTTTGCTCCTGGTATAGTTCGTCCTACAAATTTCAGTCGTAGATGACCTTTAGGTTACGCGCTACGCTTCTGAAACTTGGGACTCACTATCACCGACCGGTCATTTGCTCCAACTTTTCGGGGTACCGAGCCCCTTGCACTGTGATCTTTACTGTATAATTATATTTTAATCTCCCTACCGACTTTCAGATCAACGGCGCGTTTCCCCAGATGCTCCTTGAACTTGCCGAGAGTCCAGTCTGAACTGTCATGCGGAGACAGAGCAACGATTGCTGCATTCGATTTTTTAATGAGATCAATAGCCGACAAAACATCGGCTTCATTTAAACCTCTCCATGGAGGCGCATCAGTACCGATGATATACTGAAAATTCACCGGTCCCATCATAATCCTTCCGCCATGAACAGGGTAATGAAGCCCCCCGATAATCGCGTAAATGGGTTCTTTGAAAAGTGCGCGCGTCCGCTCCAGTATCTTGTCAATGCCCTGGTGACCGCAGCCGACGATCAGGACAATTCCCTTCCCGCTGACATTGATGGCAAGACTCTGCTCATATACTTTGCCCGCGATAAAAAGATGACGGGGGATGGCGCCGATGCTGCCTATGCCCGGTTTAAGGATAAACGGTTCTTGATTCACGATGATTTTCCCGACAGGAGTCAGTTCGGATTGTTTCATTTCTTCAGGAGCGTAAGCAGTGATTTTTGACATATCGAGCTTCCCACGAGTGAAGCTGAACGTCTGCTTTTCCGCTTCGTTCATGCCGCCTACGTGATCAAGGTGCGGGTGGCTGAAATACAATATATCGATATCATTGGTTTTCACCCCGAGTTTTTCCATGTTTTGAAGAAGGGGAGAAGGGTGCGCGCCATGCTGATTATAACCAACATCCATCAGGATTACCGTATCGTCGGCCCGTATCAGGTAGGAAACACCCGCTTCTGTCTTCAGCCCGGGTTCCGCCGCGACATAATCAATTATCGGGGTAATGGACAGGTTTTTTACTGAGCCAAAATTTTTGAACGCATTGCACCGTGCATTTTTATATTCCTGCTCTGCAAGCGCCTTTCCTTTATTAACGTCAATCGTCTTAAAAATTATAAAGGTGGCCAAACAAATGATGATGAACAGAAATATTCCGGCAATAATTTTTAAAAATTTTTTCATTTCAGTCCTCCTTTTGAAAATAAATTTTATTAGTGAAACTCCAATTCTCCTGAATCTTATATTTGAAGCTCACCGCAGCAAGCCGCGGAGAATCTTCGATTCCAGAGGTATTATTAATTCTTGATTCGCTCGTTTATCCCACCGGGGGGATGCGCTCGCTACCGAATGCAAGACCTGACCCTATCTATAACTTTTTCTTTGATGGCTTTGAGCGCCGTTTCCCGATCCATAAATCGCTCCTCCCGATGACCAACGCCTTTTTCGTAATTCTACAGTAGGACATTTACATTTCATGCCTTTTTTATTCAACAGAAAAATTTAGTCCAAATTATTGTTTTATGTTCAATGTTTCACGTTCGCGGTTAAATATGGATGTTACATTATGGCATTATAATTGCGCTCGCTAAATCAATATGCTATGCAAAAACCACGTTTTTTATTACATCAAGAGTGAAAATTATAGAATAGGAGTTAAACCATGAAAGATACACCCGATTATGAAAAGTATCCGGTAAGCGAAGAGGAAATGGGCAAGCGTTACAAGAACTGGACGGAAGCACTGGCCCGTCAGATGGTTACCTTATTCCGCGTCGGCAAGGAAGTCGGCGGGGAGAAGTTTATCGAGCGGCTGAAAGAAGAATATTTCAAAAGCGGCCAGAAAGGCGCCAAGTTATGGATGAGCCTGACCGGAACGACTCTGGAAGATTTTAAGGACTGCTCTAACCTGCACAAGGTCCATGACCTGATTGATGATACTTACGCCAACTTCTGGGACGGATATGTCGAAAACTCACCCAAAGCTTTCGAGAAAGAACTCAAGACCTGTCCGGTTACGAAGCCATGGTCTCAGGAGCCGGACTTATGCCAAATCCTGCTTGGGGAATCTCTCCGGGGCATGGCGACAGCGCTGAATCCGAATTTTAAAACCACGGGTTTTACGAAACTGCTCACCAAAGGCGATTCTTGCTGCCGGTTTCGCGTGGAGCTGAAAAAATAGACAAAGGAAATCACTATGCCAAAAATTAATACCGTTTTAGGTCCAATCGAACCGGAATCATTGGGGCTCACCCTGCCCCACGAACACATTATTGCCGCCTATCCCGGCTGGGAATGCGACCCGCTGACCAAACCTTATAATAGCGAAAAAATATTGGGCGCCTGCCTGAAAAATCTTGAACCGGTTAAACAATACGGCGTTAAGGCGATCATCGACGCCACACCCGTTGATTTATCCAGAAACGTCGACATCATGAAAGAGGTGTCGGAAAAACTTCAAATTCACATTGTCTGTTCCACCGGCCGGTATACGGAAGCCGAGGGCAAATGGATCTATTTTAAGCGCAGGGCAAGCGTTAAAATCGGCAATATCCAGACTGAGGTTTATGAAGGCTTGATGCAGGAGATCAATTCCGGCATTGGTCAAAGCGGCATCAAACCGGGGGTTATAAAGGTCGCGACGGGATTGAACCGCATTGCCCCCTGTGAGGATGCAACGCTGAGGGCGGCGGCGCAGGCAAGCCGTGAAACAGGAATTCCCATCACAACCCACACCGAAGATGGAACCATGGGGCCCGAGCAGGCGGACATACTCATCGGCGAGGGCGCGGCACCGCAAAAAATCGTAATCGGCCATATGTGCGGCAATTCTTCGCTGGCTTATCAGCTTGATGTCTTGCAACGGGGAGTTTACATTGCTTTTGACCGCTTCGGGATTGAAATGAAGATGACGGATCAGACACGAATTGCCACACTTCTCGGCCTCTTGGAAAAGGGCTACGCCACCCGTATTTTGATTTCCCATGATTGCATGGCCGCTGTATACGGCAGAGGCGGCCGGATGCCCATGGAAGAGGTCATCAAGTTTAAAAACTGGTCTTTTACAAACATCTTCACGAATATCCTGCCTGCCCTTAAAAAGGCCGGCATCAGTAACGAACAGATTAAGACAATGATAGTGGATAATCCCAGACGCTTCCTGTCCGGAACCTAGAGCAGGCAACGACGGTTATCAACATCCGGAGATTGCGTCAGTGCAGTTTTTGGCCGTCCTTTTTCATATTCAGCATTTCCTGCATAAGCTCGTCAATGTTCAGCCCCGGGGTTTGACCGTATTCCTGAAGAAGAGCAGCATCGAACATTTCTTCCAGTTTCCGGAGTTGTTTCAGAGCGGTTTCATTCTGGCTGAAGGACTTATCCATCATCTCGACCATGTTATCCCCGGATTTTTTGAGATCGCTTAAATCGATATTCAGGGGCGTAAGGGCGAACACCTTTTTCAAAAGATCGTAGCATGCTTTGGCGTTAAAAATCTGAATATACGGCGGGACTCTGGCCGTGATGCCGGCCGCCTCGATACCCTCCCTGCCGGCCTGGTTCAAAAGCATCGTGGAGAAGCTACACGGCCCCGCGTAATTCAGAAATGGAAACGATTTGAATTCGCTCTTCAACTCCGGACGGCTCAACACGGCAAAGACCTTCGTTTCCCTTGTATGGGGGACCTGGTCGTAAACGCCGCCCAGAGAATAGATTCTCGGCGACCGATAACGTTTGGCAATGCTCAGAATGGCTGACGCGTATTCCGGCCACTTCAGATTCGGCTCAAAGCCCGTAAAAAGAATCAGGTCGTGTTCAGCGCCGCTCTTCCAGAAAAAGAATTCACTGGCTGGTTCAGCAAGCGACCTGATCACGCCTTCTTCGATGACCGCATGGGGTCTCATGGCCTGCGCCAGATCAAAGCCCGGAACCTGCCAGATATGGAAACTCCGGGAATCGATATGGGCGAACTTTTGGGCATTAAGCTTGCGGCGCAGGAAGTCGATGCATCCGGTCGCAACCTCGCCCGCATTCAGCCAGCCGCCCAAGCCGATCAGAATGTATGGACTTACAAGGTCGGGCGTATCTTGAAGAATGAGATTGTCGTTCATAAGCACTCCTAATGAGATCCAAACTTCAGAAACGAAGTACACTGAAGTTTGTTGATCGAATTATCCCCGCAGCGTAGCGGATGGGGATTTGTACCTTAAGTAAATTATTCCCGCAACTTGGTTTTTCTATAACAAATGAGATGGCTTTGATTATTCCGTAACTAGTCTAGATAAAATAGAACCGCCCGCATTATTCATTACCTTTCTTTTTCATTGAAACCGGTAAGCCTATAATTCCATAAACATTCTGACATTTAATTGCCGCAGTAAATATCGACAAAAAAACGTTGAAGCAAATATACTCTTGACAGTTTCATAATGCAACTGTAAAATAGACCCATGAGAAAAGAAAATTTCAAACATCTCGAATGTCCTCTTGCCCGGTCACTGGATATCATCGGCGAATGGTGGTCTCTGCTCATCGTCCGGGATTTGTTTTATGGTATCAACACATTCGACTTAATCTGCATAGATCTGGGCATCGCCCGCAATATCCTGACGGATCGGTTGAAAAAACTAGTGGACAGGGGCATCATCAAGAAACACGAAGATATGACAAAACCGCGGGGAATGGCCTACCGCCTCACTCAAAAAGGGAAGGATTTGTTCCCTATCATCATGGCTCTTGCTGCCTGGGGAAGCAAATGGGAATCACCTGACGGACCGCCGATCATTTTCAGGCATATGCCCGAAGGTCATCCCGTTCAGCCCCTACTCATCTGCAAGCAATGCGGGAAGCCAATCGCAGCCAAAAATATACTTGCGGAAAAAGGCCCGGGCGTTTCAAGGCAAGCCGCTCTTCCTCTGCCATTGAGAGGCGATGCCCCGACGCCTAAGAGAATTACGGGAAAAAAGAAGTAAAGCGTAACTGATTTTGGACATTCAGGAGATGGATATGAAGAATAATGATCAAGCGTATTACGCACTCATCGAAAAGCAGCGGAAATGGATATATGGACTTCCCGAATCAGAGTATCTGCTCCCCCTCATGAAGCTTCGGATGAGCGAGGAAGAGGCGGCATTTCTCCTAAATGTTCCCCATTTTCCCCAGACGCTGGAACAGCTCCAGCCGGTTACGGGCATCGATTCGGGAGAGCTTTCGACCACGCTTGATGCCTTGGCCAGGAAGGGCTTGGTCATGAAGATAGCCAGCTCAAAAGGGGCGCGCTACCTGCTGCACGATGCATTCTTCTGGTTTTACAGGATGCCGGGATATGAGGGAAAAAGCGACCAGTTCAACAGGGAGATATCTCCTCTTCTCAATAAATATTACCGGGATGCTATGGCCGCAGGTACGCACAGGTATAAGCACAAGGGACTACGGACCATCCCAATCAATGCAAGTGTTGAAAACAGCCAGTCTGTCCTGCCTTTTGAAGACGCGGCAACCATCATCGACGCAAGTAAAATTGCCAGCGTCTCAACATGTTCGTGCCGGCACAGAAAGAATCTCGATCCCGATGAAGAAAGCTGCAAGCATGAAACAAGAACCTGCCTACACTTCGACCTCCTGGGTCGATATCTGGCGCAAAACGGACTGGCGGAAAAAATCTCGAAACAGGAGGCCCTTGAGATTGCCCAAAACTGCGCGGACGAAGGACTTGTCCATGCCGTGTCCAATACCATCGAAGGGATCGACACAATCTGCAACTGTTGCTCCTGCTGCTGCGCCTTTATCGAGACGAAGCTCTATCTCCCGGAACCTTTGACGATAGGGCATCAACCATCCAATTACATCGCTTTTGTAGATCATGAGATATGCAAGAAATGCGGGTTATGCGCAAAACGCTGCCCGATGAAGGCCGTTGTGCTCCTATCCGAAGCGGATCAGAAAAAAGAAGTGATATTGTCCCGGGAAAAATGCATCGGGTGCGGAGTTTGCGCCCATAAGTGCCCCACGGGCGCCATTCGTTTACAGCATCGTGAAAATACTGAACACTATCCGGCAAACGTCACTGAACTGGTTATGTCTATGTTGAATGATCAGGGTCATTCTTGAAATGAAATGGTTTTGATCATTCTGTAACAAGTCTAGAAAAAATAGAACCATCCCCTTTACACATGCAAGTTGGCGTATTTCATCTACACTAACCAAAGCAGAGGATTGCCCATTGGTCGAGTCACACCGCTCAGACGTCGTGGTAATCCCTCTACATCAAAGTGTCTATTTATAGCTGCTTTTCACGGGGCAGGAATTGTAGCACTTGAAGCAAAAATACTGGAACCCGATGAAGCTTGCCTGGTAAGTCATAAAGTAATCTTTAGTGAAAAGCATTTTTTGCTGCTCCTCCGGCGATTTGCCAATCCATTTAAGCCAGAATCCAATGATCTTCGCCAGACCGTAGGGCTGAGAAACCTTGAGGCATTTGCCAAAATCAGTTTGTCCTTCAACATCCAGAGCGTGAGCGGGGCAGCTTTTCACGCAGATGTTGCACTCGGTGCAGAGCTCTTCTGTGCATGGCGGATCGGAGGCAAGTGCCAGATCGGTAAGCACCGCCTGGAAGACAACTCGCGGCCCCAGGCGCGGATGAATCACCAGATTATGGCGGCCGAAAACTCCGAGTCCCGCGGCAATGGCCGCATGCCTCAGGGAAACATCGGCGACGCTTCGCGGATTTTCCGGGCTCATCTCCATGGGATAAGAAAGGGGCACGCTCATAGCTTTAGCGCCGCATTCTTTTTCCAGAAACTGCGCGATTTTGTAATTGGTCGAACGTCCGTATTCCATTATATCCATCCGGCCGTTCATGGCAATCTGAGGATTAGGGCTCTCTACATGAGACATCTCTTTAACGCAGGCCACGACAATCGATTTCGCCTCCGGGAATATCGTCTCAATCTTCGGACTCTGCGGACTTTTGTAATCCGCAACAGCAGCAAAGCCCAAATCGTCTACACCCAAACCAAGCACGTAATTTTTTATTTTTTCTTTCATAGCTGCACTCATTGGAGACCTCCACATTTCCTTTTTTCTAATCTGCTGTGTCATTTCGAAGCGAGAAATCTTTGTTCACTCAGCAAGGGATTTTAAGCTTCCTCATCCCGTCACATCGGAATTCGGAATGACATTTTATGTAATCACGATACATCACGCGCAAACATAGCGCTTGATCTGTTTTACCGTCGCATCAAAGCTGGATGGCGCTGTCACTCGGACAATTTGAATAACCCCCTGAAGACTCGCGATGATCAAAAGCGCCTGATCTTTTGCGTTGCCGGGAAATTTAAATTCGTTTTTGGATTTTCCTTCCGTAAGAAGTTTTTCCAGCCATTTGAACATATTGGAAATAAAATGGCGTGTTTCTTTTTGCATTTCTTCAGGGAGAGTTTTAAAATCAGTCTCCAGCGCACCACCCAGGCAGATCTGCTGCTTTTGTTCCACATATTTTTTGAATACCTGGCAAAATTCATCCAGCTTTTTTGAATAGGGTAAATCCTTGCTGTTTATATAGGTAGCCCATTTCTCGAACCGCTTAATTGCGCGCTGAATGATGGCAACACCCAGATAGGTCTTTTTGGGAAAGTGATAGTGAATGGAAGCATTCTTGATATTCAAAGCGCCGGAGATGTCTTTGTAGCTGAAGCCATTATAGCCCCGGTCAAGAAGGAGATCCTCGGCGATATCCAGAATTTGTTTTTTTGTATCAATCTTTGCGTCCATATTTAATTCTCATCCCGGGCATTTCTAATTACTTTATACCTACTAGTAGGTAGGTTGTCAAGGTAAATTTTTATTATGATGATAAGCAGACCCGCCAGCCCCCACTCATCTTCGTTTTCAGTGAATCGCCGGGCAAGCGCCCGCATAATAATGAGACTCGACGAAAGCAAACAAAATGCAGCATGATCTGTTAGTTGTAATGAGACTAAAACTTCAGAAGCGAAGCGCATTGAAGTTTCTTAGCCGAATTAATGACACTCGCTAAGAACGAGCATAACGAAGTTCGAAGCGCAAGTGGAATTATCCTGTATGCAAAGCATACAGTGGTAGCCAATAGCCAAAGGCTATTGGGAATTATCCCAGAAGCGTAGAGACGTGGGACTTGTACCTTATGTAATTTTCCCGATCCATAAGTTCCTCTTACTGACGACCACTGCTCCTTTGGTATTTTTGTAACAAATGAGATGGGTTTGATTCTTCTGTAACTCGTCTAGAAAAAATAGAGCCGACCCCTTTAATTTCCTTTTTAATTTCCTTGTCCGTTATCTGTTTCACCTACTTCTGTTCAGTTGTGGGCTGTTGTCAGAATTGAGGATTACCAGATGCAACATTACAAGAAGTTATCTGTACCCACTTAGCTAAAAATCCTTTTCATGAAAGGGATTTTTCTTACTAGGAATGTAAAGAGATAGCTGGCGACGATTGCGCATGGAGCCACTATAATGAACTTGATTAACGGATGGATAATCAGCCATTTCAGTGAAACACAAATCGCGATAAGTATCGGAGTATGAAACACATACACCCCGAAGTAATTATCGGATAATAATTTTTGCAGCCTGTTCTGCCTGTTGAAGCGGTTGCGAAAAATCCCGACAAGACCGATTGTGATGGTGACACAGGAGAAGGATTCCCATAAGGCATAAGCAAAAGACTGCCATGTGAAGCCGCCGAATATTTGCCTCCCTCCACTCATAGTTCCTCCGAAGATCATCAGCAAGCTAAAGCATGCATAGCCGATGCTAAGTGCGATTATGAGCCATTTCTTGCCAGTTCTGTAATCAATGTTATCAAACAGTTCAAGCCGTTTTGAAATGATGCCAACGGCAAACATGACAATGTAGGCCGAGAAAAAGGGGAACTGAAGATTCACAAATATACTCCCAATCGGCATCACTATTCTTATTAAAAAGGCCGGTATTGCCATGATCAGAGTCAACACAGAGATGCTAATGGTATTAATTTGAGGCGCAACAAATGCTATTTTATTTTTGAATGAAATTCGCAATATCGTGTAGATACCAGTAAAAATCATTAACGCCAAAACAAACCAGAGCGGGCCGCTCCAACTAAAAATACTTAGGGATTTTAAACCATTAATAAAATAATCGGTGATATCAATATTTGGATAGATCAATTTAACAGCAATCGGATGGATGATTATAATATAAATTAGCAGTGGGATTCCCAGGCGATATAGCCTGTCTTTGATAAATCTGGCAGGGCCTTTCATCTCAAAAGAGAGAGGGATAAAATAGCCAGCCAGCATGAATAGAAGCGACATATCAAATGATTGTGCCAGAGATAGAAAGGATCCAAAGAATATCTGTGATCCGATATCCAGAACCCTGTTTTCCACGTAGTACCACATGCCCAAACTGCTATAAGTAACCGCTGTGTGTACCATAACAACTATGATGATTATCATAGCGCGAAGATTGTCGATGTATGGCAGTCTTGCTTGTTCTTTATCATCCATAGCGTTATGAAATGTACGTGTACAAATAAGTCAATAAAAATTATAAAAATTAATATACTTGGTAGGTTTTTTCAGATTTTCGGCGCGATACTACATTAATTCATAAAAAAAGAAAAGTGATGAATACTGTATTCTAATTTCTTAATTTACTATCATTCTCCTCCAGAAATATTTTCCACAAGGCTTCGATCGTTTTATAGTTATGCCCACCGTCAATGGTATAGACGCGGTCTTGTTGTAAAAGGGGCGCCAGTAATTGCGACCCGTTCTTATAAGTATCGTCGGTACCGTATCCCAAATAAACTATTTTGGCAGGACTGTCGGCAATCGTTGTCTTTATCCAGTGCCACAGCATTCTCTGCCAATCTTCTTCGGCTTTGTAATCCCCAGGGTTCCAATGTCGGACGCCGCCCGCGGCTTCGATTTCGGTAAGGAACGATTGTGAGCCGAGATATGGAGCAATCAGGTAAACGCCCGCAATGTCTTGGGGCCGTTCCATGAGATAGAACAAGGCCCCCAGTCCCCCCATTGAAACACCAACCAGCCAGATTTTTTTATAGCCCTTGACCCGGGCGGGGCCTATCACATCCTCTTTCAGCCGCACAATCAGGTTGCGGTCTCCGTAGTAGCCAAGATGAGCATTGGGAGCGACCATATCGAATGGTAAGCCGCGCGCCCAGACGTCGGCCACAAGCCCCTTCTCTTCGAAACTGTGATGAGATCCTCCCATGCCGCGCAAGAAGACAAACAGTCGTTTGTTGGCGGCTGCCTTGTTGGGATTCTCATAGGTAAGCACATCCATCGGGGCGGGGGCGATCATGGCGCAACTCGATAAAAAAGCAACAAGCATTACGGCCGCCAAATATCGCATCATTTGTCTTGAGTATTGAGTGATGAATTGCCTCCCTTTCTTCACAGCCGATTCCCGATCCATAAGTTCCTCTGCCTGACGACCACTGCCGCTTTGGCATTTTTGTAACAAATGAGATAGTTTTGATTATTTTGTAACTAGTCTAGAAAAATAGAACCGTCACCATTATTTTACTATTTGCAAATTGCTAGTAATTCATGAAATGTTCTTCGCGCTTCCAATTTAATATCATCGATGTCTTCTTTTTGTGTAATATATGATCGGTCATGTGCTGCTGTGTCACCGACTTTTTTTATATCAAGCAAAGCTTTATGGGTGTTTCTCCCAAGAATAATTGATTGGTTGTTGACAAGTTTACCAATGAGCGGATCAAGCATTAGAAACGTATTATTATGTCGAATTTCGTTAACGCTTTTTTTTGAAATAAAAATTTCGATAATCAGAGATTCGAGTAATCTGCGTATCATAACAGCAGAACAATCATATAAAGTAGCATCATAGGCGGCATTTATCTCTGTAACAAGCTTTTCAAAATATGGTTTTGTGCCCTGGAACAAATTCGTAGGAATAACTGATGATGTAACGGGCAATGGCCTATTGCTCAATAAATGTTCGTATTTTATATTCAACTCTTGTATGTGTTTTGCGTGTATTTGAAATGTTTTTGCGCGCTTCCCTTTAACAGTTTGTTTTGATTTTGATAAGTCTCTGTTTAATTGAGTTACATTAGGTTTTCCTAATTGTTCATCAGCCAAGTCTTCAGCTAACTCAGAAGCGGTTCGTTCTTCAAAATCTTGGTTTTGGCGATAAAACCAGAGCAGAGCAATTGCTTGCTGCGCCCTGGTCAAACCAAGCTGAGCGATTTTTTCAACAAATGATTTTCTATCATTCATCGACTTTCCCTTGAATTATCGCTTCGATATATTGTACACCCCTTCGAGATAATTTATAGCGAACAGGCTGACCTTTCTTTTTCATTTTGTCACCCATAACATATTTGGCTGCGGAATTTGAAAGGGTGTTTGATACATTGGCAATATGGATATTAATTCCTAAATCGGAAAGGACCTTTGTTATTTCACCGGACGTTAATTTGAGCTTATCATTATAATATTTGTACGAGATGTATAACGGTAATAAGACCCTATCAACTTGACTTGTTCTGTCTAATATGCCCGATTCAATACTGTCTGCAATATCACAATTCTTGATAGTATTTACAATCTCAAATAGATTGATGTTTTCATCGGATTCGTTAGTATCGGCAACTTCTCGCTTTTTCTTTGATGCTCCTTTGTTTGGTTTGTTAGAATTTTTCGTTTCTGTTGGTCGGTGAATTGCTAAGATTTTCTGAATTTCGTCAATACTGCCTTCTATTGTTACAACTGTACCATCAGGTAAGGTCATGTTTGCTTTGGCCATATTTATCTCCTTTGAGGGTGGATTTATTTTGGGGCTAAGTCTTTAAATATCAGTGTCCCCACTTCCAGTTAATAATTTATGATTATTTAATGATACTTGATGAACAAAGTACTACTTCCTAAAAACAATGCAAGAAAAAACATATAGTTGAAAAAAACAAGGCAATAGAGTTCTAAGAAGTTCTCTTCTTCACCTTTTTTCTCATTTAAATTACTTCAATGCCTTCTATGAGAAACTCCGCGCCTGAAATGAGTGTGTAATTTTGGGTGGAACAGTTTGGGCAGAGAATCTCTTTTCCTTCAACGCAATTCCCGTTGATTTCAAACTCCTTGCCGCAGTCCCGACAGCTGCATACGATGGGATTGAGCATGATCATGATCTCAGCTCCCTCGGCTATGGTTCCTCTGCTGATATAATCGAAATAGTGTTGAACCCACTCTTTCTTGATATCGCGAAGGATGCCCAGTCTAAGCGCAATGGTTACAATCTTCCGGGAATCAGTTTTTTGGGCGTATCGTAATGCCGTATTCAATATGCTTTTTGTCAGAGAAAGTTCGTGCATTACCAATCGCTCCGTTTTGCTACACCTTCGCCGCTACCCGTCTGGCTTTTTCTATTTGGGCTCTTTCCAGCGCCATCCGGTCCTGATTGTCGAAAAACTTTTCATCCTGCGGGAGCGTCAGTTGGTCGTCAGGTTTTCGCTCCAGGATCAAGGAATCCGTAGGACATGTGGTAACGCACAAGCCACAGCCGAAACAGTTGCTTCTATTGTAAACAGCCTTATCATCTGCATTGACCGTCATCGCCTTTGCCGGACAGCGCTCGGCGCATTTTCCGCAATCAATACATGTTTCCTCATTCTTGACACATTTGTAATTGCCCATCGATTCAAAGCCTGTGCCGCGATGAATTTTGGCGGCCATCAGAAAACCGCAGTGGCATTTGGCGCAACTGCAGAGGCCGGAAACGTCTTTGGAATGGGATGCCTGCAAGAATAAGCCTTCTTTTTCGTCATGACGCAGGATGTCGAGGGTCTGTTCAACCGTTAAAATACGCGGGTGTCCGATATTGGACTCCAGCATGTATTCGGCGGCCTGACCGAAAGAAATACAGACATTCATATCATCCACGCAAGGGCAGGGTTTTTTGGAAAATGTGGCCGTCTTTCTACAGGCGCAGTCGCAGGCAACAATCAGTTTCTGCTTTTTGATAATGGCTTCAATGTCATCATCCGGGAGCAGTTTTCCATCTTTGACGACATCGGCGCGGATCGGTATGACTCTGGCAATAGGGATGTGATAGTCCATCAGAACTTTCGCGTATCCGTCCGCGTAAAACTGTCCCATATTAAGGGCGTCTTCCCGTTCAA
>Ga0209777_10004529_pt1 | contig 16379 bp, 15 predicted proteins | sample FrelakmetHBP12HB_FD_187147 | JGI IMG/M metagenome (GOLD analysis project Ga0209777, IMG submission 187147) | Freshwater lake sediment microbial communities from the University of Notre Dame, USA, for methane emissions studies -HBP12 HB (SPAdes)... | ecosystem: Environmental > Aquatic >...
TGGCCATTCTTGGTATCCAAACATGGCTGCCGGGATACCAAGAATGGCCACGCCCAGTTGGAGTAACGACGGAAGCATTCCGGCCTTTGTATCCGAAAGATTGAAGGCTTGCTTAATGGAGTCCAATGCAACCGATAAAATGGTCCGGTCGGCGTAGTTAATAAAGAACAACAAAGTCATGATGATAAGGACCGAATAGGCACCCTTACCGCCTACTTTATATTTCTTATCTTCCACTCTTTAAGCCCCCTTTTATCAATAAACACCTGACCGTTACGCTTTTCTCTTAATTGATTGAGGAAAAACCTTATTTTTCAAATTCACCATGCCGACCGGAACCTTCGGCGAAGCGGGCAGCCCCTTTTTGGGCCTCTTGTTCTATGGCCTTCAGACCATGTTGGAATTCATTGGTCATAGCCTCTTCGAAGGAAAGGTCGAATTGTTCAAAGGCGGAGAGGCGGTCATTGCGCAAACAAATTTGGGGGAAGGCGGCTAATTGACGGGCCAGATCCTGAGCGGCTTCCCGGGCTTTCCCCTTAGGAACTACTCTGTTGACCAGCCCCATCTGCAAGGCTTCTTCAGGCCCAACCGGTCTGCCGGTCAAGATCAGATCCAAGGCCCGGCTAAGGCCGATCAGACGGGGAAGGCGAACGGTTCCGCCATCGATTAAAGGCACGCCCCAACGACGGCAAAAGACACCCAGCACAGCATCTTCCTCCATCACCCGCAGATCACACCACAGGGTCAGTTCGAGCCCTCCGGCCACCGCGTAACCGGAAATGGCCGCGATGACCGGCTTCTCCAAGCGCATACGTGTTGGCCCCATGGGTCCATCGCCATTCGGCTCCAACTGATTGGATCGGCCTTCAGCCAATTTTTTTAAATCCGCCCCGGCACAAAAACAGCCCTGATCACCGGAAAAGACGGCCACCAGTGCCTCATCATCGGCTTCGAAGGCCCGAAAGGCCGTGGCCAATTCAGCAGCGGTTTGCCGGTCTACGGCATTGCGCACCTCTGGCCGGCTTAGGATGATCGTTGTTATCGGACCGTCCTTTTCCACATAAATGGCCATATCCACCTCCTAATTAGAATATTATTGTTGATGGGATTTTTACTTCTTTTGACTCAGTTTCTCCCTAAGTGTGGGCCAGACCTTCGGTTCCACCGGGTTTCCCAAAATTTTATTGGGTCCCAGGGTGGGAACCACATGCGGTAGGCTGAAGGGCGACGGATCATTCAACCTGTTCCCGGCAAGAAACAGGTTTTCAGAAACCATTTGGAGTTTTTCTTCGGGTATGGAAAATAACATCTCATGATCCTGCACCCCGGCCATGACCCGGTCCCCCATCCCCGGAGAGACAACCTGACATTGTCCAGTAAGGTAGGTTCGGATGATCCCCTCCTTGCAACTGGATTCCATGCCGTTAAAGTGGCTGACAAGGTCTGCCCCGTCATAGGTGGCGGCCAGAATCAGATGAGACAGGATCAAAGGGGAGCAAAAAAACATGACGACATCGGGTTTGACAAGTGTCTGGTGGAGAGGAGAAACGACTAATCCTTTAAATTCAAAAGGCTTGAATCGGGCATCGGAGACACGTGATCGTTTTTCCGCTTCCATGTTCCGCTTGTATCCGGCATGTTCGGCCCAGGCCCGGTATAAATCATCAGGATCGGACAACTCGTCCAACCCAAAATAGAGAACGATCGGTTTGCAGGCAATATCGTCTTTGGTCAGGAAAAATGAGGCCCCGGTTCGACGGCAATAGGTATAAACAAGACAGGCCGGGACTTCGGCACCGAAAACCAGGGAGGGTTGAATGGCGCCTTCCGGGACTTCTTCATCCGGAAGAATCATTTTGACGGCCACCGGGTAGGTGATTAGTTTCAAACGATCGATGAAAACGTTACCGATTTGGTGATATTTATTAAGATTATTCATTAAGCTGCTTCTCCTTATTCTGAGCATTTACAGATTGCTGAAAAAGACCCATCTACTGCGTTGCCCTCATCCCTCGTCATTGCGACGTACTTTTATGTACGCCTCATTCCTCGGGGTTTCGGGTGCCTTGTATCTGGGCCTTTTTGAGCAACCTGTAAAAATAGAATTTTTCCGCATCCTGTTAATCGGCCACCTCCTACTGTTGGGCCATCTCGGCCCGCTGTCTGACTGCTGCATCCACCTTTTCCTCTGAGGGTGATCTAAATTCTGGCAGGTCTACTGACAACCGGCGAATCAATCCGGAAAAAGGAAAAGGGGCCTGGTAATTGTCGGTCACCGGTGATAAGCCATCCCGGCCGATGTCCATACCCGTTGAACTGATCATCCTCAATACAAAAGGCACCTCCATTGTTCCGCAGTCGCTTCCATCAATACTCAAGATAATGGTGCCCTTCTTACCGTTCCGTAGGAAGCGCGCCCCAAGCTTACTGGCACCTGGGGGTACTTTTTTTTCGGAACGGATGATATGGTGATCGGTAAAAATATTATAATCGAAAATCAATTGTTCATCCTTGACGTACCAGCTGAATCCCACGTTCTGGGTACCCTGGGCGACCAGAATCCCTCCCTTCTTCGGATCATGATCTTCCACTTCGGCGGTCATCACCCAGCTCCGGTTGCCCAGCGAAGGGGAAACTTCGGCCGGCAGGTGGGAAATAGGGGGATGATAGACATAATGCCGGCTGGCGTGAGGTGTGCCGGGTCGAAAACTGGTCCTGAATAAGACAACCCCCCGGTCGTCCAGAGGCAACACGCCTTGCCGTCCGGCCTCGACCCACCACAGATCGATCAACTCCCTGAGTTTCTCAGGATTATCCTTGGCCAGGTTGTGACATTCAGAAAAATCTTCATCCAGGTGATAGAGTTCCCACTCGTCATCATCATAGGGTTGCCCGGGCCGATGATAGGTCACGGCCTTCCAGCCATCGTACCAAATGCCTCGATGGCCGAACATCTCGAAGTATTGGGGACCCTTGCGGGTCGGTTTATCCGGGGAACCTAAGGCATAGGCCATGGAGGTGCCGGTGATTGGTATCTGGTCAAGTCCGTGGTAAGTGTCTGGCGGTTTGATATCCAGCAGTTCAAGGATGGTGGGAACCACGTCGGAGACATGATGAAACTGGGATCGGATACCGCCCTTGTCCGCCAGCCGGGCCGGCCAATGAATAATCAACGGGTCTCTCACCCCACCGCCGAAGGTGTTCTGCTTGTACCATTTAAGGGGAGCGTTCCCGGCCTGGGCCCAACCCCAGGGGATATTGGAATGGCTCCGTGGCCCGCCGATCTCGTCCAGCCGGGATTGAATGGCATCCACATTCTCAGGAACCAGGTTAAAATATTTGAATTCGTCCATGACACCGGTAGGCCCGCCCTCCTGACTGGCACCATTGTCTGAAAGTAGAATAAGGAGTGTATTGTTGAGTTCTCCCAATTCTTCCAGAAAAGAAACCAGACGGCCGAGGTGGTGGTCCGTATGATCGAGGAAACCGGCAAAGGCCTCCTGGAGTCTCAGGGCGAATTTTTTTTCGTTCTCCGACAATTCATCCCATGGTCTAACGCCCGGGTTTCTGGGGGCCAGTTCGGTCCCCTGCGGAATAACCCCCGTTTCCAATTGACGTTTGTACCATTGTTCTCGAATGACATCCCAGCCGGCATCAAACCGGCCGCGATATTTTTTGATAAATTCCCGAGGGGCCTGGTGCGGTGAGTGGGTCGCTCCAAAGGCCAGGTAAAGGAAAAACGGTCTGTCTGGACGCACCGATTTTGAATCACGGATAAAAGAGATGGATTTGTCCACCAGATCTTCGGTAAGGTGATAGCCCTCTTCGGGTCCGTACGGGGGATCCACCGGATGGTTGTCGTAAGTCAGTTCAGGATGAAACTGGTCGGTTTCGCCTTGTAAAAAGCCGTAAAACCGGTCGAAGCCTCTCTGAAGGGGCCAGTTATTAAAAGGACCGGCGGCCGAGGCCTCTTCCATTTGGGCCAAGTGCCACTTCCCGGCGGCAAAAGTGGCAAAGCCTTCCTGCCGCAGCATTTCGGCGATCGTCGCCGCATGGGGTGTGATGCACCCCCGCATATGTGGAAAACCGGTATTGAAATTCGATACGGCCCGCATGCCCACCGTGTGATGGTTCCGGCCGGTCAACAAGCAGGCTCTTGTGGGCGAGCACAGGGCCGTGGTGTGAAAATTGGTGAACCGTACGCCGTTTGCTGCCAGCCGATCAATATTCGGGGTTTCGATGGTGGAGCCGTAACAGCCGAAGTGGGAAAAGCCCGTATCGTCAAAGAGGATCAGGACTATATTGGGGCTCCCATCTCCCGACCGCTTCGGCTCAGGCCACCAGGGGGTGGATTCAGCAACGGTTCGTCCGATCACACCTTTGAATGGTTGTTGCTTGCTCATGGTTATGTTATTCCTCCTTTAAGGGTGTCTGTTTTATGAAATCCGCTATCACCCGGGCAAATGCCTCACCGCAGTCTTCCTGCAGGAAATGCCCTCCGCCCTTGATAGTTGTATGCGGCTGGCCCTTGGTTCCCGGCACCTTTTCCAGAAAGATGCGGTCTCCGCCGCCGGTAATCGGGTCCCCGTCGCTGAAGGCGGTCAGAAAAGGTTTGTCGAATTTCGAAAGGACCTTCCAGGCCTCGCGATTGGCACTTGATGCTGGATCATCAGCTGTAATGGGAACCAGGGAAGGGAAGATACGCGCACCTTCTTTAAAAGTATCATCCGGGAAGGGAGCGTTATACGCTTCAACGACCTCCGGCGGCAGAGGATTTTTGCAGCCCATGGCGATAATCTGGCCAATATTAAAATCCTGAACTTCGATGGAAAATTTCCGCCAGTTTAAAAAGGCTTCGGAGATCGGGCCGTCTCCGGTAGGAAGCCCAGTGTTGGCCACGACCACCCGGGCGAAGCGTTCCGGTTGGTTGGCTACCAGGCGCAACCCGATCACCCCTCCCCAGTCCTGACCTACGAAGGTAATCCGCTTTAAGTCCATCTTGTCGAGCCAGGCCTGCATCCAGTCCACATGGCGCTGAAAAGTATAATCGCTGCGTTGGGCGGGCTTATCCGACCGGCCGAATCCTACCAAATCAGGGGCTATGGCCCGATTGCCGGCCTCCACCAAAACAGGGATCATCTTCCGATAGAGATAAGACCAACTCGGTTCACCATGGATCAACAAAACCGGGGCGGCTGTTTGAAGTCCTTCGTCGATATAGTGAATTCTTAAGAAGCCCCCTTCTCCATCGGGAACCTCTTTATATTTCGGTTCATAGGGAAAACCTTTAAGGTTTTTGAATCGCTCGTCCGGTGTTCTTAAAAATTTCATAACATTCCTCCTTTTAGCGGTTATTTCAATTTTCGTTTAGGAAGCGGGTTGGCAAAATCATTGACGAATCGAGTGACGTATTCTCTTGGATTGGCCGGTGGTTCAGTAATCTCCTCCCGGCTAACCAGTACAATCGATTTCGTAGGACATTTATAGGCGCAAACGCCGCAGCCGATACAAAGATCCTTTTCCAGCACGGCGACTTTGCCGTTTTTGTTTTTAGCGTGCTCCGAAGTTTTCAACCGTACGGCATCCATGGGACACCTTTTGACACACAGTCCACATCCCTGGCAGGTCTCCGGATGGGTTTTTGCCTGGTAATTGGAAGCATCCATACTCTTTCCGTGACCGAACTCATGATACGCCTTGAACCACATACAGCAGTCCTTGCAGCAGTTTCAGACCGTATCCACAGGCTCGGACCAGTTGGAGACGCCATGGACCAGCCCTTCTTCGGCACATTGCAACAATAGATCACGACATTCCTCTCGTGAGAGCTCACGTCCATGGCCGTTTTCAACCATATAACGGGCGAAATCACCAAAATGAACACAATTAGCTTCAAAGGGGTAATGCCTGCAATTTTCATGGTCAGGGTCCAGGTTATGTTTGGCTTTGCAGGAACAGTGGCCCACGCAGAAATAATCCTGGTTATCAAGCACCTTCAGAACATCTTCAAAAGGCATTACCTTTCTGGTATCTTTTATGGTCGCCTCAATAGGCAAAGTTCGCAGGCCTCTGGTATGGGAGTGGGCGAAGATCTCAAAATAGGAGCCGAAGGTCCGGTTAAGTAAAGGGGCCATAACGTAATGTTCGGGGTTTCGTCCGTCGCCCCAATATACCGAACGGTAGAAGACCAGGAAGGGATCACACAATCGATAGTGATACTTTCCATATTTGAAAATTTTCCAGACCACTCCCTTTCTAGCCAGGGCATCCAATCTGGGCCTTAAGTCCTCGGCCTTCATTTTTTTTATAGCAGCAATCTCTTCAATCGGCCTCGGATCAAAAGGGAAATCGGTCAGCAGGTCCGCATCCTCCGGGGTATAGCGGGCCCGAATCAGGGCCGTCATATCATCGGAATCGGGAAAACTCATAGGGGCCGTTTTCAACCAGGCCATAAATTTCCCATAAACCTCGTCTTCTTTCATAAAAGCCTCCTTTTTCTCTATGGCTTTGTAAAAGACCTCTCCTGTCATCCCGAACAAATGTGAGGGATCTTCTTGTTTTTGTATCAGGCGTATTCTTCAGGAACAGTACAATACAGCCGTGAATCAATGAGCGCATTGGTGCGATACGGGACGACGGCCTGGTATCTTTTATCTCTGTTCATCTCAATAAAGGCATCTATCGAAGGGTACTCATAAAGGGCGATCTGATCCCATTCTTCATCGCCAATGACCGGCATCAAACCACTGCCGCGGTAAACGACTCTGTTTATTGCTTTACCTTCCATTAATTCCTTCGTAGCCTCATAATATTTTCTGTAGGATTCGGCGCCTCCGTCAGGCTTAAATTTGAGCAAGTTCACCATGACGATAGGACCCTTATATTTCTGGGACATGAGTTTTTTAAATTGATCCTGGGTCGGCATAATAAAGGCCATGGGCGGGTTCCTTTCTATTTTCTATTTCAGATTTTTTAAAAATTCTAACATCAAGCGGTTAACTTCTTGGGGACGTTCCTGTTGAACCCAATGACCGGCTCCGGGAATTACTATTTTTTGTTTGAGATTGGGCATATTTTTTTCAAGTTGATCAAAAGCCCGGCGGTTCATGACGATCACCCCGTCCCATTCACCGGCGATAAACAGAGAGGGCTGGTGAATCTTGGCCCCACTGAGAAAAGGGGTTAGTTCCCAGTTTCTATCAATATTTCTGTACCAATTAACTCCTCCACGAAACCCAGTTCGTTCAAAGGCTTCGGTGAAGACATCGACATCCTGTTCCGTCAACCAGTTTGGCAGCGCAGCAGGCAAATAACCCGTGTCGATAAATCTTTGTTCTTTGCTGAACAGGAAGTTCCATCGCTTTTCAGGAGGTGGGTCGCCGGACAAGGTGTAAAGAAATTTAACCATGTTTTCCCTGACGCCCACCTCCAGTTCTTTTTCGACCTTCCCCGGCTCCTGAAAGTATAAAATATAGAAGTTCATGTCTCCGGCCATCTTCCTCATAGCTTCGGTGGGTCTGGTACCGCCCCAGGGACGAGGGGAATAGGGGACGCTGAGAAGAATCAAGGATGAAAAAATGTCCGGTCTGAGCAGGGCGCAATGAAAGGCTACCGGGGCACCCCAATCATGCCCCACAATAACGGCTTTTTCCTCTCCGAGGGTATGCACCAAACCAACAATGTCACCAACCAGTTGGAGAATATTGTAGGCTTCAATGGATTCAGGGCAGTCGGTTTTTCCATACCCCCGTTGATCAGGTGCGACAGCGTGAAATCCGGCCTCGGCTAGGGCCGGGAGCTGATGCCTCCAGGAGTACCCTATCTCCGGAAATCCGTGACACAGGATGACCAATGGTCCTTTCCCCTGTTCTGAAATATGCATTTTGATACCGTTGGTATCAATTATTCGGTGGCTTATCTCCATTTTTCCCTCCCCTATTCAGAAAGTTGTTGTATCAAGGATGGCAACCTTTCCTGCTTTGTTTTCAGCTTATTTTTTCCCTCAGAGTCATCCAGAACAGTGGTGCAACTTTAAGACATATCAATTTTGGGCCAACACTTCTTTGGTAAACGCTTTGGCCTTGGCCAGGTCTTCCTCGTTGGGGTGGCCGGTCATCTGTTTGACCCTTTCGGCCCATTGCTCATCCGTTAAATTTTGGCCCTTTTTTACCATTTCGTGGATGGCTGTGTTAAGGAACCCTTGACAGCTGAAACAACCCAGATATTCCAGGCCATTTTTTTCACAGGCGGCCTTAAAGGGTTCTGTGAATTTGCTCATAACTTGTTCCGGATAGGCCGGGCCGGCATGAGTAAGGAAGCCGGCCATTTTTCGTCCGGATGGTGTCTGAAGCCGGCCCAAGAAATCTTTTACCGTTCCGGACAGGTTTCCAGCGTGAATGGGCGAACCAATAAAGAGGAGATCATATCCTGATAAATTTTCAGCACTAACCTCATCAAGTTTTCTTGTTTCGGCCTCATGGGCTTGAGAGGCTTCCTCGAAAATAGCCCTGGCAATTTTTTCCGTGTTTCCGGTCTGACTAAAATAAATAATTAATACCTTCATGTGATTGTGCCTCCTTTTTATGAATTGGAATATCGAGAATGATTTCCTTCTTTTCACTTATCCCTATGTTCTTGAGTTCATTGATTACAAGATGGATCCCTTGAGAATTTTTTTGTTTCCGGCCGGAAGTGTAAAGAACATGCCGTCTTCCCCGATAGTGATCGGTCCGTGAAAAAATTTTTTGGCATCTCCAAGGAAGGCCGACTTGAGATCAGAGATAGGAAGCGGAGGTATGATGTGGGTCAAAAGAAGATGTCGGACACCGGCTTCCTCGGCGATCTTGGCTGCTTCCTCCGGAGAGGTATGGTAATTTTGAATATCGCCCATTACCTTGGCCGCATTGATGCGCCCATTTTTTTGACTAACCTCCTGGAGAATCCGGACCATATGCCGTTGGAGGGCCTCATGCACCAACAAGTCGACATTTCTGGCTTGTTGGGAGAGGATCCGGCTGGGCGAGGTGTCTCCGCTGATGACAACGGAACGCCCCTTATAATCGAAACGGTAACCTACCGCCGGTTTTACCGGACCATGATCGACTAGAAAGGCGGTAACCTTTAGCCCATCCTCATCAATGATGATCGCTTCTTCCTTTCCAGCAGGAAAATCAAAGGGCCTGGCTTGGCCTCCAGCGCCACTGGGCGGTACGATTTCAGGACCGTGGTGCTTAATTCGGTATTCATCGTCAAGCGAATAGGCCAGATTAAATCCATTGATCACTGTTTCGACACCAGTTGGGCCAAAGACCTCGAGCGGATTTTTCTTTGAGCCTCCGGCCCATCGTTTGAGCATCAGTTCGCCCAAATCACCAATATGATCGGAATGAAAATGGGTTAGTAAAACGGCCCGGACCTGAGCGGGATTGAGTTTCATGAGCTCCAATTTTCTCTCGCTGCCTGGTCCTATATCGACCACGTAGAGGTTTTTGCCGGCGATTACGGCCTCACAGGCATCGGCTCGTCTCGGATCGGCCAGGGGAGCTCCGGAACCACAAAGGGCGACATGGAGGCCGTCCTGCAAATTGGCGACCCTGTCCACAGCTATGCTTTTGATAGCAAAAGGTTCCACCAGGGCCATACCGATCTTTTTCTGCGAGAGCATTAGACCAGCCAGAATCGCGGCCACCACGACTGCACCGATCAGGGTCTTGAAGTTTAGGATTTCCTTTATCCACGAACTCTTTTCGTATGTCCCTGCTTTCTTGGCCAGCACCACCGTAGAAATCGTCAAGATGATCAGCAAAACCACCTCGAAGATTAGAAGCCTGGCCCCGGCCCAGGAAAACCCGTCTTGGCCAAGACTGATCAGGCGCCCAGCAATAATGAGCAGAAGTAAAATGATGGGAATAACCAGCCAGCACCACCGTCTGGTTGTCGCCCCAAGAAAGCAAAAAAAACTCATCCCCAGAAAGAGGCCGCCAAAATCGCCCCTGACGGCGTTAAGGCCCTGAATAGAAATTGGTTGGACTGAAAATCCCATGGCAAAAATATCCGGAAAGGTCATAAACCCAAGGCCGAGGATAAGAAATAATAGGCCGATCAGTCCGGTCAAAAAACGAAAAATTGTTTCACTTAAAGAATTTTGGGCTGTTGCATTCATCTCAGACCTCCTTTAGCCGTCATCATCATTTTATGGGCTACTTCAGCCCCGGCATTTTGGTTTTGACCGGTCACCAGACGACCATCCACCACCGAGTAATCGGCGAAGAAGTCCCGGAAAGCTGTTTGGCTTTCAAACTGCACCCCGGCTGCGCGCAATTCCCGTTCCGGATGCTGCGGTGTCATGGTGATGCCGAGCTCCTTGACCTGCTTGTCCGTCACCGCGGTCAAACGGCGTCCTTTAACCAGGGGAGCGTTGTTTTCATCCTTGGCCAGAAGCAGGCCAAGTGGACCATGGCAGATCCCCCCAATGACTTTGCCGGCACTATAGGCTTGGCTGATTTTCCGACCAAGAACATCGGAGGTACCCAAATCATAGGCCGCTCCCCATCCACCGGCAAGATAGATGATGTCGTAGTCGGTAAAATCGATATCATCGATCTTTAAGGATTGGTTGGCTTTTTGCTGAAACTCGGGATCCTTTAGAAAGCGGTCGTCATATTCTGACTTTATAAACCACTTGAATGAAATGGGATCGATTGGGATTTGGCCGCCTTTGATACTGGCCAGATCCACCTTCATGCCGCCATCGCTGAATTCATAATAGGGAGCGGTCATCTCAGATCCGAAGACGCCCGTCTTCTTAGAACCCGTGTCCCCAAGCTGATCATGGCTGGTAGTGATGATCAAGGCTTTGCCGCCGGGGAGTTGGTATTTCGGACCGCGGTAATGAGGATGCAAGCCCATGGCCCTTAATTCGGGCGGAAGGCCAAGCCACACGGCCAGCCCCAGCACGACGAAAACGACGGCAATAATGACAAGAATTTTTTTCATATTATTCTTCCTCCTTATAGAGCCATACACAGACCATTGCCGGCCCCTCACCAAACTGGAGTCATTATACTTCCAATTTTTCACCCATTTTCGAAGCGCTTATCCCCAGACCTTCAAAAATGTACATAATGGAAAGGCCGTACCAAACCGTATAGAGAATATAAAAACCTAACAGCAATAAGATGGGCAAAGCATTCTCGGCTAATTTATTAGGTTGAATATCCCTGAAGTTATAGGCCGGTTCTAACACTTTGCTGGTCATGAGTTTCGTAAAACCGGCTTCGCTGCCTTTGTTCTCCTGGATGAAGCGCCGGGTAAGGCCATCGAATATGATCCACCAGCAATAAATGACTTCCGTGTTAGGCAATTGGTATTTGTCCTCAATTTGCTGCTCGTTATTATTGAATGCCAAAGTCGTATCTGCCAGCACAGCCTTCGCCAAATGGCCGAGGTCACCGCTGATCCTCACCCTCCCATCCGGCGACACCCAGGCTTCGGCGCTGTTTTTTCTAACCACCATCACTAATTTTGCTTCATCGGCAAAATCACGAGGTCGTATACCCAGATCGATGTTTATACCGACAAAATTCCTCGCCTTCTCAAGACCTTCCACCTGGTAGTTTGCCGAATTTTTTGCCAGGCCGTTAAACAAACCGTCAGCCCATTTGAGGGCCGATTGATGATCAATAATCGGGAAAAAACTGATACCGAATAAAAGGCAAAAAACAGCCAACCCGGCTATACCCATCTTGAATTTTCCGGGATTGACGATAAAATGCCCGTTGTCTCTTTGCTGATGTTTATCATTTCGGTTTTTGATGACCTGCACGCTTTTAAAAAATATGAAAAGAATCCAGAGGGCAAATCCACCCACCAGACCGAAGAACAGCACCGTGCCGAAATTTTCCAAATACACCGAACCAGCACGGGAAATAGAAATATATCCAAGGTCGCCGAGTTTTCTGGGCAAAGCGCAGAACCTGTTGGCGAACCCACCCAAAATCGTCAGGGCATAAAAGGCCCTTATCTGCGATCCCTTAACCATTTCCGTTACCATGGCGCCGATCTGTACCCCGATCAAAGAGCCCAGCAGCATTCCGATGGCAACGCTATAAAATACAAACCCATAGATGGCATATTGAAAGATGGAAGAATAGCATGTCGTGAAAATGATCTGGAGGATATCGGTGCCGACTGTTGTAAACGTGGATACCCCCAGACCGTAAACAAACATCGGAAAAGTCAGGAAACCGCCGCCGACTCCCATTATAGAGGCGACAAATCCGACAATGAATCCGCAGAAGATCAGAGGATATACGGATAATTTACGGCCTCCGGGCACGATATGCTGATCGAAAGTCAGCCGGGGCGGCAATGGCTTCTTTTGCAGCCATTTGGCGAAATCGGTGGTCGATTCCGTTTTATTTGCCTGTCCGACGGCGGCTAGTTTGCGCGCCTTTTTCCAATCCAAGACGGCATATATTCCCAAAAATCCAAGGACAACAACGTAAATGAGGCTGATGACGGCATCGCTCAAGGCTGGACTGTATAAAAAAATGGTGCGGCTGATATACCCGCCAATGGTCACGCCGATTGCGGAACCGACAACGAACCAGGCGGCCAGGCCGAAATGGACATTGCCGAGTTTCCTGTGGATGGCGGTCCCCATAATGGCTTTGGCAAAAAGATGGAACTGGTCTGTGCCGACCGCCATAATCCCTCTGACGCCGAAGCTCATCAGCGCGGGTGTGAGAATATAACCGCCGCCGGCGCCGATAACGCCGGTAATCAGTCCGGCAATCAATCCGATCAGAATAGAACCGAAGAACATAGTGTTGTTGATAAATGAAGGCATGTAGGCTTTTGAGCCGCCGAGAATGGGAATTTTATTGGGAAGAAGTTCAGCAGGGTTTCCGGCAAATCCGAAAGAAACGACCAGGATCGGCAAAGTCATCAGGAAGAGGATAAAGAGCCTTTTTTTACTCGAAAGAATATTTCTCGTCAGCTCGTAATCCCATTTGGCCTGTGCTTCTGATGCCGAGCGGATGAGCACTACTATTTTCTTTATTCGATCCGTCATGAATGATGTTTCCAATCTTCAGCCAATTTTTGCAAACGCCCATCGGCATGTTCGAAAAACATTTTAAAGGCCCGGCAAAAGTAATTGACCTGCTTGTCTGTCGGAATCCGAATACGATCTTTGACGCACCCCCCGCGACACAGGACCAACCACCGACAGCTTTGACATCTATCGGGCAGTATGGACTTTAATTTACCGAATTCCTGCTGTTTTGGGGAATTGAGCATCGTCACCAGGGACGAAAGCCTAATATTTCCCAGCTTCCAACGGGGCTCGACAAAAAAATCGCAAGAGTAAACATCCCCATTATGTTCGACAACGACATACTCCCCGCATTCTTCAAGCAAGGTGCATTCCGGAGGACGCATTCCAACGTATTGATAGAAAATGGCATCGAAAAAACGGATAAAGGTCGTAGGTAGGCCGTTTTTAAAATCCGACATCCACAAATCAAACAATTTACAAAAAAATTGACCATACTGCTCGGTGGAAACCGAAAACGGTGCTGCTTTTTCATGATGATCGGCATCCTCTTCCAGACAGGGTATAAACTGCATATAATTCAACCCCAGGGCTTTATGAAAAGCATAAATCTCTTCCGGAAATTCGGCCGAATAATCATTCACAACTGTAACGGCATTGACGGCGACCTCCTGATCCAGCATTCTTTTTGCACTGTCAACGGTCTTCGACCAAGTTCCGTTCCCGCTTTTCGTCAGGCGATACCGATCATGAATATGCTCTGGACCGTCAATAGACAACCCGATTAAAAAATTATAATGATGTAAGAATCGGGCCCACTCGTCATCAATCAAAAGGCCGTTTGTCTGAATCCCGTTTCCTACTTGCCCGTTGCGGCCGTATTGCTGCTGAAGTTCCACGCTTCTTCTGAAGAATGGGAGCCCCATCAATGTCGGCTCGCCGCCCTGCCAGGCAAAAGAAATCTCCCCTAGAGATTGATCCATCGACTGCCGGATTATTTCTTCATGCATTTCCTTTGACATGCGATGGTTTTTGCTGTCTGGGAACAATCCTTTCTTTTTATGATAAAAGCAATACGTACAGTCCAGATTGCAATCCGGTCCCGCGGGTTTTACGAGAAGGGAATTTAATGATTTTGTATTTTTGTTCATCCTATCCTGACCTATTAAATATCACCTGGAGCAACCCTACTCGTATAATATTCGGGTCTCCTGATCCAGGGCACGCAAATATTTTTTAGCCTCTTTTGGTGAAACCGCTTTCAATGTCCCGTTCGGCTCTTGAATGACCACGCCACTGCTGGTGATCATTTTATAACGTTTCTGGCGAACCTGTTTATCGGGGTGGCAGATAAACTGGCAGTGACCGCAGGTGAACTCAAGAAGGTGTCCGGGCACCAGGGCATGGTAAAGCCCATAATCCACTTTTTTTCTATTGCGATAGGCCGGAACGGCCTTTATTAAGGCACCCAAAAATTCTTCATCCTTTTCTGGGATCGGAAAGCGGCCCGGTGACCAGGTGGACCACTTCCCGGATTGGTGCAACCCGGTAAACCCGCCGCAAACGTATTCACAGCGGTTATAGGAGCGGCGCTTGGAATAAACAAAATCCATACCACCCAGGATAACCGTGGTCTCCTCATCGGGTGACATCAAACCGGAAGCACAAGCGGACATGCAAAGACGGCAGCTGTCGCAATAATTTTTCTCAGCTGGCAAAGGATCGGTGGGGATCAAGTCCGCTTCAGTGACCACCGAGGCTAGAATGATGGCTGCCCCATATTTATCCATGATGACATTACCTGAGTTCCCAAAGTGACCGATCCCCGACCTTACGGCCAGATATCGGTGGGAAATAGGAGGTTTTTCATCGTATGGGCCGTTGGGAGTGTCTTTTCGGTAGGTTGCATTAGCCACCAGGGGAACGGATTTGTAACCCTTCATATTCAGAAACTCCGAAACTTCAAAGGCAAGGCCGCTGGCCATGTTATTGACCCGGCGGTTGTCTATACTGGCTGAAGCCATATCCTCTTTTTTCAAAAAACGTTCGATGGCATCCTGATCTAACGGCACGGCAAAGACGACGGCCGACCTGGCCTCCGGCAAAACATAGGTCAGGTCTGTGGAGGGTGGTCCCCCTTCAAGGGTCTCTGTAGTGGCGATCCCAACGGCAATCGCACCGGAGCTCATGACAACATTTTTTACAAGATGGGTCAGTTTTTCCTTGTCCATTTTATTTCCTCCTAACTCTTTATGCGATCTTGGTCACGAATGAAGGTTTCCTGGATTCCGGCTTCCGCCGGAATGAAAAAAGAAAGCCTTTCGAGACTTTTAACGAATTTGTCAAAATTTACCCGCGGGCTTTTCGCTTGACTCCTGATTCCTCCAACAATTCCGGGAAGATTTCTTGAAAAAACCTCTTTTTGGTTTCACTGTAATTCCACTCAGTAGAGAGCGGTTTCCATCCCAGGCCATCCAGGACAATTTCTCCAAAGACGCCATCTCTGAACCGAATCCGGTCAAACCATTTTTTCATGACCGGAGAATCCGATTCCCTCATTACGTATCCGCCGAAGGTTGTCGAACTCAGGGTGAAAAGAATCTGATATTCATCGATCCTTTCGGGAAGCTTCAAGTCTCCGTTTTCAATCGCTTCCCGGATGACCCCGGCCACAATCTCCACAACCCGGTTCTCGTTTTCAAAAAGTTCCTTCTGACAGGCTGTTCCTGCTTGATGATTTAAACGATTGATATGCAAGTCCAGCATTTCACGAAAGTATGGATGGAGAAAACCAAAATTCAGGGCGTTGAGCCCGTAAAGCTTTTCACGGGGTCTTGCCTGGAAGGTGACGGCCCTCTCGTAATAGGAAGCCCGGATAGCCGAGGATTGGGCGGCAATGGCCGCAATCAAATCCTCTTTGGTTGGAAAATATTTATAGATCGTGGGTTTGGAATAACCGGTTTCCTCTGCCAGCCTGGGGAGCGTTAAGGCATGGAGCCCTTCTGCATCGGCTATCTTCCGAGCCTGATCCAGCATGAAGGTTTCCCGCTTCTGTTTGACCTCGTTTTGAATCAACAGCTCCCGCACTTTTTTATTGCTTTTTAGGGTGGTTCTATTCATTAAATTTATCTCCGTCTGTTCACTCTATTAATCCCTGCATTCAGGTTGGATCGAATAACGATAATATTCTTTTTAGAATATGTATGATAGAAAATATTTTATAAAAGTCAACTAAATATTATTTTATTTTTATTGAATTTACTTTAGTTAATATTTTCTTGACAAACGGATTATTCATCATAATAATTGTTGACGGTTGACG
>Ga0209777_10004530_pt1 | contig 16378 bp, 16 predicted proteins | sample FrelakmetHBP12HB_FD_187147 | JGI IMG/M metagenome (GOLD analysis project Ga0209777, IMG submission 187147) | Freshwater lake sediment microbial communities from the University of Notre Dame, USA, for methane emissions studies -HBP12 HB (SPAdes)... | ecosystem: Environmental > Aquatic >...
GCTCCGGCTTGCGGACCATCTCGCCCTCGGCGCCGAGCTCTGCCAGCCGCCGACGGTGGGCGTCAAAGTCGCCCTGCAACGCCAGTACGCCGATCTTCATTGACTTCCAGCTCCCTTGGCTTGAGATTAGCAGGTTTGCGTGGACGGGCGGCGCGTGGCGTAGCGCCGAAGGATGTTCGTGCGCGCCGCGGGCAACCGCGGCCTGTTTGTTCTTGCTCCCGTCACAGGTCAGCTTCGTTGCGCTACGCGAACCTGTCCCACACCCACGCGCTCCGGCGCGCGAGCCCTGGCCACCTGGCGCTCGCGCCGGAAGATGTGCAGGTTCCTGAAGCAGCGATGTTCAAAGCCGTGACGCGTGACCGCGTCCAGCACCGCCTGCAGGCACTCCGGCCCGTGCGTCTCCACCACCAGGAAGTTCGTCTTCGCCAGCCACTCGTCGGCGTTCATGGAGAACAACTCTTTCTCAGCGCCTTCGATATCGCATTTCAGGAGATCGATCCGGGGCCACGCGTACTTCCTCATCAACTGCGGCACCGTGACTGCGGAGCACTCGCCGCCCTCGGCGTCCCTCACCTGGACGGCGTCACTGGCCTGTTGATCAACAAACGTGAGAGTTGTGGAATACGGCCACACCGCCGCCCGCTCCAGAATGATGCGTCCTGCATAACCTTCCGCGTTGCGCTGCAGGACGGCGAAGTTCTCCGCATCGGGCTCCACGGCCACAAGCCGGGCGTCCGGAAAACGACTCAGAAACCACGCCGCTGTGTCGCCGATGTTGGCGCCCAGATCCAGGATGAACTCCACCGGCGGCCTCGGGAGGTACTTTCCGTACGATTCGCGCGCGATGGTGTAGAGAAACTCCGGGACGTCCGATGACCCGGGCCGCAGCCAGAATGGAAATTGCAGGTTGCTGGCAGACACGCTGATTGGTTCTCGCGGTTTCTGAGATCTGCTCCTTACGTGAACCGCCCGCAGGCGGATCGTGTGGCGCGGCCCAAGCACGCGCGCGGCGGATGCCCAATCCCAGATGGCCGACACCTTGAAATACACCGCTCGCGGGAGAATTCCGCGAACCGCGCGGAGCACCGATTCCGAGAACGACTTGCTGGGACTGGTCATGGACTCTCATATCCATTGTCGCAGATTGCACCAGTGAATCTGCTCATCGGCCCGGGAGGAGAATTCGCTTTGCGGACAAGAGCTTACATCGCGAACAGTGATGGCGGTGGCTTGACAAGAAACGGCCAGAGTGCCGGATTGATGTCGTCGAGCTTCGAATCGCAGATTCTCCGCCGCGCTTGCGACGAAGCCGCTGCGATTCTCTAGTCACCCCTTCCCCGCGCGGCGGGCGGCTTCCAGCATGATGGTCTTTGCCTCTTCGGCCAGGTTGTCGAGCGCCATGGTGGTCTCGGTCACCATGAAGACGCAGGCGGCGACCATGCTGCCCACCGACAGCACTCCGATGCCGAAGGCGATCAACCCGGCGACGCGCGGCGCATAGGGAACTTCGTAGTGCACCAGCACACCTGCGAGCACGGCGACGAGGGTTTCGGCGGCGAAGCCTCCCACGGCGGCATAGCCCAGCCGCAGCGCCCTGCTCAGCTTGCGCACGCGCAACTTGAGCAGCCGGGCCTGCTCCTCCAGGCGGCGGTAGAGCGCGGAGTTCTCGTCCACACCGGCCATGACGACAGCGACAGTACGGGTGCGGTCCACCACGCGGGCTATTCGGTTGCCCAAGCCAAGTACCAGCAGGGTGGACGAGTTGGTGAGCAGCGCGGGCGCAACCATGGCGGTCAGGACGGCGAACGGACTTTCTGCGACTAGCATATGTAGATCTTACCGAAAATCGCCGGACGCAGGGCCAGCTTCGCGTCGCAGACCGGGGCTGCGCGGCGGGTTGATGCAGCGGGGAGCCGCTCGCCAAAGAGCGACCGAGGTCGTGCGCGCTAGCGGTCGAGTTTGTTACGTTGGGCGTCGCCGACCCGGGTTGCCCATGTAGGCTCTGCTATGACTACCTTCACTCCCTCACCTGAAATCACGTTCACCAGGCCCCTCCGAATTTGCGTCAATTCCTGCTCGACGTTCTGATAGTGCTGAGGGTAGTAGCTCTGATTCTTGAGATAGTCAACGGTGTGCTGGTACCCAACAGCTTCGCCTAACGCTTGGTACAAATCCACACGTAAGTCGTCAAGCCGCCTGTCCCACTGCTGCTGAGCGGGGCGATCGGTGTCACCTGGCCGCTGAATCCTGGTCTGCGCCACAACTGCCGCCCAAGCATCTCGGACTTTCTTGTCCTTTGGCTTGTCAAAGACAGCGTCGATCGAGTTCAATGCCCGAATCGAGTCTGCGTGCAGCCACATTCCCCTAGTTGCCATCAGTGTTAGGTAAAGCCGGGCTCTACGATTTCTCTTCTCACGCACATGATCTAGCACCCTCTAAGCTGAAAGCGCAAACAGGGGGCCTATGAGAAGAGAGCGGCCACGGTAATCCAGTCAAACCAACCTGGGCGAGCCTGCTGCAGAGCTTGTGATGCAGAGGTCGGGTCTGTCATACGGGGGAGAGTAGCAGAATTTCATGCGCTCGCGAAGCCAAAAGCTCGAATCCAATGGGATTGTGATAAAGAAGGGCGCAAGCGAAGCTGCCCTTCTTTACTACCGCTGTGGTGTCATTCGGAGATCGCAACGCTGGTGTGCCTGGTGGACAAGACGATTGTGGCGCGGATGAGGGTGCGCCGTATCAGTCCCTCAGTGGACGACCTTGGAGCGCTTCCTCATTTCCTTTTCGGCTTGTCTCATCCGCTTCTGGTTCATCTTCTGCTGCTTGTGCCACAGCTTCGCCTGCTGCTTCATCGCTTTTCTCTGCGCCTTCTGGTACTCCCTTTGCGACAAGACTGGGGAGGGATTACGCTTCGCATGCGCAACCGTGGGCAAGGTTAGCGCGGCGCAGAAGAACGCAAGCAGAACGAAGTTGACGACTTTCCGCACGAGAAGCTCCTCCCTAGGTCGCCGGGCTCTGCGTAGCGTTGCGCGCTGACGCAATTCTACAGGGGCTGACGCCCGGCTCTACCCGCAGCCTACCAGCCGCGCGTCTGCAGCAGGTCCTTCTCCGCGATGCTGCCGACGGCCAGGCCCTTCATGGCGCCGGTCATCTGTTCGCTGACCTCGGCCAGCACCTTGGGGTCGTTGTAGTGCGTGGTGGCGATGACGATGGCCCTGGCACGCGACTGCGCCTCGGCAAGTTCCCTCCCATCGTGCAGGTCGAGCGGAGTGGCGCCGCCCTTCATGAAGATTCCGCTGCCCACGAAGACTGACTCAGCACCAAGCTGCATCATCATGGCCGCGTCAGCCGGGGTGGCGATGCCTCCGGCGGAGAAGTTGGGCACCGGCAGCTTGCCGGCCTTGGCCACCATGCGGACGAGCTCATAAGGCGCCTGATGGTTCTTGGCGGCGGCGAAGAGTTCTTCTTCGTTCATCACCGTGAGCTGCTTCATCTCCTTCACAATCTGGCGCATGTGCTTCACGGCGTGGATGACGTCGCCGGTGCCGGCTTCGCCCTTGGTGCGGATCATGGCCGCACCTTCGGCGATGCGCCGCAGGGCCTCGCCCAGATTGCGCGCGCCGCAGACGAAGGGCGTCTTGAAGGCGTGCTTGTCCACGTGATGCTCTTCGTCGGCGGGGGTCAGGACCTCGGACTCGTCAATGTAGTCCACGCCGATCTCCTGCAGAATCTGGGCCTCGACGAAGTGTCCGATGCGGCATTTGGCCATCACGGGGACGCTGACCGCGGCCATGATCTGCTTGATGAGCTTGGGCGAGGCCATGCGCGAGACTCCGCCCTCGGCGCGGATGATGGCCGGCACGCGCTCCAGCGCCATGACGGCGGCGGCGCCGGCCTTTTCGGCGACCTCGGCCTGCTCCACGCTCATCACGTCCATGATGACGCCGCCCTTGAGCATCTCCGCCAGGCCGGTCTTCAGGCGCAATCCGTAGCTACCATTGTTCTCGGACATAGGTTTATCCCCCGGTTAACAGATGATTTTAGCACCGGGAACTATGCGACGATGAAACCCCCCGTCATCGGAGTAGCGTATTTCAGGTAGGCACAATTTCCTAGCTTTGAAGCGTCTCTACCATTGAGAAGACTCGGCTTCTGTGTTTGCGCTAGAAATTGGCATGACGTGAGCAGAAGAACTGACTCTGCTCTATCCCAGCCCCGCCCTGCGGGGCGGAAGTAGGATAGCCCCGGGCGTAAGCCCGGGGTAGCAGGGAAAGAAAGACCGCGCCCCGAAGGGACGGCACATTCTTCCGCGCAAGCGCTATACCCGTGCCCTTGCACAATCACACATCATCCGCGCATTAGAATGAAACACTGACAGAGGAGACGGATGAGCGAACACATGGTATGCCCATGGTGGATTGGATTCCTGCTGGCAAGCCCGCTGCGGCGATGGCTGCAGGGCGATCCCGGCAATCTCCTGGCGCCGTATGTGCGCCCGGGTATGCTAGTGCTGGAGCCTGGCCCCGGCATGGGCTTCTTCACTCTGGAGATTGCACGGTTGGTCGGCGCAAAGGGCCGCGTGATCGCTGTGGACATTCAGCCGAAGATGCTTGCGGCACTGCGTCGTCGCGCAAACAATGCCGGCTTCGGGGAGCGCATCGGGACACGGCTGGCTGCGCCGGAGTCGCTCGGCGTGGCCGACCTGGCAGGATGCGTGGACTTCGTACTCGCCTTCGCCATGGTGCATGAGATGCCCAGCGCCGCGCGCTTCTTCGCGGAGACCGCAGCGGCGGCGAAGAACGGAGCGACCATGCTGCTGGCCGAGCCGAGCGGGCACGTGAAGGAAGCTGCATTCGAGGGCGAGCTGGCTGAGGCGGCGAAGGCGGGATTTGCGCTGGTGGAGAGAATTTCAATCCGGAGAAGCCGCGCGGCGATGCTGCGGAGGTCGTGAAGTTCCTCTTCGGCGGACAGCCGGAGGAGCCGGGAAATACTCGGGTGTTGCACTGAGACGGTGCCGGCCTGCCTGCTTCAGCGTGGAAGATGCACGCCGTTCTTGACTTCGGCAATGCGGCGCACATATTCTTTGTGCATCTCTGCTCTGCAGGAAATCCATAAAGGGTTTTGGACTAAGGAGCATTCTTTTGGCAACCAACGCACCTGCCACAGGCCGAGTGCCCAAGGGCGTTCCGCCGTTGCGCGCCGGCCAGGGCCAATCGTTCTTCTGGCGCCGCCTTCACTCCCTCACCGGCATTGTTCCCGTAGGGTTGTTCCTCATCGAGCATTTCCTGTCGAACGCGGAGGTGTTCAACGGGGCCGCCGCCTATAACGCCCAGGTCAAGTTCCTCACCGGGCTTCCCTTCCGCATCGGGCTGGAGGTCGTCGGCATCTTTATCCCCCTCGCCTTCCACGCCTGCTATGGACTCTGGATCTGGTGGCACGGAGAGGGCAACGTCGGCGATTACTCGATGGTGGGCAACTGGTGCTACACGCTGCAGCGCTGGACGGGCATCCTCGTCTTTGCTTACGTCACTTATCACCTGGCCACGCTGCGCTTCGCCGGCGGCAGCATCATGGGCGAGATGGGCGCGAACCCGAACATGGCGTTCCGCGCGGTGCAGGAACAACTGCAGCAATCATGGACGATCGCGGCATACGTCGTCGGCATCGCCGCCGCGTCGTGGCACTTCGGATACGGGCTGTTCCTCTTCGCCGTCAAGTGGGGCATCGTGAGCGGGCCGGTGGCGCGCAAGCGGCTGCAGATCGCCAGCATCGGCGTGGCCGTGCTGCTCTGCGCGCTGGGCGTGGCATCGGAGCTGGCCTTCCTGCCGGGATTCAATCGGCAGACTCGCATTCAGAACATGCAGAACAACCGCCCCGTCGCGGTGCAGGCGCAGTCCGGGCCGGCGCGATAGGCGCCGGCGGGAGAGAACGAATTTCATGGCGACACCTAGAATCATCATCGTAGGCGGCGGTCTGGCTGGACTCTCGGCCGCCATCAAAGTGGCCGAGATGGGCGGCCAAGTGGACCTTTTCTCGATCGTGCCGGTCAAGCGCTCCCACTCCGTTTGCGCGCAGGGTGGCATCAACTCGGCCAAGAACCTGAAGGGCGAGGGCGATTCCGTCTGGCAGCATTTTGACGACTCGGTGTACGGCGGCGACTTCCTCGCCGACCAGCCGCCGGTGAAGATGATGTGCGAGATGGGCCCTGGTGTCATAGACCTGCTCGACCGCATGGGCGTCCCCTTCAACCGCACGCCGGAAGGCCTGCTCGATTTCCGCCGCTTTGGCGGCACGCTCTATAACCGCACGGCCTTTGCCGGCGCCACCACCGGCCAGCAACTTCTCTATGCGCTGGACGAGCAGGTGCGGCGCTACGAGTCCGAAGGCAAGGTGAAGAAATACGAGGCGTGGGAGTTCCTGTCGGCGGTGATTGACCCGCAGGGCGTCTGCTGCGGCATCTGCGCCATGGATCTGCACACCATGGAGGTGCAGACCTTCCCGGCACAGGCGGTCATCCTGGCCACGGGCGGCATCGGCGCCATCTTCGGCAAGAGCACGAACTCAGTGGTGTGCACCGGCTCGGCGCAGTCGGCGGTTTATCAGCAGGGCGCGTGGTACGGCAACGGTGAGTTCATCCAGGTTCACCCCACCTGCATCCCCGGTGAGGACAAGCTGCGTCTGATGTCGGAATCGGCGCGCGGCGAGGGCGGACGCGTCTGGGTGCCGAAAACTCCCGGCGACAAGCGCCCCGGCCGGAGCATCCCGGAGAGCGACCGCTGGTACTTCCTTGAGGAGTGGTATCCAAAGTACGGCAACCTGGTTCCGCGCGACATCGCCACCCGCGCCATTCACAAGGTGGTTTATGAGAACCACCTCGGCGTGGACGGCTCGCCGATGGTCTACCTCGACCTGACGCACATTGATCGCGCCACCCTCGACCGCAAGCTGGGCGGCATCCTGGAGATCTACGAGAAGTTCGTGGGCGATGACCCGCACGAAGTGCCGATGAAGATCTTCCCCGGCGTGCACTACACCATGGGTGGCCTGTGGGTGGACGCGCAGCAGCGCACCAACATCAAGGGCATGTACGCCGCCGGCGAGTGCGACTTCTCCATCCACGGCGCCAACCGCCTGGGAGCGAACTCCCTGCTCTCCTGCATCACCGGCGGCTTCATCGCCGGGCCGGATGCCATGCAGTATTCAAAGAGCGCGAACGGCGACGTACCGAGCAGCGTCTTTGAGAGCGAGAAGAAGCGGCAGGGGGAGTTGAACGCTCGCCTGATGAACAACCAGGGCACGGAGAACCCCTTCCACCTCTGGCGCGAGTTGGGCGACATCATGAGCAAGAACGTCACCGTCTCCCGCTACAACAAGAACCTGCAGGAGACCGATGCGAAGCTCGTCGAGCTGCTGCAGCGCTGCCGCAAGGTGAACCTGAGCGACCGCTCGCAGTGGGCAAACACCTCGTTCGCCTTCGCCCGCCAGCTCTACAACATGCTGCAACTGGCGAGGGTCATCACCCTGGGCGCACTGCTGCGCGATGAGTCGCGCGGGGCGCACTACAAGCCGGATTACCCGAACCGCGACGACGCCAACTTCCTGAAGACGACAAAGGCATACTATGCCCCCGACGCCGACGAGCCTCGCTTCGACTGGCTGCCGGTGGATACATCGCTGATCAAACCGCGCACGCGCAGCTACGAAGCCGCCAAGTGACGGCGAACATTTTCTAGGGAATGGACACGAATATGGCGGACAAGAAACCAATCATCATCAAGGTCAGGCGCCAGGACACGCCCCAAGGCAAACCCTACTGGGAGGAGTTCGAGCTTCCCTGGCGAGCGGGCATGAACGTCATCAGCTGCATGATGGACATTGCAGCCAACCCGGTGACCCGAAGCGGCAAGGCGACGACGCCCATCGTCTATGACAGCAACTGCCTGGAGGAGATCTGCGGCTCCTGCGCCATGCTGATCAACGGCAAGGCGCGCATGGCCTGCTCGGCGCTGATTGACAATCTCAAGCAGCCCATCACGCTGGAGCCGTTCTCCAAGTTCCCGGTCATCCGCGACCTTGCGGTGGACCGCTCCGTCCTCTTCGAGAACCTGAAGACGGTGAAGGCATGGATCCCTGTGGACGGCACCTACGACCTCGGCCCCGGGCCGCGGCAGCTTCCCCAGGAGCAGGAGATCAACTACCCGCTCTCGAACTGCATCTCGTGCTGCTGCTGCATGGAGTCCTGTCCGCAATTCAATGAATCCACGGGATTTGTGGGCGCCGCCACCATCGCGCAGGTGCGCCTCTTCAACAACCACCCCACAGGCAAGGTGCTGCAGAATGAGCGGCTTGCCGCGCTTATGAGCGACGGCGGCATTCAGGAATGCGGCTACGCGCAGAACTGCGTGGAGGTCTGCCCCAAGAATCTGCCGCTGACTGACTCCATTAGCAACATTGGCAGGCAGGTGATAAAGAAGGCCGTGCTGGACTTCTTCCGTGCCTAGTTAGTACATAGGCTTTCGGGTGGCGCGCGGCCTTGGTCGCGCGTTTTCCCTTTGAGACCCCAGGGCCTCTGGTGTACCTTATCGGAGCCTGACAGGACAATCAGCAGCAAGGCAGCGGGTTTCCCAACTAGGTACCCGTAGACGAGAATTAGTGCTTTGCGCTCACTGACCTTGGGGCTCTTTCGTCATCATATTACTTTGCGCTTGTGGATGCCGTGCCCATGCTTCGTCGAGTCCATTTTTTTGCCCTTGTCGCGCTCCTTCTGACGGCCAACTTCGTCACTGCCGCCAGCCTTCGCTCGCCGCACCGTGGTGGCGCAGCCAGCCACAGGCGCGTTGCCGTCCGCCGCAATGTCGCGGCACCCTCCGTGCGCCCTTCACGGCGCCACCGCATTCCCTGGAACCCGGTGCTGAAGGGCTCGCACGAGTCGCAGCTCCGCCAGAACCAGGAGATTGACCGGCTCTCGCTTCCCCGCATCGCCAACGACTTCGAGCTGCAGGAGCTCGAGTTGCGCGAGGAACTGGTGCCGCTGAATGATTCGCGCACGCTGCAACTCGGCGCCAACCTTACGCCGACCCGGCGCTATTGCCGTCCGTGGACACGCGACTTCGTGGAAGACCTGTCCGAAGCTTTCTACGAGGAGTTCCACCACCCGCTGCAGTTGACGTCGGCTGTGCGCACGGTGGAGCAGCAGGCGCGCCTGCGCCGCTGGAACCGCAACGCCGCACCCATCGAAGGCGATACCGCCTCCTCCCACCTGGCCGGCATGAGCATTGACATCGGCAAACGCGGGCTCAGCAGGAAAGAAAAGAAGTTCCTGGACGCCTATATCCTGCCGCTGGTGCAAGCCGGGCTGGTGGAGGCCGCCGAAGAGCGCCGCCAGGCCTGCTATCACATCATGGTTTCGGAGCGCTATACTGGCTGGCACGAAGAGCAGCAGCTTTCCATGGGAACGCAGGACAAGCCCGCTGCTCCCTAGTCCGGGCATCGTCCCGGACCAGCGGGGTCCGGAACGCGATGACCATCATTCGAATTGCAGCCTTCGTTGCCTGCTTTGCTCTCTGCGCCACGGCGCAATCGCCTCAATCCTCTCCACACAAACCGGCGTCCTTCGACTGGAAGCAGGTGCATAACTCCGCCATCGTGGTGGACACCCATGCCGACACGCCGGGCCGCTTTGTGGATGACAAGTTCGACCCCGGCAGCGACGCGGGACAACACCACTGGGACCTGAAGAGAGCGCACGCCGGCAACCTGGGCGCGGAGTTCTTCTCCATCTGGGTAGACCCCGAGACGAACAAGGACCGCTACGTGCAGCGCGCCATGGAGATGATTGACTCCGTGTATGAAGTCGTGCGCCGCCATCCCGACGAGATGGTGATGGCCTTCAGCAGCGACGACATCTATTCCGCGCGCACCGGGCCGCACAAGAAGATTGCGATCCTCCTAGGCTTGGAGGGTGGCCACGCCATTGAGGGCAACACGCGCCTGCTGCGCGATTACTACCGCCTGGGCGTGCGCTACATGACGCTGACCTGGGCGAACTCCAACGAGCTCGGCCAGAGCTCCGGCGACCTGCCAAAGCCAGACCCCGCCACCGGCCGTGTCCCCGACCCCGGCCTCACGGACCTGGGCCGCAACATGGTGCGCGAGATGAACCGGCTGGGCATGATGGTGGACATCTCGCACGTCTCCGACCGGAGCTTCTTCAACGCCATCACCGTGAGCCGTGCTCCGCTCATTGCCTCGCACAGCTCGTCGCGGGCGATCACCAATCACCCGCGCAACATGACGGACGACATGCTGGTGGCGCTGGCGCGCAACGGCGGCGTGGCCCAGGTGAACTACAACTGCGGGTTTATCAGCGACGACTACATCAAGCGCTCGAAGGAGTACCAGGACGCGCACCCGGAAGAGTTCAAGCGCGCCCAGGAACTCTGGCGGGCTCCCCAGACGCCCGAGGGCAGGGCCGAGCTTGAGAAACTGATGGCGGATTACAACGCCGCCGTCGGGCGGCCGCCCTTCACCGCGCTGATTGACCACATTGACCACATGGTGAAGGTCGCCGGAGTTGACCACGTGGGCCTGGGCTCGGACTTTGACGGCGTGGAATGCCTGCCGGAGGGCATTGACTCCGTTGCCGACCTGCCCAGGATCACCGAGGCGCTGGCGCAGCGCGGCTACTCAGCCGACGACCTGCGCAAGATCCTCGGCGGCAACCTGCTGCGCGTCTTCGCCGAGGTGGAGCGCGTCGCCTTCCAGATCCAGAACGAGAAGAATCCCGACACCCGGGAAGAAATCCCAATCCAACCTGCCAAGTGATTGGCAGATCCAACCTGTTCGGAGGAATCATGCGCAAGTACGTACTGCTCGCCCTCGCCTGTTGTCTGGCGTTCACCGTTGCCATTGCCCAGAAGCCGGCGCAGCCCAAGGCCACCATTGAGACCAGCATGGGCACCATCCACTGCAAACTGTTTCCCGACGTGGCGCCCATCGGCGTCGCCAACTTCATCGGCCTGGCCAACGGCACCAAGGACTGGACCAACGAGCGCACCGGCGCCAAGAAACACGGTGTGCCGCTTTACGACGGCGTCATATTTCACCGGGTTATTCCGGAGTTCATGATCCAGGGCGGAGATCCCCAGGGCACCGGCATGGGCGGCCCCGGCTACAAGTTCAAGAACGAGACGAGCTCGAAGTACAAGTTCGACCAGCCCGGAAGGCTCGCGTACGCCAACGCCGGACCGGATACCAACGGCTCGCAGTTCTTCATCACAGAGGTTCCCTACTCCAGCCTGAACGGCGGCTACACGCTCTTTGGGCAGTGCGAGGACCTGGACGTAGTGAAGAAGATCGCGCGGGTGCCGCGCGACGCCAACGACAAGCCGAAGACGCCGGTGGTCATCAAGCACATCACAATCGAGCAATAATCTCAACTGGCGCCCCATGCAGGTCCGAGATCGGCTTGCATGGGGCATTCTTTCGACCACAGCTCGCAGAGGAGAACCAAATGGCAGAACGCACACCGGGACTTTACGCCACACTGAAGACCAACGAAGGCGCCATCGTGTGCCGGCTCTTCGAAAAGGATGCGCCCAAGACGGTGCAGAATTTCATCGAGCTGGCCGAGGGCAAGCGCGACTGGCACGACCACCAGAGCGGCAAGCAAGGCCCCGGCTCGCTCTACAAAGGAACTATTTTCCACCGTGTGATCCCGCAGTTCATGATCCAGGGCGGAGACCCGAGCGGCACCGGCATGGGCGGACCCGGCTACAAGTTCGCCGACGAGACCAAGGGCTCTCCGCACAAGTTTGACAAGCCGGGCAAGCTGGCGATGGCCAACTCAGGGCCGAACACCAACGGCTCGCAGTTCTTCGTCACCGTGGCGACCACCGATTGGCTCACCGGCAAGCACACCATCTTCGGAGAAGTGGTCGAGGGCTACGAGGTGGTGGAAAAGATAAGCAACCTGCCGCGCAACCGCCAGGACAAACCGAGCAAGGACGTGGTGCTGGAGGCGGTGGTGATCGAGCGGGTTTAGCTGCAGGGGTTAAGGAGAGCATATTTGTTAACCTGCAGATATGCGTCCCAAGCCATGCATGTTATCGAATAGGCAAGAGGTGACGTTTGGACGCCTTCGAACAATTGGTCAGTGAGATTCTCTAGATGGAGGGCTATTGGGTCCGCACTTCGGTCAAGGTCGAACTGACTAAAGAAGAAAAGCGGCTTATCGGTCGTCCCTCCTCGCCGAGATGGGAACTGGACATCGTCGCTTACAAAGGGCGAGAGAATCTTCTTCACGTAGTTGAGTGTAAGAGCTATCTTGACTCAATCGGCGTGAGAGCCTGTTGTTTCGACGGCACCAGCCCCGAGTGGGGAGCGCGGTACAAGCTCTTCAATGAGCCTGAGTTGCGGCGCGTAGTGTTCAACCGTCTGTGTCTTCAGATGGCCGCGGTTGGTGCGTGCCCCGACAATGCGAGAGTTCGTCTTTCTTTGGCTGCTGGCAATGTCAAGAACGCGGCCGATCGCGAAGCGATCCGCCGCCACTTTGAATCACAAGGGTGGGACTTCTGGGACGAGCTATGGTTGCGCGAGCGCCTGCACCGCATGGCACTGCAAGGTTATGAGAATCAAGTTTCAGCTATAGTCGCAAAACTACTTGACCGGGAAGCGATAGATAAACACAGTGCTTAGGTTGCTCTTCCCGTGACTAACTTTATGTCCACTCGTTTCTCTTAGGGCAGCCAGAATGTGCTTGAGGTGCGCCCCAACTTCTTAGCTGAGGCGCACCTGGGAGATCCTCCATGTCGACTCTCCACTCAAGCCAACAGGTGGCTTGCATGGGGCACCCGAGGCGGCGGGCGATGGCCAGAGAAAGGAATAAGCCCGGGATCGCTCCCGGGGCTTCCTGTTTTGCGTGATGCGGATAGGTTGCGTTACACGCCGATGACGGTCACCAGCTCCTTCACCGAGTCGGCGCTCTTCTTCAGTGCCGCCTGCTCTTCCGGCGTCAGCTTGATCTCCAGGACCTTCTCCAGGCCGTTGGATCCCAGCTTGGCGGGCACGCCGACGAAGAGCCCCTTGATGCCGTACTCGCCTTCGAGGTAGATGGCGCAGGGCAGGATCTTCTTCTTGTCCTTGAGAATGGCTTCGACCATCTCGCAGACCGCGGCGGCAGGCGCGTAGTAGGCGCTGCCGGTCTTGAGGTACTTCACGATCTCGGCGCCGCCGTCGCGCGTACGCTGAATGATCTTGTCGAGTTTCTCCTTCTCGATGAGCTCGGTGACGGGCACGCCGGCCACGGTGGAGTAGCGGGCGAGCGGCACCATGGTGTCGCCGTGTCCACCGAGCACGAAGGCGGTGACGTTCTCCACGGACACCTCGAGCTCCTCGGCGATGAAGGCTCGGAAGCGGGCGGAGTCGAGCACGCCGGCCATGCCGATCACCCGGTTGCGCGAGAAGCCGGACATCTTGTAGGCCGCCTGCGCCATGGCGTCCAGCGGGTTGCTGACGATGATGAGGATGCAGTTCGGCGAGTACTTCACCACCTTGCCGACCACGTCCTGCATGATCTTGTAGTTGGTGTTGAGCAGGTCATCACGGCTCATGCCGGGCTTGCGGGGAATGCCGGCGGTGATGATGACAATGTCCGAGTTGGCGGTGTCCGCGTAGTCATTGGTGCCGGTGACGTACGAGTCCATCTTCGCGATCGGCATCGCTTCGAGCAGGTCGAGCCCCTTGCCCTGCGGCACGCCCTCGATGATGTCAATGAGTACGACGTCGGCCAGCTCCTTGGAGGCGATCCAGTGAGCGCAGGTGGCGCCGACGTTGCCGGCCCCTACAATGCTTACCTTCTTGCGCATGGTCTTCCTTCCCGCGCGTTACGCGCAAAACCTCAAGTAATGCTTTACCCTCTGCCGCGCCTAGCGGGCGGCGGCTGTCACTTTGTCCATGTTGGCGATGATGTTGGAGCCGAACTGGCTGGTGCTGACCTTCGTCGCCCCCTCCATCAGCCGCTCGAAGTCATAGGTCACGGTCTTGTCCAGGATGGTGCGCTCCAAGGCGCGCTCCACGAGACGCGCAGCCTCGGCCCAACCGAGGAAGTCCAGCATCATCACGCCGGAGAGCAGTACGGAGCCGGGATTGATGACGTCCTTGTCGGCGTATTTGGGAGCGGTACCGTGGGTGGCCTCGAAGATGGCGTGCTCAGCGCCGATGTTGGCGCCGGGCGCAATGCCGAGTCCTCCGACCTGGGCGGCACAGGCGTCCGAGATGTAGTCGCCGTTGAGGTTCGGCGTGGCGAGCACGGAGTACTCGTCGGCGCGCGTCACCACCTGTTGGAAGATGGAATCGGCGATGCGGTCGTTGATGAGCAGTTTCTTCTTCCACTCGCCCTTGCCGTGCGTCTTGTAGATCGCGTCCAGCACGCCCTTCACCTCGGCCTCGACCGCCTGGCGGAACTCGGGCGGCGCGAACTCCATGCCGGGCTCGACCATGGCGGCGTTCGCGGCGATGGAGAGATTGGGATTGGCATCCACGTTGCCCAGGATCCAGCTCTCGCGCTCGGTGACCGTCTGGGCGCGGAACTCCTGCATTGCCACCTCGTAGCCCCACTCGCGGAATGCGCCCTCGGTGAACTTCTGGATGTTTCCCTTGTGCACCAGGGTCACGGACTTACGGCCGCTCTTGAGGGCGTACTCAATGGCCATGCGCACCAGGCGCTTGGTACCGGTAATGCTGATGGGCTTGATGCCGATGCCGGAGTCGAGGCGGATCTGCTTCTTGCCGCCCGCCAGCATCTCGTTGTTGAGAAACTCAATCAGCTTCTTGACCTCGGGGGTTCCCTGCTTCCACTCGATGCCGGCGTAGACATCCTCGGTGTTCTCGCGGTAGATGACGACGTCCATGCGCTCGGGATGTTTTACCGGAGAGGGGATGCCCTTGTAGTACTTCACCGGGCGCACGCAGGCATAGAGATCGAGGATCTGGCGCAGGGCAACGTTGAGTGAGCGAATGCCGCCACCGATGGGCGTGGTGAGGGGACCCTTGATCCCGACGTGCAGGTCGCGGAAGGCGCTGACGGTATCGTCAGGCAGCCAGGTGCCGAACTTCTCCTTGGCTTTCTCGCCGGCGAAGACCTCGTACCACACGATGCGGCGCTTGCCGCCATAGGCTTTCTCAACGGCGGCGTTGAAGACCCGCTCGGAGGCCTTCCAGATGTCTCGGCCGGTGCCATCACCCTCGATGAACGGGATGATGGGATTGTCCGGGACCTGGAACTTGCCGTCGCGGAAGCTGATGGTGTTGCCGCCCGTAGGCAGAGGTGAGCCGTTATAAGAACCAGCCATTAGAGTACAGTCCTCCCAGTAGGTTTCTAAGGAATAGAGCGAATGCTGTCGCCGAAACAATGAAACCGCGGAAGTACGCACCCCATGGCGCGCCGCCGCACTGATCCTGTACAACAGCGGCCCGGCCCAAGGCCAGACCGCCGGTCAGAATCAGACAGATACGTTAACATCCGGCGGCCCTGCGTTTCAACGATTCATTGCGGGCTGGAGGCGCCGCCCCACCGCCTGCCGCTCGGGGCCGAACCTTCGCCCGGCGCTATGGGTTGAGGATCACCTTGCCGAACATGCTGCTGGCAGCCAGGTAGCGGTGGGCTTCGGCGGCCTCCCGCAAGGGGAAGCTGCGATCCACCACCGGGCGCAGGCGTCCCGCAAAGACGTGCTTCAGGGCCTCATGCAGTTCGCCCATGGTGCCCATGAACGAGCCGAGGAACGAGAGCTGCTTCGCGAAGAGGAAGCGGATGTCGAAGCCGACGTCGCCGCCGGTGGTGGCGCCACAGGTCACGATGGTCCCGCCCGGCCGCAGCGACTTCATGCTCTCATCCCAGGTCGCCTTGCCCACGTGTTCGATGACAATGTCCACGCCGGCGCGGGCGGTGATGCGCTTCACCTCGTCGGAGATCTTCTGCTTGTAGTGGTGGATGACGTGGTCGGCGCCGAGCTCGCGCGCCTTCTCCAGCTTGCTCTCGTCGCCGGCGGTGGCGATGACCGTGCAGTTGAAGAGCTTCCCTATCTGGATGGCGGTGGAGCCGACACCGGAGCCGGCGCCCAGCACCAGAATCGTCTGCCCGGGCCGTATCTTCGCGCGGCCCACCAGCATGTGCCACGCAGTGGTGAAGACCAGAGGAACGGCCGCGGCTTCGTCCCAGGTAAGTGAATCGGGGATGGGAAAGACGTTGGCGCGCGGCACGGCGATAAGTTCGCAGTCACCGCCCGGAACTCGATACCCGAGCACGCTGAACTGCGGGCAGAAGTTCTGCTCGCCCGCGATGCAGCGCTCGCAGTAGCCGCAATACGTCATGGGCGAGCAGAAC
>Ga0209777_10004531_pt1 | contig 16377 bp, 8 predicted proteins | sample FrelakmetHBP12HB_FD_187147 | JGI IMG/M metagenome (GOLD analysis project Ga0209777, IMG submission 187147) | Freshwater lake sediment microbial communities from the University of Notre Dame, USA, for methane emissions studies -HBP12 HB (SPAdes)... | ecosystem: Environmental > Aquatic >...
TTGACTCTGCTCGTGCAGTCCCGCGCAGATTTGAAACTCCCGCTGGGCCTCGTCCTTTTCCCCCATCTGCTGGTAGGCTCGCGCTAGCGCGTAATGGATCTCGACCTTTTTCGGCACATTCTCCAGGGCTTTTTTCAGTTCCGTCACGGCTTCCTGGGGTTGTTTGTTCTGGAGCATCACTCGCGCCAAGCCGTAATGCGCCTGGTAGGCCGCAGGCTTCACGCCGATGCCCTTCCGGAATAGCTCTTCCGCGCGTTGCAGGTGGCCCTGGTTGAGCTCGATGTCTCCAGCCAGAAAGTAGGAGTCGTAAAACCCCGGGTTGTTCTCGATTTCTTTCAGGAATTCCTCTAGCGCCGCCTTCGAATTCCCCTGGCTTTGGTAGGCGTACCCGAGGTGATAATGCGCAAGCGGCAGGCTCGGAGCCAGCAGCAGCGCCCGGTGGAATTGCTGGATCGCCGGCATCGTGCGGTTCAGATTGTGATAGGCGCGGCCCAGCAGCATGTGGGCGCGGGCATCGCCGGGGTTGAGGTGCAGGTAGGTTTCGAGCGCCGCCGCCGCGTCGCCGTAACGCTTCTCGCTCAGGGTCACCAACGCGAGGTCGAAATAAGTTTGCGGCACGCTGGGGTCGAGTTCGATCGCCCGCCCAAAAGCCTTTCGCGCTTCCTCATCGACCCCTTGCTTGAACAGCCCGGCGCCCAACAATTGATAGAGGAAGGGGGATCGCGGGTACTGTTCGACCGCCACCTTCGCCTGCTCCACGGCAGCCTTTGTCTGCCCCGCCTGAAGTTTCGCGGCAATTTCGTCCCGAAGCGCATCTTCGGAAGCCTGCGCCCACGCCCGCCGCGCCACGCCGCAGCACAAAACCGCAGCCAACGCAACCGCTAGCCCGCAGATTTTCACGGAACCGGCCACGCTCTGATGCTACTCGTCGGCCGAGCCGCAAGTCAAATTCCCTGGCGCGGTCATCCCGAAGCGCGGTCAGTGGCCCTCGTAAGCTGTGGGTAGTTGTTGCCTGCTGTCCTGTCTCCGCAGCCGGTGGCGAGCATTCAAGCCTCGTGGAACGCCTGGCCCAAAAACCAAAGCGCCCCGCCGAAGCGGGGCGCTCTGGAAGTTGCCGATTGGAGCGAATCACTAGAAGTAGAACTTCGCCGCCAACTGGATCACCCGAGGATCGCGTGCAGCCAGAACACGGCCGAAGTTGGTTGACTGAATGTTCGTGCTGACTCCAGACTGATTAAACTGGGTGTGGTTGAACAGGTTAAAGAACTCGAAGCGAAATTCCATCCGAGTGGCTTCAGTAAGCTGTGTTGACTTCATGAACGCCCAGTCGAAGTTGTTGATTCTGGGCCCACGCAGGGGGTTGCGCCCGGCATTGCCCTGCACCCCGAAGGGCGCCCGAGCGAACGAGGGGTTGGGGTTAAACAAGTAGTGGTCTTTTGCCGCGAGCCCTGCCCTGGTCACAGTGTTGGTAAACGTTGAACTGTGCGGATCAGCGTATTGGGGCGCTGCTACCTGGTTCGGAACGTCCCAGCACGCCGTCCACGTATAGGCCCAGCAGGAGAGTGAGCGGTAGCTGCTGTCAACGACGTCCAGCGGGAAGCCGGACTGCAACTGGGTAACGCCACTCATCCGCCAGCCCTCCAGGAGGCGCTTGCCCAGCCAGTTTTCGGTATGAAACATGGGTGGGATGAGGTAGGTGTAACTAATCGCAAAGCGGTGTTTCGCGTCATACTCGGACGACCCGGTGTTAGCTCCGGTCTGATCGAAGGGGTTGGTGGCCCGGAGGCTGCCGTAGCCGCCGAACCCTCCCCCGCCAAACCCGGAGTTCTCAAACCCCGAGCCGTTATCCATGGCATGAGACCAAGTGTAAACGGCGTCGAACTCGAGCCCATGCGCCATATGCTTGTTGAGGGTGATCTGCAAGGAGTTGTAATTCGATACGCCGGTTGTCTGGTTGTTCCCGATTCCCAGAGTGGTCCAGGGATAGTACTTGAAATTCTCAGGATAATACAAGCCCTGGTAAGTGCGATTGGCCACGCAAGTGGGGTTGGCCGCGCAAGCCGAAGGGTTCAGCCCCGGGTTGAGTTCGCGAAGAATGACCTCTTTGCGTCCCACTTCCCCGACGTAGGCGGCTGAGAGGATTGTGTTCGTCGAAAGCTGCCGCTCAACCGTCAGGTTGAAGTTCTGCGAGTACGGGGTGCTGGTTTGCGGGTCCAAAGCATAGACGAACATCGGCAGGTAAGAGCTGAAGTCCACGCTCGAAGGCGGGTTCGAGGGAAGAGGGAACGGGTTGGGACAGAGGGTGCCGCTCGCTATATCTTGAAAGGGATTGGCAAAGCTCGGGCTTCCGCTACACGCCGCGGCCCCTGTGGAGCTGAGCGAAAAGGGCGGGGAGGCCAGGAACTGCAACGTCTGCTCTTCCAGTTCCCGGTTGAAGTAGATGCCGTAGCCGCCACGAATGGCCCACTTACCCGAAGAGCCGGGGCTCCAGGCAAATCCGATGCGCGGACCGAAATGCCCGTACTTCGTCGTACCCGTGGCATTCACTCCCGAATCGCCTTGGAACAGGTAACCTTCGGGAGCGTTGGGGAAGACCGTGGACTGCTGGCCCGGCCGCCAAGCCGTCATGGCATGATTGGCGTGGTAGATATCAACGGTCGGGGTGTCCACCTGCCAGCCTGTGCCGTAGGTGAGCGTCAGGTTCTTCCGGATCTTGAACTGATCCTGGAAGTAGAAATAGTACTCTTGGCCCCTGGCGTCGATGATGTCCCCCCCGCCCTGACCGTAGGTGTCCGGCATGCCAAGGAGGAAATCCGCGCCCGCGTCGCCGGTTGAATAAGCCCCCGTACCCCCAAAGCCATAATTCCCACTGAGCGAGTTGGCAAAGGGGTTATAAACCTGGAAGCGCCGCATGTCGAAACCGACCTTAAAGCTGTGGCGTCCGGCGATTTTGGTGAAGTTGTCGTCCACTTGATAGGTCTGGTCAATACGCGGCTGGGGGCCGTTGGTCGAGAACCCCAGCGTAAAGTATCCTGTGACCCCCATCACGGGCCAACTGGCCTGCGAAGGGACCTGCGGTTTAATGCCCGTAAATCCCACCGCGGCCGGGTCAACCACGTTGACCGGTAGCACCGCGCCGTAGTTGAACCGCGTGTAGCCGAAGCGCGCTTCGTTAAGCGTGGTGGCACTGAAGGTGTGGTTCCAGGTTAGCGAATAGTTCTGGATATGCCGCGCGTCCACTTCCGGGAATCCCGGCAGGTTCGCACCCGTGAAGGGCAGGTCATCGGTGGTCGGACTCCGCTGCCAGAACCAGGAGCCCCACAGCGAGTCCTTGGAGCTGATGTTCTCGTCGATACGCGTCAAATACTGATCCGCCAACCCCTTGTTGGTCGGATTGAAGTCGTATTCCGAACAGCTCGACCCGCAGTTGGGCAGGGGAACAAATTTGTTCAGCAGGTCGACGGAAAGGGAATTGAAGTTGGCAGAAGGGATAGTCCCCGTGGGGAAAAGCGTGGAATAGGGTGTGCCGGCCGGATGAACTTCCCCGTCCTCACCCGTCATGGCGAACGGCGAACCAACATCAGAAGCGGCGATGTCCGGGAAGCTTCCATTCCGTTGATCCTGCGTGAACACGGTCGCCACCCCTGCGCCCCCAGGAACGCGGTTCCGCGTCCCTTGGTACGAGAAGAAGAAGAAGGTGTGTTCCTTCTTGATAGGCCCGCCGATCGTGGCGCCGAACTGGTGCTGGTGGAAGACAATCGAGCTGGGCTGGAAGAAGTTGCGAGCGTTTAACCCCGTGTCGCGGAAGAACTCGAAGCCGGAGCCGTGAAAGGCATTGCTGCCGCCCTTCGTTACGGCGTTCATGATCGCGCCGGAATTGCGTCCGTACTCCGGGTTCAGAGTGTTGGTCACCATTCTGACTTCCGCGATGGCATCCGGGCTGGGAATCACCAGCGGCGTGTTCAACGGCAGGTCGTTGGCGTCAATGCCGTTGATCAGGTAACTGTTCTGGTCAGGCTGGCTGCCATTGGTGGCGTAATTGCCACGTCCGTCAGCGGCCGACACCACGCCCGGCAAAGTTTGCTGGAGCACGGTCCAATTCCGGCCATTCAGCGGGAGGTCCACGATATCCGTTCCAGACAGGGTCGCACCTAACTCAATGCTGGTCTTTTCCACCTGCACGGGCGCGGCTTCAACCGTAACCTGCTGGGTGAGGGCGCCGACCTCCATCGGGACATTCAGCACGTAGGTTTGGCCCGTGTCCAGAGGGATGGCGCGCGCCTCGTAAGTCTTGAATCCCTTCATCTCCGCTCTGACCGTGTAGGTCGAGGGGGTGGGAAGCTGAAGTACCGTGAAACTGCCATCCGTCGCCGATGTCACACTCTTGGAAATCCCGGTGGCATTGTTGGTCACGGCAATGGTCGCGCCTGCGATGACAGCGCCCGAAGGATCGGTCACGACCCCACTGATCCGCCCGTAAAGGTCTATCGCCTTCGCGGCGGTGATGGTGAGAAAGCCCAAGAGCAAACTACCCACAAAGAGCTTAAGAGCCCAATTCAGACGCATGCTGCCTGGTGTAGCTTTTGCGATCATTAGTTCCTCCCCTACGGATAACACAGACTTCCCAATAGGCCGCCAGTCATGTTGTATGCAAGCTTCGGGCCATCATGTCTGCCTCTTTTGCTAATCTATATTATAGAAAACAAATACTATACCTGTGCTTGATGTCTGGAAGTCAGCTTAAATACAGATTTTCATATCCAGAAAAAGGGATTATTTCCCTTTTTATATTGTGAAAGCCCCCAGTGGCAACTGGCCGCTGTTCTTTTGGTAGCGCTACCGGGAATCGAACCCGGGTTTTCAGATTGAGAATCTGACGTCCTAACCCCTAGACGATAGCGCCAATTTGAGGGGCCTATAACTTTTCTAGCTCCGAGTTGCCAGATTGTCAAGACAAGTAGTTGCCGGTGGTCCGTGGCCACCTACGCGCTCTTGATGATAACTGGAAAATGGCAATCTGCGCCGTTCTCACATTAAGCCCATGCCTTTCACCGCATCGAGATTGATGCGTGCGCTTTCCGCCGGCCCGCCCGGTGGAGGCTCGTACCCGTCCAATTCAACGATCACCCAACCGCGGAAATCGGCGTCGTGAATGGCACGCAGGACCGCTGCAAAATCCACGACGCCGCGGCCAATCTCGCAAAAGTGATATCTCGTGTGGCGGACCAGATTGCGGTCCTGCCGCGCCAGGCTGGCGACGTCCTTCCGCACGTCCTTGAAGTGACAGAGGATGAGGCGGTCATGATAAGTGCGAATGACCTCGGCGGGATCGGCCCCGCCCAGCGCCAAGTGAGCGACATCGGCGATCAGCTTGACGTAGCGTGGGTCGGTAGCCTCCAGCACCCTCGCCAATCCTTCCCGCGTTTCACCGATGGAATTGAAATGCGGATGGTAGCCAAGCTGCAGTCCGTTATCCTGCGCCAGCTTGCCCAGAGTGTTCATGCGGTCGCCCAAGGCTTTAATTGCTCCGGGCGAATATTCCTTCGTGGGACTGCCACCGTCGGTCACCTGCAAGTAGAGCCCGCCCAGGTCACGAAAGAAGGCAGCGTAGTCGCTAACCGCGGAGCTTTCGTCTTCGGGGCGATCCGGGTCCAGGTTCACTCTCGAGCAGGAAAGGGTCACGGGCTTCAGGTGGAGGTCATTCAAGCGCTGGCGGAAGGCAGGAGCCTTGGGGCTGGCGTATTCCCTGCTGACCCATCCGAGGAATTGCGCACCTTTATAGCCCAGCTTGGAAATCGTCTGGAGAGCTTCTGGAAACTGACTCCTCGGCCAGGAGATCGTCGCGTACCCGACGGGATTCGAGAAAGCCGCGCTTGGCCCTTCTGCCCTCAGTAGAGCCACGGTTGGGCGCGCCCCTACGAGCAGGAGTAGATCTTGCAAGAACGCTCTTCGTCCTGAAAGCGCTGACTTCATCGCAATCGTCAGTGGTCAGTCGTCAGTTGTCGGTTGGCCCTGCTCCGTCAACAACTGCCGATTACCAATCCTGCGTTTTTAACGTTCGACCATCGACCGCCGACTTATTCTCAATACTTCGTCGTCGACGCAAAATTGAACTCGCGCACCTTGACGGGCGGGACCACCATCTCGAAAGACTCTTCGCCGGCGGTCCGTTGCGGAGGCCCCAACATCTCCACTTGCCCGAGCATCTCGATGAGGTTCTGGTTAAAGCGCAGGTTTTTGACTCCGTGCTTGATCACGCCGTCTTCGATCCAGAAGGTTCCGTCTCGGGTCATGCCGGTGAGGATTTTCTGGTACGGATCGACCTCGCGGATATACCAGAAGCGCGTCACCAGCAGGCCGCACGAGGTGGAGCGGACCATATCTTCGACGCTCGTGCGGTTCCCATCCATGACGATATTGAGCGGGATTTCGCCGAGGTCGTTGGGCAAAGGGAGACCGTGCCCGGTCGGCTGTGCTCCGACTTTATGCGCTGTCTGGCGCGCGTACACCAGATTCTTTACTTCCCCCTTCTCCACGATGGTCAAGCGTTGGCGCGGAATCCCCTCACCATCAAAGGGCGCGCCGGTTTGCAGGGGATGAAACACATCGTCGCGGAGGTGGATGTTTTCCCCAAAGACTTTCTGAGCGAGCCTTCCCGTAAGGCAGCTGCGTTGTTCGTGGACAGCCAGCCCGCTGAAGTCCGGGATGAGGAACCCCAGCAAATCGAGCAGCGCCGAGGGCTCCAGGATGACGGTATACCTTCCCGCCGGAATTTCGCGCGGCTGGGCGCTCTCGCGCGCCTTGCGCGCCGCGGTGTCGGCAAGCTCCAGCGGGCCGAGCTCCGCCCAGTAGGGCGAGGTTTTCTTGCTCCAGCCCGAGCTGGAGTCTCCCAACATGGTCACGGAGAATTCCGAAAGGGTCTCTCCGTGGTAGGCGCGCAGGCCCCGGGAATTAAACAGGGCGTAGGCGACGGCGCCGCTGGAAAAAACGCCCGCGGCCGTCAGACGATCCTTCTCGGCGCGCGCGATGACCTCCGAGACTGTCTGGGCGCGGGCCTGCGGTGTAAGCTGCGCCGTTTCGGTATAAAAGCGGTCCAGTGCCCGGTAGGTCTGCGGGCCCGGCATGGGCAGCAGGTCCGGGTCGGGGGCCTGCAAGCGGGCCAGTGCCAGGGCTGCTTCGCAGGTTCGCCGGATCGAATCCTCGTCGAACTGGTTGCTGCTGGCGCGCGCCATACGCCCTTCGACCACCGCACGCACCGAATAGCTCGCCGTCTGTTCCGCCACGTTCTGATGGATGATGTTGTTGGCGAAACGCGTGAGCGCGAAAGAGGTGGAAGAGATGGTCGCCTCGGTCTCTTCCGCGGTGGAGTACTTCAGGACCTTTTCAAAGACTTCCTCCGCGCGTTGTCGGGACAAGACCATGGTTTCACTGGCAGAAACAGAAACTGGAAATTGGCCTTAGAAGCTGGAAATCAGACGCTGCAAACCGGCGACCAGTTTCAAGTTTCCAGTTTCCAGTTTCTATTTTCCCGCTATCCAGGGTACGCCACCCCGACCTGGATCTTGCGGAAGCGCGCGGGCGACGCGCCGTGCCCGGTCCCCATAGTCTGCATCGGCTGGCCCTTGCCGCAGTTCGGTGTTCCCCAGAGCGTCCAATAGTCGCGCCCGCAAATGGCGTCGCAGGAATTCCAGAACTCCGTCGTGATGCCCCCATAGCTCGGATTCTTGAGCATGCGCGTTTTCTTTCCACCCTTGATTTCCCAGCCTATTTCGGTCCCGAACTGGAAATTATAGCGTCGGTCATCGATCGACCAACTGCGGTTGGTCTCCATGTAGATTCCGTCGTCCGTGTCGGCGAGGAGATCCTCCAGCTTCCAGGTGCCGGGCGAGATGCTGACATTGGTCATGCGGATGAGCGGGATGCGGTTCCAGCTTTCGGCCCGCATGGCTCCGCTGGAGCGCGCCTGCCCGATGGCCGGGGCGGTCTCGCAGGAACTCAGGTACCCCACAAAAAGGCCGTCCTTGATGATGGGCGTGCACTGCGCCGGGACGCCTTCGTCATCGTAGGCAAAGGTGCCCAGGCCCGGCCCGTGAGCAGGGGTCGCGTCCGCCACCACGTTGACGATCCCGGAGGCGTAAGGGAGCCTCCCCAGCTTATCGAGCGTCAGGAAGCTGAGGCCCGCAAAGTTCGCCTCGGTCCCCAGCACGCGATCAAGCTCGATGGGATGGCCGATCGACTCGTGAATCTGCAGGCCCAGTTGCGAGCTGTCCAGGATGATATCCTTCACGCCGGCCGGGCATTGATCGCACTTGTGGAGCGCCACCGCCTCTTCGGCCACCCGCTGGGCGTGTCCCAGCAGATCCAGCTCTTGAATGAGTTCATATCCCTTAGTTTGGTACTGCCCGCCGAAGGAATTGGGGTAAGACCGCCTTTGGATTTCGCCGCCGGCGAAGGAGGTGGCGATGTAGCCCGCGCCCGTCTGGGTCTTGGCCTGGTAGATTTCCGAGCCCTGGCTGGAGAGGAACAGTTGTTCCACCCGCCGGAAATCCATGGAGCCCTCGGCGAGGGTCACGCCCTGCACCTTCCTCAGCTCCGCGTCCACTTTGAGCAGCAAGTCCAGGCAGGTAGAGACAGGAACGGAGAAGGGATCGATCCGGCAGGGGGCCTGCCAACGGTCAACGGTTTTCCCTTCCAGCGCCAGGCGCACGTCGCTCTTCTTGGCCAGGGCGCTGGCTCGAGCGATCTCCACGGCCCAGCCTGCCGCCTGATCCACGCTCTGGCGCGTCAGCTCGTCGGTGGCAGCGAAGCCCCAAGCCCCCTCGGCAATCGCGCGGATGCCCAGCCCGCGAGATTGCGACTCCCTCACCTGAGCCGCCCGGCCGTTTTTCGTGGAGAGAAAACGCTCCCGGATATCCAGCACGCGGACATCAGCGTAAGTGGCCCCGCGAGCTACCGCCGTGTCGAGGGCTTGATGAGCGAAATCTTTCATGTTGAGTGATCGGGTGATTGAGTGAATGCCGATTGAGTGAATGGAGGAGCTTCGTCCCTGATCATCCGACCGGGTGTTCGCTGAATTTTCATCCACCCGATCACCCGATCACTCAATCACCCAATGCCTAGGTTCCTTCGGACCACGAGGCCAGGTAGTCTTCCTGCTCGCGGGTGAGCTTATCGATGTGGATGTTCATCGCCTCCAGCTTCAGCCGCGCGACATTTCGGTCGATCTCCTCAGGCACCGGATAGACCTTGGGCTCGAGGCGCTGGGCGTTCTTCACCAGGTGCTCGACGGCCAGCGCCTGGTTGGCGAAACTCATATCCATGACCACGGCGGGATGACCCTCCGCCGCCGCCAGGTTGATGAGCCGCCCCTCGCCGAGCACGAAGATCTTGTGGCCATCCTTCAGGGTATATTCTTCCACGAATTCGCGCGTTCGGCGTTTCTTTGAGGAGAGCTTCGCCAGGCCCGGAAGATCGATTTCCACATTGAAGTGGCCCGAGTTCGCCACCACCGCCCCGCTTTTCATCAGCTTGAAATGCTCGGCGGTCAGAACGGATTTATTTCCGGTGACGGTGATGAACACGTCGCCGACCCGGGCGGCCTCCGCCGAGGGCATGACGCGAAAGCCGTCCATGACGGCCTCCAGCGCGCGGGTGGGATTAACTTCCGTAATGATCACGTCAGCTCCCAAGCCCTTGGCGCGCATCGCAACGCCGCGGCCGCACCAGCCGTAGCCGCAGATCACCACGTGCGACCCGGCAAACAGTAGATTGGTGGCGCGAATGATCCCATCGATGGTGGATTGACCCGTCCCGTAGCGGTTGTCGAACAGGTGTTTGGTGTCGGCGTCGTTGACGGCGATGATGGGGTACTTGAGGACGCCATCGCTTGCCATGCTGCGCAGCCGGATGACGCCCGTGGTGGTCTCCTCGGTCCCGCCCAAGACTCCGGCAACCAGGTCCTGACGTTTGGTAAGGATGGTGGTCACCAAGTCGGCGCCGTCGTCCATGGTGATTTGAGGCTTGCGGTCCAGGGCTGCCAGGATATGAGAATAGTACGTCTCTTTATCCTCCCCTTTGATGGCGAAGACGGGGATGTGATAGTCGTGGGCCAGAGATGCGGCCGCGTCGTCCTGGGTGCTCAGGGGGTTTGAGGCGCACAGCACGACGTCAGCTCCCCCCTCTCGCAGCGTGATGGCAAGATTGGCAGTCTCGGTGGTGACGTGCAGGCAAGCTGAGATGCGCACGCCCTTCAGGGGGCGTTCAACTTTAAAGCGCTCCCGAATCAGCTTCAGCACCGGCATCCACTGGTTAGCCCATTCAATCCGAGCCTTGCCTTGGGCAGCCAGGCCCAGGTCTTTCACATCGCAGGGAGTTTTCTTGGCGGTGGGCATTTAGAGGCCAGCCTCCTTCCGGAGAATGGCGGCCTTGTCGGTGGTCTCCCAAGTGAAGTCGGGGTCCGGCCGGCCGAAGTGGCCGTAGGCCGCAGTCTTTCTGTAAATCGGACGCTGCAATCGCAGCGAGTCAATGATTCCTTGGGGAGTCAATTGGAAGTTCTTGCGGATCAGATTCTCCAGGCTGCTGTCTTCGACTTTCCCCGTACCAAAAGTATCGATCATGACGGAGACGGGCTCGGCTACGCCGATGGCGTAGGCAAGCTGGACTTCCACCCGGTCCGCAATCCCCGCTGCCACGATATTCTTGGCGATATAGCGCGCCATGTAAGTGGCGGAGCGGTCCACTTTGGTCGGGTCCTTCCCGGAGAAGCATCCGCCGCCGTGGTGGGCGCGGCCCCCGTAAGTGTCCACAATGATCTTGCGCCCCGTCAGCCCGGAGTCCCCCACCGGCCCGCCCGTCACGAAGCGCCCGGTAGGGTTGATGTGAAATTTGGTGTTCGCATCGAGCATGTGAGCGGGAATCACCGGCCTGATCACGCACTCCTTCACGCCTTCTTCAATCGTCCCCGGCGAGACCTCTTTGGAGACTTCGGGCGTGTGCTGGGTGGAAACCACGATGGCCTCTACCCGCACGGGGTTGGAACCTTCGTATTCAACGGTGACTTGGGATTTTCCGTCAGGCCGAACCCAAGGGAGAATACCCTTGCGGCGAACCTCGGCAAGGCGCTGGCAGAGCTTGTGGGCCATCATGATGGGAAACGGCATCAGCTCTTCCGTCTCGTTGCAGGCGTAGCCAAACATCAAGCCCTGGTCGCCCGCGCCCCCGATATTCACACCCTGCGCGATGTCCTGGCTCTGGCGAGTCAGGTTGCACACAACTTGGCAGGTGTCGGCGCTGAAACCGAAATCCGGATCGGTGTAGCCAATGGCGCGCACCGTTTCCCGCGCCAGCTTCTCAATGTCCGGCTTGGCAGAGGTCGTAATCTCGCCCAGCACGTAAACGGACTGGTCCTTAACCATGGACTCGCAGGCCACGCGCCCGCGCGGGTCCTCAGCCAGAACCGCATCCAAAACAGCGTCCGAAATCTGGTCGCAAATCTTGTCGGGATGGCCCTCGGTAACCGACTCCGAGGTAAACAAATACCGATGCTTAGCCCCGCTCAACAGGAGCCTCCTTCCTTTTGGGTGCAGATTGTTGGGGATGGCATAAATAAAAAACCCTAGCATATGCGGAAGGAAAGTGTCAACGAATTCAAGCCATCAAGACGGCCTCTGTGCTTCGTCATTCGTCGTTGGCACTTAAGACATTAAGCAGGGTACGAGCCCAAAGCCCAGGGACGACGGACCGCGGTCGGTTTTTCGTGGTATATTGAGCTTTCGTCCAGGGCGCAAGACAAAAGAGGGAGGAATCTTGGCAGATCCGAAGCACAAGCAGCAGGCCGGTGGCGAGGACCGCCGCCAATTCGTCAACTTCGCATTCTATAAGCTAGACCCCGCCTGGCGACGCCTACCGGAGGAGGATCGCCAGCGCGGGAAGTGCCAGTTTATCGATGTGGTCAAGAGCTACCAGCCGGACATGCTGGTGATCCCTTATTCGCTGGTGGGCGTTCGGGGCGACTGCGATTTCATGCTCTGGCGAATTGGCTACAGCCTGGAAACGCTCCAGGAAATGACGGCCAAGCTGTTGGCCACGGACCTCGGCAAGTACCTCACTACGCCCTACCATCTCCTCTCCATGACCAAGCGGTCCACCTACGTCGATAAGCACCAGCACGCGGACCAGGAGGGCACGCGCTTGAAGTTGACGCCGGGCCAATTCCGCTACCTATTCGTCTATCCCTTCGTCAAGAGTAAGGCGTGGTATCGCCTTACCCAGCCGGCACGCCAGGGAATGATGAACGAGCACATCGAGATGGGCCACAAATATCCCACCGTGCGGCTGAACACCACCTACTCTTTTGGGCTCGACGATCAGGAATTTGTGGTGGCCTTCGAGAGCGATAAGCCCGAGCACTTTGTGGACTTGGTGATGGAGTTGCGCCACAGCGAGGCCACCAGCTACACCGTGCGCGATACCCCGACCTTTACCTGCGTTCGCCGCGAGCTGCACGAAGCGCTGGACCTGCTGGGCGGCTAGAAATTATGAGTTCTGAGTTATGAGTTTTGAGTTATAAACGATCGGTCGCGGATGTTGCATGAAGAGACTGGAAAGCACGGAGGTGGGTGGCATATAGGCATTCACTATTCACCATTCGTCATTCATAACTCAGAACTCATAACTCAGAACTTTTGATATGCCCAGCTCCAAAGCCAAAAAGACAACGCGCTCCGCCAAACCAAAGATCGGTTACACCTCAGCCGGCCGCCTGCAGAAGATCTTTAGCGCGCTGGACTTGCTTTTCCCGCAAGCCCAATGCGCGCTGCGCCACGAAAACCCTTTTCAGCTCCTGGTGGCGACGATCCTATCCGCCCAGTGTACGGACGAGCGGGTGAACAAAGTCACTCCGGAACTCTTCCGGAAGTACCCCACTCCGCAAGACTACGCAACGCTGCGCAACCCCGTTCTGGAACAGGAAATCCGCTCCACCGGCTTTTTCCGAAACAAGTCGAAGAGCCTCATCGGCGCGGCAAAGAAGCTGCTCACGGACTTCGGCGGCCAAGTCCCGCGCACCATGGAAGAGATGCTGACGCTCCCCGGCGTGGCGCGAAAAACCGCCAACGTCGTCCTGGGAACCGCTTACGGCATTGCGACGGGAGTGGTGGTTGATACGCACATCTTCCGCATCGCCCACCGCCTGAAACTCTCCAAGCAGAAGACGCCGGAAAAAGTGGAACAGGACCTTATGAAGCTGGTTCCTCAAGAGCGGTGGATTACCTTCGGACACCAAGTGATCTGGTTCGGAAGAAAAATCTGCCAGGCCCGCAAGCCCCTCTGCCCCCAATGCCCGATGGAACCCCTCTGCGACTCCCCTGACAAGACAGTGTGAACGTCCGAAGTCCGAAGGCTTTTATATTCAGAGCGAGATTCCTCGCTGCGCTCGGAATGACAGCGAGGGACCCGGAATGATCCGTCAGCTGACGGATCGAAATTCGTTTTTGGGAATCCTGTTAAAACTCGATACGCGCCTGAAAGGCAATCATGCGAGGCGAGTTGTCGCCTCCCAGGCCCACGCCCAGCAAACCTGTCGGCGGCGAGGTGGTGTAAGTGAATGCCCCAAATCCCGTTTGAGTAGACGCCTTGCCAGGAATCCCCGCCAGCACCATGCTGGGGAGTCCGAAATTCGGATGATTAAACACATTGAAAAACTGAGCTTCCAACCGCAACTTGGCGTGCTCGGTAAGTGCGAACCACTTGGTAAGGTAGAAGTCACTCCAAACGAAACCGGGCCCGCGCAAGGCATTCCGGCCGAGGTTTCCGAATTCGCAGGTTGTGGCGCTGTCTCCGCCCGCGCAAGCTCCGGTGCTCGGGTCAACGGTGGAGGTAAAAGCATTGGGATTGAGCCACTGAATTGTGCCCGGTTGAGTGACTCCGGCAAGGGAGTGGTGCTGATACAAGGGCACACCAGGGACGGCACTGGCGAATTGCGGTCCGCTGCCCTGCACGATGCCGTTTCCATTCGCTGAGTACGGCGTGCTCAACACGGAGAACGGAATCCCGCTGTGCCAAAAGGCGGTCCCGGAAATCTGCCACCCGTTCAGTGCGTAACCCAGCCGGTCATTCCGAACTTTGATGGGCAACTGATAGACGTACTGTGCGGTGAGATTGTGCCGGATGTCGTAATCGCACGGGCCATAGTCCCGAGACAGCGCTCCCGGCAAAGGAGACAGAACCGCGCCGGCGGAGAACTGCAGGAATCCGCCATTCGAGACGGTGTCCATGCAGCGGCTCCAGGTGTAGTTCACCTGCCCCTGCAGGCCGCGACCCAGGCGCTTCGTTCCGGTCAGTTGAAGGCCATGGTAGTGACTATTGGCGCCGGTGGAGAACTGGGTGACGGCTCCGAACCTCGGGTCCGCCGGCTGCGCGTAAGGGAACGGCGCAAAACAGCCCGGGCACACCGTTTGATAACCGTTCGCCTGCGTCAGATACGGCTGGTTTACCGCGCGCGTGCCGACGTACTGAGCGTGGACGCTCCCGGTCCCTCCGAACTGACGTTCGATCCCAATACTCCACTCCATGAAGTACGGTGCGTGGAGCTCACCATCCGGTACCGCAGTCATGGCGACGGGAGGAAGACACGCTGCACGATTTGCCTGTGGAGAAGCACAGGAAAGCCAACCCCGTGAAAATCCCGTGCCGAAGGCCTGATTGGAGGCAAGGGTTGCATCGACGGCGCTGTTCGGGGCCCCCGGCGCGATTGCGGTCCCCCCCACCGTGCCGAGCAGCCCGCCTTGGAAGGTCCTGACGGAAGGCGGATTGGCTCCGATCGTATCCGCAACGCTGCCCGGCAGAAGATCGCTGAAAAGGCCAAAGCCCGCCCGTACCACGGTCTGGGGCTCGTACTGCCACGCAAGGGCCGTTCTCGGTTGCAGAATCGCCCAGGGTGTGGAGGAGAAGAGATTGCCGAGATGCGTCTGGATGGCGGCGTTCAACGGCTGATTGACATCATGAGAGATTGAATCGAAGGAGCCGCGAAGACGCGCCACACCGTAATGCGGGTTCAAAGGATTAGAATTCAGCGTGTCCCGAATGCCATACGTCCAGGTGAGCTTGGAAGTCACTTTCCACGTGTCTTGCGCGTAGAGATCAAGGTTGAGGAAGTTGAAGGGCTGATTCGCGGCCAGGGGGAATGTCTCGGTCGCGATCGAGGCCACTCCGTAAATGAATTGCGGCAAGGTCGTGTAGGCCACCGTGGGGACGGTTCCCTCGCCGAAGTCATAGTCATTCAGGCGGAAGATTCGCGTATTGGTGCCAAATCTAAATTCATGCGGCCCGCGACTCCAGGCCAGGTTGTCATTAATGAAGAATCGCGAAGCCCGCCTTCCCTGGACCCAGGTGTTGTCGAGTCCCCCGACGGTGGTGAAAGGCGCGTTGGCGCCGCTGCCCTGCAAAACAATCGGAAAGGCGGCAAGCGTCTTCTGAAAGTCGCTGGGCCCGAACAAGCTTTCGTACCAGGAAAAACCGGGATTGAAATAGTTCACCAGGTGCTGAGAGAAAATGCGCGTGTACCCCGCCGCAAGGGAGTAGAGCGGTTGGGGGGAAAGCGCATTGAAGAGCGGGTTGATCGGGTCCGTGTAGGCAGCCTGCAGGCCATTGTCGGTCTGAAAGCGAAACCAGGTAACATTGTTCTGGCTGATGTTGTGATCGATTCGAACGGTCTGTACCTGTTCATGGTCGGCGCTGGAATGCGCAGCGCTCTGACGGTTCGCGCACCCGTTTCCATCATTCGCCATGGCGGGCGCAACTCCGCCCACCTCGTATGGACACCCAAGGACCCTGAGAGGCGTTCCGCTCGTGTTTCTAAACAATGAAAACATGCTCTGATAGAACGGCACCGACTGCGGTGACGGCTGGTAAACGTAGGTGCCGCTAACGGGGTCTTTGAGACCCAAGGGGAGTTGCTGAATGACATAGTTCTGAAAGGCGACCGTGGGCACGGTCGTGGGCGTGACGATGGGAAGCGCGATGCGAACCCATTCGCTGTCGAAAAAGAAAAATAGCTTGTCAGGGGCGATCGGGCCGCCCAGACTGCCTCCAAAATGATTCCCCGTCGATCGCGGCTTATGGTTTCCCGGAGTGGCATTCGTGAAGAAATCCGCCGCATTCAGCGCCGACCCGTTCCACAGTTCGTAGAGGTTCCCGTGAAACCGATTGGAGCCCGATTTGGTGATGTAGTTCACCTGGGAGGCTCCGTATCGTCCCTGATCCACGGAATAGGAGAGGGTGTTGACCGTCACGTCCGAGATCGAATTGAGCCCCAGGACAAGGTTGGTGGAGAGGCCGCTATTCAGGTTGGTCAAGGGATCGTTGGTTTCCAACCCATCC
>Ga0209777_10004532_pt1 | contig 16376 bp, 17 predicted proteins | sample FrelakmetHBP12HB_FD_187147 | JGI IMG/M metagenome (GOLD analysis project Ga0209777, IMG submission 187147) | Freshwater lake sediment microbial communities from the University of Notre Dame, USA, for methane emissions studies -HBP12 HB (SPAdes)... | ecosystem: Environmental > Aquatic >...
CGCCTCGGAGCCGCGGTCGGAATGCAACCCCGGCGCGCCGGGAGTCCGCGCGACCCAACCGGGCGAGCCGCGGACTTCAGTCCGCGCGGACGCCACCCCCGCGCGCGCGGACCATATCGCCGATTACCTCGCTCGCGCTGTCCGGCGGGGCGTCGCGGAATCAGTGTCATCCGGCGTCACTACGATTGGCGACATTACTTCCATGCCTTGCTGGACTCGGCCTGCTTTGGCGGATTCGCCGCTGCGAGCCGTCTCTTTCGGCGAGGTCATCGCCATGGGAACAGGTCGCTATAGACTGGCGAATCGCCTCAATCAGGCCGCGAACCTCGACCGCCAAACGCCGACCATGCGCATCGGAATCTCTCCTCACGCACCCTATACCGTTGAGCCAAAGGCCATGCACGCCTGCGTTGACCGCGCCCGCCGACTCAACGTCCCGCTCTGCATTCACCTGGCCGAGACCATCGAAGAGGAGATTTTCACCCGCGAGCGCGGCGGCCCTTTCGCGGATTTCCTTCGCCGTCTCGGACTCTGGGACGAGGGCGTACCCCGTTCCGGTTGCTCGCCGGTCGAGCTCTGTGCCGCCAATGGGCTTCTCGGTCCCCGCACGCTCCTGGCCCACGCCAATTATGTGAGTGACGCGGAAATCGCGGTTATCGCTGCAAGCGGAGCAAGCGTCGCCTTCTGCCCGCGCACCCACCACGCCTTCGGCCACAAGCCGCACCGCTTCCGCGACATGCTCCGCGCCGGCGTCAACGTCTGCCTGGGCACCGACAGTCTGGCCTCCAACCCGTCGCTCTCCATCCTTGACGAGTTGCGTTTCCTGCGCGCGAACTGCCACGACATGGCACCGATGGATCTACTGGAAATGGCCGCGATCCGGGGCGCGCGGGCCTTGGGGTTCGGCGATCTCTGCGGATCAATCAGCCCCGGCAAGTGCGCCGACCTCGTGGTCGTTCCGCTTCTGCCGTCGAATCGCATGTCCTGGCATTCGGTATTCGACTCCCCGGTCCTTCCTCTCGCCGTCTACATCGCCGGAACCCGCTGCTGCGGCAGCTTCTATTGCTGATTCCGGCGCCGCAACCTGGAAGAACTGCCTTTCCTTCCGGGAATCGTGAGCGCCCATCAGGGTCATATAGGGCCGTCGGCCCGGTGGCGGGGGATTGCGCGGTGCGTTGTTATGGATTCAGCGAACCGTGCAACCCGGCGAGCGGCTAATCCACCTGATCGACGCTATTCCGCTTCGAGGATTCGCACGACGGCCTCGATAACGGTTCGAATGGCCTCTGGTTTGATCCGTCCGACGACGCCCAGGATCAGTGCGCGGTCGGCCGTGAACAAGCGGTTCGGACGGATGTTGCTTGGTTTCTTGAGGCTGCAGCGCTCGAAATCCCGGTCGCGGAGCGCCACGGCCGACCCATCACGCACATTCTGACTGGTGATCTGACAGAGAATGGCGTTATCACCGGACAGAGCCGCCAGGACCAAGGCCGGACGACGTTTTGCGGCGGACAGGTCGGAGAAGGGAAAAGGCACGATAACCACGTCGCCCTTTACAAGTCTTTCCATGCCTCGTCCTCTTCCGGTCGAAGCCAGTCGCGGGCCAACGACGGCTCAGCGGCAAGGGCGGTTTCGCGGGCGCCCCTGCCGTTCCCCTGCCGCAGGGCGCGGGCGTGCACCAGCAGCTCCGCAACCAACGCATCAGGGAGCGTCTTCAATTCTTCGATGAGCTTGTCCTTGATGGTCATCAGCGATCCACTAATGCACTTTCCGTGCATCCTATCCTACCACGCCGCCGCCCAATTGCCACAACACGATATCGTCTGACCGCACGTGCGGCCCCGGCGCGTCGGGGACGGAGTTACGAATTACAAGTTACGAATTACGAAAAGGGTTGAGCGTGACGGAACCCGTGGCCTGCGGAGTACAAGCGCCGCTCAAGACGACTACGGCGTTCGCCCGTGGCGGAGCGGTGGCACACGTCACGGTCCGTCAGTGACACCCGGCCCTCACAGAAGTCGGCTCAGGGAATCCGAAATCTCATTGACGACCGCCTGTGCCTCGGTGAGGTGCTGTTCCGAGTCAATTCCCGCAATCGAGGAAGCAACAGGGACGTGTGGTTCCCAGTCGAAGGCGTCGCCACATTCTGGGCATTTACAGAGAAGCCTGCCCAAGTGTCGTGGAACGCGGAACGAATGGCCGTTGGTGCACATGACGGCGCACCGTCGCCGCTGTGCTGCAACGTCAATAGCATTCGCGATACCTGTAGGGAATGCGACCTCCATTCCATCGGGTTTGTCCTCCTGCCAGAGTTCGAAGAGATACAGAAGCGCCCAATCGATAACGGCCTGATAGTGTAACTGCCCACTGGAACAGGGTAGTTGCTCCTCCAACCGAAAGACCTCTTTCCATGCGTTGCAGGCAGTGCATCCGAGCTTGTGCTTGCGCAGGTCGTTCAATGCGGCGCTCAGATAGCCGAGCGCGTTCTTCTTCGCCATCTCGGAAATCGCGCGCCGCTGATCGCCTTCGGTCCCTGTCGGCTTCGGCAGGAGCCCGGCCTTCTCCAAGCGTTGAAACACGTAGTGCGCGTCAACCTACGCCCATTCCTCGATCGGCGGTGGATCCGCTGCGGCTAGACTCTCCAAGAACGGTTGTATGTCAGCAAGGGCCGCGCGAAGCGGATAGCGTTTCTTCACGGCTCGGTTGCCAGCTGGAACCTTCAGCACCAGTATTGGACGAGCGAAAAATGTGCGTGTGACCGAGTCGAATAGCATAGGGCACGCGAGATCGATGCCTTCGCGCATGCGAACGACGAGCTTGAAGATTTCGATCGCAAAGTCGTCGAGACCGTGGTCGAAAATTCGGATCTTCTCCACCAGCCGCTCGAACGTACGGACGGTCCGCGTGGTATATTGGCGCGCCATCAGTGAAGTCCAAACCCCGAGGGCCTGTTTATCGGTTTCATTGATTGCACCTTTGTCATCCGCATATTTCAGCCATACCGCCATATGTTGCTTCATATCGTGGTAGAGAAGGTCAAATTCAACTTTGGTGCGGCGCCGGCAATTTGCGCATCGCAAGGTGGTGAGCCGACCGCCCAATAGCGGTTCCTTCAGTTCTGGGTGAACGCTCACATTAACACTGGGCCAATACGTGAGCGCGTTTTTCGCGCCGCATTTTGGGCATTCGACGGATGCCTTCTCAAGAGTGCTCATGTTTCGGTCGCTAAGGGCGTTCCATGAGGCGGCTTGTGTGAGAATCCCTTCTCGCACGTCGTCGGCGGGAATCGGTTCCCGCGGGGTAACAGTCATCGAGTATAAACTTCGGACCGCTCTTCGCAACCCGATGCCCGAGGCGGTCGAGCGGAAGCGGTGCTCGCCCTTGACTCGGCGCGACAAGGGTCGGCGCCGCAGTGGCACCCATCGTTCGCCGGTGCCATACGGTCCACTCGACCGAGCGGACGCTATGCCGCTGGACCGGTCAACTTCGCTTCGTGTGAGCCGATTCTCTGCTCAGGGATGCGTACAAGCGGCAGGATTGGACACGCGGCCAAAACACGAGCCTTCTCATCCCATCCGCTCTGAACAGCGATGACCCAATACGTGCAGCTTCTTGACGACGTCCTTTTGACTGCGAAGATTGGGCCGCCACTCATCCCGACAATGCTCTTCGGAACTCCGTTTGTTCTCCCCTCGCGTGATATGAAGTCCGGTACTTTTGCATAGAATCGCGGCCACTTGGAGATCATGTGTGCGGGCGGCGCTTCCAATCGCTGGATAGGGAGAAGCGGTGTGCCCAAGTCTGTTGTCACATGGACCTGACCATCCGCCCGTTGCGATGTAGTTCGGATTGCCGCTTCCGGAAAGCCGAGAAGATAATACTCCGTGGCATCGACGTTGAGGCCACACACTGCAGACTCATCCAAAGCGATCACGCCTCCGGCCATGAGCGGTCTCACGAATCCGTCTCGCAGTGGAATAAGGGCATAGTCCGTACCTTGCTCTTCGTCATACTCATGCCATTGCGGTGTTCTGCCCAGCACGAACGGGATAGGAGGGAATTTGGATCCGGACGCGGTTCCATCCATTAAATGTGATCTAACCAGCCTTCGTCCTTCAAGGCGCTTGTCCAGTTCGCGCAGGACATGCCCTGCCGTCACCAAGAACCAGGTGCCACGAATGCTGAGTACGAATGCGGAAACGTAAAAGTTCTGGGGATCCCATCGTGACATTCCATCGCTATTCTTGTCGGCCACCAGTCGGACATCGAACCCGTGAAGACATACGATATGTCGACAAAACTGATTCAGAAAGGCAGTCATCGCGTCCGGTGCCAGAGGACTTTCGGGCATTGTTGCGTCATTCGGCTTTCGCCGACGGGGGCTGTGTATTGAGTTCTTCACCCGCGATTTCCGCGGGAGCCGTTGCGGGCGTCTTACAGTCGCTCCAACTGGCTGAATTGGATGTTGCCCGTCCGTGGCGGGTTCTCCTAACGAGAATGGCGAATCGCGACTAATCCCGCGTGTCCTTTGGAGGATTCGAGTCAGGTCCATAGCTGTCCTTGTCGCGAATCTTCCCGTCGCGCCCGTGGATCACAACTTCTGCTTTCTGATTCCGGGCGATATCTCTTGCTGCGTCGATCGCAGCCCCCTGTGTGTTGTGAACCGAGGTGTCTCGTGAGTTGCCTTCACCTCGCACAGCCCAAGAACCATCCCGTGGCACTACATGTTGGTCTTTTCCCATTGAGGATTCCTTTCCATTATGTGACCGCGCCGATCGTGGTCATTTGCATTCGTACTGCAAGCGGTGTGCCACAAGAAACGGCGTCCTGGTTTCCGTAACGCACAATATCTGGTATGCTGGGCTGCCAAAGTGACAGATCGCCCAACACGGATGCCAGTTTGACATATTCTTGTTCGGTCGGGGCTTGTTCGGGGGCCAAGATCGGCCCAAGCGGGACGTGGGTATGAAAACGGTTGCGGGGTGGCCGTCGTGACCGATCCCGCAACCGGTTGATTTGAAGAGCGCCTGTTCGTGGGGGATTCTCCTAATTTGCAGTCTCAGATTTCAGATCCGAAGGACATTCGACATTCGGAACTTATGAGACCGCTCCATACGGCGCACACAAAGGGCGGTGCTACGTTGACCCGTCGCTCGCGCCGCCGGAGCCAAACCGGATGCTACCCGACCGAATCCGCGCGCCGCCGGAACCACCGCGACCGGCTGGAAGACACCACGCCCGCCTGTAGGGCCGGTTCGATCTCGCGGGTGGCCATCCGCCATACGCCGGCGCCGGCCCTTGTGCCCGAGTTTCTTCCGCCAGCGGTACGACGAGGCCACCAAGACGCGCTCTTGGGCACAGAACCGCGCCACCGCCAGCCCGCAACTCGAAAACCGCTCCCGCCACTCGGCAAGCTTCGTGGGACCCGATGAACGAAACATACCCAACCTCCTGGTCGGGCGCAATCACACAATCAACACCTACGCCAGGATAAGGCCATCGTCAACAACGGTTCCGGTGGGCGCTCACCGGGAATCGACTTCAAGTCATACGCGGGAGAGCAGACTCATCTTTGACCGCCGGCCTTGAGCCGATCGGCGTCGAAATAGCCGAAGCCAATTCCACCATTACCCTGTTAGCCACCAGACGACCGCAATCAGTAAGCTCGATGCGCGCCTCCGTGATTTTAAGCAAACCCTGATTGACAAGGCGAACCAGCGCCTCCCCAAACAACGTGATGGGGTCGCCCCCTGTTCGTCGCCGGAAATCGACGATCGAAAGTCCCTCATTCAGCCGAAGCTGCATCAGGATCATTTCCAGCATCAACTTCTCACTCTCGATTGTTTCCGACTCCGCCTCGGCGTGACCACTCTCATTTATCATCCGCACATACTTAATCACGTCTGCGACGTTCTTGTATCTGCGCGCCGCATGGCCGGGCACAGCGCCGCCATGCCCGTTCCTCGAGGGCAATTCCGCGCGTTCCGCAATCGGAACGCACCCCGCTGCCGACGGTCCGACTCCAATGTAGGGCTGGTTACGCCAGTACATGAGGTTGTGCCGGCTCTCGCACCCCGGCTTCGCGTAGTTGCTGATCTCATATTGCCGATAGCCCGCGGCGCCGAGCGTATCGACCGTCGCGACGAACATCTCGGCCTCCAGTTCCTCATCACACACCGTTACCCGCCCGGCATTCCGCATCGCCGTCAGCTTCGTCGCCGGTTCGTAGGTGAGTCCGTAGCACGCAATATGGTTCGGGTCCAGATCGACCGCCCGGCGCAGCGAATCGAGCCAGCTCGTCATGGTCTGGCCGGGAATCCCGAAGATGAGGTCGAGGTTGATTTGCCCGATCCCATTGCGTCGCAGCGTTGCCACCGACGGCGCGATATCCGTGGGCGAGTGCAGGCGCTCAAGAACTCCAAGTTCCGCCGGGTTGAATGACTGCGCTCCCATAGAAACCCGAGTCACGCCGGCGTCAACCACAATCCGGGCCTTGGCATCGTCCACCGTGGCCGGGTTCGCTTCTACGGTGTACTCCTCAAGTTCTTCGATGCAGACCAGTCCTTCGATTGCGTCCAACAGCCTTTGAAGTAGATCGTTCTGAAGAAGAGTGGGGGTGCCGCCCCCGATGAAGACTGTACGAATCGGCGGATGAGGTTCCGAAAGCCGCCGGGCCAATTCACGGCAAACGCAGTTCACCAACGGCTCCGGGTTGCGCCCCTTCAAGGCCACCGAATAGAAGTCGCAATACCCGCATTTCGTCTCGCAAAAGGGAATGTGTACGTAGAGACCGCAGGACGACTCGCGGTATAGTTTGGGCTCCGACGATTCTGCCATAGTTGGGTAGCATATCCAACCGGCCCCAATCGGCCATGATCCGATCTCACCACGAAAAACGAATGCCACGAGCAATGAAACTCAAAATCCGAAGGTCCAAAAGCCAATCGGGCCGGAGCTACGATCTTCACATATTGGTCCTGCAACCGATCCGGTCGCCTACGCCCGGAGCGGATTGGCCGCCCCCACAGGGTTGCGGTCCTGATCGCGCCGCCCGCGTCGGGATTAATCCCTGGCAAGCCCTGGGCGATCGAATTCCGGTTGGCCAGCGCACTCAAAACCGGCCTCTGCCGGCTTGCCATCATAATATGTTATATTATTATTCTAGTTTATTGTTATAACATTACGATGATATAGTAGGGCGGAGGTCGCCCGTTTGGATACTCCAATGACGCCAAATGCCAAGACCGCGAAGAAACGACGCCGCACAGCTCGCAAACCAGCGGCCAAGAGCTCACTGGGCGGTAGGGGAGGGCGGCCCGCATCGGCTGTTACAAAAAAGAAACATGCCGGCTCCCGCCAGGCAGTGGGGAGAGGCAGGGGGAAGGCGGGGAAACGACGGGGCGGGTCGGGGGGAGTGACGGGGAGGGCAGTGGGGGCTGTGGGCGGCCACCGAAAGTGGGATCATTCCTGCATTGCAACTGTAAGAATTGTCGAGCAATTTGGCGCAGGCCGTGATTCCGCGCAGGCCAAATTGCGTATCCCAATCTGGAACCCGGTCGCCGCCGCCCGGATTACGAAAAAAAATCCCTCTGCGGCAACCCGCCAGCGGCGGGGGGGGGCGCGGCTGGCTTCGCGGGACTGCGAGGCGTTCGCAGCCCTGGGTCATCCGATGAGAGCGGCGATGTTACAATTATTGATGGACGGACCTGCGACTTATCGGACGTTGCGAGGCGCTACCGGCTTGGCGGCTGGGCCGCTGTACCATCATATTAAGCAACTAAGACTCACCAGGCTGATCCTCCCTAAGCAACGGGACTTGTACGAACTGACCCGGGGCGGACGCAATCTTTATGTGGCCGCAGCGGCTTTGGCCTCGTTGACTCGAGATTCCCGACGTAGGCCGCTTCAGATCTCTGAACCCGAGGGCACAACATGATGCCCGAATGATCGGGTTCGCGTTTGGATTTGTCGTCGAGTCTGAGATTGAGTGGCGGGTAGCGAAACAAAGACTGCAAAGAGTGCCGGTAGGACGTGGTAAAGCGTCCTTGAGTAGAAAACATCTGCGGTCGGTGTACCAGTACAATCTTTGTATCAGAGGATGAGGATAATGCAAAGCGCCCCCGTTTCCCATTTTATAGTCCTATAATGTATGTTATGTTGCATTCGACTACCGGACGCCACAGGGTGGCCATTAGATGTTGAGTTGCAGGCGCGCGGCTTCGGACATCCTCTCCATTGTCCAGGGCGGATCCCAGACCACCTCGACGGTTGCGTTGGTGACGCCGTTGACCGATTTCACCCTCCGTTCGACTTCCGGCGGGAGGCTCTCCGCGACCGGGCACATGGGCGAGGTCAAGGTCATTTTCACGGCCACGTGCCCGCCGGGGGCGACCTCGATACCGTAAATCAGGCCGAGATCGTGGATATTGACCGGAATCTCCGGGTCAAAGCAGGTCCGAAGCACTTCGACGATGCTGGACTCGAGCGCCTGTGTCTGAATCTGCTCGATCGGCGATGGTTGAGTTGTGGGCGTCAAGGCACTCATTAGACAATCCATCCAGAATCAGCCTCACTCCGTTGACACGACTTCCTGCTTGTTCTCGAGTGCAGCATGCACGGCGTGCCAAACAAGCGAGGCACACTTGACCCGCGCCGGGTACTGCGACACGCCGGAGAAAACTTCGAGCTTGCCCAGCTCCGGCCCCCCCCCATTGTGTTCCGGTCCACACGTGACGAGGTTGTGGAAGCGATCGAAGAGTGTCATCGCATCGGCGACCGTTTTGCCTTTCAAGGCTTCGGTCATGAGCGACGCTGAGGCCGTGGAGATCGCACAACCCTTGCCCTCAAACGCCAAATCCTGAATGACATCGCCATCGAGTTTGATGTACACGGTCACTCGATCTCCGCAGAGCGGGTTGAATCCTTCTGCAAGTCGGTCGGGGTGATCCAGCTTGCGGCGGTTACGCGGCCGCTTGTTGTGGTCGAGGATGAGTTCCTGATAAAGATCCTGAAGCGCATCGCCCATCAACCCATCACCTCGATGACGCGCCGGATCCCGTCGGCCAGGGCGTCGATTTCCGCGCGCGTGTTGTAGAGCGCCAGCGACGCGCGAATGGTCGCGGGAACGCCGAAGCGGTCCATGACCGGCTGGGCGCAATGATGCCCGGTGCGCACTGCAATGCCCTCGTGGTCGAGGATGGTTCCGGCATCGTGGGGGTGGGTTCCGTCAACGATGAAAGACAGGACGGCGGCCTTGGCGCGGGCCGTACCAATGAGCGTCAGCTCAGGGATGGCCGACAATACGGCCGTGCCGTATTGAAGGAGATCGTGTTCGTGGGCGGCGATGCGTTCGAGCCCAAGGTCTTGCAGGTAATCGATGGCCGCTCCAAGGCCGATGGCGCCGGCGATGTCGGGCGTGCCGGCTTCGAATTTGTGGGGCACGTCGTTGTAGATGGTCTGTTCAAAGGTGACGGACTTGATCATTTCGCCGCCGCCCTGATAGGGGTCCATGCGGTTCAGGAGATCGAACCGTCCGAAAAGCGCGCCGACGCCCGTGGGACCGAAGATTTTGTGGCTGGAAAAGGCGTAGAAATCGCATCCGATCTCGCGTACATCGACCCTGATATGCGGCACTGCTTGGGCACCGTCGATGACCACGGTCGCGCCGCACCCGCGGGCCATGGCGACCATCTCCCGGACGGGATTGATCGTGCCCAGAGCGTTGGATACGTGGGCGAATGAGACGATCTTGGTCCGTGGGGAAAGGAGTTTTTGGAAGCGATCCAAAATCAACTCGCCGGCGTCACTGATGGGAGCGACGCGGAGAACCGCCCCGGTTTGCTTGCAGACTATCTGCCAGGGGACGATGTTGGAGTGATGTTCCATGGTGGTAATGAGGATTTCGTCACCCGACTTGAGCAGCGGCCTGGCGAACGCCTGAGCGATCAGGTTGATGCCTTCGGTTGCGCCGCGGACGAAGACGATTTCTTCGGGTCTCGCGGCGTTCACGAAGGATCGGAGCTTACGGCGGGCGCCCTCGTAGGCCTCGGTGGCGCGGACGCTCAGCGTATGCACTCCACGATGGATATTGGCGTTGGTCGACGTGTAGTAATCGCTGATAGCGTCGATGACGCATTGCGGTTTTTGGGATGTCGCGGCGTTGTCAAGATAAACCAGCGGCTTGCCGTTGATGCTCTGCTGAAGAATCGGAAAATCGCGGCGAACGCGCTCAACGTCGAAAGCCGGCCCGTCGGCTGTTTCCATGTCCGCCTGCTTGCCGGTCGCGATGATCATCAGAGGTCCTTCGGCCGATCTGCTTGCGGAAGGCGTTCGACCACGAGTTTTTCGAGCTGCGCTCGAAGCGGCCCGACCTTTACACGGTCGAGCACTTCGCCGGCGAATGCGTGGACGAGCATTCCGCGCGCGTCTTTTTCAGCCAAGCCGCGCGAGCGAAGATAGAAAACGGCCTCGTCGTTGACCTGCCCGATCGTCGCGCCGTGCGTACACTTCACGTCGTCGGCAAAGATTTCGAGCTGAGGCTTGCTTTCGACCTGGGCGTCCTTGGACATGAGGAGGCTCATGTTGGTCTGCTTCGCGTCGGTTTTCTGTGCGTCCGGGCGAACGATGATCCGGCCGCTGAAAATGCCCTTGCCCTTGCCGTCGAGAATTCCCTTGAAAAATTCGCGGCTGTTGCAATGCGGTTTGGCGTGGTCGACGACCAAGTGATTATCCACGTGCCGCGAGCCGTCAACCATATAGAGGCCGTTCAGGCCGCAATCGCACCCCTCGCCGTCGAGCACAGCGTGGATGTCGTGCCGCACCAGCCCGCCGCCGAACGAGCCGACGAAAGAGTGGACGTTGCTGTTTCGATGTTGATGCAGCTTGAGCGCGGCGATGTGAAAAGCCGCAGCGCTTTCGAGAGTGACCTTGTAGTGATCGACGACGGCGTTTTCCATCGCGACGATTTCGGTCACGACATTGTTGAAATAGACGGATGGCTCAGGCGCTATGTAGCTCTCCACGATCGTCACCTGGCTGTTTGCGCCGGCTACGATCAGATTTCGCGGATTCGCAATCCATGCCGTGCAGCCGGGCGTCGAGACATACACAATGTGAATTGGTTTTTCGACGACCACCCCGCGGGCGATCTCCAGGAACGCGCCGTCCTCAAGCAAGGCCGTGTTGAGCGCCGTGAACGCCTGGTCATCGGGGCGGGCATGCCGGGCAAGATGGGCGCGCACGGTTTCGTCCTCGTGTTCCACGGCTTCACGCAGGCTCGCGAGGCGGACGCCGTGCGGGAGGGAATTGAGCAAAGAGAGCTTCGGCGCGAATCGTCCGCCCACCAGGACAAGCCGCGGCGTCGCGGTGTCGTAGAGGAGCGGAAGAAGCTGCTCGGCGGTAATCACACATTCGGGGGCCGGCGCGAATGCGGTGCCGGCGATCGGCGCGACGTTGGTATAGCGCCATTCCTCATCGTCAGTGGTCGGGAAGCCAAGCTCCGCGAAGCGCGAAATCGCGGCCTTGCGAATGTGCATCAGCCAGGCGCCGCGTCCGCGCTGCTTCTCGAACCTCTCGAACATCGAGAGGTACAGGTCCATGGTGTCGGCCACTTCAGGCATCGAATCTGCACTCCCTCTCGCTAAGCCACCGGTTCCAGACGCCGCGCTTGTTGTTCGAGCGTCACATAGCCCGACTCTTCGAGTTCAAGGGCCAGCTCCTTGCCGCCGGATTTGACGATGCGCCCGTCGACGAGCACGTGGACGAAGTCCGGGACGATGTAGTTGAGCAGCCGCTGGTAGTGGGTAATGACGATCATCGCCCGCTCGGGGCCGCGCAATTCGTTCACGCCGTCCGACACGATTTTCAGTGCGTCGATGTCCAGGCCCGAATCCGTCTCGTCGAGGATGGCGAGGCGAGGTTCGAGGACGGCCATCTGGAAGATTTCGTTTCGCTTCTTTTCACCGCCGGAAAAGCCCTCGTTGACCGCACGCTGTAACATCTTTTCGTCAATCCTGACGAGCTTGGCTCGCTCCTTGATGAGTTTGAGAAAATCGACGGCGTCGAGTTCGGGCTCGTCGCGATGCTTGCGGATCGAGTTCAGAGCGGCCTTCATGAAGTAGCTCATGTTGACGCCGGGGATTTCGACGGGGTATTGGAAGGCCATGAAGACGCCTTCGCACGCGCGCTCGTCAGGGTCCATGTCCAGCAAGTTCTTTCCGTTGTAGATCACCTCGCCATCAGTGACCTCGTAGCTCTCGCGTCCGGCGAGCACTTGGGCGAGGGTGCTCTTGCCGGATCCGTTAGGCCCCATGATGGAGTGCACTTCGCCGGCATTGACGGTCAGATTGACCCCCCGGAGGATCTCGCGGCCTTCTACTCTGGCATGGAGATTTCGGATTTCAAGCATTATTGACCTTTCCAGTCCATTTTATCTTGCTAACCATTTCTATTTGGCGATTTGGCGATGTGGTGATTTGGCGATTGCCATCTTACCGTCGGCGTTCTTCCTCGCCGCTCGAATGCGCGCTGTACAGCGGATTCGAGAGAAAATAGCAACAAGTTCTTCGGTCTCCCTCCGAAGAGCCTGGAGGCGCCTCGGGGGAACAAGTCCGCTTTCAGTCGCCAGTTCAAGCCAATGTGCAGTTTCGTCGGCTTCCTCCACGACGACACCAATCTTAGCGATAAACTCCTTGCGGCTTCGAACGCGGCGAGCCGCGCGGTAGTTGGCAGAAACAGACATACCGGATCGAACAAGCTGTTTCGCCATCTCTCGTGCCGAGGTAGTTGTCGTCAACACATCCACGAGCTTCATAACCCGAAGCGAAAGCTGCTTCGCTCGTTCTTGAAGCTCATCGGGCGTCATGATCGTCTTCCAATCACCAAATCACCACATCGCCACATCGCCCAATCACCCAACGCTTCCCTCCAAGCTCACTTCCAGCAGTTTCTGGGCTTCCACCGCAAACTCCATCGGCAGTTCTTTGAACACCTGGCGGCAGAAGCCGTTCACAATCATATTTACCGCGTCTTCAGTTTTGAGGCCGCGCTGCTTGCAATAGAAAAGCTGGTCGTCGCCGATTTTCGATGTAGTCGCTTCATGCTCCATCTGGGCGGTGTTGTTTCGCACTTCGATGTGCGGAAACGTATGCGCCCCGCACTTGTCGCCAATGAGCATCGAGTCACACTGCGTGAAGTTGCGCGCGTTGTCGGCCCCCTTCTGGATTTTGACCATTCCGCGGTAGGTATTTTGCCCTTTGCCAGCCGAGATGCCCTTGGACACGATCGTGCTCCGCGTGTTTTTGCCAATGTGGATCATCTTCGTGCCGGTATCGGCCTGCTGGCGGTGGTTGGTCATCGCCACTGAGTAAAACTCCCCTACTGAATTATCGCCCTGTAGGACGCAGCTTGGATATTTCCAGGTAATCGCCGAGCCAGTTTCTACCTGCGTCCAGGAAATGTGCGAGTTGCGGCCCTGACACTTGCCGCGCTTAGTGACAAAATTGTATATGCCTCCGCGACCTTCGGTATCGCCCGGATACCAGTTCTGGATCGTCGAATACTTAATCGTCGCGTTGTCCAGGGCAACCAGTTCGACCACGGCCGCGTGAAGCTGGTTTTCGTCACGCATCGGCGCGGTGCAGCCTTCGAGATAGCTGACCGAAGCCCCCTCGTCGGCGACGATCAGTGTCCGTTCGAACTGACCCGTGGATTGGGCGTTTATGCGGAAATACGTCGAAAGGTCCATCGGGCAGCGGACGCCCTTAGGTATGTAAACAAACGATCCGTCGCTGAACACGGCCGAGTTTAGCGTCGCAAAGAAATTGTCCGAATACGGCACTACCGACCCTAGCCACTTTTTTATCAAATCGGGATGGTGCTTAACTGCCTCGGAGAAGGAGCAGAATATGATCCCCAATTCCGCGAGCTTGGCCCTGAACGTCGTGGCCACGGACACACTGTCGAAGACGGCATCGACGGCCACCCCCGCCAGCACCGCCCGCTCACTAAGCGGAATGCCGAGCTTTTCGTAGGTTTCGAGGAGCTTGGGATCGACTTCGTCGAGACTCTTCAGGCCCTTTCTCTGCTTCGGCGCCGAGTAGTAGACGATCTTCTGGTAGTCGATCGGCCCGTACTTGATGTTCGCCCACTTCGGTTCGCTCATGGTCAGCCAATGGCGAAAGGCGCGAAGCCTCCACTCCAGCATAAACTCAGGTTCATTCTTCTTCGCGGAGATGAACCGAATAATATCCTCGTTGAGGCCAGGCGGAGCGCTATCGGCTTCAATGTCCGTAACGAATCCGTACTTGTATTGCTGTTGCGCCCAGCGTTCGAGCGTATCTGTGGTCGCAGTTGTCATTGCAAATCCTTCCGGCTACACGTGGGCTTAAACGTCGAGCGGTCTTGCCCGACGCCCGGAGCCAAACCTCATGCGGAAAAGCTCGACCCACACCCGCACGTGCTTGTGGCGTTTGGGTTCTGGAATACGAACCCGCGGCCCATGAGCTCGTCTTTGAAATCAATCTTCGTGCCTTCGAGGTATAACAAGCTTTTGCTGTCGCAGATGACGTCCACGCCGTTCTGCTCCCAGTGCTCGTCTGATTCTTCGTTCATGCTCTCCGTCAGGTCCAGCGAATAGTTGAAGCCGCTGCACCCCCCACCTTTCACGCCCACCCGAAGATAGAGTTTTTTGGGATCCTCTCCCGCACTGCGCGCCGATGCGTTTTGTTGATCGACGATGTGCTTGACCTCTTTCGCCGCTGTTTCCGTCAATGTAATCGACATACTGGTAATGACTCCCAATCTCAGATCTTTTCCGCGCATTCGACGCGGCTTTCGACCATCATCCCACCCGTCGCCTCGGCGGAACCGCCGTTTCCCACGGCGGCGCTCGACTCGATGCGCACGGGTACATAATCAAATGCTATTTGCGATAGCACGATCCTACTCATGAACTCCTTCAGCCCGCGATGAACCCGTTGCATCGGCGCCATGATCCGGCAGTTGCTCTCCAACATGCACGGGTCTCCGGACTCATCGGTGTGCACAATAAGGGAGCAACATTGCGTCAAGCGCGACGGCCCGTCGATCGCCTCTATGATGTCCACCAGACGAATTTCCGTAGCCGATTTCGCCAGCCGATAACCCCCCTGCGTTCCACGAACCGACGCAACCAACTCGTGCCGTACAAGCTGATTGAGCACTCCGGACAACACCGGCAGAGCGATTCCAGTGACCTCCGCCAGCCTTCGAGCGCTTAGTGTTGTCGGCGCTCGCGCCAGCTCCGATAGAGCCACCAGTGCGTAGTCTGCTTTTCGTGTCAGCGCTAGCATCGCAGCTTACAACCCACCACCCAACCCCCAAGGCCGATATCTAATATACTACCGTATCGGTATTGATTCAACAAAATATATTACCAAATCGGTAGGTTTTTGTCAAGCCTTCAGCTAATATGTAAAAATAACATCCGCGCACTTAGTATGACAGCGCTAGGTCGCGTTCCGATGGCCACTGGCACTATCGAAAACGCGGGCGCCTCATGCGGCTGCCCGGCGATTCCCGCTTGGAATCGAAGTTGGTAGCGCTGTCATATTAGGCTTGCGGCGGCGGCGTTTACTCCGCGCGGTGGGCTTCATATAGTGCCCTTCACGGTAGTCGATGAGTCTAGCGCCGCGGTTTTCGGGAGTCGTGCTCAAATGGACTGGGGAATGCTCAACAGGCTGAACGGCGTCATAAATTCAAGAACGGGACGCTGCGTCATGCTCGCCGTGGACCACGGCTACTTCCAAGGCCCCACAACGGGCTTGGAGAGTCCCAGCGGAATCCTCCGCATCCTCCTTCCCCATGCGGACGCACTCATGCTTACGCGCGGGATTCTGAGAAATTGCGTCGATCCTATAACTCGGACGCCGATTGTGCTTCGTGCATCAGGCGGGACCAGCGTTCTCAAGGACGACCTCTCTAACGAGGACATCACCGTTTCCATCGAGGACGCCATCCGACTAAACGCCGCGTGCCTGGCGATCTCAATCTTCGTCGGCTCGGCAAACGAAAAGGCCTCCTTAACCAACCTCGCCCGCCTCTGCGACGAAGGCCAGCGCTACGGCATTCCCGTACTCGCCGTAACCGCGGTTGGAAAAGAGATGACCCGCGATGCTCGTTACTTGGGCTTGGCGTGCCGCATTGCCGCCGAACTCGGCGCGCAAATCGTGAAGACCTATTTCTGTGAGGGCTTCGAGAAGGTCGTCGAGGGCTGCCCCGTGCCCGTGGTCATAGCCGGCGGCAAGAAAATCGAAGAACGCGAGGCGCTGAGACTTGCGCACAGCGCGATTTCGGCGGGCGCGGTCGGAGTGGACATGGGGCGGAACATCTTCCAATCC
>Ga0209777_10004533_pt1 | contig 16372 bp, 14 predicted proteins | sample FrelakmetHBP12HB_FD_187147 | JGI IMG/M metagenome (GOLD analysis project Ga0209777, IMG submission 187147) | Freshwater lake sediment microbial communities from the University of Notre Dame, USA, for methane emissions studies -HBP12 HB (SPAdes)... | ecosystem: Environmental > Aquatic >...
TGCCATTCCGCTGATGGGTCAAGCAGACAGTAGCCGATCTCCAGGCTCTGGCGATAAACCTGATACCATTCCGGTTCGGTGAGTGTGTCCATGCACATCGGAAAGAGGATTTGTTCTTCCTTGTAAATCATCTCAGCAATTGAATCGGTCGTCGGCTTGAAGACAAGTTCTACGAGGGTACGCGCTTCGTCGGCCGACACCGTTTCTGCTACTCGCAGTGCCTCGTCGGTCGCTTTCAGCAACTCGCGGGTTTCATCATGCTTGCCCCACATGACCGTCGGTGGACCGGTGATGCCGTGTTTCTCCAAAAAAGGAAACACGAGATTCTCCTTGCGACGGTAGTGTTTATCGACGTCTGATAGTGCATTGAAATGGATGCGCGCTTTCGGGAGAAGCTCGGCTACTTGCGCATCTGCGGTCGCCAGCTTGATTTCGTCATAGAGTTCAGCCAGTGATTTGAGTTCCCATTCGATGGCGCGGTTCTCTTTCTTAAAAGTGTCTACCGGATGTCCCGGTGGCGGTGTCTTGCTCCCTGTCTGGTCGATTTTTCCTCGTAGCGCGGCGCTGTGCAGATCGCAGAAGCTCAATACTTCCTGCGTCGGCATTCCCTCGGTTATCAATTCCTGCTCCACAGCGACAACCTCATGGTAGGGGACTTCACCGAGCAGACGTGCCAATTGGCTGCGCACGGCGTCCGGCGCTTCGCCATTGTGGAGTTGTTGAATCAGATGTTTCAACAGATCCCGTCGTTGTTTTGCGTTGTTGATGAGTTCGCTCATGATTCTATCCTCTCTTCATTTTTGATTTTGATCGTCAATTTGCGGGCGGCCAAACTTCTCCATTTCACTGCCGGAAATCGGATGCCCGTATCCTCTAACGTATGGTTGTTGCTCTAAGTATTGCTGGGTCGTAATACTATTTTGCCAATGTCCCGTCAACATGGCGGCGCCGGTGATTACTAAGAAGATGCCGACTGTCGCAACTGCGACTAGTCTCTTGGCAACCCTGCGACGCGCGATCAGAGACTCGACCTCGAGCGTATTCGCCACCGGACAGGCATCCACACAAGCCATACATGATGTACATTCATCAGACCAGACAGTGTTGATCTCGTCTACCTTAATAGATGAAGGACAGACTTTGGCGCACTTGCCGCAGTCAATGCAGGTGGTTGGACTGCGTTTGATCTTTTGTGGGCTCAGTAGCGACAGAATGCCCAGCAGAGCACCGTACGGACAAAGATAGCGGCACCAGAATCCGCGAATCGGGATCGACAGCAACACGAGTCCTACGATAACGGTCAACGCAAGTGGTGTGATTTCAGCAAAGAAGTAATACATCTTTATGTCAGCGGTCAGATTGTAAGGATTGTCGAGAAATGTTTGCAGCGCCGGTTCGGTCATCGTGAAGAAGATGATATAGACGAAAAATCCAAGCAGCAGATATTTGACAAGACGCAGCGACCAGTCCAAAACCGTCGGCAAACGCAGACGGCGCTTGAATATCTTGTCTCCCAGATCGCCGAGCACTTCCGATACGAACCCGATCGGGCAAAGCCAGGAACAGAAGACTTTGCCGAACACCAGCGACATGATCAGAATTGCGGCAAGAATGAACAGCCCTGCCGGATGTGCCGAATGGATGTCTCCAGTCTGGAAGAAGTAGTAGAAACTCATAAGGGAGCTGATTGGCAGGAAGCCTTCGACGCCGGGAGGACGACTGACAAATGCTGTTGTACCACCAGAGTCCAGAAAGCGCACGAAGAAATGGAATTGGACGCCGATCCAGATGCAGAGCAAAGCAAAAGCGAGCTGGATTGTCAGTCGGTAATTCTGAATCGGTTTTTCGGCGTTGCGGGCCGGTTTGGTGCATTTGTCCAACTGCTGATTAGTTTCCTTATTCATCGAATGTTCTACGTTCTCCGGCATCGTACTATCTCGCTCTCATTGCAGCATACGCATGTTCCGGAGATAATCTATCGCTATTGTCTACGAAGGGTTTGACCTAGGTCAAGCAATGTCAAGATATTGGTGGATGCTGATGATTCGCAGTGCGATAGACAGGAAATCAGTGGCCGAGCCGGATAATCCGATTCTTATATCTTCTCGCCGGCGGCTATTGCCTCGAGCCGCGCCTGATCAAGTATCGCTATCTCCCGATTATCAACCAGGATAATCTTCAGATCGATCATCTTCCGTAAGTTGCGCGACAATGTCTCATTGACCGTACCCAACACGTCGGCCAGATCGCCTTTGCTCATCGGCAGCGTGATCAGATTACTATGGGCGCGTTCGGCAGCATTAAGTAACCAGGTTGCCAGACGTTCCGAAACTTCCTTAAGCGAGAGCATCTCAATCGTCTGGTTGAAGTCACGCAGAAACGCCGCCATGCTTGCGATCATTTTCAGTGACATCTGCGGGTTGCGTTCGATTAGTCTTACGAAATCGGCCTTTGGGAAAAACGCCACGGTCGAGTCCAGCAGCGCCTCGCAGTTGGCGGGATACTTGTTGCCGTGGAAGACGGCTGCCTCAGCGAAAATCTGCCCCGGCTTGATACGGTGCAACGTGTGCTCGCGACCCTCAGGGGACGCCTTGTACACTCGGACACTGCCGCGCAGTAAAATATAGAATCCGACCGCATCATCTCCTTCCAGAAATATCAGTTCACCCTTGGCAACTTCTCGGATTGTAAGGATCTGCATTAGTTGTTCCACTTCGTCCGGGTTAAGATGAGCGCAGAGTTGGCTATTGTGTAGAAGTTGCGAATTGCCCATAACAGGATACGAAATACCGCTTGAGACTCACGAACGCAAGGCGATTCGTCGCTTCTTTGCAGAGCCGACGCGCTTTCCTTTCGATCGAAATGACAAATTGTATCTTGACAGGAAGATGCAACTGCTGTCTCTTCTCTCGGAGCACAGATGGAACCAAGACCACAATCTGAAGAGCGAAATTGGTTAGCCGGATCGGGTGTGTCCACTCGAACGGTTGTTGTCGCTTCTCTGACGGCCGCGGTTGTCGCAGTTGTTTTCTATTGGCTGACCGCGTTTCGTACGATCACCTGGTGGGACAGCGGCGAGTACGCGCTGGCAGCGATCACCTTGGGGGTACCGCATCCCCCCGGTTCGCAGTTGGCAGTGTGGCTTGGTTGGATCGTAACTAAGATGCCGCTGGGTGTCTCCAAGATCGTGGCGCTGAATTGCCTTTCCGGTGTTTTTGCCGCAGCAACTATTGGTATGGTTTGTGGTTTGGCTCTTGGCTTGTTTCGTCGCCATCATATTGCCGATATCGGCGGATCAAGCGATATCTCTGCAGTATTGCTTGGAGCGGTAGCGGCCGTGGCATCGCTAACCTTCGCGTTTGGAGATACACTCTGGACACTGGCGACAAGATTCACTCCCTACACTATCACCCCGCTCTTGACCGCGCTGATCATCTGGAGTCTGCTTCGCTGGTGGCAGGAATTCGACCGCCCTGCGGCCATTCGCTGGCTGGTATTCGCATCGCTGCTTTTCGGACTTGATTTCAGCGTCCATCGCACCAATCTGCTGCTGCTGCCGGGCATGTTGGTCTGGATTCTCCTGCGTCACCCGCGAGTATTAGCGTCGCTGCGAACCTGGTTCTATTGTGTCGGAAGTTTTGCGATCGGATTGGCTTTTCATCTGACCACTATTCCGATAGCCGCCAGCAACCCGGCGTTGAACATGTGTGATCCGAGCAACTGGTCAAGTTTCTGGAGCTATGTCACGCTAAAGCAATACGGCGGCGGGATGCTGATCAATCTCCTTCCTCGCAAGGCGCCATTCCTTTCAGTGCAGATGGTTGATTACCTCAAAATCTTCAGCGACAATTTCGCGCATTTTGGTGGCACGATTTTTCTCGGTGTTCTGCCACTGATCTTGGGTTTGACTGGTTTGTGGTTCCTGTGGCGACGTGAAAGACGGCTGGCAATCGGGACAATCGTACTGTTCCTCTGCGTCAGCATAGTCGGCGTGATCTATTTCAACACGCCCGCCAACTTCTTCCGTTCCATGGATCGGCACTATCTGCCATCACTCTTAATATTCACAGTCTGGATTGTCTATGGTGCGTGCACACTCGTAGCAATGGTCAAGAAGGCGCGCTTCCGGTATCGTCTGCTGATGCCGGCGATGGTCGGCGCGCTGGTTCTTGCTTGTCCGGTGCACCAAATTGCGCGCAACCATTCGGCAGTGGATTTTTCGAAAAACTATTTCGCCATTGATTTTGCGCGCAATGCCCTGAACTGTCTGCCGCCAAATGCCATCGTCTTTTCCGGCGGCGACAATGACACTTACCCGCTTCTGTACGCACAGATCGCCGAGGGTCTGCGCCCTGATGTTGATATTCTCAATTTCTATCTGCTGAATACAACGTGGTACTTGGAGCAATTGCTCAAACGACGACCTGATTTCCCGCTACGGCTTTCGACCGACGAGATTCAGCAGTTGCGGCCTTTAGCCTGGCACGACTCGACCGTGTCCATCGCCGTACACGGAACTCCCGCAGATTTTGCGCTTTCGCCGGAAACAGTACTGCCCGACTCCATCCGATTGCAGGTACGACCGAGCGGCGGTGGCACGTATATAATGGTCAGCGATCAACTCGTTCTCAAGATGCTCGCTGAGAATAATTGGAAACGACCGATCTGTTTCCTGGTGACTGTGCCAATGGATGATAAGGTCGGGTTGCTGCCTTATGCACGTTCGGACGGACTGTATCACCGTATCGTGCCATCAGCCGATGCTCCCGTCAACCGCGGAATACTTGAAGAATGCTTGTCGAAGGAGTGTGTATATCGCGGCTTCAATGACTCCCACGTCACTATCGATCCCGTGTCGAAAATGATGGGACTGAACTACTGCGCCGGAATGCTCCAATTGATGGTCGCGCAGGCGGCTGCCGGCGACACGCTGGCCTGCGCAGAGACACGGGCCGCCCTGAAGCGCCTTCTGCCTCCTGACAGGCTCGACTGGCCCGAAAGTATTCGACAGGGTGCAGACCAACTCTGTAATCAGGCGGCAAATCAGGCAAGACCGTAGCCGCCGATTTGTCCTGCTGGTTAAATTTCTGCCGTCAGGGAAATTTGTTGGTCACACCCAGAAGTGAGTCATGCTAGGCGGTCACACTCATAATCTGCTGTACTACAGTAGTTTATGCTATTTTGGCTGTAGTAAAGCCTCTTGATCTAAAGTTAATGACGGCGGTGGTAGATGTCGATTATTTCATGCTAGTGGTGGGTGGTGATGACAATCCGTGTCCCAATCCTCTTCCCCCGATTCCTGTCCCCGAGCCAAATACGCTATTCCTGGCGGGCATCTTTCTCGCAGAGTATTGCGACACTCCGGTTACGCCAGTAGTCTTACCCGAAATTCTGGGCCGGTTTTTGGTCTTGGCCGCCCGCCTGCATATTGCTTCTGTTTCCATTCAGCTATAACCCCAAAAGGGACAATCTAAACTGCGATTGTTATTGTCTTTTTTCCGGCATCGCCAACATTTTCCTTGACTCGGAGCGGCAAGGGTGTTTCCTTCTTGTGAAATTTGTAACAAGTCCGGCATTCGTGTGACGGATTTGTCGTTCCTTACAGTTTAGATGGTAGAAAGTAAGTTTCAAGTAACCCCACTGGTATCTTAACAGGTAATTTCAAGGAGAGCCTCGATGTCAAGCAAAGTTGCTGCCTTCATGGAGCATGTCATCGCCAAAAATCCGGGAGAGAAAGAATTTCATCAAGCGGTTCAAGAGGTAGTGGAATCGTTGATGCCATTTCTGGACAAGCACCCGATCTATCGTGAACATAAAGTGCTGGAGCGGATTGTGGAACCAGAGAGACTTCTGATGTTCCGCGTTCCGTGGGTGGACGATAAAGGCGTAATCCAAGTCAACCGCGGCTTCCGAATCGAAATGAACAGCGCCATCGGCCCTTACAAAGGCGGTCTGCGCTTCCACCCGACGGTCAATCTTGGCATTCTGAAGTTCCTTGCTTTCGAGCAGGTGCTCAAGAACTCCTTGACCACACTACCAATGGGTGGTGGCAAGGGAGGTTCGGATTTTGACCCCAAGGGAAAGTCCGACTTAGAAGTCATGAAGTTCTGCCAAGCCTTTATGAGCGAGCTATTCCGCCATATCGGTCCGGACACGGACGTACCGGCTGGTGATATTGGTGTTGGCGGCCGTGAGATTGGTTTCCTGTTTGGGCAATACAAGAAGCTTCGCAACGAATTTACTGGTGTGTTGACGGGCAAGGGACTCAAGTGGGGCGGCAGTTTGATTCGCCCGGAAGCGACCGGTTACGGCGCTGTCTACTTTGCGCAGGAGATGCTCTCCACCAGAAGCGAGACTTTGAAAGACAAGGTTTGCTTGGTTTCCGGTTCCGGCAACGTCTCGCAATACACTGTTGAGAAGATCCTCGATTTCGGCGGCAAGCCGGTCACTTTGTCCGACTCCAATGGTTACATCTATGACGAAGCCGGCATCGATCGCGAAAAGCTGAAATTTGCCATGGAACTCAAGAATGTCCGCCGGGGCAGAATCAAAGAGTACTCCGATAAATACAAGTCCGCCGTCTACACACCTATTGATCCCAAGATGGATTACAATCCGCTCTGGAATCACAAGGCTCACTGCGCGTTCCCGTCGGCGACTCAGAACGAGATCAACGGCAAGGACGCCGAGAACCTGATTAAGAACGGTGTGTATGTGATAAGCGAAGGCGCGAACATGCCATCGACGCCTGATGCGATCAAGGTGTATATCGACAAGAAGATTCTCTACGGTCCGGGCAAGGCTGCCAATGCCGGTGGCGTGGCGACTTCCGGTCTGGAGATGTCGCAAAATAGTTTGCGTCTCTCCTGGAGCCGTGAAGAAGTCGATCAACGGCTGCATGGCATTATGAAAGCTATCCATGCGCAGTGCGTAGAGTACGGCAAGGAAGGCAATTTCATCAACTACGTTAACGGCGCCAATATCGGCGGCTTCGTGAAAGTTGCCGATTCGATGATTGATCAGGGAGTTGTTTAGTCGGGAAACCGGAGCAACCTGAGAGGTCATCCCACTACGCTGACATAGGTCACGCGTAACGAGATTCAAGGTCTCGATTACGATGGTCTGTGGTTTGACTAATATCACATGGGGCAGGCTACAAGCCTGCCCTATTCGTTTGTCTGTGGATGAATTGGTTTGATAGAGTAAGGATATATGGGATATTTCGCCGGGAGGTTGTATCGGCGAATCAACAAAGACTTTCATGATCATGGCCTTTCGAGAGGGGAAGACTTGATCGAGGTTTCTGGGGACATACAGCCGATATATCTGTTGCCGACACATAAGCCAATTTGTCGCCGACAAGAAAATGCTGTTGACAGGAAGCGGGAGAATCAACGTACATGGTTCGTGCAGAGAAGGATACAGACGTACTTCCGGAGCGTTACGAGTGCCGTGTAACAACCTAGTCGAGCAGATTCGAATCACTCTTGATGATCGAGACCGCTTGACCGGTTACCGATTTATCAAGCAAACTTGCGGGCAGGATGTTGGCGCGCGTTCACTACTAACCGAGTTTCTGCTTGGCCTAAGCGTCGATGAACTGCTTGCCATAGACAGCGAGCGTCTGCTTGCAGTTTGCCGCCCCGAGGGCGATGTCAGCCGGTTCTTGCATCTCAAGCATCTGTTTGCCATCCAAGCCGTGCTGGAAGTCTACACAGGTCGCGCGAATGGTGCAGGCAATTCCCCTTGTGCAATTGCCGAGATCGGAGATGATCAGGGACAGGTCGTTATTGACGCCGATATTGATGTTGTGTTGGTGACGGACAAAATCAAGGTCCCTGCCGGCTGTAGCGGCTGTGGAAGTGACTTGGAGACCTTTGAGGCGTAACGAAGCACCGAATCTACAGTCTCCGTTCATAGCCCTAAAGTCTGTTCCCTAAAGCAGCGACAGGAAATACTGTTGGAACTTCGTTGATTTCGTCATTTCCGGATGGAACGCCGTTGCGACGACTTTGCCCTGTTGCACGATCACCGGTTCTTTGCGACACTTGCCGAGAACTTGCACGCCTTCGCCGACTGCGGATACTTTCGGTGCGCGGATAAATACCATCTGCAGTTTCTGAGTCTTGCCGTTGACTGTGAACTCGCCGTCGTCGACGAATGAATCAAACTGTCTACCATAGCCGTTACGATCTACAGTGATATTGAGCAAAGCAAGCGGAGTGAGATCGGGATCGTTTTCGATGTGAGTTGCCAGCAGGATCATACCGGCGCAAGTGCCCCAAATCGGTTTTGTCGCGGCGAACGCCTTGATGGGATCGGCGATCTGCTGCGACTTGACGAAGCGGTCGATCACTGATGACTCACCGCCGGGGATGACGAGGCAGTCGATATTTGCCAGTTGCCAGCTTGATTTCACCAACTGCGTAAGGCAGCCAAGTTTGGCAAACGCTTCCTGATGTTTGGCGAAATCTCCCTGAAAGGCCAGAATGCCAACCCAAGGTTTCGCTTTCATCGATACTGTAACTGTTCTTCCTTGGGGATCTTGCTGATTTCCAAACCGGGCATCGCCTCCCCGAGCGAACGCGACGCTTGCAGCACGATCGCCGCATCATCATAGTGGCCGACCGCGGTCACTATGGCTTTGGCGACCACTTGCGGATTGGAGGACTTGAAGATGCCGGAACCGACAAACACTGCTTGTGCGCGTAATTTCATACAGAGCACTGCGTCAGCAGGTGTGGCAATTCCACCGGCAGCAAAATTCGGCACAGGCAGATCGCCAAGCTGCGCCGTCTTCTTCACGAGTTCTACCGGCACCCGCATTTCCTTGGCGAGCCTCTTCATTTTCTCTGTGTTGAGCTTCTTCAGAGCGGTAATCTCGCCATAGATCATCCGCAGGTGTCTGACCGCCTCGACAATGTTGCCCGACCCGGCTTCCCCCTTGGTGCGAATCATGGCTGCCCCTTCGTTGATGCGACGCATCGCCTCACCGAGATTGCGGCAGCCGCAGACAAACGGAATCTTGAAGGGATGCTTTATGATATGGTTTTCTTCGTCGGCGGGAGTGAGCACTTCCGATTCGTCGATGAAATCAACTTTCAGCTCCTGCAGCAATTCGGCTTCAGCAAAGTGTCCGATACGGCATTTAGCCATCACCGGAATCTGCACTACGCGCTGAATTTCTTCGATTTTTTCAATTGCCGCCATCCGGGCGACACCACCGGCTTTGCGGATATCCGCCGGTACCCGCTCGAGCGCCATCACCGCGACTGCACCGGCATCCTCGGCGATCTTGGCCTGTTCGGCATTAGTGACATCCATAATCACACCACCCTTGAGCATCTCCGCCAAACCGACCTTCAACTGATAGTTTTTATCTGCTAACATCGCAAACCTCGCCTTCTCTGACTCCAACTAACACCCTGCCCAATGATAATACGCGATATCGGGCGCCCAGGGTTACGCAAAACAGGCTGCGCAGGAGCCCAATTTACACTGTCGGATTTCCAAAGGCAAGGGGAGAACTTCGGTTGGTATTTCGAACCATACCAGTCAGGATATCTGCAGGACTCCGAAAACACCCGTATTGGCTTGACAGTCCTGCGGCAACTGACTATTCTGCATCTTCAACTGACGACGAAGGAAGTGAAATTGATCGAACAAACTCTAAAACCCTCAAAGGAGCGGATCGTGGAGAGACGCATATTGTATGCAGTTTTCGTTTGCGCGATGATGACTTTCGCCGCTACGGTTCCTGCAGTCGCACAGACAATTGATGCCAAAGAGTACAAGCTCGATAATGGCATGCAGGTTCTGATGGTAGAGCGGCACGATGCCCCGACAGTGATGGCTTCGATTTTCGCCCGGGTCGGTTCATCGAACGAAGTTCCGGGCATTACCGGTATTTCGCATCTATTCGAGCACATGATGTTCAAGGGAACCGAGACGATCGGAACAACTGATATCAAGCGCGACCTTCAAGTGATGGCCCAGCTTGACTCGCTGCGGGTGCTAATGCGGGCCGAAGAGCGAACCATGCGTGAGGAATTGCGCCGGGGAAAGATCAAAGACATGCTCGATCCCACGGCGAAAACCCCGCGTTATCGGGAAATCGAAGCCGTATTTGACAGTTTGATTCTCGAAGAGCGCAAATTGATCATCAAAGATCAACTTGATGAAATCTACACCAAGAACGGCGGCTATTTTCTGAACGCCTTTACATCTCAGGACATGACCGGATATTTCGTGCGTCTTCCCATGAACAAGATGGAATTGTACATGTGGCTGGAGTCTGATCGTTTTAACCATCCCGTTTTCAGGGAATTCTACTCCGAGCGGGATGTTGTCCGTGAGGAACGTCGCATGAGTCTAGAGTCGACGCCAACCGGACTGATCGACGAGGATTTCAGCGCTATGTTCTGGAAATCTTCATCATATCATTGGGAAGTCCTCGGCTGGCCTTCCGATCTGAACGCGATTACTCGCGAACAAGCCAATTCGTACTTTAGCACTTACTATGCACCCAATAACTTGACAATGATCCTCGTGGGTGATTTGAACCCTGATGAAATGATCAAGATGGTCAGGAAGTATTTCGAGCGCATTCCACACGGCAAAACGTCTCCTCCCGATGTCGTGACTCTCGAAGAGAAGCAATATGGAGAAAAGCTGATGATTGCCGAAGCGGAAACCAGCCCGACTGCGGAAATTTGGTACCATACCGTGGCTTGGAAACATCCCGACAGCTACCCGCTGGAAGTGTTAGGCGGAATCATGGGTGGCAAGACCGGTCGGCTATACAAGAAACTGGTTGAGGAAAAAGGCATAGCCAAGAGTTCCGGCGGCAATGAACAGCAGATGTTCGGAGGCAGCGGACTGGCCGTTGACGCCGCTCAGGATTCCCGGAAGTACGCCGGATCATTCCAGATGTCGGCTGAGGGAATCTCAGGCGCCAAACCCGAACAATTGGAAGCAGCAATTTACGAAGTTATCGATGACTTGCAGAAAAATCCGGTGCCCGAAGACGAATTGCAGAAGGTTAAGAACCAGTTGCGAGTAAAGAGTATCAGATCGATTGACTTCATGTCGGGAATGGGCATTCTGTTTTTCCTCGGCGACAATGCCGCCAAGGGGGACTGGAGCGAAGCCAACAACGGTCCCAAGATGTGCGATCTGGTGACCGCCGCCGACATTCAGCGCATGGCCAATACGTATTTCGCCAAGAATCAGCGAAATGTGCTGCTCATTAACACCAAGGCGGACTCTGCCGCGGCTGGCGAGGGTGGCGAAGATCCGCAGTTTGCTCAGGCCGTGCAAATGGTCAAGTCGATGAAAGACCCCGCCAGACTTGAGAAAATGATCGGAATGTTTTCCACGCAGATGGACAATGTTAAAGACCCCAAGGAAAAATCCCAAATGGAAAAATTGCTGAAGATCGCCAACGATCAACTCAAAGAACTCAAGGCTGCCAAGGACAAATAGGATATGCGTCAAAGGAGAACGAACATGATGAGACTTTACAATTTGCTGCTCAGCCGGTCGGTGACGCTTGTGATGACTTTGGCGTTGGCCGTAGTACTGGCTTCCGCTTCCGTAGCACTGGCAGATAAAATAGTTGATCATCCCGCCAAACTGAAATACGAGGAATTGAAATATCAGCCCCCCAAACCGGATGGTTACCGACATACATTGAAATGCGGTGTCACCGCTTATGTGGTGGAGAATCCGGTAGTTCCAACCTTCGAATTGACGATTTTTGTTCGAACCGGTTCGATGTACGAACAGGTGGAAAAAGCCGGGTTAGCGGATTTGACCGGTTACCTAATGCGTAATGGCGGTGTTCAGGGAATGACCGCCAAACAACTCGACGAACGGCTTGCCTACCTTGCCGGAGAGATCTCGGTCAATATCGGCGACTCGCGAGGTCGGGCGAACCTGTTTTGCCTGTCGAAGGACGTCGACGAAGGACTCGGACTGCTGAAGAAGATCTTGCGTACCCCGGTTTTCGATCAAGAGGCGCTTACTCGCTACCGGGCTGACGTTCTCTCGGAAATGGAACAGCGCAATGCCTCAGCGTCCGCCATCGAATCACGCGAGTGGCAATTCCTAATGTATGGCGACCACCCCTGCACGATTCCGTACCGTCAGACGGAACAATCGGTTAATTCGATTACACGGGACGACTTGATAGCTTTTCACCAGAAGTACTTCTTCCCGAAAAACTTCATTCTTGCCGTTTCGGGAGATTTCAAGACCGCTGAGATTCTGACTAAGTTGGACAACATGCTCAGCGACTGGCCTGATCAGCAGCTAACCCTTCCTGCTCTGCCGGACCAGATTCCCTCTCCCAAGCCGGGCGTGTATATGATCAAGAAGGAAGATGTCAACCAGTCGCGCATCCGGGTAGGACATGTCGGCGTTAAGCGGGATATCCCCGATCAGTATGCCCTGATGGTAATGAATGATATTCTCGGTGGGGGTGGTTTCAATTCGCGGATTGTGCGCCGCGTGCGCTCTGACGAAGGTCTGGCTTACAATGCCGGCAGCAGGTTCGATCGTCCGATCTTATACCCGGGCACCTTCCAAGCGTGGTTCCAAACCAAACATGCTACTGCGGCATTCGGTACCAGACTGATTGTCGACGAAATCAAGCGCATCCGCGCCGAAAAATGCGACGCGGAAATAGTCGAAAATTCCAAAGCCAGTTTCATCAGCGACGTGGTTAATCCCTTCGCGAGCAAGAACAGTATTGTCAATACATTCGCGGATGACGATTACACCCATCGCCCCGATGATTATTGGCAGAACTACACGAAGAACATGAAAGCCGTGACGCCGGATGATGTGCTCGCCGTCGCACAGAAATACTTGCATCCGGATCAGTTGGTCTTCTTGGTCATCGGTGATCCGGAAGCCGTGCAGAAAGGGTCGGATAAACACGACGAGCGCTTTTCTGATTTTGGGCAAATCACGATCATACCGTTGCGCGACCCAAAGACTCTGCTGATTAAGTAGAAGAAACCACAGAAGACGTGAAAAGAAGAGCCCTCGCAGAAACGAGGGCTTTTCTTTTGGATGAGGCGGACAGATTTCTCTACCTGTCCGTCCGGATATCGCATCACTGATCCCACTATTTCATTAGCAGCATCTTCCTGATTTCCACATAATCGCCGGCCTTCAAGCGATAGAAGTATACTCCCGAAGAGACTGTCTTGCCGTTCATATCGGTTCCGTCCCAGGTGGCTCGGAAGGCACCGGCCGGAAGGTATCCTGCGAGGAGGTTGGCAACTTCCTGGCCGACGATATTGTATACATTTAGACTCGCGAACCCAGTTTGAGGCAATGCAAAGCGAATTACAGTAGATAGGTTGAACGGATTCGGGTAGTTCTGAGCCAGCATATATTCTTTAGGTATAACGTGATCCCCGTCCTGTTCGACATTAAGAATAAGTGATGGAGTAAAATCGTTGCCGCTTGTGTCTGCCAGGACATTGGCAAAGTCCAGGTGATCGGGCGTAAAGGTGTACCCAGTCATGGTCGGAGTCACCACACCTGACCAGTTGTAGGGGACAACGAACGAGTAAGCGCCTAACGCGCCTGCAGTCGCGGTCGAGTCCTGCGTTCCATAAGTCACGGTTGCGCCAACTACATCCGTGGTGCCGGAAATCGTGACTGACACGGGGGTCAGCGATACGGTCACTGTGATTGCAGCCGAAGTAGCGGCGGTCGTAGTCTGGAAAAGCGTTCCACCCGCAGAAGACAGCAGCGAAACAGGCATGATTATCGCTATCACAACCACTGCGATCGATGCAGCCAGGATTTGACCTCTGCTAATCCTCATCCGCTCACCTTTCTATTTGATCGAGGCGTAGACTCTCGAATAGACTCCGGCACTGACTTTTTCGCCCGCGGAGTACGCACGAACAACGAACATAAATCGCTTGCCGCAATACTCCGTCCGCTGCGGGAAGTCAAGAAACACTCTTACTTCCTTTGTCCCGTGAGGGGGAAGAGCAATTTCATTCTCACTAAATCGGAGGTAGGAAGCATCCGGAGCATCCTCGTATCCTTCAGTGAGAGTGGTTGCCGAGTTGCTCACCTTCAGGCTCTGCAGCCGGAATGTCTGAGCCTTGTCACTGCGATTCGTTATACTGAGAGCCAGCCCCTTCCCGACCTCCAAATCATAAGTTGTCCCCAACTCGACATCGTCCAGGAAGATCGCCTCAGGCTTCAACGCCAGATCCACGCTGGCATCAGAGGACTTGACGATCTCGCCTTTCGGCGCCCTCACCGTGTCGGTGGTGAAGATTACTCTTGATTCCAACCCGTAGCCCAAGAGCATTCCCTTGTTGCCGTAACTGACGGTATGGGACCAGATGGCCACTTGATACTTCTGTCCCAGGAACCGATTGTCATCGGGAATGGAAAGTGTGATATCCGATGAAGCCTTTTCGCTCGGACCCAGTACAAAGGTGTTCTGGCTCAATCTCACCCATGACGTATCCGGAAGCGGTTTCGCCCCCCCCTTCAACTGAGAACTATCAGGCAATAGGATATCCATTTTCAAAGCCACACTGTCATCGCCGTTATTGGTGACAATCAGGCGCAGGTTCGCCAGTTGTTTCAGGTTATAGGTCTGGCCAACCTGCAAGTTCTCGATCACAACTTCCCCCAGTTGGGTGCTCAGTCCCCCGGCCTGCGCCCCCGTTACTGCGACGAGTACCAGAATTGAAAGCCAGAAAGCTGAGGGTCTGTTTGCTATGATTTTCATCTCATTTGCTCCTATGGTCGATTGACTGCGGCGAAGCTCCGATCTCCCGCTTCAACGCGGGTTCACTTTCGATCTCGCCATTTCTCTAGTGAAGTGCATCGCAAATGATGCACCTTCCATTACGCCGGCGGGAATCCCTTCCCCATCGGCTTTCCTAAGCCAGTTGCCGTCAGAACCGAAATCCTGACGGCCCTAGAACAATTTACCATCTGCTTTGTGCACGACTAACTGGCCGCTGCCGTTACCGTTACTGTGATAGTCTGCTGCGTTGTTGTTGACGTGCTGCTGGGCGCTTCAAACTTGAGCCACAAACTCCGGGTGCCGGCAGCTGCAACAGCCGCACCGGTCTCGTCGCCTGCGAACACGGTACCCGTACTGGCAACCGAACTCGTGGTCAGCGAATGATTGGCCGGAACCCAAACCATGCCAGCACCGTCGCCGTCAAACATGGCGCTTAGACGATATTCCTCTGCACCCGGCGCTGTAATAACTGCGGTCCAGCCGCCAGGGTTAGTCAGTTTGAGTGAAAATGTCTCTGCTACGTTGCCATTGTTGGTGACGGTGATCGCACTCCCGGAAACGGTCGAACTCGATACTAGCACCCCACCGAAGGCGTAGGTGCCTGTCGCAGTCACACTTACACTCGTAACGGTTACGGTTACACTGATGTCAGCCGTAAGCGCAGCTTGCGCAGCTGACGACAGAAGAACTACCATGACAAGACCAATAGCTCCTCTGGTGATAATTGCAAATAGAGTCCTCATTGTTATTCCCCTTTCGGAATGATTTGGGTTCCTCTTGATTCAAAAACCGCGCCTTTCTGTTCTCATCTCACCTGATCGCTGCCATGCGTAGGTGTAATGGGGTGCTTCGGTCGGCGTTCCCCTAAACAAAATACAAGCACCGCAAAGCCGTCCCGTCATCGCCATGGTTAGTGACGACCAAACCGCAGATTCGTCCGTCTGCTTTCCCTGCAAATCCGACTTACCTGCGGGTTCTCGACAACTACATAACTGCTACTCCTCCTCCGAACGAGTATCCGGCTCTTCGGCCTGAGCCTGCGTAGTCAATTCGTTTGCAGGCGGCAGCCAAATAGCCGCAATCCCGTTTACTTCGATCTTCCTTTCGCAAACTTCCATCCTTGTTGATCCACAGCTTCCATCTTTTCGTCTTTTCACCCGCTCCGAGATTGCCCGGTCTATCCGGCTGCTGCCGTCACCGTCACAGTGATGGTCTGCTCCCCCGAGACTGTTGTGCTCGCAGGCGCTTCGAACTTGAACCACAAACTCCGAATTTCAGCCGCCGGAACGGAAAGACCACTCTCCGCAGAATTGCCGTTGCCGAACTGCGTGGCTGTACAAGCCGCCGGAGCACCGGTCGCCAGCGCATGATTGGCATAGCTAAAATCGCCGGCTGCAGGCTGTGCAGCGCTAAACATGGCACTCAGACAGTATTCTCCGGCTCCGGGCGCAGCCTGAACGGCGGTCCAGCCCGACGGGTTCGCCAAGCTAAGTGAGTAGGTCTGCGTTTCAGTACCTGCACTGGTGACCGTGCTCGAGGAGTCTGAGACGGTAGTGCTTGGGGCGATTACAGTCCCAA
>Ga0209777_10004534_pt1 | contig 16371 bp, 15 predicted proteins | sample FrelakmetHBP12HB_FD_187147 | JGI IMG/M metagenome (GOLD analysis project Ga0209777, IMG submission 187147) | Freshwater lake sediment microbial communities from the University of Notre Dame, USA, for methane emissions studies -HBP12 HB (SPAdes)... | ecosystem: Environmental > Aquatic >...
TGCTTCCGAAGCGGTGCTGCTTGTACATGCTTTGCACGAGCCGATCATAAATCGGCTTGGGGCAATCGGACGACCCGTTCTTTCCCAGTCCGACGACCAGCCCGTAGCCGCGGACGCGCATCGGGGCGAGACCCTCGTAATAGGTGTACGCCCCGATCGTGTCGCGGAAGGCGGCGGAGTTTGCAAGGCGCCCCGCCTGCCCGGCCACTCCGAGCGCGTAACGCTTATTGCCCTTTTCGGTGATTGTGCAACCGACGGAGAGCGCCACGAGGAGGAGCGGCGCCGCGGCTGAGAGACGGCAAGGTCTATATTTAAGCTGCTTCATCTTCGATCCGGGTGGGAACGATCCCAGGAATGCGAACCGCGCCGAATGACACTGCGGAACGACGCGGACCAAAAAACGAGTCTCGTCCGGTGATGCCGCCCGCGCCCACGTCACGTCGAACGATATGCACGCAGAGGCGCCCCGTCAAGACGCCTGCTTGATAAGCAGGTCGGTGATGGTGGCGGCGGCGAGGACCAGGCTGACCACGCCGTTGATAACGAAGAAGGCGAGGTTCACGTGGCGATAGTCATCGGGCCTAACCAGCGCGTTCTCAATGATGAGCAGTGCGGCCACGAGCGCAACTCCGGCTGCGTAGATCACGCCGAGGCCGGAGACGACGCCGAGCGCGGCGAGAGCGGCGACGACGAAAACGTGTGCGACTCGGGCGATTAAAAGGGCTTTCGCCGGCCCGACCCGCGACGGCAGACTGTACAGTCCATCGCGGCGATCGACGCCGATATCCTGACAGGCGTAAATGATGTCGAACCCGCCGATCCAGCACGTTACCGCGATCGTCAACAGCAGGGCCGGCAACCCGATCGAGGCGGGACTCACCGCCAACCACGCCGCCGGAGGGGCCATCGCAATGGCGCTCCCAAGAACAAAATGTGACCACTTGGTGAATCGCTTGGCGAGCGAGTAGCCGCAGATATAGATAAGCAACGGTCCTGAGAGCAGGATCGGCCAGGCGTTGCCGAAGAACACGGAGAACCCCAGACAACTCAACCCGAACGTGAATGCGGAGAGAACCAGCATGGTGTATGCAGCGGCACGGCTCAGGCGTCGGGCGGGCAACGGGCGGCCCGCGGTCCGCGGGTTGCGTGCGTCGATCTCCGCGTCGACGATGCGGTTGAAGGTCATGGCCACACTGCGCGCGGCCACCATGCACACCACGATTAGCCCGAGTTGTCCGGGGTAAGGCCAGCGGCGGCCCTCCAGTTCACGCCCGGCCAGAAACGCGGCAATCAAAGCAAAGGGAAGGGCGAAGACGGAGTGCGGCAGCTTGACCATCTCCGCCCAGATTCGAATCGTGTGGAAAGGAGTTCTCATGCCTCTTCGTCATCGGAAATCTGGTCGGGCTTGCTGCTCAGGCGATCATTCCATCTCGTGTTCAGGTTGTGCGCAACGTCGATGAGATCGAGCAGCTTTCCGGCGACGAAGTCCACGAGATCGTCGATGGACTGGGGCGACATGTAAAAGCCGGGCGACGCCGGACAGATAATCGCCCCGGCCTCGCTCGCGAGCTGCGCGTTGCGCAGGTCGATTCGGCTCATGGGCATTTCCCTGGGCACAAGAATCAATCGGCGATACTCCTTGAGCGTCACGGCCGCGGCACGGTTGAGGAGGTTGTCGGCCAGTCCGGCGGCGATGGCCGCCAGCGTGTTGCTGCTGCACGGGCAGACAATCATGCCGTCGGTGCGGAAGCTGCCGCTACCTAGGCGTGCCCCGACGTCGCGATACGGGTAGATGATTAGCTGATCGCAGTCGCGGCCCAGAATCGACTGAGCCGAGACCGTCTGAATCCCCAATTCCTCCGCCAGCAGGCGCCGACCATTGGGACTCAGAATCAGGTGAACCTCGACGCCTGCCTCACATAGACAGCGGATAAGCCGATGAGCGTAGACGGCACCGCTGGCGCCGGTGACGCCCACGATGATCCGTTTCTCGGATTGATGAAAATTCGTCACTGTCCGGCCCTGCTCACCCGCATCGGCGATTGACCCAGCCGCATGGCGATCGCCTGTCGGGCCCAGATCGTCCGTGGATGTTCGCGGGTAAGCCGTTCGAGCACCGCCGCGGACTCTTGCGCGTCCCGTTCTGATTCGTACGCCGATACAAGGCGAAGCATCGCTTCCGGCGCCGCGTCGCGATTTGGAAAACGTGAGAGAAGCGCGTTGAGCCGCTGAATCTTGTCCGCCGCGACAGGCTGGGCCTTGGCGATCTCCAAATCGATATTGTCCTCGATCTGGCAACCAGGATAAGCCGCTTTGATTTCTTCGAGCCGCGCAGTGTACGCTTCGTGACGCGGATCAAGGTCGGCAAGCCCAAACGTCGGACCATTCTTTCCGCCGCGCGCCCCGCAAATCGGATCATATTCGTAAATCGGGTCGCGATTGGCCGAGAGAAGATCGTGGAGGCGGTGCGCCTCGATCACGACACGTTCCAGAGGAATGTGCAGACCGATCTCGGGCGCCGGTCTGGCGAGGATGGCGGTGGGAACCGGGGCGGCGGCGTCGGGATCGTCCGGATCGCTGTTTGTTGGTCCGGCGACTACCCGCGTATCGAACTTTTCGATAATCTCGGCGGTCTTGGCCAGGGCTCGCTCCACGTCACAGTCACGGGCTTCGAGCTGGGCAAGTCGCAGCAATGCGACCGCTCCAAGCGGCGTGTCGCGACGGTTCTCGAGGATGATCCGCCATGACTCGCGCGACGTGACGCTGGGAAAATCGTCATAAAAGCGGATCCACTTGGTGCGGCGGAACTCGCCGATATCCACCCGGCGGTCCCAGGCCCGCGCCTTGATGAAGATCGCGTTAGGCGTGTAGCGGCTGTCGGGAAATTGCTCGTGGAACCAGTCGCACCGATCGGCGATTTCGGCCTGGTGGCGGGTCAGTTCCGTCTGTCGCGGGCCCAGATCCGTGGCCAGCTCGAAAAGCCAGTTGATCTCTTCCCTTTCGCGAACGAGTTCCCGCGGCGGGCGCGGAAGCGGATGACGCTCCCAGGCGCTGCGTGCGGCCGTTTCCAAACCTGTCGAAGCATCAACATCCGCAAAGTAGGCTTCGTCGCGGTGCTCGAGGAGTCGGTAGTATAGCTCGTCGCGCCCCACGTGCTTTTCGAAGAGGATCACAGGCAAAGCGAACATTACGGCCAGAAGCGGAGTCACTGCGCCCGGGCGGTAGTTGACGATCCTGGCAATGGTGAGAACCACTGCGAAAACCGCCGCGGAAGCGACAATCGCCAAAACCCACGGGGCCACGAACTTGATGCGATCGACCGGGTCGATCCGACCAACCACGACCTCGGGCGTGCCCGACCAGGCCAGGACGAGATAGATAATGGCGGGGACCAGACCCAGGAGGGCGGACATGAATCGAAACCGCGTACGAAAGGGCCGGACGGAAGCGATGACGCATGAACCCAGAAGCGTAATCGCCAGCCAGGGCATCACCGCGATAAACCCCACCATGAGGATAAAAGGCAGACAGGACCAAAAACGGTACAGGATGGCGACGAGAATTGGGATGGAAATCAGTGCGGCCACCAGAAGCCCGACGATGGGAATCTGCACAGGCACGTCCTGAATGCTGATCGGCTCTATGAGGAACGCGGCGAGAGAGACCTCCGGCTGGCCGACGCCGTGAAAAGTCTGGGCGATCAAGTCCCAGTAGCCGTCGCGGGCTGGGGCGAAAACCTCGCCGCTGCGCAGCCAGTACGCAAAACACGCGGCGCCGCCGAAAAGTAACACGTTGACGGCCAGCAGGACGACGGCACGCAAGCGATACTTGGAACCGGAGCGCGACCAGACGTCCATTGGAGCTGGCGCGGGGACGGGAGGTGTGGTCGGCGCCGGCGAGCCGTCATGGACTGCAGGTGAGTCTGCGGGCTTCTTCGCCATGCTCAGGTCCGTTCTGCGGCATAGACGGTTACGACGCCCATACTCAGGGGCGTCGCGCTCACGCGGGAAAAACCCACGCTCGTCAAGCGAGCGCACATTTGCTCGGCGTCGATGAAGGATACCACCGAGCGCGGCAGGTAGCGATAGGCGCCGGACCGATCGCCGCTGACCAGCGAAGCGGCCACGGGCATAAGTCGGTTGGAATAGAACTCAAACAGTCGGCGAAGAACCGGAGAAGCCGGGCAGGTGAATTCGAGGATGATCGCCCGTCCGCCGCCGCGCAATACGCGATGCATTTCGCGCAACCCGGCGTCGAGATCGACGAAGTTGCGCACGCCGAACGCGCACGATGCAATCGAGAAACTACCCTCGCTAAAAGGAAGGCACAGAGCATCCGCCTCAACCCAATGCGAAACGCGCGCCCGTTCGCCGCCGAGAGCATGTCGGCCTGACCGCTCCCATTCGGCCGCGGCTCGGTCGGGAATCCGCTCGCTTCCGCTCGCGGCTCTGATGAGCATTTCGTGGGCGAAGTCGCAACCTACGACGCGCCGCGGGCGGGCACTGGCGAACGCCCGTGCGAAATCGCCGGTCCCGCTGGCGAGGTCCAGCACTTCGTCGTCGCTCTGTACGGCCGCTAACTCCACCGCACGGTGCCGCCAATAGGCATCACGCCCGGCGCTAAAAACGGAGTTGACCAACTCGTAGCGCGGCGCAATGGCATTGAACATCCGCCGCACGCGCGAGGCTTTGTCCGTCGCTTCGTGAGGCGCTTTGAGCAGTTCCTGAGTCCAAATCCTTTCCTCGGCCACGATGCGGATGATACCTGCATTCGCCGACGGACCGAATCCCCTGCCAGCGAGGGAAAGCGGTCAGCTCTTCTTTGAAAGATAGTCTTCCAAACTTCTGGCACAGACCTTCCAACCTTCGAGGTGTTCTTTCCGCTCGGCTTCGCTGGGCAAAGCCTCGTGGCGGAGGACGATGTCGGTCCATTGACCGCGCGCCCGGAATTCGATAGTGACCAGCGAATCACGGACCGGGGTGTCCCTCGGCGGATCGAAGCTCCACGTATAGCTGAGTTTTTCGGGGAAGCGAACCTCCCGAAACACGCCGTAAATCCGCGAAGGCGGACCATCGGGGCAGTTGACGGTCATACTGTATGATCCGCCGGGTCGCACATCGAATCGCCCGTCGTGTGTCATCTCCGGTCCCGGAAACCACTTCATCAACTGCTCGGGCTCGGTCCAGGCTTGGAAGACCCGCTCCCGCGGCGCCGTAAAAGTGTGGGTCAACTCAAGGCTGAAATCTGACTTCTGCTTGGGGTTCTTCACGGTTTCTCCTTTCGTTTTCCGCGATTCGAGCCTAACGAGCCTTCGGGCTTTTTTTGTCCCGCAAGAAAGCGATCGAGCGACGCGAACTGCTGCTCCCAGAATCTTCTGTATTGGCTTACCCACTCGGCCGCGCGCTTCATCTGCGCAGCGTCCAGTCGGCATTCGTGTACGCGCCCCTGAACGTCACGCCGCAAAAGTCCGGCTCGTTCGAGCACCTTCAGATGCTTGGAAACCGCCGGCAGCGACATCGCGAAAGGCGCCGCCAACTCCGTTACACGGCGGTGTCCCTTGGCCAGCCGCGATAGAATTGCCCTCCGCGTCGGATCTGCCAGCGCCGCGAAGGCCAGGCTGAGATTGTCGGTCGCCCCTGCCATTTACTATATTTAACCATACGGTTAACTAATGTCAAGAAAAAAACCAGCTCCCTTGATCTTGGCGACGAAACCAGCTCCGGCGCCTGACCTCACGCGGCGCAGCCAGGCGCTTCGCGGTCGCAATCAACCGCTTCTGACGCCCCAACACGACGGTCGCGAAAGCGAGCTTCAGTCGAAGCCGATCCCTCTGTTGACGGCCAATTGCAAGCGAAGCTCACTTTGCCTTCGCGTATCGTTCCGCGACATCAGGCCAGTTGACGACGTTCCAAAAAGCCGAAATGTATTCCGGGCGGCGGTTCTGATATTTGAGGTAGTACGCGTGTTCCCAAACGTCCAGCCCGAGAATCGGCTTGCCCGGGCATTCCGCCACTCCGGTCATGATCGGACTGTCTTGGTTGGGGGTCGAGCAAACGCACAACTTGCCGCCGGCGCCGACGCACAACCAGGCCCATCCGCTGCCGAAACGGCCCGCGGCGGCGTCGGAAAACTTCTTCTTGAAATCGTCGAACGTGCCGAACGTCGAATTGATGGCGTCTGCCAGCCCGCCCTTCGGCTGACCTCCGCCCTTGGGGCTGAGGTTGTTCCAAAAGATCGAGTGGTTCAAATGCCCGCCGCCGTGATTGCGCACGGCCCCGCGAATGTCTTCGGGAACGGAGTTGATCCCCGTCAGCAAATCCGAAACCGATTTGGATTTCAGTTCGGGGTGTTTGTCGAGCGCCTCGTTAAGCTTGCTCACGTAGGTCGCGTGGTGTTTGTCGTGATGGATCTCCATCGTCTTGGCGTCAATGTGCGGCTCAAGGGCGTTGAACGGATACGGTAGCGGTGGAAGTTCATGCGTCATAAGTTTTCTCCTGCAAATCCTCTCTCTCAGAATCGTGATTCCCAGAATGGCTTTGCTTGTTCCAGAACCTACTCTTCAATCGCCTGTAGGTCAAGCGGCGACGGCGATTTCGCCAAAGCCAACGCCGCGCGCCAGACACCTGGGGACGCGGTCACACCTTGCCGCGCCCATTCCGTCTATCTACGATGCCGCTACCTTCGGAGGTCACGCATGATTGGTTGCCTTACGGGAAAACGTGTTCTGGTGGGGGGCGGCTCACAGGGAATCGGCCGGGCGTGCGCGGTAGAACTGGCGCGGCTAGGGGCGGAGGTCGCCATTGTCGCCCGGGACGAGGCGGCGCTAAAAAATGTCGTGGCCGACCTCGATGGCGGCGGCGGTCGAATCCATCGGTATGTCGTCGCGGACTTCGGTAATCCGCCCGCGCTGCAGACAAAGATCGCAGAACACGTTCAACGCTTCGGAACGCTCGAAATTCTGGTGAACAACACCGGCGGGCCGCCGCACGGCGCGCTCCTCGACGCCGGGCCGGAACAGTTCTTGAAGGCGCTCTCGGACCACATCATCTGCGCTCAACTGCTCGTGCAGACCCTTCTGCCGAGCATGAAAGCGAAAGGCTACGGGCGGATCATCAACATTATTTCGACCTCGGTGATCGCACCCATCAAAGGCTTGGGCGTCTCGAACACCACCCGCGGGGCGATGGCCAACTGGGGGCGGACGCTTGCGGGTGAGTTGGCCCCGCTGGGCATCACGGTCAACAATGTTCTTCCGGGGTACACGGCCACGGGTCGATTACGGACGCTGTTTGAGGCCAAAGCCCGGAAGGCGGGCCGAACGGTGGAGGAAATCGAGCGGCAGGTCATCGACGCGATTCCGATGGGGCGGCTGGCCGATCCGTCGGAGATCGGGGCGGTCGTGGCGTTTCTCGCTTCGCCTGCGGCGTCGTATGTGACGGGCGTCAATCTCCCGGTGGATGGCGGACGGACGGCGGTGCAGTAGGAATGGCGAATGGGGAATTGCTAAGGGCAAATGAACAATCGGTTCTTGTGGCATTCGATCTTCGCCCCCGGCGCGCCGGGGTCTCCGCTACGCTTCGACATTCGACATTCGGCACTTAAGGGTCATTTCCGGTCGCCAGAAAGCGGTGCGGCGCATTGCATCAGAGGTTGAGGCGCTTTTGATGGAATTCATCTACGGGCAGTATGTTCGCGACGTGCTCTGGCGGCAGTGCATCACTCATCGACCGGACGTTGCAACGACTTATGTGCGGCTAAACTCCTGGGGCAACCGGCATTTTTTCCTTCTGCTTCGCTCTCTCTCGTCGGCGGAGTATCCGTGCGTGGTGGGGGCGCGCCGGCCCTGGATCGTCCATCCCGCCATATATGCGCGAGGCATGGATCGCTACGCGCGCATGGCATTCAGGCTGCCGCACGCCTATTTTTCGTCGAAGCCGCCCCGCGACGTGGAAACGCAAGTCTTTGTTCATGACGGAAACTTTCCGGAACTGGAACGACTCCCCTGGCGTGCCAGAATCCGCGTCGAGTACAACGTGTCGCTTCCTCCGCCGTCCCATGCGCCCTGGAAGGTGATGCCTCTTCTGATGCACCCGTTTGTCTACGCGTTTGGGGATGAGGAGCGCGCGGCGCAATTGCGCAGCACTTCCCGCGGGGTGCGGATGTTCTTCGGCGGCAATCTGGATGAGAGCGCCTACTCGTCTTCCCGGTCGCTAACAGCCATCCAAACGCGCTTCTCGCTGCTCGATCGTCCCACGATTATCCGAACGCTGGCGGACGGCCTGGGCGATCAGGTTCAATGGATCGGATGCGAGGGGGATTGGAGGACGTTTTGCAAGAGCGCAGTCCGGCGCCCGGTCGTCTTTGCGGGGTTGAACGGATTCCGGATTCCTCCCCGGCAGTGGCTGGAAACGCTCTCGAAGTGCGACGTATTTGTCGCCCCGTCGGGGGTGTTTTTTCCACTTTGTCACAATCTCGTCGAGGCCATGTCAGTCGGTTGCATTCCGTTTACGAACTATCCAGAATGGCACGATCCTCCGCTTGAGCACATGCGCAACTGCATCGCCTTTTCGACCCGGGAGGACCTGCTGGAAAAGGCCAAAATGATCCTGAGCATGGACCCGCCGGAATTGGCCAACATGCGTCAGGAGGTCATTCGCTACTATGAGACATATTTCAATGCGAATGTTTTTCCAAAGCAATTGTTGGAGCGGCCGGCAAAGGATTCGACATTGTTCGTCGTGACTGACCATCAGAGGTACTGGAAGGGAGTGACCCGCGAGTCGGTGATCTTCGCGGGTCGCCAGCAAACGAGAGACGATGCCGGCGCGGAGCTTCAGAGCTTTTGCGCGCCCGCGGTTTAAGCCGCTGTGCTTCGGAGTCCTAAACTGTCAATCAGGATTCCAGGAGCGAAAGGAAAAAACGGCACACTGTTTGTGAGCGTACACGGCCTATTCCGATAAGCGACTACAGACTGTCCGCGCAGACTCCCGGCGCGCCGGGATTGTATTCCGTCCGCGACTCGCTTCGATAAGAGAATAGGCTTTCAGTGTATCCCCGTCTGCCCTGCGAGTTCCTTGACGATGTCGCCGACGACGGCCTTGGCGTCGCCGAAGACCATCAGCGTGTTATCCGCGTAATACAGTTCGTTTTCGATTCCCGCGAAACCGGGGTTCATCGTGCGCTTGATGGCGAGACAGGTTTTGGCCTTGTCTGCATCGATGATCGGCATTCCGTAGATCGGGCTGCTCTTGTCGTGCCGGGCGGCCGGGTTGACCACGTCGTTGGCCCCCAGTACGAGCACCACGTCCGCGCGGGGCATTTCCGGATTTATCGCATCCATTTCGGTGAGCTTATCGTAGGGAATGTCCGCCTCGGCCAGCAGAACGTTCATGTGCCCCGGCATTCGGCCCGCGACAGGGTGAATGGCGAACTTGACGTCCACGCCGCGCTTGGAAAGCTGGTCGTATAGCTCCTTGACGCGGTGCTGGGCCTGGGCGACGGCCATGCCGTAGCCGGGAACCACGACCACGAGCTGGGCCTGTTCGAGAAGCATCGCCGCGTCCTGCGCGGTCGCGCTCTTGTAGGGTTTCTTCTCAGTAGCCGCTGCGGCGGCCTGCACTTGCCCAAACGCACCGAACAATACGTTGGTGAAAGAGCGGTTCATCGCCTTGCACATGATGACCGAGAGGATGAAGCCCGACGAACCGTCCAAGGCGCCGGCGGTAATAAGCAGCTTGTTTTCCAGCACGAATCCCATCGCCACGGCCGAAAGCCCCGCGTAAGAGTTCAGCAGCGAAATGACCGTGGGCATGTCCGCCCCGCCGATGGGAATGATGAGCAGCACGCCGAAGGCCAACGAGAAAAGGACAACGACCGGGAAGAGCCACCACAGCGTCGGATTGAGGATGATGATCACGCCGACCGCGATCGCCACGGTCAGCAGCGAGAGGTTGATTAGGTTCTGGTTTTTATAGGTGATTGGCCGCGTGGGAATCCACTCCTGCAACTTGCCGCACGCCATCAAGCTCCCCGTAAATGTGAGATATCCAAGGATGATCTCGACGATGATCGCGGTCATGCGGAACTTGTTCAGTGCCTCAGGCCCTTCGCCGAGCCAGAGCATGTACTTGGCCGTCCCGACCAGCCCGGCGGCGAGACCGCCGAAAGAGTGCGATAACGCCGTTCGTTGCGGAACTGCCGTAAGCGGCACCATGGCCAGGGGAATGCCGACAATCGTTGCCGCGATGATCGCTATACCGATCCACTTAAGCGCCTCGAAGAAACCGGATTGACCGACAACATGCCGGATCTCTTCGTGCAAGAAAGTGCCGCCGACGGCTGCTACCATCGCTAAAACGCCTGCCAGCACGCCGCGTCGGGCGGTCTTGGGGTGGCTAAGCCATTTGAGCGAAAAGATGAATAGGGCCGTGGCGACCAGGTACGTGAACTGTGTCAGGTTCTCGTACAGCTGCCTGTAGTGGTCTTCGTTGTTCACTTGCCTGGCTCCCGCTTCTTGAACATCTTGAGCATGCGGTCAGTAAGCAGAAAGCCGCTGATGATGTTGGTCATGGAGGCGAAGACCGCGACGCAGCCCAGAATCGTTGTCGCCGTCGTCTTCTGCTCGCCGGCGATGATGATCGAGCCGACCACCGCAATCGCGGAGATCGCGTTGGTGAGCGACATAGACGGCGTGTGCAGGAGCCGCGACACGTTGCGTATCAACTCGAACCCTATAAACGTGGCCAGCATGAAGACGAATACCATGGACCACAGATCAAGCTGCTGCATAGATAAACTCCATTACGAGGCGGACCGCGCGGTGGTCTGCGCATCTTTCGCCCCGGAGTGCAATACTTCCCGGCCGTGAGTGACGCAGGCGCCTTTCTGAATCTCGTTGGCCAGATCCAATCGAAATGCCTTGTCCTTGCAGAACATCAGCACGAAGTTGTTCAGATTGCGGGAATAAAGCGTACTTGCGTGAAGCGGCATGGTGGACGGAAGATTGAGCGGAGCACAAATCTTCACCCCGAACTTCTCGACCGTCCGCCCCGGCTCGCTAAGCGTACAGTTGCCGCCGCCCTCCGCCGCCAGGTCCACGATCACCGAACCCGGCCTCATCTTCCGCACCATCTCCTCCGTGATCAGCTTTGGCGCCTTCACTCCCCCGATCAGCGCCGTGGTAATCACCACGTCGTTGGCGGCGCAGCGTTCGCCGATCAGTTTGGCCTGCCTGTCGTAAAAATCCTTCGATAGTTCCTTGGCGTAGCCGCCCGCGTCCTGGGCGGCCTCGGACGTCTCCACGCCCGCCCACTTCGCCCCCACGCTCTCAACCTGCTCTTTCACCACCGGCCGCGTATCCGTCGCTTCCACCGTCGCGCCCAGCCGTCGCGCCGTGGCAATCGCCTGCAACCCCGCGACGCCCGCCCCAATCACAAACACCTTGGCCGCGAAAACCGTGCCCGCCGCGGTCATGAACATGGGGAAGTACTTAGCCAATTCGTCGGCCGCAATCAACACGCCCTTGTACCCAGCGATATTGGCCATCGACGAGAGCACGTCCATCGTTTGCGCCAGTGTCGTTCGCGGGATGCAGTCGGCGGCGAACGTCGTGATGTTGCGTTCCGCGAGGCGGCGAACCGCGTCCACATTTCGCGTCGGGTAAATTGACGCCAGCAGGATCGCGCCCTCGCGCAATAGATCGACTTCGTGGCGGTCGCCGCCCGGACGGCTCGTCGGGCATTGCACCTTCAGCACGAAATCCGCCTCGCCCAGCGCCGCGACCGCGTCGCTCTCCACCACCGCGCCTGCTGCGCGAAAGTCGTCGTCGCTGAAGTACGACGCCGCACCAGCCCCCGCCTCGACAACGACTTCAAGACCGGCCTTGACCAGCTTCTGCACCGATTCGGGAACGATCGCGACGCGTCTTTCGCCGTCAGTAATTTCCTTGGGGACTGCAAATTTCATACGCTTCTACCGTGGACGCATCGCCGCCTCCTCGCTCGAAACGCGCGAAGGAACGCACCGATCTGCGTCTGTTGACTAACTAGCCTTTGTGCAATCCCGCAAACGCGGGGTCATCCGGCGGAATCACGCGCCGATCCGCCGAAACTGCTTGTCCAGGCCGGAATGACCGCCACCGCCGGCCTGCGAAAAACATCATAGCAAGTCTCGTGCCGGTGCATACTCCGTATCCAACCGGAAACGATTACCCTGAGCCGCTTCCTGAGGCGCGGGTTTATGCCACCGCGCGCTCGATCGTCTTCCGGGATAGGCAATGCAGTTTTTGCAATTTCTTACGCGATGGAAGTGATCGCACTATGAACCGGCGGAGGTGGGATTATTCTTCGTCCGGAGCGCCGAACTCCTGCACCCAATAGATGGAATATTCGCCACCGTGACGAACACTGATGCCCACGTCGCTCCACTTCTCGTCGAGGATGATGTTGCGATGGGCCGGGCTTTCCATCCACACACGCATCACTTCCGCAGGGGTCTGCTGTCCGGCGGCCAGGTTCTCGCCCACGGCGTAGAAGGCGTACTTGCCGACTACGGCGCGGTCGCCGGGTCCGCAGCCGTCGGCCGGATCGGCGTGGCCAAAGAAACCCTCGCTGATCATGCGGCAGGCATAATCGTCGGCGATTTTTTCGAGGGTGGAGCTGCGTACGACGGGTGGCAGGCCACCGTCGCTGCGCTCAAGATTGACCAACTGCAGCACCTGGTCGGCGAGACGCTCGGCGTCATCCGGGGCGATGCACCGGGAAGCTGACGCGGCCTCGCTCCCGTCAGCGCTGTCCGGCGCGGTCGAGACGTTGGAAAAACACCCCGCACACAGAGCAATCGTGCAGGCGGCAGGTAGGTCACGGATAATAAAAGTCAATCGTCGCACGCTCGGAATCTCGCCCAGGTACCCAAGTAATTCGGACGCTATATGCCGAATACTTCATTGTACCGCCGCGCAAACCACCTTACAAGACGTTCTTACACTCAGTCCGTATGAGGCGTTCTGCATTCACGCTCGATTTTTTACCTGGAGATAACTCGTCTTTGGGCAAAATCACTCGGGGCGGTGAAGCAACAATAAGGTGATATCGTCCGGAAACCGTCCGACCTTGAAAAATGCGGCGAGGTCCTGGAGCAGGTCGTCAATTGCGGCGGCCGCGGGACGGTTGAAGCCGTCGCAGAGGGCCTCTATTAGTCGCCCCTCGCCCAGCCGATCGCCAGCCTGATTGCAGGCGTTAGCGCAGCCCGGGGTGTAAAAGGCCAGCGTTTCACCGGCCTTCATGCGGACTGTCGAGCCGCCGTACTCAAACCCCTTGGACGAAGCAACCGGTGGTGCCTTGCGATCGGTGAGACGGTGGTGTTCGCCTTGGGAGCTGATTTGGACGACGCCGACAGCGCCGGCAGTCGCCAATTCCGCAACCCCGGTCTTGGGATTGGCGACCAGTATCGCGGCGTCGAGTCGACAGGGATCGGTTTCGTCAAAGAGAATCCAGTTGAGGGCCTTGAGTTGCGTTCGCGGAGGGTCGGCGTGCAGACCGGCCATGCGGAACGCACCGCGAACCTGGGCGACCACCAAGGCGGTGCGAATCGGATCGCCGCAGACGCGTCCGACGAGAACGGCGGCCAATCCGTTGGGCAGACGCATAACGTCGTAAATGTCGCCGACGGACTCCGCGCCGGGCTTGGTGAAGGCGGTGAATTGCAGACCGGGCCAGTCGGGGATCCTCTTGAGATCGAGGCGGGCCCGCATCTCCCTGACGACGGTGAGTACGCCGGTGGTCTGTTCGCGCTTAAGCTCAAGGCGCTGGTCGATGACGGCCTCGACGACGGGGGCGACGACCCGCGCGACGGCGGTCAGGAAGCTGAGGTCGGCACCGTCATAGACGCGGGTGTGTTTTTTCGAGTCCAGGTAGAGCAGCCCGATCGCGCCGCGCGGGGCGAGGATCGGCAGGGCCAGGACCGATTGCGTATCCGCTTCGCCGGTGCGGGGGATGCTGATGAACTGATGGCGGGCGAGACAACGGTACTCGAAAGTTTCGAACTTGGGCGGCTGACCTAAATAAACGCCGTCGTCGGTGAGGCCGTCGACAAGCTCCAGGGGGCCGACCGCGCCGCGGCGCAGCCCCATCCACGCCAGGCGTGCGCCGAACTCGGTGCGCATGATACGGATAGTGGTTTCGAGGAGCTTGGAGAAATCGTTGCAGCCGCGTAAGGCAAACGTGAAATCGGCGAGGGCCTTCTGCCGTGCGGCATTCATCGAGATTTCGGCGTCGGGCTTGCGGATCTCGCTGCGCGGAGGGAGGGGAAACTGGCGGATCTTGGAGATATCGTCGAGCTTTCCCGCCTCCGGAAGCTCGACCATAAGCTCGGCGTCGAGAATGAAGCGCATCGAAAAATAGGTGATGTCGATCTGGTCGCCGTCGTTGAGCTCGACGGCGTCGAAGATCGGCTTGCCGTTGAGCCTGGCCAGGCCGTCGCGGATGGCAGGCTTGAAGACCCAATTGTCGCCGGCGATGTCCAGCGCGGCGTAACGCGGGGCGATGGCGATGTCGGGAAGCTGCACCAGGTTCTCGGAGTGCGATCCGAGCGATACGGGCGGCGCGCGAAACTCCAACGCGCGCACCGATGGGTTTTCGTCGGTCAGGGTTCGATTGTCGGTGATTTCAAGACGCATTCCACCTTCGTCGGTTCCAGGCCGGCGACCGTCCCTTGCTCCGCCTTGCTCGACAGCATGCAACCTGGGGAAGAAATCATAGCGAACAATGGTTCAAACCGCCACCGGGCGCGGCGGACGAACGGCATCCAGAATGGCGAATAGCGAATTCAGAAGAGCGAATCAAACACGGGCCAACACGATCGCCGTTCGCTCTTCCGAATTCGCCAGTTCGCCGACTCGCACTTGCATGACGGATGCAGGACACACCCCCACACCCTTCAACTCTTAAACTCTTCGCACTCTTGAACCTATGAACTCTTGAACCCTTCGACCCTTCACACCCTTCAACTCTTGAACCCTTGAACCCTTGAACCCTTGAACCCTTTACACCGTCCGTCACGGGCACAGGATACACGGCCCCGTCGTCGGATTCGGAGGACTCATGCAATCCGAATCGCTAACGCATGCCTTGGCCGCATCGCCTGCGCACTTCCCCGGCTTGTACGGGTACGGCAGGCCCTTGAAAGCGTCCACGCACAGCGAAATGTGCGTGAAGTTGAAATCCGGAGAGATATCGCCCGGACCAATCGCTCCTCTGGCGTTGCTGCCGGCCAGAAGCGCCCGGGCTTTGATCGGAGCCCCCAGCGCGCTCTTGAACTTGTTGACCATTGCGGAGATGTCCGAGGTATCCGGCTGCGGGTCAGGGCTGGGCGGATTGTACGGCGTCTCCACGTCGCCCCAACGCGTGGTCTTGACCTCCAGCGGAGCCGATATAGCTACACAACTCGACTCATTCCCCGCGCAGCTCGCGGCCAGGTTTTCGACCTCATAGTTCGAACTCGGCACAATGGCCTCTCCACTCACGTGCAACAAACCAACCGTGCTCCAATCCTGGTAGTACGGGGCACACTGCAACTGCGACGCGTATAACGGCGTGCCACTGGACGCGGATTCGACATATTGGGTCGGCGGGCCGACGTACTGCGATTGACCCTCGAACAATGTGAACGGCACGGACGCCCCGCCGGTGTACGGCGGAACCACACTGTGTAGCGTGATGAACTTCACCCGAAGGGCCGTCTCGACAAATGCTGACGTTGGAATCGAGAACGAAATAAATCGCGATTTGTCCAATCCGGTCTGATCGGGTGCGGCCGTGGACGGAATGACGGGAGACCAGAAGCCGCCGGTAAGTTTGTAGATTCCGCCGGTGAGCCTCGTAGCGTCGTGCTGGCCGACCGTGCCTCCGAGGCGATAAATGCCGCCGCTGTGCAAGGTCACTCCGCCGCCGTCGATCGTACTCTTGGTAATGTTGTATACGCCGCCGCTTTGGGCGTTCGCCGTATTCGCCGTCGCGAACAAGGTCGCCGTAATCAGAGCCGCGAGCGGAAGAGCGGATTGTCCCAGAGTTTTCGGCGGCATGTCGTGTCGCTTCCGCTCCACGCTCTGATTCTTTTGTGCCTTGCTGCCTAGTTGCCTCGTTGCCTTCCGTCTCATCGCCCGCCTCCGGCGCTCTTCGCGGTCAAGGCGTTAATCGCCGCCTCGAGTCTGCCCATCTGTTCGCGCAGTTCGGCGATTTCGCAGTCCTTCTCATTGAGCTGGCGGTCCTTCTCCGCGCGGAGTTCGCGGAGGGCTTCGGCGGTGAGGGCCTCGAAGCCGCCGACGGTGAGCGTCTGGTAGCCCTTGGGGTCGCGGCCCACCCATTGCGGGAAGGC
>Ga0209777_10004535_pt1 | contig 16370 bp, 12 predicted proteins | sample FrelakmetHBP12HB_FD_187147 | JGI IMG/M metagenome (GOLD analysis project Ga0209777, IMG submission 187147) | Freshwater lake sediment microbial communities from the University of Notre Dame, USA, for methane emissions studies -HBP12 HB (SPAdes)... | ecosystem: Environmental > Aquatic >...
AGACCTGATAGTTGATGACACACCTGAAGCCGTGATCATATCTGGATTCGATCCGGTGAGACGAGAAACTGCAAGACTGACGCTCATAAAGCTCATCGCGGATGGAAGGATCCACCCGGCCAGGGTCGAGGAAATGTACAACAAGTCGAAAGAAGAACTGAAGGCCGCAATGTGGGAGCACGGCGAGAAAGCCACTTTTGATGCGGATGTCCACGGCCTGCCGCCGGTATTGATCCAGATGCTGGGGCGCCTGAGGTACAGGACAAGCTACGGCCAGAACGTTCTCCAGCATTCTGTGGAAGTTTCAAAGATCGCCGGAATGATAGCCGCCGAACTCGGGGTGAACATAAAATTGGCGAAAAGGGCGGGATTGCTTCATGACATTGGAAAAGCGATCGACCAGGAAACCGAAGGGACGCATACAAAGCTCGGAGTGACATTCGCGCAAAAAGCGGGGGAATCAGCTGAAGTGCTTCACGCCATAGAGGCGCACCACGGTGACGTGGACGCAAAGACCGCAGAGGCCGTAATTGTCGCCGTGGCGGACGCCATATCAGCTTCAAGGCCGGGCGCGAGACGCGATACTCTGGAAGCGTACATCAAGAGGCTCGAGAACCTTGAAAAAGTCGCCCTATCCTTTGAAGGGGTTGAAAAGTGCTACGCCATCCAGGCAGGAAGAGAAGTAAGGATCATCGTCCAGCCGGATAAACTTGACGATGTCATGGCCGCAAAACTGGCATATGATGTCGCAAGAAAGATCGAGGCGGAGCTGGAATACCCGGGAGAGGTAAAAGTGACGGTCATAAGGGAAACAAGGGCAATGGACACGGCAAAATGAAGATACTTTTCATCGGAGACATAATAGGGCGGCCGGGGCGCTCCATAGTAAGGAGCCTTCTTCCTAAGTTGAAGGAAGAGTTCTCGCCGGATGTTATCATAGCTAACGGTGAGAATTCCGCCGCTGGCATCGGCATAACCAAAAAAGTTTATGACGAGCTCATGGACATGGGCATCGATGTCATAACGATGGGGAATCATGTCTGGGACAGGAGAGAATTCCTGCCGGACATTTCTTCCTGCCCGAACCTCGTACGGCCGGCGAATTATCCAGAAGCTGTTCCCGGAAAAGGCTTCGACACGTTCACCTCAAAAGGCATTAAATACGGCGTGATCAACCTTGTTGGCAGGATATTCATGCCAGGCATAAATGATCCTTTTGATACAGCCAATTCCATCGTTCAGAAAATGCGTTCGGAAACGCAGGTCATCATCATAGATTTTCATGCTGAGGCAACATCGGAGAAGAACGCTTTGGGTTGGTACCTGGACGGAAAGGTCTCTGCGTTGATCGGGACGCACACCCACATACAGACGGCTGATGAAAGGATACTTCCCAAAGGGACAGCCTACATAACAGATGCCGGAATGGTGGGGGCGCTCGATTCGGTAATAGGCGTACAAAAGGAACAGATCATCAAGAGATTCCTGACGTCCATGCCAGAGCGTTTTGAGCCGGAAGACAAGGGGCCGGGCGTATTCAACGGATTATTTATTGACATAGATGACAGCGGAAAGACCAAAAATGTTAAAAGGATCTATAAGATCGTGAAGGATATGAGAGACATCAAGCAGTCAGAGACTTGATCTGCGCTTCCAGCGTTCCTTTCTGCCTTAAAAGTTCTTTTTCCCTGCCCTTCCACTCAGCCATGACTTCTTCGGGAATATTCCTGCCTAACGATATCCTTTGCTTTATCTGGACGATATCGCCTTCTAGCTTGGAGATCTTCTCTTTTAAGCGCGCAACTTCCTTATCTAGATCGATTATTCCCTTGAGTGGAACGTAAATATTGATCCCTGGAAGAACGGCAGCGGCTGAGCTCTCTATCTTTTTGCCGATCTTTGACGAGATATCGATATTTTCAAGCCTCGCAAGCGCCTTGATGTATTTCACCTGATCGGAGCCGATCTTATTTCCCGTCACGATATACGCGGTGAGCTCCTTCGGATGCGGGATGTTCAGCGTCTGCCTTATGTTCCTTATAGCCCTCACGATATCCTTCACCACTGCCATTTCCTGCTCGATCGCGTCATTGATGAGTTTGCTGTCCGCTTTCGGCCACTTCGCCAGCATAATTGTTTTTCCCTTCCCCGCTTTCCCGCTCCTCACCCCAAACTCACTACCCATCCTCACTCCCTCACTCCCCAACTTCTGCCATATTTCTTCGGTAATGAACGGCATGAACGGATGCGATAGCCTCATTGTCCCCTCAAAGACTTCCAGCAGGATTTTCTGCGAGGCATCGATCTTTGACATCTCAAGGTACCAGTCGCAGAACTCGCTCCAGATGAAATCGTAAAGCTTCCTCGCCGCTTCTCCCAGATCAAACTCATCGAGTTCGTCAGTTATTTCGCCAATTGTCCTGTTGAAAACGCTCAATATCCACTTATCGGCGAACGCGGTCCCTTTTCCCTTTTCCTCTTTCCCTAAAATGTATCTGGCGGCGTTCCATATCTTGTTCGAAAAGTTCCTTGCTTCGGTTATCTTTTCTTCCGATAATTTGATGTCCTGCCCCTGCCCTGAGATCAATGATATAAGGGCGAATCGCAGCGCATCAGCCCCTACCCTGTCGATAACATTCAGAGGATCGATCACATTGCCGATCGACTTGCTCATTTTCTTTCCCGTGATGTCCCTTATGAGGCCGTGGATGAATATTTTTGAGAAAGGCTCTTTTTTCATGAACTTGAGCCCCATAACTATCATCTTCGACACCCAGAAAGTTATTATGTCGTATCCAGTGACCAGAACAGAAGTTGGATAATATGTCTTAAGGTCTGCTGTATCATCCGGCCAGCCAAGAGTTGAGAACGGCCATAGCGATGATGAGAACCACGTATCAAGTACATCAGGATCCTGGACGAGGTCCGTGCTCCCGCACTTCGGGCATTTCTTCGGCGTTTCCTCAGCAACGATTATCTGGCCGCACTTGCAGTTCCAAGCCGGGATCCTATGCCCCCACCATATTTGCCTAGAAATGCACCAATCGCGGTGATTTTCCATCCAGTTTAGGTAAACTTTTGTCCATCTATCGGGAATGTACTGGATCTTCTTATCTTCGACTGCCTGAATGGCGGGCCTTACAAGGTCCTTCATCCTTATGAACCACTGGTCGGAAAGATACGGCTCGATCACCGTCTTGCACCTGTAGCATCTTCCTATCTTGTTCTTGTAATCCTCGATCTTCTCGAGATATCCTCCCTTTTCGAGGTCGGCTACGATGATATCCCTCAGCTTGAACCTGTCTATTCCCTCGTAAGAAGAGATCTCCTTTTGTTCCTCTTTCGAGAAATGGCTTACGTGCACTTTGCCGTCGGGATGCATCATTATTATCTGAGGTAAATTATGCCTTATCCCTATTTCATAGTCGTTCGGGTCATGTGCGGGAGTGACCTTAACTGCGCCGGTCCCGAATGTTGGATCGACAAAATCGTCCTTTACCACCGGGATCCTTCTTCCTACCAGAGGAAGGACCAGCATTTTACCAATAAGGTTTTTGTACCTGGCATCTGACGGATTAACGGCGACGGCCACATCTCCAAGCATTGTTTCCGGTCTCGTTGTGGCAACAGTGATGAATTCTTTTGATCCCTCGATAGGATATTTCAGATACCACAATTTCCCATTCTCTTCCGTGTATTCGACTTCGATATCGGATATCGCTGTCTTGCATCTGGGGCACCAGTTGATTATTCTTTTCCCGCGGTAGATAAGCCCGTCGTCATAGAGTGAGACAAAAGCTTTTTTCACGGCTTTTGATAATCCCTCATCCATCGTGAACCTTTCCCTGCTCCAGTCGCAGGAAGCGCCCAGGCGCCGCAGCTGCATCGTGATCTGGCCGCCGAACTTTTTCTTCCAACTCCAGACCATTTCGATGAATTTCTCCCTGCCGATGTCCTCTTTTCTCTTTTTTTCCTTGGCCAGTTCCTTTTCTACAACGTTCTGCGTCGCTATTCCGGCATGGTCCGTTCCAGGCACCCAGAGTGTTTTAACGCCTTTCATGCGGTTATATCTGATCAGGATATCCTGTATCGTATTATCGAGCGCATGGCCCATATGAAGTGAGCCTGTGACATTTGGAGGCGGGATCACGATAACGAACGACGCGGACTTCAAAGACTCATTAGGCTTAAAATAACCGTTCTCTTCCCATATCTTGTACCATTTTTCCTCGACTTCTTTGGGCTCGTATATTTTTGAAAGTTCTTCGCTCATAGATAAGTTTCCAGTATTTTCCCTTCATCGAAGTCCTCCAGCATGAGGTTTTCCTTCATTCCCGGGAATGTCGCATCCTTTGGAATAAGGCCAACGATCTCGGTATTAAGGACAGACACCTTCTTTGCCTCGCATTCCTTCTTGACCCTGTCCATGAGAGCCTTGAGGGATGTCCTCTTGTAATGGGTCACGTTGATCGTTACCTGGACCTTGCCTTTTGAATGCAGCGGAACTCCGAGAGCCCTTATTCCAGGAAGCCCTCCATCCTTTTCCCTTATCCTTTTCGCGATATCTTTTGCGACCTGGAGATCATCGGTATCAAGATTTACATTGAACGCTATAAGAAAATCCCTTGCCCCGATCGCAACAGCGCCTGAAGTGGTGTTAAGTTTCGGCTCACCAAAGTCAGGTTTAAAATCTTTCGTTCCTATCATCGACCTTAAATGGTCGAGCCCGCCATGCCTTATATTATATAGATGCTTGAACTTCTCGTTCCTCGCCGCTTCCCCGTAAAGGAAAACAGGTATCTTCAGCTTGTCAGCCACCATCTTGCCGAGGGTTTTCGCAATATCCTTGCAGTCGCCCATCTTTGCGCCTTTGAGAGGGATGAAAGGAACAACATCGACTACCCCAATGAAGGGATGAACTCCGACCTGTTTATTGATGTCAATCAGTTTGGACGCTGTCTCTATAGAGTTATAAGCAGCCGCAAGCACCTTCTCCGGGCTCCCTATATATGTAACAACAAGCCTGTTATGGTCCTCGTCATACGACTGGTCTATCACATCAACGGACGAAGCTTTGATCGAATTGACTATCTTGTGGATGACGCTGCTGTCATGTCCCACGCTGAAGTTGGGAACGCATTCTATTACTCTCTCCTCAGCCTGCGGTTTCTCTGCAGGTTTACTTTGCTGTTTGATCGCCGTTTTCACGGCCTTTTTCCCGAATCCAAATATCATGCAAGGATTATAACATATACTGTTCGTGCCCGATAAATGAAATTTTTCCCTCATCTTTACGATAATTATTCGGTGTTTTATGCCAATAAACAGGATATCTCTTAACAGGTCGCTTATTAAACCCGTCATGCCACGGGCTAAACAATTGAGAACCGCGCCGCTCATCAAGGAGAAACGCGGGCCAATGGCTGCCGCATCACACCCTGTAGGTCCAGAAACATACGATACCATTAATTTGTATCTTGAAGGGATCAGGAAATACAATCTTCTTTCTTTCAGGGAGGAGATAGCATTTTCAAAGAAAGCCCATACCGGAGATGAAAATGCTAAGAACAGGCTGATCACTTCCAATCTAGGGCTTGTAATATCCATCGCAAAAAAATACATGTCCGGCGGCATGCCTCTTCCCGACCTCATCCAGGAAGGCAGCCTCGGCCTGATAACGGCCATAGACAAATTCGATCCCGGAAAAAAGCTTAGGTTCAGCACCTATGCCACGTACTGGATCCGCCAGGCGATCACAAGGTCTATCGACGAAAAACAGCGAGTGATAAGGCTTCCTGTTTATGTGTTGGAAAATATACGCAGGATAAATAAGGCGATAGCATTTTTCTATCAGAAATTCGGGCGCCAGCCGACGGTAGAAGAGATCTCGAAAAGGACCGGGATCTCCCTGGTAAAGGTCAAGAAATATCTTACGCTTTCCAGAGGTACGCTCTCCCTTGAAATGCCCATCGGCGACGATGAAATGGTCCTTGGGGATGTCCTAAAAGACAATTCCCCACCGCCAGATCAAACGGTGTTGCGCATGTTCTTCCTAAAGGCTGAACTGGAAAAAGCGATGTCTTGTCTTTCTGACAGGGAGAGGCTCGCGCTCAGGCTGAGATACGGAGAAAGGAAGTCGGTAAAAGAGATCATGGATGTGCTCCATTTAGTAAAAAGCAACGTCCACAGGATATTAAGAATCGCCGAGATCAAATTGAGACGTTCGCCGGGAATTGACAACTTAAAGTACTTTTTATTTTAAAGGTGGGAGAATATTTATGATGGAAGGCAATAATGATTCAGTCTAAACTTTCTTCGCCTTAAGCCCCACGCCATTGAACACTTTCTCAAGCTCATCGCCCTCAAGCGTTTCAACTTCCTTGATCTTTTTCGCCATGGTCTCGAGCTTGCTCCTGTTCGAGGACAGGATCTTTTTCGCCTTGTTGTGGCAGGTATCTATGATATGCCTCATTTCCTTATCGATCATATCAGCTGTTTCTTCTCCATAATCCTTCATTTCCGATATGTCGCGTCCTAGGAATATCTGTCTGTCGCGCTTTCCGAAAGTCCGTGGGCCCAGCCTGCTCATTCCAAACTCGCAGACCATTTTCTTTGCGATCTCCGTGGCGCGCTCGAGGTCATTATGGGCGCCGGAGGTGAGTTCATTGAATATCATTTCCTCCGCAACACGGCCGCCAAGCATCACTGTCAGCTGGTCCATTGCCTGGCTTTTTGTGACAAGGTATTTGTCCTCCAGCGGAAGCTGCAGTGTGTACCCGAGCGCCAGGCCTCTTGGGAGTATCGATATCTTGTGGACAGGATCGGCATTTGGAAGCATCCTTGCCAGCATGGCGTGGCCTACTTCGTGATATGAAATGATCTCTTTTTCCATATTGCTTATGACCTTGCTCTTTTTTTCCGGCCCGGCGATGACCCTATCCGTTGCTTCCCCAACTTCCTCCATCATTATTTCCTTCTTGTTCGCGCGGGCAGCCAGGATCGCAGCTTCGTTCAAAAGATTCTCAAGGTCCGCTCCGGTGAATCCCGGCGTGCGTCTTGCGACAATATCAAGATCGACATCCTTTGCAAGAGGCTTGCCTTTCGCATGGATCTTGAGAATATCGCGCCTTCCGTTACGGTCGGGCTTGTCCAAAACTATCTGTCTGTCGAACCTCCCTGGCCGCAGCAGCGCAGGATCAAGGATATCGGGCCTGTTCGTCGCTGCCACAACGATTATATTCGTGTTCGGGTCGAATCCGTCCATTTCGACCAGCAATTGATTCAACGTCTGCTCCCTTTCATCGTGACCTCCGCCGAGCCCCGCCCCGCGGTGGCGGCCCACAGCATCTATTTCATCCATGAATATTATGCATGGGGTCTGTTTTTTCGCCTGGGTGAAAAGGTCCCTTACTCTTGAAGCTCCCACCCCGACGAACATCTCAACAAAATCAGAACCGGATATCGAAAAGAAAGGAACTCCCGCCTCCCCGGCGATCGCTCTGGCAAGCAGTGTCTTTCCTGTCCCTGGAGCGCCCATCAAAAGAAGGCCTTTCGGGATCTTCGCTCCCAGTTTCTGGAATTTTTGGGGGGTCTTCAGGAATTCGACTATTTCTTTCAGCTCTTCTTTCGCTTCATCAACGCCCGCGACATCAGCAAATGTGATCTTTATCTTACCCTGAAGCGGCTTTGCCCGTGATTTTCCGAACGAAAGCGCCTGGCTTGAGGAACCTGCAGCCTGCCTCATGAGGAGCCACCAGAGTCCAGCAAAGAAAAGCAGCGGCAATACCAGTTGTATCATAAGGTTCCATATCCAGCTTGAATCAGATGGAGCTTCAACTTTGATATTTACGCCCTTATCCCTTAATGTGGGGATAAGGTTCGGGTAGTTAAGCGCGCGTGTCTTGAAAGCCGTACCGTTCGCCAGCTTCCCCGTGAATACATCCCCGCCGACAGATACTTCATTTACCTTGCCGCTATCCACCTGGTTCAAAAAATCAGTGAATGAAAGCTCTTGAATTTTCGGCTGATTGCTGAAGAACGGCGCCAGTAGCGATACTATTATCAGCAGGAATAAAAGGTAAAAGAACAGGTTTTTCCAGGCATCTTTCATAAGGGGGTTATTATATCACAAAAAGATCGGGTTAAGAAGATGGGTTAACTAACTTCCTTTCTCTTTATCTCATTCCAAACCGCGTCCATCTCCGGCAGCGTCATCTTGCTGATATGCCTTCCCGATTTCCCGGCGTGGAGCTCGATCTCCTTGAACCTTCTCATGAATTTTGAAGTGGCATTCTGAAGAGCTTCCTCGGAATCGATATCTAGCTTTCTTGAAACGTTGACTATAGCAAATAACAGATCTCCTATTTCTTCCTTTATTCTTATAATTGTCTCTCGTTTCACTTTAGGTTTTGTGGTCTGGTATTTTGATCTACCCATCAGCTTAAGTATTTCGCGCTCTTCCTCGTCCACTTTATCCCATGCGCCTGCGATATTATTCCAGTCGAATCCAACTCTTGCGGCGCGCCGCTGTACTTTGTCAGCCCTATACAATGCGGGCAAAGCATGGGGCACGCTTTCAAGTATTCCCTTGTGCTTTTCGCCTTTTGCTTTTGTTTCCTTGCCCTTTATCTCTTCCCATCTTTGCCATACCTCTTCGACCGACTTGACTTTCTTATTGGAGAAAACGTGAGGATGCCGCCTTATCATCTTTGCTGATATGGAACTGATAACGTCGTTCATGTTGAATTTTTTTTCTTCCCTGCCCATCTCCGCCTGCATCACGATGTGAAGGAGCATGTCGCCCAGTTCCTCCGCAAGTTTCTTGTAATCCTTTGAATCTATCGCTTCCAGCGCCTCGTAAACCTCTTCCACCATGTATGGTTTGAGCGTTGCATGCGTCTGGATCCTGTCCCAGGGGCAGCCGTTCTTTGCGCGCAGCTTCCTTACGACCCTGATAAGTTCATTGAATTTGCTTTTTGTCTTTGACATGGAAGGCTATGCTATCATTTTCCAGCAAATAATGGAAGAGGAGCGGGAAGCGCTGGAAAAATAATGATTTTTCTGCTATAATACACTCTCCAATGTCCATACTTAAGAGCCTGAACCCCGAACAGCAGGAAGCCGTAAAGCACGTCAATGGGCCACTTCTTATCATAGCCGGCGCAGGGTCGGGAAAAACAAGGGTTTTGACCCATCGTATCGCCTACCTTATAAAAGAGCACAAAGTGCCGCCCTCAAACATACTTGCCGTCACTTTCACGAACAAGGCTGCGAACGAGATGAAACACAGGCTCGATCGCCTGACAGGAATATTATCCCGCCAGCTCTGGATAGGAACGTTCCACTCCGTTTGCGGAAGGATCTTAAGGCATGACATCGATAAGATCGGATGGAGGAAGGACTTCCTGATATTCGATGAAGACGACCAGGAATCCCTGATAAGGGAAGTGATCAAGGAGCTTGATCTAGATGACAGGTTCAAGCCCCGCATGGTGCTTGAAAAGATAAGCAAGGCAAAGAACGAGCTTAAGACCCCGAAAGGATATGAAGATACTGCGCTGGATTTTGCCGCTGAAAAGGTCGCCGCGGCCTACCGCTCATACCAGGAAAAGCTTTTCAAGAACAATGCGATGGACTTTGATGACATGCTCATGCTGACAGTCAAGCTTTTCAAGGAAGCGCCCAAGATACTTGAATCATACCAGGAGAGGTTCCTGTATATAAATGTGGACGAATACCAGGACACCAACCTGGTCCAGTACACCTTGACCAACATGCTCGCAGGCAAACATAAGAATCTCTGCGTCGTCGGTGACAATGACCAGTCGATATACGGCTGGCGCGGCGCGGATTTCAGGAACATCCTGAATTTCGAGCGCGACTACAAAGATGTTAAGGTAGTCCTTCTTGAACAGAATTACCGTTCAACAAAAACCATACTGGATGCCGCGAACAATGTCATCGCAAATAACGAGCTCAGGAAAGAAAAAAATCTCTGGACAGAGAATCCCGAAGGCGAATTGCTGGAGCATTTCACGGCGCAGGATTCCCACGGGGAGGCGCGCTTCATCACAAGCGAAATAAAGAAGCTCGCGGATAAATATATGTATAACGATTTCGCGGTCTTATATAGAACTAACGCCCAGTCCCGCGTTCTTGAGGAGGTCTTCATGCAGGAAGGCATCCCCTACCGGATAGTCAGCGGCATAAAGTTCTATGAAAGAGCCGAGATCAAGGACATACTTTCCTTTCTGAGATTAATAGTCAATTCAAAGGACAACATAAGCGCCACGCGCCTGATATTGAACACTCTAGACGGGGTCGGCAAAGGAACGCTAAAAAAGCTTGAGGAAGCAGGAGAAAAAGAGAACAGATCTATTTTCGAAACGCTCCAGGATATCGACAAGCTCGATCTTTCGCCAAAGCTCAAGAAGCTGCTCGCAAGGTTCGCTGACGCGATCAACGGCTTTAAGTTCGACCTTACGAATTGCACTGCATCAGAAATGATAGAGAAGGTCATCAATGAATCAGGATACAAGAAAAAGCTTGAGGAAGAGAATTCCCCTGAGGCTATAAGCAGGGTCGAGAACATAAAGGAATTGATATCTGTCGCGAAGGAGTTCGAAAAGAACTCGGCAGAGAACACATTGATGGCATTCCTTACTCAGGTTTCCCTGATGACGGACCTTGACAAGCTGGATGAGAACACTCCCGCCGTCATTTTGATGACCCTCCACAGCGCCAAGGGGCTCGAATTCCCGGTCGTATTCATTGCCGGTATGGAGGAAGGGATATTCCCGCATTATAGAAGCTTGATGGAGCCAGCGGAGCTGGAGGAAGAGCGCAGACTTTGTTATGTAGGGATGACAAGGGCAAAGAAGCGATTGTATCTCACTTCTGCCGAAGAGAGGCTGATATTCGGAGAGAGCTGGTATAACGGGCCTTCCAGGTTCCTTGAAGAGATCCCTTCTAATTTGATCAAAGCTGATATGGCCGCAAAAGATCAGGAAAAGATCGAGATCAACGCGCCAGCCGAGGAGATCGAATACAGCTACAATGTCGGAGACGCCATCAATCATCCGAAATTCGGCCGCGGAGAGATCCTGGGATTGTCAGGCAAGGGAAGTGAATTGATAATCCAGGTAAATTTCGAATCCGCCGGAGAAAAGCTGCTCATGGCAAAGTACGCCCCGCTTACAAAAGCCTCGTAATTGTGATAAAATCCGTGCAAATGAGGAAAATATTCCTGTTCGCACTGTTTATCGGCATCACGCTTTCAATGCGGTCATTTTGCGCGGTCAATACAACAATGGACCGCGCTATCACATTGTACAAATGGCAATACTACGATGATTCTATCATTGAACTTAACAAGCTGATATCCGACGCAAAGGAGCCATGGACAAGCAGGGCCCTTTTCCTTAAAGCGCACTGCCTGGTAAAAAAGGGTCGGCCTGATTACGCAAAGGATATATTCAACATCCTTTCTGCCAGGGCCGATTTTCCGCTATTTGATTATTCCAAGTTCTATCTCGGGGAAATATATTTCAATAATAGGCAATATGAAGAAGCGTGCGGCCATTACAAGCAGATCAACGCGAACAGCGCGCTAAAACCAGAGGCGGACTTGAAGCGGTCGGAATGCCTTTATATGACAGGGAAAGTGATGGATGCCATCGAGGTCAACAAAACCCTCATTTCCGGGAATTCCTCTCTTGCCTCGCTTGACAGGGCCAGGCTCAATCTTGGCAAGTATTACGAAAAAGCCGGGATGCCGAAAGAAGCCATAAAAGCCTATCACGGGGTCAATCTTTACCATCCGCTGAGCCCGCTTGTGAAGGGAGCGGTCTCAAGGATCAACTACCTGTCAAAAAAGTACAAAATATATCCCGGCGCCGCATCTGCGGAAGACATCTTCAATAAAGCGCAGATTTATTACAATTACGGGGACTTCGGGTCGGCGGGCGTGACTTTCCAAAAGATAGTCGCAAATTACAGGAAAAGCAATGTCTGGGAAGAAGCGCTGTTCAAGCTTGCATTGTGCGATTACAAAAGAAAGAGGCTGAACTCTTCGATCCTCAGGTTCAAGATATGCGTCGCCCAGGGAGGCGATTTTGCCGACGCAGCTCAGTTCTATATGTCATTCTCTTACGGGAAATCGGGTTATTTTTATCAGGCGCTGGATTCCTTGAATAAAGTCGTGACGAATTACCCGAACTCGCCTTACGCCGATGATGCCGCATATTACCTGGGCTATTATTATGAAGCTAACGGTTATAAGGATACGGCGCTGGAATATTACGGTAATTTTGTACAGCAATTCCCGAAAAGCGAGTTCCTTGATGATGCTTACTGGAGAATAGGAAGGCTTTACTATTTCAAAAAGGATTATTCCAGGGCATGCGAGGCCTTTTCAAAAGCTATCTGGTCCTGCACGAGCGGCGACTGGCTGGATGCCTGCTCTTACTGGAAAGCGCTGACGCAAGAAAAAATGGGGAATAAGTTCGATGCGATATCTTCCTATCAATTCGTCATAGCAAGGTACGACCATACTTACTATGGCTACAGGGCCAGGGAAAAACTAGCCGCGCTTGGCGTCCCGAACGTTGAGCCGGCTTACGAAGCTCTGGATCCCGAAAATACGAACACTATAAATGAAGGGCCTTTTGCCCAGACCCCGGTGCCGGAAAATCAGGCGTTCATTGAAGAGCCGCTTCCTTTCGAACCCGGAGTTCAGGACAGTATGCCCGCTTCAAGTGAAAGTCCGGCTTTTAAGGCTTTCAATGTTAAGGACCATTTCAAGAAATATACCGAGCTGATGGGCGTAGGTTTCTATGATGAAGCTGCAAAAGAAGCCGCCGTTCTTGTGGATATATCGCCTGATGACAAGAAAATGTCTGCGCAGCTCGCGCTCGCGACAGCCAAGCTTGGCTGCGGACAGATAAATGAATCGATCGTTTATGCGGAATCGCTTTGCAATAACGCCATAATATCCGGAACTTCGGGTCAGCTGCCGGCCGCTATATGGCTTCTTGCCTACCCGAAAGGTTATTTTAAATATGTAAGCGAATACGCGAATAAATTCGGGATCGAGGAAAGCCTTGTTCTTGCGGTGATAAGGGAGGAGAGCCGGTTCAACCCAAAGACCCTGTCATGGGCTCACGCACGGGGATTGATGCAGATTATTCCCCAGACAGGCCGCAACGTTGCAAGGCTTATCGGAATAAGGCCTTATTACACGAGCAAGCTCCATGACCCGGACACCAATATCAAGATGGGGTGTTATTATCTATCCCAATTACTGAAAAGGTTCAATAATGATAAGGTCATGGCGCTTGCGGCATACAACGGAGGGCCTCTAAGAGTGCAAAGATGGAAGAACAAATGGCTGAGCGAGGTGGGGCCTATTATCGACATTGACGAATTCGTTGAAAGCATTCCGCTTTCCGAAACCAGGCGCTACGTGCAGAAGGTCATGAAAAGTTACTATGAATACAAGAGACACTACAGTGAAAGGCTGCCGCGCGTTCAGGAAATATGAAAGAAGAAAGAATAATAACTGTTGAACGAAAAGATGAAGACCTGGCCTTTGTGGGCCTTCGGCCTAAAACCCTTGCGAATTTCATCGGGCAGGACAAGATAAAAAGCAACCTCGTCATTCACATGGACGCGGCCAGGAAAAGGCGGGAGGCGCTTGAGCACATATTGCTTTACGGGCCGCCCGGACTGGGAAAAACGACCCTTGCCAACATCATCGCAAATGAAATGGGAGTTAACATAAAGATATCCTCCGGCCCGGCCATAGAGAGGCCCGGCGATCTCGCCGCAATATTGACCAACCTCAAGGACCTTGACATACTTTTCATCGATGAGATACACAGGCTGAACCGTGCAGTTGAAGAGGTCCTTTATCCTGCGATGGAAGATTTCGGCCTGGACATAATTATCGGCAAAGGCCCTTCCGCCAGGTCGATAAGGCTTGATCTGCCAAAGTTCACGCTTATCGGCGCTACAACTAGGGCCGGCCAGCTTACTTCGCCGCTCCGGGACAGGTTCGGGATGATCGCGAGGCTTGAGTTCTATTCGGTCAAGGAGCTTGAAACGATAATAAAGCATGCTTCCGAAGTTCTCGGCATAAAGATCAGCGACGAAAGCGCGAACGAGATCGCGAAGAGATCGCGGGGAACGCCAAGGATAGCCAACAGGATACTCCGGCGCGTCAGGGACTACAGCCAGGTAAGATCCCATGGCAATATAGACCTGGAAGTGACGACAGTCGCCCTCAATAACCTGGAGATCGATCAGCTTGGCCTTGATCATGTTGACAGGAAGCTGATGAAAACGATAATCGAGAAATTCGGCGGCGGGCCCGTGGGAATAGAGACCCTTGCCGCGTCGATATCGGAAGAGTCTGAAACTATCGAGGACGTGTACGAACCTTATCTAATGCAGATCGGATTCATGGAAAGGACACCCCGCGGGAGGGTGGCAACAGACGCAGCTTATAAGCATCTTGGGATAGAGAAAAAAGAGAAGCTTCAGCAAAGGTTGTTATAGTTTTCAATTGATATTATAATCGTATTACGAAAGGAGAAATGAACATGAACAGCTGGCTTAGGACCCTTATAATGGCGCTGATACTTGCCATCGTCTTTACCTGGTTCGCTCTCTCAAACTCTCAGATAGAAAAAGTCTCCATGTTGATCTGGTCTTTTCAGATCCCCCTTTCACTCTTGATCCTCGTATCCATCCTTATCGGGATAATTTTTACGGGAATTGTTTTCTCCATGGAACAAACAAAGTTGCTTGGGAAAATGAGGGAGCTTGAGAGAAAACTTAAAACAGAAGAAGAGATCTTGAAAGGCGAAAAGAAAGAAAAATAATGGCAAAGCGAGCGGCGACAATAAAGCGGAAGACCGGCGAAACAAATGTAGAGCTGTCCTTGAACATAGACGGCAAGGGAAAAAGCACCGTAAAAACCGGCATCCCGTTTTTTGACCACATGCTGACTCTCTTTGCAAAGCACGGAATATTCGACCTGAAGATCAATGCAAAAGGCGACATTCAAGTTGATTACCATCATACGGTGGAAGATGTCGGCATCTGCCTCGGGCAGGCGTTCAAAAAAGCGCTTGGGAGCAAAGAAGGAATAGTCCGCTATGGTGAATCAAAGGTCCCGATGGACGAGTCCCTGACCGAGGTCATTATCGATATAAGCGGTCGTCCACACCTGACATACAATGTGCCGATAGCAAAGACAAAGTTCATTGATTTTGATGTTGAAGTGGTGAAGGAGTTCTTCGAGGCTTTTGTTATGAACGCAGGCATAACGATACATATCAATCTTATCCGCGGCGAGAACATGCATCACGTAATCGAATCGATCTTCAAGGCCTTTGCGGTCACATTATCAAAAGCCTGCGAGATCAATCCGAGGAAAAAAGGGATCCCCTCAACCAAAGGGGTGCTTTAGGATCATCTTCCGTATTTGAGGCGTTCAATTAGGAAATCTGGCAGATCAGCCTTTCTCATTTTTTCCTGGACAGCAGCAATATTATATTCAACTTTCCTTATTTCGATCGTTCTTGCGTCAGTATCAAAGATGCCGAAACTTGCTCTCGGGTCCATGTCGCGCGGCTGACCAATGCTGCCGACGTTTATGACGACCTTGTCAAACCTTGAAGCATCGATAACATCGCCGTCATTCAGCTGCCAGCCATCGTACTTTCCTTCCTTGTTCCTGACGATCACGAGAGGAATATGAAGATGCCCGACAAAACATAAATCCTTTTTCATGAGCTTGATCGTGGAAGCTCCGGATTCGATGTCCGTGATATATTGTTCGACATGGCTGCTGAGACTTCCGTGGACGATCTCAAAAGAATCGCCTTCCAGGTATTCAGGCAGGTCTTCCAAGAATTTCCTGTTGTCCACCGTCAATACCCTTGATGTCCAGTTAACCGCATCCCTTGCTTCGCTGTTGAAGGAGGAGGTGTCGAGTTTGCCGATGCTGGCAAGATCGTGATTCCCTGCGACCGTTCTGCAGCTCAAATCCCTTATGATCTCAACGCATTCGTTCGGATTGGGCCCGTATCCGACTATATCGCCGGGGCAGATGTAATTTGATACTCCTTTCAAGGCGGAAAGCGTCGCATTTAAAGCTTCTAAATTTGAATGGATATCGGCCAAAATCCCGAGTTTCATTGACTAGATTATAACATATATGTATAATTGAACTTCATGAAAACGCAGGAATTCAAATACAGGAAACTTATACATGCAAAAGGATTGGTGAGAAGCGCTGTCATAGAAAAGGAATCGGACCTCCTTATCCTTTCTGAAAAAGCTATTACGGCCCCCGCACATGAAGC
>Ga0209777_10004536_pt1 | contig 16366 bp, 18 predicted proteins | sample FrelakmetHBP12HB_FD_187147 | JGI IMG/M metagenome (GOLD analysis project Ga0209777, IMG submission 187147) | Freshwater lake sediment microbial communities from the University of Notre Dame, USA, for methane emissions studies -HBP12 HB (SPAdes)... | ecosystem: Environmental > Aquatic >...
TTGCCCTTGTACAAAAGACGCGACCTGTGAGGCTCGTTTGCACGGGCGCAAAGGTTTCGCCGGAGTATGAGGAGGTAGTGCGACTAACACGGGCGCTTGGGCTTGAAAAGATTGTTGAGTTCACAGGTTACATTTCAGATAGCGAACTGTCAGACTATTATAGACGTGCTTCAATGATTGTAGCACCTACCTTATGGGAGGCGGCAAGCGGTACAGTTTTTGAAGCCTTTACATACTATAAGCCAGTGGCTTGTTCAGATATACAACCGCTCCGATCACAAGTGGAGTTTACCGGAGGATACGTGCGTTACTTCGATCCCTTAAACCACGGTTCTATTGCCCAAGGAATTCTCGATGTCTTAGATAATCCTAAACCTTTTGTGGAAGGATCTATGCGCAGTTCTGAATTCTTGAAGAAGTTTACTTGGGAGAGATCGGCTCACGACTACTTAAGCGTTTTTGAATGGGTCAACCATGGTTGTCCTTCGGGAGCGAGGCCTATGCTTAGCACGGACTTATCACATATTTCTCTTGAGCAGGCAGCTACGGAGGAGAAAAAGTAGACATCCTTATCAAGTTCCATATATATATTGCATATGAAGTAATATCTATCGAACCTCGATAACGACTTTAGCCTGGCGTTCGTTATGAATCAAGTATTAATCGTTTTTGCAATAGCATGAAGGCTACCTCGAAGCCGGTTTAAAAGATAATACTTTGGGTAACTCCAGACATGATAAGACAATTATGTAAAATTATACAATGCGTTTGTATAGGTGGCTAATAAATCAGGGGGGACTAATTTCGCCATGAGGTTATCATCTTCTCTGTTAAACATTCTTTTTTTGGGAGCCGGTAAGCGTGTTTCGCTACTAGAGTATTTTCAAGCTGCCGCAAATTCACTGAAAATCGTATTGAACACGTTCTGCCTCGAAAAACAATTGAAGGTTCCTGCAGGGACAATGGCCAGGATATTGGTAGGGCCTGACTTTAAGGACGCGGGGTTTTATGACTTCCTTTTGGAAATGGTGTCGAGATATGACATTGACATGGTAATTCCCAATATGGATTCAGCAACTGTTGCGCTTTCCAGGGTGAAAGATAAGATATCAGAAATGGGCTGTAGAGCTGTTGTTTCGGACCAGTCGTTGTGTGTGGTGATGGAAGACAAACTTCTGGCCGAAAGATGGTTTGTTGAGCACGAATTCCAAATACCCTTTGGCAACGAGTTCCCGCGAATCGTTAAGAACCGATTTGGGTTTGGTTCCCGTGATCAATTCATCATACACACAGAGGATGAATTGAAAGTCTTTTTTGCTCGGCATAACTCCGAAGATTATTTCATCCAACCGTTCATTACTGGCCAAGAGTATTCGGTTGATGCTTATGTGGATCGGTCAGGACACCTCTTAGCCTCACTTTCCCGGAAGCGCATCGAAGTAAGCGATGGGGAAGTGAATGTCTCGGAGATACATCATCATGCCGGCATTAAAGAGTTAACCTATCAGTTGCTCTCCTTCCCTGGTTGGGAGGGGCCTATAACGTTGCAATTTATTGATTCTACTTCAGGGCCGTTAGTCTTGGAAATTAATCCCAGGTTTGGCGGTGGTGTAACTCATTCAATACATTGCGGCTTAGATATGCCACGGTGGTTAATTATGGAACACTTGGGGCTTCCTATCGAGCCAGCAAATTGCTGGTCAGAAGGTTCCATAATGACCCGATGTAGAAGGGACTTTTTTTATGATATTCCTGATAGATCTTGACGGAACTATTTGCACAGAAGAGTCAACGTTCGAGCGTTCACTAGCGAGACCTTTACCAGGAGCTCGTGAGGCGCTATCAGCTCTCTCCGCTGCTGGGCATACTTTAGTGATCTATTCGGCGCGATCGTGGTCAGAATTAAGAGTTACAGAGAAATGGCTTCGGGATAACAAGATACCATATGATGGAATCCATATGGGGAAACCGGTGGCCGATATCTTCATCGATGATCGTGCCATCAGCTTTAAAAATTGGACAGACGTCACTCAGCAGCTTGCAAAGACACAACTATTCGGGGCGGTGAAGCCACCAGAAGAATCAACAGAAGAAGGGTTGTTGTACCTACTCCGCAGGGAGACGAAGGTTTTCCTGGAAGATATCTCGAGCAGAAGTGATATACTTGACCCAGTGTTAGAAGTAGGCCCGATGTCAAAGGACGGTTTAAATAGCAGCGTTTTCTTTAGGATGCCAGAAACATTTGTCGACTCGCGCGAACTTTTTCAAAGGGCAGGGAAAAAATACATGTGTATTGACACTGATTCATCATCACATCCGGACGTGATCGGTGATTTTAGTAATGCCGCGTCCCTCTTTGAGGCCGAATCGATTGGAACAGTTGTGATGATGAATTTTTTAGAGCACATGCCAGATGTATGGGAAGTCCCACGAGTATTACTTAAGATTTTGAAACCTAGTGGTCGCACGTTTATTTTAACGCCTTGGAACCTAAGATTTCATGGGCCACGTCCAGATTGTTGGAGAATTTCTGATGACGGATATCAGGCGTTGTTCGGCGAGTTATTCGATATCGAGGCTTTGGATAAAATCGAGTGTCCTGGTCGCGCCCTAAGCCCCGTCGGGATCAAATGTGTACTTCGAAAGAAGGTATCGGATGGTCGTCGTTAAAGGTAGTAATGTGTGGAACGCCAGTAGTGGCGTCCGACGCAACTTCCCTACCAGAGGTCATTGGTGAAGCCGGGCTAACGTGCAAACCTGATGATGAAGAAGGATTAGCACAAGCCATTTACGAAGTATTGACCAATGAAAAGCTCCGCTGATCTCTGATTGCGCGCGGACTGACAATAGTACAACAGTTCACATGGGAACGGGCGGCCCAGAAGACTCTGGCGGTTTATCAAGGCGTTATTTGATAAAAATTGGTGCCGAAATGGATTTATGAATTTGGTCGTTAAGTGATATGGTGATATTAAAACATCGAACGAAACAAATAATCTGGAAGCTTGAAGGAAGAGTTTCAGATCATCTGGATATGTTGCGCGGTGTAGCGGCGATTGCAGTTATGATTAGCCATGAAAGGAATTTGTTCTTTGCTGATTATCCAAGTGTTACCAATCCAAACCTCTTTATCAAAGCTATTTACTTCATTACAGGATTCGGGCACGAGGCCATCATTGTCTTCCTCGTGCTCAGTGGACTATTCATCTCTTCGAGAATAATAAAGGCCATGCAAAATGATCGGTGGAGTTGGAAGTACTACTTGGTTAGTCGGCTCTCTCGCTTGCTGGTGGTGCTAATTCCCGCTTTAATGATAGGTGCTTTTTGGGATCAACTGGGAATGTGGATGTTCGGGATGGAAGGCATATATGGAGCAAATCCTTCAGTCAATGGCCAAATTGTCACGTTTCCGGTAAACGAAAGATCATCATTATTAATAGGCATTGGAAATGCATTGTTCTTGCAAGAGATTATTGTTCCAGTTTTTGGCTCAAATGGTCCTCTATGGACCCTCAGTTACTGGTTCTGGTATTATATATTGTTTCCACTCGGATTGACTATATTTCTACCTAATTTATCAAAAACGAGGAAAGCTGGCGCAGTTTTAGCGTTTGTAGTTATATTGCTTTTTGTGGGACAGACTATCGCCCTCTACTTCCTGATCTGGTTGATGGGCGCAGCATTAACTATTTTGCCTCCATGGAAATTATTTCTTACTTCATCGAGAAAGCTACACTTCGCAATTATCTTTGGGTTTAGCCTCTTGCTTGGCTGCCTTTTCGCTATAAAGGCTAAGATAGTCAGGACTGGATTCGAATCAGATCTTATACTGTCTTTCTGTTTTGCGTATCTTGTTTACATCATCCTGCACGTGAAAAGTGGTCAATCAATCCGAAATCGGGACATTTATAAGAGAGTTGCCAATCTGTTTGCCGGATTTTCATATTCCCTTTATTTGGTTCACGTACCATTCTTGGTCTTCTTGCAAAGCACGGTTATATCCAACAGTAGATGGCAGCCAGATGCTTCTCATTTGGCATTAGCCGGAATCCTATTCATATTAGTCTTGCTTTATGCATTTTCTGTCTCACGTATAACAGAAAACAAGGCAGATGACATACGTAGGCTTGTATTATCGAGGATTGGTTAGCAGTTTATGAAAGTTTTGCAACTTGTACCGGGTATATCAACCAGTTTTGGGGGGCCAAGTGTAGCGTTGATTGACTTAACAAGACTCTTGTCCCAACATGGAATTGATGCAATGTTAGTAACGACCAACATCGACCCACGGGGTCGTCTCAAGGTCCCGCTTGGAGTCCCTGTTAATCAGCAAGGTGCTAAAGTTACCTTTTATGACATCTCTATGCAAGGGCGATATGCATTTTCTTTACAGCTCACCCGCGCTTTGTTCCAAACGATTCGTCAATATGACGTGCTTCATATTCATTGGCTCTACAATTATTCCCCGTTGATAGGAGCAATAGCGGCAGGAAAAGCAGGGGTTCCGTATGTGTGGCAACCGAATGGTAGTCTTGATCCCCATTTGATGAAAAAGAACAGCTGGGTTAAAAAACTCTATCTCAAGATTCTTGGAAATTATGTCATCAGAAATGCATCCGCAATTATCTTTACGTCTGAAATGGAGCGCAGGCAAGCATGCATAGATGGAATAGGGGTACCTACTCATATAGTGCCAGTTGGTTTAGATTGGGCTGAATATGCGAATCTTCCTCCCCGCGGTGAATTCAGAAAACAGTTCGCGGAAATTGGGAGCAGACAGATGGTTTTATTTTTGGGGAGGATGAGTCCCCAAAAAGGATTGGATTTACTGGTTCAAGCATTCCGCAATGTAGTATCAAGTTATCCCAATGTCCATCTTGTAATTGCAGGGCCTGATGGAGAGGGATACGGTGTGTGGGTCAGACGATGGATTGCCGAGGCGAACCTGGAAGGCCATGTCACATTGGCTGGGCGCATTCGGGATCACCTCAAATTGGCCGCGTATGTTGACAGCGATGTTTTTGTTCTACCCTCATACGCCGAGAATTTTGGAGCTACGGTTACGGAAGCCTTAGCGTGTAAGCGGCCGGTCGTTATAACAGACCGGGTGAATATTTCCGATGAAATCGCGCGGGCAGAGGCCGGAATAGTTGTCTCGTGCACCGCTGCCAGTGTTGCATCCGGCATCTTAAAAGTCTTAAATGATCCCCCTTTAGCAAAGACGCTGGCAGAAAACGGCCGTGAGTTAGTTATCCAGAAGTTCACATGGGATGCCGTACTCGGGAAACTAATTCCAATCTATAAAGAATTGGCAAAGAAAAGATAGATATTTATTGCTCGTACTCCCGGCATCTTCTTTAAAAAGCTTTATGTTTCATATTAATTTAATTGTGCATCTATTGATTAGATATTGCAAACTTAGGGATTTCGATTATTACGGTTATGATCCGATCGTGAGACGATTTTAGGTTAAGTCGGTTACTGAATGTTGCGACGGTGTCCAGAGCTCTGGCCAGTGCAGAAAAGGAGAGTGTGCAAAGGATTCGTCAGAATTTACAGAAGCCCTGCTAAAGATTATAAATCCCGCTGATTGTTGGAAGAAACTAGGGGCAAATCACAAGCGACTATTGGAAGAAGAAATTACATGGACCAAGATTGCAGAGGAAATAATTAATCTTTGTTAAAGTATCCTAAGGCCAGTTTGGTGTTGAAGACCAAGGGTGGCTAGATTGGTTCACGATTGCCATTGCATTTGGGAAACCAATTACCATCTATGGTGATGGCAAACAGATTAGAGATCTACTGTGGGTGGACGACCTGATTGATCTATATATGAGATCGATTGAACGGATACATTTGGCTGCCGGCCAGGTCTATAATGTAGGTGGTGGGGCCGGGAACACACTCTCCCTTCTTGAGCTAGTTCTCTTGCTTAGTAGAGCCACAGGGCAGGAAATTCATCCCGTGATGGCTGATTGGAGGTCGGGTGATCAAAGAGTGTTCGTCGCCGATACCCGCAAGGCAAAGAGCGAACTGAATTGGAGTCCATGCATAACGCCCCAAGAAGGAGTTAAGCGTTTGTTGGATTGGACTCCTGCATCAGAGCACTTGCTCCGCACTATCCTTGATTGATGCGCCTCATTATGCAGATTGGAATTCCGAGAGACTCGCAACGTATATCCCGACAGAACCCTACTGTGTCATTTTCTGCGGTATTTCGGAGCTAAGAGATTTGGCGAAAATGGCTATGAGTTGGTGCAGCGGAAGTTCGCCTGGAATGCTGCTCTAAAACAACTTGTCCAGATTTATGGATACTTCAGGACTAGCGAAAGATGTTTCTTGACGGTTTTTTATACAACCATCCCCGGCTGCGGCTTGCTTTGAGCCGAGTGATTCCTGACCTAGAAATTACAATTTCTCTACTTCATCGGACTTTTACCATCTCTACCCGCGAAGAAATTGCACTTTTACGGCTTGCTTGGCTCATCAATTCATCACCAACTGGTCATGAACTGGCATCGCTGGTCACACTTGCTGGCTTTGTTGGGGAGGGGAGCACTTTCGTGGATGTAGGGGCCAATGTTGGGTTGTATAGCGTGCCTATGGCGAGCCTCGGCCAAGTCCTTGGATACAAAGTTGTGGCAGTAGAGCCTAATCTTGAGACTGCGAAGAGGCTAAAGAAGAACTTGGCAGGATATCCTTGTGCAATAGTCATTGAAGCAGCAGCCTCAAATATTGAGGGGTGGACGGATATGGTTGGAACCTCTTCTTCTGGGACATTCCATATTGAAAGAGCTAATGAGCATAAACGCTATCTTGGTATCAAAGAGGCGCGCGTCAGGTTGTTTCGGTTGGACTTGCTCCCACAGCTACTTGATGACACCCGGCTCGTAGTGAAGATAGATGTGGAGGGCCACGAAAGTGAAGTGCTCGACGGTATGGCAGGGCTGTTTGCCGGCGGCCGTATATCAGCAGTCATGATTGACGGTTTTGAGGATAGAACTATTCCTTCCAGACTGACTCAATCTGGGTTCGAATTATACGATGGTAGATCGCTCTGTTCCTTCAGGGCAGGCGAGCATTTCAATCTTTTGGCTGTTTCAGCGCAAAGATGATCTCACAACCTAACTCATTGGTGCCCGTCACAGCAGTGATCTTCACGTACGATGAGGAAGTCAACATCGAAACGTGCCTGAAGAGCATAGCAGACTGGTGCCAAGAGATCTTTGTAGTAGACAGTGGAAGCACGGATAGAACACTGGAAATTTGTCGCAAGTATACAGACCACATCCGTTCCCATCCTTACGTAGACCACGCTAGCCAATGGGACTGGGTCTTGAAGAATCTACCCTTTGCGTGTGAATGGGTTATCCCTTTAGACGCTGATCATTTCGTCACGGAGGAATTGAAACAAGAGATCACGTGGGTTGTGCTAAATCCAGAGGTTGGAATAGATGGGTATTACTCAAGACATCGTTATTTCTTTGCGGGAACCCCAATGCGTGGATTCAAGCCATACAGCCTACGCTTATTTCGTCTGCACAAAACTCGTATAGATCACAGCGAACTTGTTGATTTCCGTTTTGTGGTTGAAGGAAAAACGGAAAAGCTATCTGGGATGGTTTATGAGAATAACAAGAATGAGTTATCAATCGACTTTTGGATAGACAAGCATCAAAAATTCTCCTCAAGAATAGCAGTAGAGGAGGTCTTGCGTGTTAATGGCTACCTTAACTGGTCTATCCGACCAAATTTGTTTGGCAACCCCGATGAGCGCATCATCTGGTTGAAGAATCACTGGTATCAACTACCGCTCTATGTACGCCCATTTCTGTATTTTTTCTATCGTTACTTTCTAAGGTTGGGATTTCGAGATGGTGCAGACGGATTTCTGTATCATTTTCTGCACGCCTTCTGGTTTCGGCTAATGATAGATATCAAGATCTCTGAGCTCAGGCAGCGCTTGGCACGTGGAGACGTAACGTTGGAGCAGTTAAGGGAGTTCTATTCCCACAAATGAATACCTCGCTGAAATCGGTTCTGCGTAGTTTCTTGCCCAGGGCAAATCGCGGTCATCGGATCCTGGGAGGACCTTTGCGAGGGGCACACCTCATTACTTCTTGGCATGACTACCCGGCTGCCATCATCGGGCGTACTGAGCGGCGATTACTCGATTGGTTCGCCGGGAACGTTAAACCGGGAGAAACCTGGCTTGACATTGGCGCGCATTATGGCTATACCGCGATTGCTTTGAGTCGTTTAGTGGGGAAAGAAGGCCGGGTGATCGCCTTTGAACCAATGATAAGTACCGCTGGTTATGTAACACAGACACGACAATTGAACAATTTCTCCCAACTCATTGTATTGCCCCTCGGGCTGGCTTGCCCGGAAACTTTGGAAATAAAGCAGCTTCCGGTGACAAGGGGAATGGTGGACAGCACTCTCTGTAAGGGTGAAGCATGTCCTGAGCAAAGCCGAAGGAGCACAAGCCGCAAGGACGAGAGGCAAGCTCTATGGCAAGAGACAATTCTCGTGGCGAGGCTGGATTGGCTATGGGAACAGATTTGCGGCAGGCGTGAAAATATCAGTGGGGTAAAAATTGACGTGCAGGGGATGGAATTGGAAGTGCTTCGTGGAATGAAGAAAACACTTGGAACATACCACCCCAAATTGGTCGTGGAGTTTCATCCCGGAGTTAACCGGGATGTTTTGCTGGATTTAATTGCGAATGTTGGTTATGACCGAGTTGGCAGACCAATTGAGCCAGTTCCTGGAGAAGTCCAGCCCCAATATGTGGACGATCGGAGCTACGCTTTTAATGTTGCTCTGAACAAGCTGTCGTAGGAGAGAGTCCACTGGAAATTTTGGTCTTATCCATTAATTATGCTCCAGAGCCGACAGGGTTTGCGCCCCATGTTGCCGATTTATGCGAACACCTATCCAGCCGGGGACACGCAGTCACGGTTTTAACCGGCTTTCCATTCGCTCCGTACTGGTCGCGTTGGAAGGAATATCGAAGGAAATTCGTCCTTCGCGAGCTTATAGATAATGTAGAAGTGCTTCGCTTAACGCATTTCATTCCGAAGCGGCCGCGGAAGCTGCTCCAACGCCTACTAATGGAAGGAACTTTTTGCCTGTTAGCTGCTATTATTTTATTCCTGCGTCGGCACAGAAAGATAGATGTCATTCTGTACGTAGGAGCCCAGCCGAGTATAGCGATGCTGTCACGGCTGGTTGCACAGTGGCGCCGAGTGCCATATGTGGTCGCAATCAACGACTTGGCTTCGCAGGCCGCTGGCGATGTAGGGATTGCCAAAGCAAGAATATTACAAGAGATACTTGTAGCCTTCGAATATGCCGCGTATAGGCGCGCCAGCGGAGCGATGGTGCTGTGCTCAAGTTTCCGGGATGAACTCGCAGCCCGTGGATATCCGGCAAACCGTATCCGGATTATTCCCAGCCCGGTAGACCTTAAACAGATTCACCCTATATCTAATGGAATTGCTTTTCGTGAGGCTCATGCACTATCTCCCAACGATTTTGTCGTGTTGTATTCAGGCAGCATGGGTCTTAAGCAAGGGATGACCAATGTGGTTGAGGCCGCACGGATATTGCGAAACAGTGACCCAGCGGCTAAATGGGTGTTGGTAGGCGATGGAGAGTTACGGCCAATCATTGAAAACCTCATTGCCGATTATGCCCTAAAGGAATTTGTTCGTTTGCTTCCTTTTCAAGCCGAGTCAGAAATGTCAGCAATGTATTCGGCGGCGGATGTATTGTTGCTCAACCAATTGTCCAAAGTTAAAGATACAGTTATGCCGTCAAAACTACTAACGTACCTAGCCGCTGGCCGCCCCGTTTTGGCCTCTGTTAACCCGGCGAGTCAGGGGGCGATGTTGCTGCGCGAAGCGGGGGGTGGAGTCATTGTACCACCGGAAAATCCAGGCGCTCTAGCAATGGGAGTAATACGCCTGAGATCCGACGCAGAAACGTTAAAGGTTATGGGACAGCGTAACCGGCAATATGCCGAAAAGCATTTTGATCGACGGCAGATCTTTGTAGCACAGGAAGATTTCCTAGCCGAAACTGTTAAAACTGCCTCCCTTAGTGTCAATAAATCCCAATTTTTGCTATAACTATGATCCCACGTCGGTTCTTTTGGCTTTTTGATTTCTTGACGATTAGCGCTGCTTTTTTGGCAGTTTATGCTTTCTTTCCGAGCATCCAGTATCTTATGGCTGGAACAATCCTTCTATGGTTACCTTGGCTCGGGACGATTGCGGCGCCTGGCGGCTGGGGGGGGGAATTACCCCCGCTTCTGGATTTGCTGTGGATATTCCTAACAATAACACCCACCTCTCTAATCGTTTTGGGAGTGATAGGGAATCATCGTCCCCTCTTGCAGCAATCTAACCGAACGACCGGAACCTGTTGAGGCTTGTGTGGCAAGGGTTGTGGGAACACAGACTGATCGAATTATCATGGAGGCCGAAAGATTGCTTTCAGATGATGCTGAATATTAAAGAATGGCCAAGATTTCAAATCCATTTGGCGATGGACATACGGCTGAAAGAATGGTTAAGATTTTATTAAAAAGCATTTCATAAAAAGAGATGGTCTGGCGGCCGGCTCATCATAGAAGAATAACTCAGCTCGCCGATGGTCTAACAATGGCCTTTAGCTTGGTGGGACCCTATTTTGTCTGGAATTCAGCAAAAATTATATTCCCGTGGGCTCCTTTGGTAAGGGTATTATCTTAACTCCGGGGTGATACGGGAAATTACCATATAACTGGAACCAATCTTGAATTCGAAATGGTTTTATCACGCGTTACAAGAGGCACAGGTTCTTTGAGTTGGTCCGATAAGTAAAGGGCGGTCCCCACAATAATGGCATCATGAATTTCCAATTCAACCGGGGCAAGCGTCAGGACCGAGATATCCAGTGGATGGAGAAGGACGTTTGCTGCAATTTCTATTTGCTGCAAGGCCTCCTCAAAAGAGATGGAGATACGCCTCCGATTGTATAGATATTTTATCTCCAGCATGACGATCGACGGGACGACGATTAAGTTGGAAGGGTTAGAGAGGGAAACCTTTGCACTCGCTGACAGTCGGGGGCTGGCTGCCAAAAACCAAATCCAGGGATGGGTGTCGGTAACAATGGTCACTCAGTATACTCTTTCATCCTAACTTTTATAGCATCAATATCTTCTAACGTTATGTCATCGCTGTTCTCCAAAAGACCATAGAGATCTGCAGCCGTACAGGTTTTAGTTTTACCTTCTTCACCGGCAATTTTGGCCTTCAAAAGATTGAGTTTGAGTTCTATCAATTTGACTTCGTTCATCAAAATGTTTTTTTCCATGTTTCCACCTCTAAATCTAAAATACTAAAAAATGAGACAAAAGTCAAGCATTTGCGGAGTCATGGGGAAAAGGCTTGACGATTCCTTTTTTATATCTGGCGAATCAAGGATCTCAATCTTGGGAGAATGGAAAAGTCCCGCTTTGATATTTGATCAATGATCCCTCGTCGGTTTTTTTGGCTTTTGATTTCCTCATCATGGGTGGGGCCTTTTTGGCAGCCTTTTCTTTTTTCCCAACCATCCAACATCTGCTGTCTATGACAGTCCCGATATGGACACCCTGGATCGAGACGATTGCGGCGCCCTGCGGGCTGGAGTGGACATTTACCACCCCTGCTTGATTTGTTGTGGATATTCTTAGCCATAACCCCAACCTCCCTGATCGTGCTGGGAGTGATGGGTAATCATCGTCCCTTGCTCCACCAGTCACGCTCGGTCATTTTGGCGGGGAGCTTTCTTGCTCCTCTTTCTGGGTTATGCTTGGTAACAACTGTGGAACAAATAGGTATGAAAATAAGAAGTGTGGACATGGAATTTTAAGACTATTTATGTCCTTAAGACAAGATAGTGGGAGTTGTTCTTCAGCCATTAAAAAGTTAAGCCCCGATTTAGAAGAAAAGTATCCTGTTTTTGGGCAAGAGGCACGGTAATTATTACCGGTAATCATTGTAGGAACGGGGTGCAATGCAATGAAAATAATTAATGTTGACGTTCCCGAAAAACTTGCAGGTGAGATTGAAAAGTATATCAAAGGCGGATGGTTCAGCAGCGAAGCTGAACTGACACGTGAGGCTTTACGTGAGTTCATTCGCCACCATCATCTCACGTTGATGGAGAAATTCATGGAGGAAGATATCGAGTGGGCCTTGAAAATTAAGAAAGCTCATAATCGATGAAAATAGTTGTCTGCGACACAGGTCCAATCTTGCATCTGAGAGAGGCCGGTTTGTTGAATCTATTGGAACGTGCTGGTAAGGTCGCTATTCCCACGGGAGTGCATAGTGAGTTATCAGAGATTGAAGGATCTTGGAGAGACCAAAAACCTTCGTGGATTTCCGTGGAAATGTTGTCAGAAAAGGAGGCTTCTAGCGCGATCGCCCTATATAGTACGGGGCTTCTTGGTATGGGTGAAGCAGAGGCTGTAATAATGGCAAAATATCTTAAGGCCGATTGGTTTCTAACAGATGATACTGCGGCAAGAACGTTCGCAAACATGATAGGATTGGAGGTTCACGGATCATTGGGTGTAATCCTATGGGCTGCTGCTGTTGGGTACCTTAAATACGATGAGGCAAAGAGAGGTATTGAAAAACTTGCCCATTCTTCTTTATGGATTTCAGAAAATATCCTTGGAAAAGCACATAAGGCTTTAGATGAATTGTTTGTTGAATAATTAGAAGGGTGATTACGAGTGCTCAAGACAATCCGTGAAGTCAAAGAAACCGGATGGAATGCTCTTGTCGAGCGATTGGGAGTTGCTGGAGCGACTTTATTCGTTCTGGAATATGAGAAGGGTTATGGAGATTATACCGAGGAAAGAAAGAAAATCTTTAATAAGAAAAAATTGGCTGAGATTGTTAAAGAAATTAGGAAAAAATAACTTAGCTGAGCCTCTTGCAAAAGTCGCTGTTCCGTCATTCCCGCGAAAGCGGGAATCCAGAATTGCTTGAGAAACCTGGATTCCGGGTCGCGCTTCGCTTGCCCGGAATGACGATTTCCTTTCAGGTCCAGAGTTTTGCAAGAGCCTCAGCTGAATCAGGATAAATAGAATCGCCATGCAAAAGTCTCGCTTTGGTAATTAATCAATGATCCCACGTCGATTTTTTTGGCTTTTTGATTTCCTCATCATGGGTGGGGCCTTTTTGGCACCCTTTTCTTTCTTCCCAACCATCCAACATCTGCTGTCTATGACAGTCCCGATATGGACACCCTGGATCGAGATGATTGCGGCGCCCGCGGGCTGGAGTGGACAGCTACCGCCCCTGCTGGATTTGCTATGGATCTTCTTAACAATAGCCGCCACCTCCCTGATCGTTTTGGGAGTAATGGGGAATCATCGCCCCCTGCTTCACCAATCACGCACGGGAATCGTGGCAGGGAGTTTTTTTGCTCCTCTCCTTGGGTTATGTTTGGTCACTTTGGCGCTTTATGCCCTTAAACGCCTGGAATGGAGTCGATTATTCATCTTTTCATTCACTTTGCTTAGCATGATCGGTTTGAGTTTTTATCGCTTCATGCTTCGTCGCTATTACTTGTTACGACAGAAAGCAGGTCGCTATGCCAAAAACGTCTTGCTCATTGGCCTCCCCGCCTCGATTGAATGGATGGCGGGCTATTTCGCTGAGAATGTGTCTATGCAGGACTACCGGCTAATCGGGTATCTGCGCGGTCAGCCGGATCAGCCTTCCCCCAATGGCCCTTTGAACGGCAGGAATGGAGTCGTAATTCAAAATCCTGCGGCACTGGGGAATGTGGAAGAACTGGGTGATTTATTGATTCACCATCCGATTCATGAAGTGATTGCCATCCATCCTGAATCGAATGGGAAGTGGATCAAGAAAGTGATCGAGGATTGCGATTACTTTGGAATTCTCCTGCGGATCGTGCCGGAAGCGTTGTTACTGGGAGAACGGAAGGGATTAAAAAATTTATACCCCTTTGAACCTCTTAATTTACCCGCCGTGGTACTGGCTCCGCCCCATTGGGATTCGGATATCCTATTTTTTAAGCGCTTGATGGATGTGGTTGCTTCAGCGGTTTTATTAATCTTGTTTTCTCCGATCTTTTTGTTGATTGCGGTTGCCATCAAGATTCTTACACCTCGCCTCCCTGTTTTTTATCAATGGCGAGTCGTGGGACGAAATGGGGTGGAGTTTACCGGATATAAGTTTACCACGATGGGGGCTGATGCGGGTGAGCGCAGAGCCGATTTGATGCCCCACAACGAAATGAACGGACCTGTCTTTAAAATAAAAAGTGATCCTCGAGTTACCCATTTGGGCCGTTTCTTGCGCAAATACAGTGTCAATGAACTACCGCAGTTGTGGAGCGTCCTCAAAGGTGATATGAGCTTGGTCGGCCCGCGGCCGGCTTTCCGCCACGAACTGGAACGATACGAATTCTGGCATAAGCGGAAATTGTGTATTAAACCCGGGATAACCTGTTTGTGGCAAGTGAACGGACGGAATAAGATTAATAACTTTGATGACTGGGTGAAGATGGACCTTATGTACATTGACAATTGGTCCTTATGGCTGGATTTCAAAATATTGTTTCGCACGGTTTGGGTAGTTATTGGCGGGACGGGCTGGTGATCTGGCCAGGGAATAATTGTTATAAGTTATAAGTTACTCGTTAGCTGAGTTTGGTAATGGTTACTGTGAATGTCTAGAATTGAGAAAAAGGCAAATGGCAGTTTCAAGAGTTTCGAAGAACTGGAGTGTTGGAAAGCTTGTACAGAAGTAAGAAGGTTTATTACCAAGCTGGTGAAAAAGTTTCCAAGGGAGGAAAAATTTGCCTTAACTGATGATATGAAAAGGGCTGCAAGGTCTTCAACTCATAATATTGCTGAGGGCTTTGGACGGTTCCATTACCAGGAAAATATTCAATTCTGCAGGCAAAGCCGCGGTTCCCTCCATGAACTGATTGACCAATTGATTACAGCTAAAGATGAAGGCTTAATCCAGGATGAAGATTATGAAAAAGGCAGGGAACTGATATCCAAAGCTTTAGCTATTCTAAACGGTTATATCAATTACCTCTCCAGGAAAAAATCTCAATTAACCAACAACAAATAGCCATTAGGCAGTAACGAATAACCATTAACCAATAACGGATAACGGTTTTCTCAATGAATTATTTTGTTACCGGCGGTGCGGGTTTTATTGGCAGCCATTTGGTGGACCGGCTCTTGCGGCTCGGTCATCGGGTCGTGGCATATGATAATTTTTCTACCGGCCAAGAGCGGTTTATTGAGCAAGCTAACGGTTCACCCAACTTTACCTTGGTCCGCGGCGATGTCCTGGATTTGGCCTGCTTGACGAAGGCCATGCACGGTGCGGAATTTGTGTATCACCTAGCGGCGAACGCGGATGTGCGGTTTGGTTTGGAACATCCCCGGAAGGACCTAGAACAGAATACCATCGCAACTTTCAACGTGCTGGAGGCCATGAGGGCCAACGGCATTCGCCAAATTGCCTTCGCCTCCACCGGATCGATTTATGGCGAGCCCGAAGTTTTTCCCACGCCGGAGGTGGCTCCATTTCCCATCCAGACCTCTACCTATGGCGCTTCGAAATTGGCTGGTGAGGGCTTAATTGAAGCCTACTGCGAGGGCTTTGGGTTTCAGGGGTACATCTTTCGCTTTGTCTCCATCCTGGGGGAGCGTTACTCCCACGGGCACGTTTTCGACTTTTACAAATCTCTGCGAAAAAACCCGAAGGAGTTGAGAGTGTTAGGGGATGGTTACCAGCGTAAATCATACCTGTATATACAAGATTGTATTGACGCAATATTTTTGGTGATCCAAAAAGCGCGGGAGAAGGTAAATATTTTCAATCTTGGCACAGATGAATATTGCGAAGTCAATGACTCCATTTCCTGGATCACCGAACATTTGGGTTTGAAGCCCAAACTTACTTATACCGGAGGTAAGCGAGGGTGGGTAGGAGACAGTCCCTTTATCTTTCTAGACTGCCACAAAATTCGGTCTCTGGGTTGGGTCCCTAAACTCTCCATCCGCGAAGGGATAATTCGGACACTGGAATATCTGGAGGCCAATCCGTGGGTTTTAGAGGCACGAAAGGATAGCTGATAGCTGGTAGCTCATAGTTCATGGCTGATGCCTTATAAGATCTTGGCTATGAGCTGAGAGCAAAGAGCCATGAGCTTTAGGCGCTTAGCGCCTCATTAATACAAACATGTTGGTAAGAATGGAATGTCCGACTCTCCTTGGGCGCTCCCCCTCACCCCATCCCTCTCCCCCGGGTTCGGGGGAGAG
>Ga0209777_10004537_pt1 | contig 16366 bp, 10 predicted proteins | sample FrelakmetHBP12HB_FD_187147 | JGI IMG/M metagenome (GOLD analysis project Ga0209777, IMG submission 187147) | Freshwater lake sediment microbial communities from the University of Notre Dame, USA, for methane emissions studies -HBP12 HB (SPAdes)... | ecosystem: Environmental > Aquatic >...
TCCCGCGCAGATCTAAAATGACAAAGAGGACAATCAAAAGAGGAAAGACAACCCACATCACAGGCAATGCCCTCTCCTGTCAAGATAGCTTTGAAGGAGAATGCTCGCCGAAACCCTATCGACAAATTGGGCACGCTTTTTGCGGGTGAAATCAAACTCTTGCAACGCTCGATCGGCTTGGACTGAGGTCAGCCTCTCGTCGAAGAGCTCGACAGCGCAGCTTGCCTTCTGCGAGAGCAGACCAAAAAAGGCTCGTGCATGTTGTGTGATGTCACTTTCAGAACCATCAAGTTTAAGAGGCAGTCCAACAACAATTTTTTCAATCACATAATGGCGCTCTTTTTTGAGCATTTCAATATGGGCCACTACCTTTTCAATGGTAGTCTCAAGGCTTTTTTCGGCTCCGACATTTTCAAGAGGAGATGCGATGATTTTCATTTCGTCAGAAATGGCAAGGCCAATCCTTTTTAAGCCTACGTCCAAAGCTAAAATTCGATTACGGTTTTTTGGTTGCATGAGCCTTTTTGTTGTGAAGAGAGTGTTGGACAAATTCGCAAAAGAGAGGATGAGCCACAAGTGGCTTTGATCGAAATTCTGGGTGAAACTGAACACCAACCATCCATGGATGCGATGCAATCTCGCAAATTTCCATGAGATTATCTGTCTCATAGAGGCCGCTCGTCACAAGTCCTGCCTTTTGAAAAGCCTCTTTATAGCTGTTGTTGAATTCATATCGATGGCGATGGCGCTCCAACACCTGGTCTGCATTGTAGGCGGCATAAGCTTTGGTTGCTTTCTTCAGCGTGCAGGGATAGTTGCCAAGGCGCATTGTGCCGCCACGGTCGGTAATAAGGTTTTGTTCCTCTAAGAGTGAAATGACAGGATAGGGGCTTTCAGCATCCATTTCAGTTGAGTTTGCTTTGGCATACTTTAAGACGTTCCGGGCAAATTCAACTACCATCACCTGCATGCCAAGACAAATTCCGAAATAGGGGACTTTGTTTTCGCGACAATACTGGGCAGCCAATATTTTTCCCTCCCAGCCACGATCGCCAAAACCTCCAGGAATAAGGTAGCCATCACATCCCTTGCAGCTATCTGGAAAGCTTTTTTCGTCAGAAAATTTATCTGGCTCAATCTTGACAAGTTCAACATGAACGCCTAAATGTGCGCCTGCATGGGTGAGGGCTTCGAAAACCGATTTATAGGCATCTTGATGGACAACATATTTGCCGACAATTCCGATACGAACACTCTCTTTTGGATGGCATATGGCATCGACAAGGACTTTCCAAGGCTTTAAATCAGAAGGGGAGTCGGGCAGGCCGAGCTTTTTCAAAACGGCGATCTCCATCCCTTGGTTATGAAAGTTCATCGGAATTTCATAAATCGTCGTGTCAACGTCAACGGCATCAAAAACAGCTTCTCGAGGTACATTACAGAAGAGGCTAATTTTATCACGTTCTTCTTGTGCCAGCAGCTGTTCACAACGACACAAAATGAAATCTGGCGCGATACCGATGGTGCGAAGTTGCTGTACAGAGTGCTGTGTGGGCTTTGTTTTGACTTCGCCGCATGATTTGACAAAAGGAACATACGTTAGGTGAATATTCACACAGTCGTTTGGATGCTCATTCCGAAATTGGCGAATCGATTCTAGATAGGGGAGTGACTCGATATCGCCGACGGTGCCACCGATTTCGACAATGACAATATCGATTCCCTCTTGCTGATGGGCACAGGCCAAAATTCTCTGTTTGATCTCGTCAGTGATGTGGGGAATCACTTGGACAGTTTTTCCAAGGTAGTCGCCCTTCCTCTCACGTCGAATCACTTCACTATAAATCTGCCCTGTTGAAACGGATGATTTTTTGTTCAGTGGAGAGTTTGTGAAGCGGAAATAATGACCGAGATCAAGATCTGTTTCGGCGCCATCATCGGTGACATAGACCTCACCATGCTGGTAGGGGTTCATAGTGCCAGGATCAACGTTAATATATGGGTCAAACTTCAGGAGCGCTATTTTGAACTTTTTATGTTCAAGGAGTGTCCCTAAACTTGATGCGGCAATTCCTTTCCCTAGTGAGGAAAGAACGCCTCCTGTAACGAAGATGTATTTTGGCATAACCACTTCTCTACTTTTTCGATATCAGTTGGGTAATCTACCGAAAGATCAATTTCCCCATCAACAACAACTGTTCGAATTTTTTGTCCATGCTCCAAAATTTTCATTTGTTCGAGATCTTCTGCCAATTGAAGTGGTGTGTTTTCCATGGTTGCAAACTGCAAAAGAAACTCTTTTCGAAAGGCGTAGATGCCAACATGTTTGAAATAGCTGCCTTTTTTTTTGTAAAAGGGGATTGGACTGCGGCTGAAATAAAGCGCATAGCCCCGAGAGTCGACCACACATTTGACAGTTGATGTCTGAAGGACCTCTTCCGGGTCATCAATTTTCACAATCGTGGTGGTCATCCCATCTTCTGGATGAGCTATGAGCTCTTCGACAAGGGCATCAATGTGCTGGCCTTGCACGCAAGGCCTGTCGCCTTGAATATTGACGTAGATGTCTGCGTCGGCAAGATTTTTGTATTTTTTTATGGCATCGACAAGCCGCTCAGTGCCATTCAGACACTCTTTTGCTGTCATAACAACATCGGCACCAAAACTCTTTGCATGGAGAAAAATCCTTTCGTCGTCTGTTGCAATGGTCAATTTATCCATTCGAGTAGCGGTAGAGGCGCTTTCATACGTTCTTTGGATAACGGTTTTTCCATAGATCTGGGCCATCATTTTACCAGGGAAGCGGCTGCTTTGAAATCGGGCTGGTATGATACCGTAGACTTTCATAGACCTCCAAAAAGACTACCATTATAGATCGTATGGGAAAAAAACTGTTCACATAATTTGCAATCTTGTAAAATCGTCGTGTGAAAAAACTGTTAAAAAGAGATCTGTCCTAGGTTTGAAAAAGTTCTTCTCACAATCCCCCTTTAATTTTCAGTGGCCTCATTTCAGCTCTCAGATGAGTTTTTTCATTTTTGTTATGTAGGCGTTCATTGCTAATCGTTGCATGAATACTTACTTTGTAAAACATAGGAGAATTGTTAGATGAAATTGTTTGTTGGAAATCTTTCTTGGGATGCCACGGAAGAAGAGCTGAAACAGCTATTTAGTACAGTTGGCGAAGTCGTCTCTGTAAAAATCATCCAAGACCACAACACCGGAAAATCAAAAGGTTTCGGCTTTGTTGAAATGAAAGACCAAGTGGCCGGCGACGCAGCTATCCACACATTGAATGACACAAATTTAAATGGACGTCCCTTGAGGATTAGCCAAGCTCGTGAAATGAGCGAAAGACGCGAGAGACCTGCAGGTGGTGGTGGCGGCCGAAGATTCGGCCCTCCCCGTTCTGGCGGCTTTGGTGGCGAACGTCGTGGTGGTGGCGGTCATGGCGGCGGCGGTTATAACCGTCGACCATTCAGACAAGAGTCACGCCCCTTCGAACAAAGCGGAAACGCTCCCGAAGAGATCGGCTCAGAAGAGTAATTCAAACTCTCACAGAAACTTAGGAATTTAGCCTGGCTATTTTCCTAAGTTTTTTTATTTTGGCCATTTGAGGCTAGTCTTATACTAATCGATCTCTTCAAGTGCCGTACAATCTTTAATGGCACTGCAAAGCCCCTTATCTGTGAGGGGGCAATGACTAAAACTAATTTCTTTCAGCGATGAGGGAAGTGGACCTAATTCTTCCCCTGTAATATTGGTCTGTTGTAAATCGAGCTTTTCGAGTGCCGTACAATCTTTAATGGCACTGCAAAGCGCCTTATCTGTGAGCTTCCAACATCTCCAAAAACTAATCTCTTCGAGCGATGAGGGAAGTGGACCTAATTCTTCTCCTGTAATGTTGGTCTCATCCAAAGAGAGCTTTTCGAGTGCCCTACAATCTTTAATGGCGCTGCAAAGCCCCTTATCTGTGAGCGCGTGACATCCAGAAAACCTAATCTCTTTCAGCGATGCGGGAAGTGGACCTAATTCTTCTCCTGTAATGTTGGTCGCACGTACATCGAGCTTTTCGAGAGAGGTACAATCTTTAATGGCTGTGGCAAGCCCCTTATCTGTGAGCGTAGAGCAACAAGATAAATCAACCTCTTTCAGCGATGCGGGAAGTGGACCTAATTCTTCTCCTCTAATGCTGGTCCCGGTTAAATTGAGCTTTTCAAGTGCCGTACAATCTTTAATGGCACTATATAGCCCCTTATCTGTGAGCTTTTCACATTCCGCAAAACTAACCTCTTTCAGCGATGAGGGAAGTGGACCTAATTCTTCTCCCTTAATGTTGGTCTCACATACATCGAGCTTTTCGAGTGCCGTACAATTTTTAATGGCGCTGCAAAGCCCCTTATCTGTGAGCTTTTTACAAATACAAAAACTAATCTCTTTCAGCGATGCGGGAAATGGACCTAATTCTTCTCCTGTAATGTGGGTGAATCTTAAATCGAGCTTTTCGAGTGATGTACAATCTTTAATGGCACTATATAGCCCCTTATCTGTGAGCTTTTTACATCCCATAAAACTAATCTCTTTCAGCGAAGAGGGAAGTGGACCTAATTCTTCTCCTGTAATGTTGGTATACGATATAATGAGCTTTTCGAGTGCCGTACAATCTTTAATGGCACTGCAAAGCCCCTTATCTGTGAGCTTAGAGCAACAAAATAAATCAACCTCTTTCAGCGATGAGGGTAGCGGACCTAATTCTTCTCCTGTAATGTCGGTAAAACTTAAATCGAGCACTTCAAGATTTTTCAGCCTTCCCAACACTTTGAAGCCTTTATCGGTTATTTTCTTACAACCAGTAAGGTTTAAAACATTCAAGTGAACAGGAAGAGCTGAAAGACCCGCGTCACTCACATCAGAGTCAGAAAGATTCAAACGTTTGAGATTTTTAAAACTATCTAAATGAGAAATAGCGGCATCGGCATCCTTTTGCGGCAGGGTCAACTGTTTGAGATTTGGGAAGTAGACAGCAAGTAGATCGAAAAATTCAAGATGCTCTTTAAAATTGACATTGCTCAAGTCAGCTATGCGATTTAAATCAAGTTCAGTGACTTGTTTCCTTAACGACTCGATTTTTTCGGCAAAATTTATGGCTGTCTTTTTTTCTACGGCCTGGTTCATTGCCAACGCTATTTCTTCTTCAACAAACTTTTTAAACTCAGGCCCGTTAAGACCTAACACTTCTTTGTCATTTATACCTTGAGCATAGCGAAAAAACGCAGGGTCGCAGAAAAACTTCTCACCTGTGAAGGCCATGATCTGATACTGGAGCGGATTTGGAAGAGATCTCATGTAGTCGGGAAAATACTTCAGCTGTTCTTCTTTTGATTTTCCATATGGCTCTAAAGGAAAGCGGTCCGCTCCTAACACTTGGAGCCTTTTATCTTCTGTCTTCGAAAGCCTCATCAAGGACTCAACTTGAATTGGAGATAGTTTACATGGCAAAAGGTAGCGTTTGTCTTTAGTTAAGTTGAGGTGCGGAAATTCTTTCTTAAGTTCTTTCATTTTTTCTGAATTGGCGATTGCTTCTTGAACAAAATCAAATCCTGTCAGATCAAGATTGACTGTCGCCTCTTCCTTCGATGTTACATTAAGTCCTAGGGTATTGCAGACTTTATGAATTTGTGCTGCATCGCACTGCTGTATCAACTTCCCAAAAAATTGGATAAGTGTTTTCTTGTTTAAGCTAAAACAACTATTTTGCAGTAGCCGGTTGCTGTTGAATTCTGGAAATTTTTCAAACGCCCATTTACCTTGACCATTCTTGACAGGGTAGCCATCTTTTAGGAGGGGCCTCTCGCGAAGACAATAATCCGAAATTGTTATCATATCTGGTTCCCTCTGAGACGCTTGAGTTGTACTGGTACTGAGGAAAGGCTCTTCCTTGATGGTTTTATAGACGCCTTCTGTTTTACTTGTAGCCGAAGAACTTACTTGCGGTTTCGCATCAATCTTCATTGAAGCAACTTGCGCCTGAACTTGAGTTATTGTGTTTTCCGGATCAAAAGCCCGCTTCTTTTCTTCGTTTTCCTCGTGTATATTAGATAAAATCTGATACTGCTGGGGACTTATATTAATTGGCTGCATAAAAACTCCTCGTATTACATAAAGAAATAATTATAATATAAATTAAATATTTTAGTCAACAGTTGTTTTTTTGATTTGGTTTCAGGTATGTGTTCACAATCTTTAAATACTCATGAACACCTCTACGCAAAAAACTTGAAATTTAGCTTGGCTATTTTCCTAAGTTTTTTTGTTTTGGCCATTTGAGGTAAGTCCCATGCAAATCGATCTTTTCGAGAGAGGTACAATCTTTAATGGCACTATATAGCCCCTTATCTGTGAGATTTTTACATCCATAAAAAATAATCTCTTTCAGCGATGCGGGAAGTGGACCTAATTCTTCTCCTCTAATGCTGGTCACGGTTAAATCGAGCTTTTCAAGTGCCGTACAATTTTTAATGGCCTTGGCAAGCCCCTTATCTGTGAGCTTAAAGCAACAAGATAAATCAACCTCTTTCAGCGATGAGGGTAGCGGACCTAATTCTTCTCCTGTAATGTTGGTCATATTTAAATGTAGCTTTTCGAGTGCTGTACAATTTTTAATGGCACTGCAGAGTCCCTTATCTTTGAGCTGTCTGCAGAAAGAAAAATCAACCTCTTTCAGCGATGAGGGAAGTGGACCTAATTCTTCTCCCTTAATGTTGGTCGCACGTACATCGAGCTTTTCGAGAGAGGTACAATCTTTAATGGCTGTGGCAAGCCCCTTATCTGTGAGCGCAGTACAGTCACCAAAACAAATTTCTTTCAGCGATGAGGGAAGTGGACCTAATTCTTCTCCCTTAATGTTGGTATCACGTACATCGAGCTTTTCGAGAGAGGTACAATCTTTAATGGCGCTGCAAAGCCCCTTATCTGTGAGCTTTTTACAACTCCAAAACCTAATCTCTTTCAGCGATGCGGGAAATGGACCTAATTCTTTGCCTATAACCCATGTACAACCTAAATCGAGCTTTTCGAGTGATGTACAATTTTTAATGGCGCTGCAAAGCCCCTTATCTGTGAGCTTTTTACAACTCCAAAACCTAATCTCTTTCAGCGATGAGGGAAGTGGACCTAATTCTTCTCCCTTAATGTTGGTCTCACATACATCGAGCTTTTCGAGAGAGGTACAATCTTTAATGGCTGTGGCAAGCCCCTTATCTGTGAGCTTAGAGCACCAAGATAAATCAACCTTTTTCAGCGATGAGGGAAGTGGACCTAATTCTTCTCCTTTAATATTGGTAAAACCTAAATCGAGCTTTTCGAGAGAGGTACAATCTTTAATGGCGCTGCAAAGCCCATTATCTGTAAGCTGCAAGCAAGAAGATAAATCAACCTCTTTCAGCGATGAGGGAAGTGGACCTAATTCTTCTCCTGTAATGTTGGTCATATTTAAATGTAGCTTTTCGAGTGCTGTACAATTTTTAATGGCACTGCAGAGTCCCTTATCTGTGAGCTTTTTACATTTCCAAAAACTAATCTCTTTCAGAGATGCGGGAAGTGGACCTAATTCTTCTCCTGTAATGTTGGTCGCATCTAAATCGAGCACTTCAAGATTTTTGAGCCCTCCACACACCTTGACGCCTTTATCGGTTATTTGCCTACAATCATAAAGGCTTAAAACAATCAAGTTAACAGGAAGTGCTGAAAGCCCCACGTCACTCACATCAGAGTTATAAAGATCCAAACTTTTGAGATTTTTAAAACTATCTAAATGAGAAATAGCGGCATCGGCATCCTTTTGCGGCAGGGTCAACTGTTTGAGATTTGGGAAATAGGCAGCAAGTTGATCTAAAAATTCAAGATGTTCTTTAAAATTGGCCTTGCTCAACTCAGTTATGCGATTTAAATCAAGTTCAGTGACTTGTTTCCTTATCGATTCAACTTTTTCGGAAAAATTTATGGCTGTCTTTTTCTCTACGGCCTGGTTCACTGACAACGCTATTTGTTTTTCAACAAACTCTCTAAACTCACGCCCGTTGAGGCCGAACACCTCTTCGTTATTTATATCTTGAGCATTGCGCAAAAACGCAGGGTCGCAGAAAAACCTCTTACCTGTGAAGGACATGATTTGATACTGGAGAGGATTTGGAAGAGATCTCATGTAGTCGGAAAAATACTTCAGCTGTTCTTCTTTTGGTTTTCCATGTGGCTCAAGGGGAAAGCGATCCGCTCCTAACACTTTGAGCGTTGTATCTTCTGTTTTCGAAAACCTCTTCAAGGACTCAACTTGAATTTGAGATAGTTTACATGGCAAAAGGTAGCGTTTGTCTTCTGCTAAGTTGAGGTGCGGAAATTCTTTCTTGAGCTTCTCCATTTTATCTGCATTGACGATGCCCGCTTGAACAAAATCAAATCCTGTTAGATCAAGATTGACTGTCGCCTCTTCCTGCGACACAGAATTAAGTCCTAAGGTATGGCAGACTTTTTTAATTTGCTCTTCATCGCACTGCTGTATCAACTTCCCAGAAAATTGGATAAGTGTTTTCTTGTTTAAGCTAAAACAACTATTTTGCAGTAGCCGGCTGCTGTTGAATTCGGGAAATTTTTCAAATGCCCATTTACCTTGACCATTCTTGACAGGGTAGCCATCTTTTAGGACGGGCCGCTCGCGAAGACAATAATCAGAAATTGTTATGACATCTAGTTCACTTGGAGGCGCTTGAGTTGTACTGGTACTGAGGAAAGGCGCTGCATTGATGGTTTTGTAGACGTCTTCTGTTTTACTTGTAGCCGAAGAACTTACTGGCGGTTTCTCATAAGTTTTTATTGTAGAAAATGGCGCATGAACTTGAGTTATTGTGTTTTCCGGATCAAAGGCCTGCTTTTTTTCTTCGTTTTCCACTTGTATATTAGATAAAATCTGATACTGCTGGGGACTTATATTAATTGGCTGCATAAAAACGCCTCGTATTACAAAAGAAGCAATTATAATGTAATTAAATATTTTACTCAATAATTTAAGATGATATCGGCTCAGAAGAGTAATTCAAACTCTCACAAAAACTTAGGAATTTAGCCTGGCTATTTTCCTAAGTTTTTTTATTTTTAAATTGTCTATGTCAAACTTTGTGTTGAGATATTCACTTGGCCATGATGTAAGTATTTTAAATTTCCATACCTTGCTTGAAAATCCTCTTGAAGAGGGAGAAGGCAAGTTCGCATATGAACGATGAGCCAAGGATTAAGATTGGCGAGATTGCCTGGTACAAGCTTTTGATGTCCGTCAGTCAAGTCAAGCTCCAAAAGTGACGGGGGAAGATGGACAAATCCTTTCCCTGAAAATTCGGTGGAGCGTAAATTGAGCTTTTGAAGTCCATGCAATTGTTTCAGAAAGGCCAAGTCATCATCTGTTATTTTTTTACAGCCCCACAAATTGAGCTCATTCACAGATTGGGGGACAAAACCTAATCCTTTTCCTGTAATGTTCATGAGACTTAAATCAAGTTTTTGGAGTTCCTTCAAGTCTTTTAAGAAAGCAAGGGAATCATCTGTTATTTTTTTACAGTCAAACAGATCGAGCTCATCTATTGATGAGGGGAGATAACAAAGTCCTTTTCCTACAATATCTAATGTCCTTAAAGTTAGTTTTTCAAGCAATGGAAGTTGTTTCAGTGGAGCTAAGGCATCATCAGTTATTTTTGAACAGCAAGTCAAAGTAAGCTCTCGCACAGACGAAGGGATAAAACTCAATCCTTTTCCAGTAATGTCAGTATAGCTTAAATTAAGCGTCTGAAGCTTTGTACATTGTTGAAGGCAAGCCAATGTGTCATCTGTTATTTTTTCACACATAGTCAAATCGAGCTCTTTTACAGATTGTGGGATAAACCTTAATCCCTTTTCTGAAATGTTGGTGTAACTTAAATTAAGTTTTTCTAGAGCTTTGTAATGTTGAAGCGCGACAAAGCTGTCATCGGTGATTTTGTTGCAGAAGCACAAACAAAGGTTTTGCACAGAAGGGGGGATAAACTCCAACGCTTTTGCGGAAATTTTAGCGCCGGTTAAATCAAGTAGTTCAAGTTTTTTGAAACTCTCTAGAGTGACAAGATTGTCGTCATTTAAGTTACAGTGACCCAATTTAAGCTGTCGTAGCGATAGTGGGAGATAGTTTAAACATTTTCCTGAAATGTTAGTAAAAGTTAAATCAAGGTTTTCAAGTTCGGTGAATTTTTGAAGACATGAAAGGTTTTCTTCTCTTAGCCCCTCACAATGGCCCAAATCAAGAGTTCGGATTGATGAAGGAAGATATGAAAGTCCTTGTCCTTGTATGGAGGTGTCAGTGAATATGATTGTTTTAAGATTTTGCAAGTTCATTTGCGCAAATAGTGCCAGATCATTGTCACTTATTTTAGCTCGGGAAAGATCCAAGCATTCAAGATTTTTAAAATTTTTCAAATGGCCAAGACACAAAGCAGTATCCGGTTGAAAGCGTAGCGTCTTAAGATGTGGGAAAAAGCAAGCGATGAGATCTAAAAATTCAGGATTTTCGTTTAAATTCTCATGCCAAAAACTGAGTTCAGTGACATTTTCTCTTATCAGGTCAAGTTCTTCTGGGGAATCAAAAGGGCTGTTGAGCGAGTTCGCCTTGAGCCTCAAGAATATGTTTTGAACGAGATCATGTGCAAACTTATTCACCGCTGGCGAGCAAAGGTTGAGCGCCCCTCTACTCATGCCTTGGCAAAATCGAAAAAAAGCAGGGTCTGTAAAAGACCATGGCGCTGTGGAATAGCAGCTGCCAACGTCTGGGTCGTACCAATCTGTAAAGGGCAAAATTTGATACTTGAGTGGATCTGGAATAGCTTTCATGTAGTCGGAAAAATATGGCAACTGGTCCTTTCTTGGTAGGTCCTTCGGCTCAAGAGGAAATCGGCATGCTCCAAAAATTTCCAGTGACTTGTCACCATTTTTCGAGACAAGATTTTGTTCTTCAGAATAACAAGAGGCTAGTCTGCAAGGCAAAAGTAGTTTTTTTTCTTTTGTGACGAGATTGGGCAATTTTTCTTTAAGCTCTTTCATTTTACTTTCATCAGTAAGACGAACAAAATTTAAGTCACTAAGATCAATATAGACTGTGGCTTTTTCATCTTCTGTCGGGATCAATTTAAGAGTGTCGATCAGCTTGACGATTTGGCGAAAATCAATCTGTTGTACGAGCTGCCCAGAAAGCTGAATAAGGGTTTTTTTTGAGAGATCAAAACGGCTATTTTGTACCAAAAGACTACTATCGAAATCTGGAAATTGTTCCATCTGCCACTCATCATTTTTTTTAACCGGTCGCATGCGCAAATGACGATCGCAAAATCCTTTTACAGCAAAACCTTGAAAAGGTTGTTGGACTAAAGCTGTGTTATTAACTGACTCATTTTGAATCGAAGTTAGACCTAATTTGTTGTTGGTAACTTCTTTGGTTTTATTTGTTGTAGGAGTTGTCATGCAATCGTTTGAGCTAAGAGTTAAAGAGGTCATCTGCTGATGAGTCTGTGAAAGTAATTTTTCCACCTCCATTAAAATCTTATTTTCCTTCTTTTCATCGAGTGGCATTGCTGATGAAATCAAAAAATTGCTTGTATTTGTATTTACAGGCTGCATGAAAAACTCCAATTTTGGCATCAATTATGTCTATAAATTTTTTATTATGCAAGTTTTTGTGTTATGCCAAAAGATATATTTCATATATAATTGTTGAATTAACATTTTATTTTATACGAAAGTTTTTATGTAAAACCGCGTATAAATTTACTATAAATAAAATATTGTTTTTATATACAATAAAAAATAACTAATAAATAGACGACAATAACATGACCATGCTGTGCGACACGTTATAGTTGTGAGCGTTGAAGTGCTCTGCACTAACCCAGCACGAAGTGCTGGTGGCAATTGCGGGAAAATAACGGCAGCTATTTTCCCGCATTCATGCTCAGGATGGCGACTATCTTTCAATCACCCTGGCAGGGGACCGGGGCTGCCCAAGCCCAGGCGGGAGACTTTGAGGGCGGCGCCCTCCATAATCATGTTATTCGTGAGAGTTTGGCAACAGGGCAAACGACAATCCGGCAATCATTGAGTTGCTTTATTATTTTGAAAAGCCATTTTTTGACCTGTGTACTTTTCGATTTCTCGAACAATATGCATATCTCGTTTTGAAACAAGGCATAGTGCAATGCCTTGAGAGCTTGCGCGGCCTGTTCGACCGACGCGATGGACATGGTCTTCAGCACATCCGGCCATGTCAAAATTAATGACGTGACTGATAGTTTGAACATCGATTCCACGAGCAGCAACATCGGTTGCAACTAAAACACGAATCTTGCCTCGCCGTACAAGGTCAATCGTTTTCGTACGCTGGCGTTGATTCATATCACCATGAAGCTCGCCAGAGTCGTGGCCTCGATCGCGTAAGTGACGATGCAATTGTTTTGTTTGCCGTTTTGTAGCCGCGAAAATAATCGTCTGCTTCAATTTTGGATCGGCTAGAAATTTCTCAACATAGCTATATTTATCTTCAAGACTCTTCACAAAATAGAGCCGCTGCTCGATGTTTTCATGTTTGGTCTTGGGAGTGGAGATGCAAATTTCTGTCGGATTATGAAGGAGCCCCTTCATCAATTTGACCACATTTTGTTGCATGGTGGCACAAAACAAAAGTGTTTGACGAGGCTTTGGCAGGCGAGCGGCTACTTCTTGAACCGGTTTAATAAATCCCATATCAAGCATGCGATCGGCTTCATCAAGAACAAGCATTTCTACTCGAGAAAAGTCAACACGTTTACTCCCCATATGATCAATCAGACGACCAGGAGTAGCGACTAAAATTTCATGGGGTGCGCCAAGCTGACGAATCTGAAGAGGATAGGGAGCTCCACCATAAATACAGACCATTTTCATTTTCGGCAGGTATTTCATAAATTTTGCAGCCTCGGCGCCAATCTGCATTGCCAACTCGCGCGTGGGAACTAAAATGAGAATACGTGGCCCATGCCCTTTCTTTGGAGGATGTGTCATCATATTGTGAATAGCGGGAAGCAAAAATGCAGCGGTCTTTCCTGTTCCAGTTTGTGCCGAGCCATAAACATCACGCCCCGCGATGATGTGGGGTATCGCCTTTTGTTGAATCGGGGTGGGAATTGAATATTTCATTTCCGCAATAGCTTTGAGAATATCAGGATGTAATCCTAAATTTTTAAATGACATGGTATATCTACTTTAAGTTTGTGCGAGTGTCGACTCAAAGGAAAAAAAATCTCAAAGACACTGGGTCATGCACCCTGGTATAACGCTGATAGCGTTGTCTATGGTTCCTGATCCGAAACCTGCGGTTGGCATATAGTGTAGCAATTCATTGATTTAAAAGGCAGTACTATTCGATCCATTCGCGTTTATTTTCAGGAAGCTATAAAAGGGTAAATGAGGATGGTCAGTTTTGTCTAGCCTCTCATTACTAACAGCAAAATAAAAAAGTTCCTTTTTTTTACGAGATTATGTATAATAGGACATATTTTAACATGTTTTATTTAAATAATTTATGAATAGTACAAGCCAAACTCCTTTTCCCGAAACCAATATTCAGCAATTCAATCTCATGCGGCCAACCTCGGCCCAGCCAGTAATAACCACATCTACTGCAGGTCCAACTTCCGACTGTAACAGCCTCACTCTCTCTCTCATGGAGCAATGCCATGAGTTCACATTGTTCCGCGCAGAAGCTTGCCGTCTTCGACAAGCCGCCATAATTTTCGGCAATGACAGCGATCCTGAACTTCAAGCTAATTTAAAAGAAAACTGCGATAAAATTGAGTCTTTAAGAAAGGTGATTTTAAAGGATCTGAAAGTCAAAAAAACGATGAATAAGCCTGCCCTCGAAGATTGGAATAAACTGACAGAGGCCGTTCTCAGGACATATCGTGAAGTCATTTCTAAGGGAATGAAGCAAATTGAGATAAACTATGCAGACTGCCTCGTTGCCTTCAATAGCATCGATGGAATCGCCCTTGGTGACACTGTTATCATCAACAGCCAAAAACAGACACAGGATACGTGGTTCAAATGCATTGAGGAGAGCATCTCTAAAAATCGCTCCAAGAACCTCAAAACGATGATCGAAAAACTTCTGCTCTCTGAAAGGACCGCACGTTGCCATTTTCAAGACCTAACCGCCCTAAAAATTGAATATATAAAGATAAGTCTTGATGCAATAAACCCGATAGCCCCTCTCTGCAATCAAGTTAAAACACCTCTCTTTGCCGGGATCTTGACGAAACAAAATCCCACCGATATTATTAAAACTTATCCGCTCATGACCGCTCTCCAAGAGCAAAGAAACTTAAAAGGATTTTCCACGCAACAAATGAAACATGTGTTGGCGGAAGCAAATTGCAGAAAAGAATTTTTCCAACAGGCACAACTGCTTCAGAATGGATTTTCGTCTGGAAACAACACCATGACACAACTGGCAAAGCAATTTCTGACAGCGAAAAAAAAGCTCGCAGAGTGCCGCACCACACTCGAAGAGAAAATTTTTACCCCAGCAACGGCTCCAGCAACCATAGCTCCACCAACCCCAGAGCTTTTAACAGATCTCCTACAAAAGACAGAACAGCTATCTCTTTCGCCTCAGTCGGCAAGCAACGTGCTCATGTCTCCTCGATCAGAGTCGAGTTTGTCTCAGACATCACCTGATTCAATGACAGTGTCTCCACCACCACCCGTCACTGATGATGAAAAATCACCTCTCTTCCCATTTTTTCGTCCCGTCAATGTCATCCCAAACCCTGCTGCAAAGCGGCCTGGCAAATGATCTAAAAGGAGATCGAGTTATCGTTCTCGCTACAAATACTGTTACTGTTTCCATGCCTCCCATCAGCACCAAAACCACATCGTTCAAAAAAATTTGCAGAAAAAACCTATTCAGTAAATGAACGATCATGTATAATTGCAGGCGTGAAAAAACAGTTAAAAAGAGATCTGTCCTAGGTTTGAAAAAGTTCTACTCTAAATCCCTTATCAATTTTCAGTCGCCTTTTTTCAGCTCTCCAAGGCCGTTTTTTTATTTTTTGTTAAATTATTAGGAGAATTTTAGATGAAATTATTTGTTGGAAATCTTTCTTGGGATGCTTCTGAAGAAGAGCTGAAGCAACTATTTACTACAGTAGGCGAAGTCGTCTCTGTAAAAATCATCCAAGACCGCAACACCGGAAAATCAAAAGGTTTCGGGTTTGTTGAGATGAAAGATGAAGCAGCTGGACAAGCAGCTATTCAAACATTGAATGACTCAAACTTTTATGGACGTCCCCTGAGGATTAGCCAAGCGACTGAAATGAAAGAAAGACGCGACAGACCACCAGGTGGTGGCGGTGGAAGACGATTCGGTCCTCCACGATCTGGCGGATTTGGCGAAAGACGTGGTGGTAGTGGTGGTGGCGGCGGTGGTTATGGCCGCAGACCATTCAGACAAGAATCACGCCCCTTCGAGCAAAGCGAAAGCATTCCCGAAGAAGCCGTGTCAGAAGAGTAATTTTTTACTCGTTCAAAAACTTGGAATTTAGCTCACGCTATTTTCCAAGTTTTTTTATTTTTAGCCGTTTTCACACTACTCGAGACAGCTTACAAACCACTTAAGACCTTGTTTTAATGAAGAAGTTCCCGCTGCTTCACTAAAAAAGTCAAATCGGTTGACAGATTGATCCTCCTTCATTAAAGTCCGAAAACATCAATTTTCTAGAGGAATCGCCCATGAAAGGAAAAGGGTTGGCATTGCTTTCTCTTTTGCTACCAAGTTTTGCCTTTGGGACTACCCCAAAGGATGTTTCTGTAAAAGAAGTTCCTCAGTCTCATTGCGTGACTCTTTTTCCCTGGGATTTGGAATGTGTGAACAGCTGTAGCTGGCTATATAACCCACAAGTTGAAAAGCCAAATGAGTGGCAACAGATCGATAAAGCTCTCCAACAGCACAACTTTCATCTTGAACTATCAACTCAGTTTGCTCCTGAAACCTTTGATAAATCGGCAAAAATTATTTGTGCCAACACTCCAAGGTGGTTTCCAGATGATGTTTGTGCACCACTTCTCCATCAGCTCCCACAATCCAAAGCTATTCTTATTGTCTACGAGCCCCCATTTCACCTACCAGTAATGTTCACCCCAGACACCTATCAATGTTTTCATAAGGTGCTCACATGGGATGACTCGATTGTCGACAATAAAAAATTCTTCAAGATCAACTATCCCGCTCTTCGCCCAATGCTCGAAAATATTCCTTCATATTCTG
>Ga0209777_10004538_pt1 | contig 16364 bp, 17 predicted proteins | sample FrelakmetHBP12HB_FD_187147 | JGI IMG/M metagenome (GOLD analysis project Ga0209777, IMG submission 187147) | Freshwater lake sediment microbial communities from the University of Notre Dame, USA, for methane emissions studies -HBP12 HB (SPAdes)... | ecosystem: Environmental > Aquatic >...
CCCTGATCATTATTCCTACCGGAATCAGAACGCAGTAGCCCAGAACCAGCAGGATCGGCGCCAGCGTGATCGAACCGGAAGCGAGAGCAATAAAGCCGAGTACAATCGCGCCAATGCCTGATCCGAGTACGATCCAGTTTCTTTTGCCGAAAACCGATTGCTCAATTTTGCGGCCGGTCTTGATTTTCTTTATCTGCGCCATATTTCCTCTCCAAGAGTTACTCAACTTATACTATTCCAGCCCCGCGTCAAGCGAAAAAGTTCGATTATGGGCACCCACTGATTTTCGCCGCTTGAAGTCCAGGCTGCGCCCCCAGCGTCCAGAGAACCTTGCTTTTTTGTCTCAAATCCTTAAATTTACCTCATTTCTGACGCGAGTAATCGAAAGGACGCTGCGATCATGGGTGAGCGAGCTCCAAGGGACGGCGCTACGAGGTCCAAATGGGTTCGGATTGTCTTTGCGGTAGCATCACTTGGTTTCTTGGTGTTGTTTCCACTTGCTTTCGTCAATCGCGGGATCTACATCGACGAGGCCTGGATCGGTGAACAGGCGAAGGCGTTGCTCGATCACGGGACAATTGTTACGAATCTGTTTCGTGATTACCCCCCTCTGGATCAGCAAATCGTCATTTACCACAAACTGCTCGTCTGGCTAGGAGTCGCCAGTTCGGCCATATTTGGATGGGGGTTGTATTCCTTACGGCTGGTGTCGGCGGTCGCTGGATTCGTAACGCTGTCGATTTGCTACTTCCACATGCGCGCAGCCGAATCGCTACGAATTGCAGCAATTGGCGCGATACTTCTGCTCTGCACACCCCTCTTCTGGGAAATGATGCGCATCTACCGCCCGGAAATGCTGGTAACCTGTCTCGGTTTTGCCGGCTATGTTCTGCTATATCATGCAAGAGTACGCAGCAACATCTGGCTCCTGTTGGTGGCCGGACTCCTGTCTGGTCTGTCTGGCTCGGCACATCCGGCAGGGATGGCATTTGCGGCGGCAGGATTTGTGGCTTTGTTGCTCGATGGGCAGCTTCGCTACGCGATCATCTTTGTGACTGCGGCGCTGCTCGGCTTCGCCCCGTACCTGTCAGGCTTTGTCACCGATAACGCCCTGGCGATGCGGCAGATATTCCATAACGACACAATGTCGGTGATGGTCAGATATCCGTGGTGGAGCCCAATTGTCAATCTTCTCGAAGAACATAAACGAATCTTCCGGCAGCCGATGGTGATCGGTATTTCCGTCATGTTTATCCTCTCGCTGTTCTTGACCAGTAGGAGTGAATTCAAACAACGCAAGTTCTTTTGGATTTACCTGACGACTCTGTTCGTCTGCGGCGCAATGATGCCGTTTCCTAAAATCACGCGCTACATGCTGCCGTTGACGCCTTTTTTTGCGATTGCCTGCGCGCGAATGATCGACGGTATGATTGCCGGCACGACACGCAACTATCGTGCTCTCCACGTGATCTTTGTCACCTGGATTGCCGTATTCCTTCTCTACAACGCTTACGCGCTGGCTTTTGCGGCGCTGATCGATCGGCAGGCGCCGCTGGAAATACAGACGCATCGCACTTTCGCTGAGAGCATGGTCAAGGGAACGCTGGTGATGGCGCCCCCCAAATTCATCTTCCCGGAGATCGATTCGTTCACGATTCAGTCATACTGGGGAGCACATGCCGCCGCAGGTCCAACAAGAACCTGTCAGTTTCTTGAAGACTACGCAGCAAGGCTTGGCGTCAAGTACCTTATCATCGATCAGGAAGTTATTCGCGACTGGCATTTTGACATGCGCGATGGCAGTGTCGGTTTCAAGAGATACCGCTCTTTGAAGATGCTGCCTGAGCGTGATTGCTACCTGCTTGTCAACGAGAGTCTGTAGGCAATCTGGTGTTTGCGATTTGCCAATGAGAGAACAACCGGCGGTGCGGCTGGTTAGTAGAGCAGGCTTTCCGTCAACTGCACCAATAAATGCAGCGTAAAGATATGCTCTTCTTGTATACGCATTGTGGACGAGGAGGGCACACACAGTGACAGATCGCAGAGCGCCAATTCGTAAATGCCAGTTTCACCGAACAGACCAACAGTGACCAGCGATTTAGCTTTGGCAACGCGAAATGCCTCGATGATGTTCTCTGATTTACCGGATGTCGATAGGCCGATAAACACATCCCCCGCCTTGCCGAGTGCTTCTATCTGTCTGCTGAAAATCTGCTTGAAACCATAGTCATTCGTCGCCGCTGTCAGCACCGAAGTATCGACCGTGAGCGCAATTGCAGGCAACGCTTGTCGATCAAGCTGTGATGACAGCCGCACGACCAACTCAGCCGCAAAATGCTGACTATCTGCCGCCGAACCACCATTGCCGGCGATCAGCACTTTGTTGCCTTTGCGGAAAGCACTGGCAAGTCGATCAGAAGCTGCCAACAACCACTCCTCGCGGTGCTGGGTGTAGGCAGTTCTGAGCGCTATCGCATCGCGAACGGCGAAAGCGATTATGTCTTTACGGTCGGTCATTGGTCTTGTCAACTAATTGAGATGATCCCTGATGAATGGCATCGGCGAACTCCGCGAAAAGTGAGCGATGACTGTTTTCTTCAAAGCGATTGCCGACTACGATAAACTGCGCACCGGCTATCACCTTGCGCGCCGCCATTTCCGGATGACGGATACCACCGCCGCAGATGATCGGCAGCGAGACCGCCTCTTTCACAGCAACAATCATCTCTTCCGGCACCGTGTACACCGCGCCAGAGCCGGCTTCCAGATAGACCATTTTCATTCCGAGATACTGTGCGGCCAGCGCGTGGGCTTTGAGGAATTCGATTTCGTGCCGCGGAATCGGATGCGTGTGCGAATAAGACTCCACCGAAGTCCGCGCGCCTGATTCAATCAACAAATATGCGGTCGGAATCGCTTCCAGTCCATATTCCTTCACCAATGGAGCACCCTTAACCTGTTCGCCGATCAGGTACTCAGGATTGCGCCCCGATAGCAACGACGTAAACAACACCGCATCGGCAAAGCGACAAAGCTGATTAGCTCCGCCGGGGAAAATGATCAGCGGGATTGTGATCTGCCGTTTGATGTCGTGCGCTACGTGTTCCATGCTAGCCGACAACACACCCGAGCCGCCGATCATCACGGCATCGGCGCCACCTTCTTGAGCCTGCTGCGCGCAATCGACCAAACGTTGGCGCGGTTGTTCATCCGGATCGATCAACACGAGAAAACCGGCGCCTCTTTCATGCGAGACTTGCAGTAAATAGTCGAAGACAGTCATCTATTTGACAGTTCCCTCAATAAGGCTGATGACGGTTGACTCCAACAACTGCTCAGTCAATGGTTGATCGCAGCCACCTTGCGTAAAATACTCTCGGCCACCCCCTCTGCCGGACAGTTGCTTGTTAAGATGATTGATGATGTCGCGCGCCGAAAGCTTCATCGTTATTGCAGATTTTGATGAAGTCACCGCATATTGGTTGGCATCGTTGAAGAATACGCCGATTGCCGGATAGGTAATCGTCTGCGTCACGTCGGCATACGTGTTAAGCTGCTCTTTCGATTCAAACTTGTTCACCAACAACGTCACACCTTTGATCTTCTTGATCTTGTGTGCAAACAGATCGGCGATTCCCGATGCCGCCGACTGCGCCTGCGACTTGTCGAGTTCTTTCTTCAACCGCCTTGATTCCTCAAGCAGTTCTTCTATCCGCTCTACCACTTTTTCCTGCGGCTGTTTCAGTAGCCGCGCCGTGTAGTCAAACTGATTCTTGAGATTGCCCAAATAGTCGAGCGCGCCTTTGCCTGTAAGCGCTTCGATACGACGAATACCGGCTGCAATCGCCGATTCCGCCGTGATCACAAACAACCCGATTTCGCCGGTCGCCTGCACATGTGTACCGCCGCATAATTCGCGCGAGTAATCCTCGACTTCCACCATGCGAACAGTGTCGCCATACTTCTCGCCAAACAACGCCATCGCGCCGCGCGCTTTAGCTTCGGCAATCGGCAGATTCTCCCATTTCACTTTGCGATTAAGCAGTATCTGACCATTCACCAGCCGCTCAATCTCTTTCAGTTCTTCATCGCTGAGTTGCTTGTAATGCGAGAAGTCAAACCGCAGATGCTCAGGATCAACCAGTGATCCCTTCTGTTGAACGTGGTCTCCCAACACTGTGCGCAGCGCCTTATGCAGAAGATGCGTGGCTGTGTGATTGCGTTGGGTGTGTTTTTGGCGGGCACCGTCGACGATGGCTGTCACTGGCCCCAAATCTGGAACTGGTACAGCAGGCGGTTCCTCGTCGCTCTCACCGTGTATCCCTACAAGATGAGCCACGGAGTCCCCTATTCTAATCGTGTCGTACACTGTATAGGTGTAGTTCTGCGCTTGAATAGAACCCGTATCTCCGATTTGGCCTCCACTCTCTCCGTAGAAGGGCGTCCTGTCCAGAAAAATGTGCAGAGCACTCTTATCCGCGAATGTTCCTTCGGCGAATCTGACGATGCTTGCAGCTGTCTCGAATCCATCGTCATACCCGACAAATTCTGTCTTTGGCAGCTCAACACCTTCCAGCAGGAAAGCACCGCCCTTCATAGAACTAGCCGTCTTCCCTCGACTGCGTTGTGCCTTCAGGGCTCTCTCAAACCCCTCAAGATCAACCCCAAGTCCCTCTTCTCTGGCCATTACTTGCGTCATGTCGATGGGAAATCCATACGTGTCATAGAGCTCAAAAGCCTTGTCGCCTTGGATGAGTGGTAGCTCAAGGCTTTTTGTGAACGCAACGATCTTATTGAACACGTTAATCCCCCGATCCAGCGTCTCGCCGAAGCTTTCTTCTTCGGACTTGATTACCAATGCCACATGCTCGGCCTGCTGCTTGATCTCCGGGAAGCTGTTGCCCATGATATCAACCAACGTCGCTGTCAACTTGTAGATAAACGGTTCATGCAGATCAAGTAGCCGCCCATGCCGCGATGCGCGCCGCAGGATCCGCCGCAGTACATAACCGCGTCCTTCGTTGGAGGGCATGGCACCGTCGGCAATGGCAAAGGCCAGAGAGCGGATATGGTCGGCAATCACGCGGTGTGAAGTGCCCCGCTTGTCCTCGAAGTATTCCTTGCCCGACATCTGCACGATTGTGCTCAACAGTGGTGTAAACAGGTCGGTGTCGTAATTGGAATCGACCTTCTGCATCACCATGGTGATTCGTTCGAGTCCGGAGCCGGTGTCGATCGACGGCTTTGGCAGGGGCGTGAGTCCGCCCTCGGCGTCGCGATTGAATTGCATGAACACCAGGTTTCCGAGTTCCATGTAGCGGTCGCAGTCGCAATTGACACCGCAAGTCGGTTTGCCGCAGGAATACTGCGCGCCGCGATCATAGTGCAATTCCGAGCAGGGGCCGCAGGGGCCGGTCTCCCCCATCGACCAGAAATTGTCCTTCTCACCAAAACGCAAAATATGGCCATTCTTCAACTCGGGCGCGATTTTGCCCCAGAGTTCAAAGGCCTCATCGTCGTTGTTCAAAACGGTGGCAAACAACCGATCAGTCGACAATTTCAGCACGTTGTGAACAAAGTCCCAGCCGAACTTGATCGCATCTTCCTTGAAGTAGTCGCCAAAAGAGAAATTCCCCAGCATCTCAAAGAAGGTGAGGTGCCGTGCGTCCTCACCGACGTTTTCGAGGTCGTTGTGCTTACCACCGGCGCGAATACACTTTTGCGAACTGGTCGCGCGGCTGTAAGGCACCTTGCGCTGGCCGAGAAACACATCCTTAAACTGATTCATGCCGGCGTTGACAAACAGCAGTGTCGGATCATCCAGCGGAATCAACGACGAACTGGCAACACGCTTGTGCCCCTTGGATTCAAAATACTGTTGGAACGATTCTCTGATTTCAGCGGCTTTCAAATTGTCCTCTTATCTCGTATTGAGCCAGTCGAAATGAGCCAGTCAAAATGTGATGGATTTCACCCGACTGCCACGGGTTCGAAACCGATCTTAACTTCCCTGCGCAGTCAGGAGCCATTTCCCTGCGCAGTCAGGAACTCTCTCCTCGCGCAGTCAGGAATCCTTTCCTGACTGTTTGAGTTCCTCCCGATATCTCCTGACCGCCGCGACAATCGCTTCGCCGGAGAATCCACGGTAACTCAAGAAGTTATATATTCTACGCTCGATTTCAAGCCATTCCGCGCCTTTCCAGCGATTTTTGCGCTGCACGATGATTTGATAGGCGACTTCAGATTCAGCACCAGATTCGAGGTTTTCCTCGATTGCCTGGCTTGCCGTCGCGCGGTCGATACCTTTCTGATACAACTCCATCAACAAACCCTGCTTGCCACGTGGCGCCAGACGCAGTCGCATCTTGACCCAGTCGTCGGCGAATTGCCGATCATCGAGATATCTTTTGCCTTTGAGCCATTCGATCGTCTCCGAAATCAACTCTGCAGAGAACTCTTTTCCAGCCAGATATTTCCGCATCTCGGCAATTGATCTTGCCCTGCGGCTCAAATATTCCAACGCTTTCTGACGGACATTACTGCCGGTGACCTCGGTCACCAATCGGTCGAGTTGCTCAGGAGATACCTCATCCCCTTCATGCAGGTTGACTGTCGCAAGGAAATCCGATGTACAGCCGATGAAAAATTCACCATCGACAAAGATCGACCAGCGACTATCGTTCTTCTTCTGCTGGGTAATGGCGGTGATTTTCGGCATTTGAGAGTCTACCAAGCGCCCTATTGTTTTCGATGCAAGACCATCGCGCTCGCCTGCGCTTTGGGCATTACGATCACTTGCGCAACATTGACGTGTTCCGGTCGTGATGCTATCCAGACGATGGTATCGGCAATGTCATCACCCGATAGCGGTTTGAGACCCTGATAGACTTTCTTGGCGCGCTCGTTGTCGCCATAAAAGCGCACCTTCGAGAACTCGGTCTCGACCATACCGGGATCAACCGTTGACACTCGCACCGGTGTGTCAACCAAATCCATCATCATGCCTCTGGTGATGGCGTCGACCGCGAATTTGCTCGCGCAGTAAACACTGCCGTTGGGATAGACTTCATGCCCGGCAATGGAACCGACATTAATGACATGTCCCTTGCCGCGTGCCACCATGCCGGGAATCACGGCGCGACTTACATACAGCAGCCCTTTTACGTTGGTATCAATCATTTCATCCCATGCTTCGGTATGGCCTTCGTGCAGCTTTTCGAGATGACGACTTAGGCCGGCGTTGTTGACCAACAATTCAATGGCTTGCCAGCGCTCCGGCAAACCGGCAATTGCCTTATTCACAGCTTCACGATCACGCACATCAAGTTGAATCAAATGTGACTCCACGGAGAGAGTCCTGGCCAGTTGCTGCAGCCGCTCCAGCCGACGCGCCGCCAGTATTAGATCATATCCCGCCTCTGCCAGTTTGCGCGCGGTGGCCTCGCCAATCCCTGCTGAGGCTCCGGTTACCAATGCGATTTTGCTCATATCTCTAAACACCTTTCGTTCGTCCGTAAGTTACATCATCGCTGGCGGGAGAGCCAAAGGTTATTGATCCGTCAGAATTTGCTGTCGCGAAATCAGAGCTGAGCCGCGCATGCAACCTCAGTGATTTCTAACACCGGTTACCAGCTTCCAAAGCACTTGCGCATTGAGAGTGCCGCGCAAAAACGGAACCGGGGAGAATATCTCGCGCTCGATAGTGAAGTCTCTCCTGACTTGGTCCCTCAGCGGGCGAAAATCGAAGCCCTTGTGAGGTATGTATTCGTTTTCCCGGTCACGCGCGACCGGCAGTCCGACTGTCACTTTCAGAACTTCGCGGATTGTGTGCCGACGATCGGAACCGGTCAGCAGCCGCGCCGCCAGATACTTCAGCAGCGCCGACGGACCGATTTCAATAGGGACGCTGATTACCACGATTCCGTCCTGCGTCACTAATCGTCTCAACTCCCTCAGTGATTTGGCAATGTCGTCGGGCTGAAGATGCTCCAGAACCTCGAGGCAGGCGATGCGGTCAAAGCTGTGGTCGGGCAAATCGGTTGTCGTTGTGATTATCCTGATCGGGTTGACCACAAAGCGCGCCTTGATTTCCTCCTGCAGGTACGCCAGCGGTTCCAGGGCTGTCAGGTTGTCGTTTGGCAACTTGGCGGAAAGTAACTCCAACAGGTAGCCGTCGCCGGAGCCAAAGTCAAGTACGCGCGAGTTCGGCAGCGCTTCCAGCAAATCAATGGCGTAGGCGAATCTTCTCCGATGCGAAAGCCGGAACAAGCTGCGCTTATGCGCATGAGTCCCGCGCGCGTATTCGAGATCGTTGTGATTGGTCATGCGATTCTGAATATACGATCAGCGTGGTCGGAAGGCATCTTCTTTTGACATGCCTTTTTTGTGACGCTGATGCTACAGGTCATCTGGCGCTGCGGAGGCGGATGGCACAAGCTATCGAGTGCAGTCGCACGGTTTATCAGCATGATCGCCTCTGTTTTCCTGTCCATCCTTTCGCAAGTCAGGGCGAGTCCTTCGTACCCGTCGTGAGGCTCTGGTCACCAAGAAAGCCCAGACGATAATCGCATACGGTTTGTCCTGTCATCTTCGATCCGTAGTAGTGATCAGATCGGTCATGGCCTGAAGTTGGCCTGATGCATAAACATCGACAACCTGATTTCAGTGGCCGGAAAACGTGATTTTCGCTCTTGCCAAAACGAAACCCTTGCTGCGCACCTCACCAATTAGATATACTGCTTATCACCAACATTGAAAGGAAGGAATTCATGCCGCTGCTTTTGACTCGAGATGATGTAATCCGCGTGCTCAATATGGCTGACTGTATGACCGTTGTGGAGAAGGCGTTTGCCGAGATGGCGCAAGGCACCGCAGTCTTGCCGTTGCGTATCGGTATCACTCCCCCCGACGGCTTGGCGCTTTACATGCCAGCTTATCTCAAAGAGATGGGCGCGCTGGCCTGCAAAGTCGTCACGGTCTATAAGAACAACCCCAAGAAATTCAATCTCCCCACAACCATTGGCAAAGTCCTGCTGCAGAATCCCGAAAATGGTGATGTTATCTGCATCATGGATGGCGGCTATCTGACCGCAGTCAGAACCGGAGCCGCGAGCGGTGTGGCCACCAAGTATCTTGCCCGCACCGACAAAGGACAGATTGCGGGAATGTTCGGCGCCGGTGTTCAAGCCAAAACCCAACTCTGGGCAGTCGCTACCGCACGCCAGCTAACGCGCGCTTACGTCTACGATCTTTTTCCCGAAGCCGTGGCAACATTTGTAAAAGAAATGAGCGCCAAGTTGAATATCGAAGTTGTAGCTGCTGATTCGCCGAGTCAGATTCTGGCCGAAGCCGACATCATCTGCACCGCTACGTCGTCCGCTACGCCTCTATTCGATGGTTCGCAAGTGCGACCGGGAACCCATATCAACGGAATTGGCAGCCATTCGCCCGGTGCACGTGAGTTGGACACAGCCATTATCAAACGTTCAAAGCTTGTCGCCGATTCTCGTGAAGCCTGCCTGAAAGAAGCAGGGGACATCATGATTCCAATGCAGGAAGGGGCGATCACTGCGGATCACATTTATGCCGAACTCGGCGAAATAATCCTAGGTCGCAAACCGAGGCGCAAGGATGCTGCCGAGATCACGTTGTTTAAGTCCAACGGTCTGGCGATTCAGGACGCCGCCACCGCGAAGTTGGTCTATGAGAAAGCTCTGAAAGCCGGAATCGGCAAAGACGTGCAGATTTAGTCACCGTCAACGAAATGGATTTCGCCCTCCAGCACACCGGCGGCTTTGGCGATTTCCGGATTGCCCGGCGCCGTGACAAAGGCCTTGGCCTTCTCCAGATTGCCAACCTTGAAGAGAAAGAAGACGTTGTTCGGAACTTCAAGGCTTTGCCAGAGATTGACCAGAGTGAGCCCCGCTTCGGCGTGGGTTTCTTTATGGGAATCGAAGATTCGATTCCATGTTTGATAATCAGCCACGCGATTTCGACACAGCATGTAGATCATTTTGCATCCTCTTGAGGTTTTGGGCAACAACTGTACTGGCTACGAGACAAGGAGCGGGCGTATTTGAGTCCCGTATGTCACGCCCCAAGTGGGCTTGACCTACTTGACTATTTTTCGTTCTGGCCGTGAAACCCGATTCGTTTTGTCTTCGTGTCCGGTGGTGCCATCAGTTGCCTCATGGCGGCAAATAGCGTCTTGATGTCTTCGTCGTGCCCTGACAGCTTGTGTTCAAGTTCGGTCAATTTCTGCGCGATTTCCTTGTGTGTTGCGAGTAAGCTCCGCAACTTCACGAACGCCCGCACGACAAAGACGCTGACTTCAATGGCACGCTCGGAGTTGAGTACGCTGGCAAGCATGATTGCGCCGTGTTCCGTAAACGCATAGGGTGGGGTGCGGCGGCCACCCCAGGATCTTGAGGTGCCAAATTGGCACCTCAAGATGCTTAACTCTTTGCTGTTCAACAGAAACACGAAATCTGCCGGGAAGCGAGCGGAATTACGTTTGATGGCGCGGGTTACATATTTAGTCTCGACGCCGTAGAGTTCTGCAATGTCGCTATCCAGCATAACCTTCTGGCCGCGGATTACGAAGATTCGTTGCTCGATCCTCTCAATGGGAATCAATGGGCCGATGGTCTCGTCTGCTTTCTTTGGCATACTATTTGTCACACCTTGGGAGACTCATAATACTCAACTTACCGAAACCGCGAGGGTTTCTCAACTACTTGACTGGCTCTCCAACTCTGGCACGGTTCTGCCTGACTTGGTCAACCGCGCCCTGATCGCCCAGCGGGTACGCGCATGTGTCTTCGCCAACTCCGGTATCGATACGCCGCTATCATACTGATCTGTCAGTCGGCGCGTTTCTTCTTCATTCCACGGCGCTCCCGCACGCTCCGGCGGTTTTCCGCGGGCATTTGCTCTCTTGATGGCTGCCTCAAGAGCTTCTTTGGCCTTGAAAAGCGCTCTCACGGTAGAGACGTTCTGGTACGGGCTGTCGGGTGCGTATTTCTCTCCGGTATCTGGGTCAACCCCGTCTGCCAGAACGCTGATGATACGCAGCGCTTCGCGAGTATCCATCCGGTATACCTCCCATCTGCATAAAGCACAGTAAAGTCTCGTAGGTCATGCCGACTCGCGGCGTGACACCCTAAATGTCAAGCCCCAAGGGGGCTTGACCTGCTTTACTACAAGTGTCTCCACCTACTCCTTCTTCCCTTCCTTCGGCTCTTCCTTCCCCAATCCCACTTTCTCCAGGATTGCGACTTTGAGCTTCTCTTTGATCTCCGGGTTATTCAGCAGGAATCCGCGGGCGTTTTCGCGCCCTTGCCCCATGCGTTCTTCGCCGTAGGAGAACCAAGTGCCGCTTTTCTGGATAAATCCGTGCGCGGTGCCGAGATCAAGCAGTTCGCCTTCGTAGTTGATTCCCTTGCCGAACAGGATATCAAACTCGGCATCCTTAAACGGCGGGGCGACTTTGTTCTTGACGACTCTGACGCGCACGCGGTTGCCGATCATATCGTCTCCCTCTTTTAGGGAAGACACTTTGCGAATATCCAACCGCACCGAGGAATAGAATTTCAGCGCGTTGCCGCCGGAGGTGGTCTCCGGGTTGCCGAACATCACGCCGATCTTCATGCGAATCTGATTGATGAAAATGACCGTAGTCTTTGATTTGGAGACGCTGCCGGTAAGTTTGCGCAGCGCCTGCGACATCAGCCGCGCCTGCAACCCCATGTGTTGATCTCCCATTTCGCCGTCGATTTCGGCGCGCGGTACCAAGGCCGCCACCGAGTCGATCACGATGCAATCAATCGCGCCGGAGCGGACGAGAGTCTCGGTGATTTCCAGCGCCTGCTCGCCGGTATCGGGCTGGCTTAGCAGCAAGTTGTCGATATCGACTCCCAGCGCACGGGAATACGATGCATCCAACGCATGCTCCGCATCGATAAACGCCGCAATGCCGCCGGCTTTCTGCGCCTCGGCGATGATATGCAACGCCAGCGTGGTTTTGCCGGAGGATTCGGGCCCGAATAGTTCGACCACGCGTCCGCGCGGCACGCCGCCAGTGCCGAGCGCGATATCGAGCGCAATAGAGCCTGTGGAAATAGTCGGAATCCGTTCGCCGGTGTCGAATGCTCCCAAACGCATGATCGACCCCTTGCCAAATTGTTTTTCAATCTGCGACAACGCCGCATCCAATGCCTTGTGTTTGCCGTCAGTCTGTGCCATGTATGTTTACCTCACAATCGTGTTTTGTTTTTCTTTCTTAACGTCGCGACGCATTCTTCATTTGCCGGTCGCGACTGAAGTCGCTCCTACAAAACCTGCAGTCGTGTTTGTGCATGTTGTAGGAGCGGCTTTAGCCGCGACTTTCTTGCTCTCCTGCACACTGCCTATTCACTCCCCACCGGTTCACATTGAGCCGTCCGGAAAGGATTCCTGACGGCGCTAACATCAGTTGCCGATTCGCTACAGCGGAAACTCCGCCACGTCGGTATACACCGGTCCGCTTGGCCGTAAACGCGATTCGATCAGATAGATCGCCTTGACCGCCAATGGTTGCGGCGGGAACTTCGCTATGCCGAATGCGTCTTTGATCAACTCCAATCGTTCCGGCTCTTTTACCCTCCCCAATGTCAGATGCGGCGAAAACGGGCGACTTTCCCGCTCATACCCGAGTTCGACCATATTGGAATCAATTTGCTGTGCCAAAGTACGCAATCGCATTTTATCATCGACAATGCCGACCCAAAATACCTTTGGCGCCCTGAGATTGGGAAATGCCCCGCTGCCGGAGAGTGTAATGTCAAACGCGCCGAGCCCCTTTGCCGCCGCTACCGTTGCCGATTTGACTTTGTCGAGCAGTTTGGAATCGGTTTCGCCAAGGAACTTCAGGGTCAGATGTATATTCTGTGGTTCGACCCATTTGACCTTGCCGGGAAATTGCAGGAACTGATCGACGAATTCCGTCAGTTCGCCGCGAACCGCATCCGAAATTTTGACTGCAATAAATAGCCTCATTATCACCTACCTATGATAGTTTTGCGAAGTATATCCAGCGCCATGTTCGCACTACGCTCACGAACACGTTGTCGCGTACCGAAGAGGTTGATCTTCTTCGACACGACGCTACTTGCCTGCGCGCAACCGATATATACTAATCCCACCGGCTTTTCCGGTGTGCCGCCACTCGGCCCGGCGACTCCGGTCAATGATAACCCGTAATCGGCACCGATTACGTTTCTGATACCGGCGGCCATAGCTTCCGCAACTTGGGCGCTGACTGCCCCATACTCCTGCAGCAATTCTGTCGGTACCTTGAGCAGGTCGTGTTTGACTTCATTAGAATAGGCAACCACCGACCCGAGGAAATAGCTCGAACTGCCGGAAACGTCGGTCAGCATCTTGGCAACCAAACCCCCGGTGCATGATTCTGCCGTGGCCACAGTCTTGCCTGCTGCCGTCAGCAGAGAACCGACAACTTCGGAAATCGTCTGGTCGCCAATCGTATAGATGAACGCACCAACCCGCCCGACAATCGCTTCCGTCAACTTGTCCACTTCGGCTTTTGCTTCCGCTTCCTCGCTGGCACGACAGATAAGGCGCAAGTCGACTCCCTGATAACCGGGGAGATAGGCCAGCCGAAAATGGTCTTGCGCCGGCTCGAGATCGGCAATCGCTTCGGAAAGCTCCGATTCGGTGATTCCAGTAGTGCGAAGGCGTCGGATTTCGATATATCCACGTCCCTGCCATTTGCGCAAGTATGGTAACACCGATTGGCTAACGATCGCCTCCATCTCTGATGGCACACCCGGCAGTGAAATGAAACAGCGTTCGTCTTCCTGAAAGAGAATTCCGGGAGCCGAGCCGATGGGGTTGTCAAGTAGATCCGCCCCCTGGGGCTGCAACGCTTGATTTTGTGCGATTGCGGGCAACTTGCGATGGAGATTGCGAAACCGATCTTCCAGCAGCTTCAGCAGGTCATCGTGAAATACCAGCTTGCGACCAAATGCACTGCAAATCGCTTTCTTGGTGATGTCGTCCGTGGTCGGACCGAGCCCACCGGTGGCGATGGTCACCGTCGAACGATTCCATGCCGCAAGGATGGCTTCCTCGATGTCCTCCACACGATCACCGACCGAGACTCGATACCGGACCGCAATGCCGATCTCCGACAGCTTGCTGGCGATATAGGCCGAATTGGTGTCGAGCGTGTGGCCGGAGATGATCTCCTCGCCGATAGTAATGATTTCTGCGTTCACATCCCAATCCTGAACAGCACCAGCATTTGCAGGAAGACATTGGTGTAGACACCAATAGCGAAGTCATCTCCCATCACACCCCAACCGCGCGGCAGACTTTCCCATTTGCGCGCCGGATATGGTTTCCAGATATCGAGCAGGCGGAACAACACAAAGCCGATGATATAGTAATTGACCTGATGCGGTACCCAGAGATATGACAACATGATGCAGGCAATTTCGTCGATGACGATTGGTTTGCCGTCATGGCCATAGTAGTTTTCGGCTTCACTTGCCAGCCAAACTCCACCGGCCAGCGCAGCCAATGTCATAGCCACGGCCAGCCACCAGCCGTAGGGAAAAAGAAACCAGGCGATAATCACACCGGGAATCGTGCCGGTTGTGCCGGGAATTACCGGCGACAATCCAAAGCCGAAGCCGGTTGCGAGAGTTTTGATCAGTATTTTTTTCAAAGGCGTTACTTCAATGCGTTCTTGAGAAGATAATAGCTCTTGACCAGATAGTCAATGGCAGTGCCCCATGTCACCAAGACGGTCACCAGCATCATCCATTTGACAAACTCAGCGGTTTGCGCTGAGGCAAGCCACGGCATTTCGATGCCGATTGGTTTGGAAAAGGTCTTGAGATTGATCAACAGGAGAATTACGGCGATGGCGGTCATCTGCATAAACGTTTTGACCTTGGCCCAACGGGTCGGTACGATCACAACCCCCTTGTATGCTGCCAACGAACGCAACCCTGTGATCAGAAACTCGCGAATGATGATTGCGAGCACCATCCACATGGCTACATAGCCAAGCGTCACGAAAGAGGCGAAAGCTACTGACACCAGAATCTTGTCTGCCAGCGGGTCGACGAATTTGCCAAAGCTGGTGGTAATGCCATACTTGCGGGCATAGTAGCCATCATAGAGATCGGTCAACGCCGCAATGATGAAGATCACCATGGCCCAGAACCGGGTCCAGAGATTATCGATGATGAACAGCCCCATAAAGATAGGTGAAAGGGCAATCCTTAAGAGTGTCAGGGCGTTAGGTAGATTCAAGTTCCTCCCGCGATCGAGGGGAATGTACCACGTACACCGCCTTGGGTCAACCCTTAAACACTATCGATTGAATGTGGACCGTAGTGATGGAAACAAATCGGGCGCTCTGGAGAGCGCCCGATCATTGATTCTACGGAGGATACTGCGCCTTCGACGATAAAGCGCATCATGGGATAAGTTTATTTCTGCGCCTTCACTTCGACCTTGCGCTTGCCATCGGCATCTCTGGACACAACAACTTCAGTATTGGTGATGCCTTGCTCCGCCAACTTCGCTTCCAAAGCCGCCTTCAACTCCGCGTCCGTCATGTTCTTGGTGTCCTGAGCGGACAACATGTTGAGCCCGACCTTGGAGTCACCGTTGACTTTCAATTTGATCTGTGTCGAATCGCCGGCGTCTGCAGTATTGCGACTGGCACTGACACTGATCTGTCTAGAACCGTCGCTGCCGGTAGTAACGCTAACCTGATCCGCAGTTAATCCTGCCTCGGTCAACTTCGATGTGATTTCGCTTTCCAACTGAGCGTCCGTTTTACCGGCGCCGTCGATTTCGATACTGATGATCCGATCGCGCGCTTGCGCATAGAGACTGGCAGATATCGTCTCGAATACCGGAGTGATTTTGGACTCGCCCTTTGTGCCGGCAAGCGAATTGATGACCGCCACCGCTTGACGGGCAGCAAGCTGCGATGGGAGACCCTTCAGATGAAAAACTGACCCGGCATCGGTCAGTTCCAAACCAACCTTGACACCGGTCTGTCCGATCGCTGCCAGCGCACTCTTGAGATGCTCTGGCGCGATCTGAACCGGCGAATTGAACGCGACCGTGCTCTCGTAACCGGCAATCCGCTGGTATGAAAATGGCACTAGCGACACGAACAAAAAGAGTGCCACTGCCAGCGCCAAACCCCACCCGATGCGGGGATGAATGCGAAACTGAGTGAAAAGGGTTGACATGATTCTGCTGTCCTTTCGTTGACCTCCAGCCGCGATAGTTTCGATGCGCTGTCTGATTATGCTAATCGGCGTAGCAGGAGCCGTCTC
>Ga0209777_10004539_pt1 | contig 16360 bp, 14 predicted proteins | sample FrelakmetHBP12HB_FD_187147 | JGI IMG/M metagenome (GOLD analysis project Ga0209777, IMG submission 187147) | Freshwater lake sediment microbial communities from the University of Notre Dame, USA, for methane emissions studies -HBP12 HB (SPAdes)... | ecosystem: Environmental > Aquatic >...
CTGAGGCCCCTGTAACCGAAGCAAAGGCCGAGGCTGAGGCAGCGCCAAAGTCTCAGCTTGAGCAGCCCCAAGCGGTGGCAGAGATGGCCGCACCTGAGGGTGAGAAGCCAGCTCAACCGTAGAGGCAGTGGCGCAGGCCAGGGTAGGGGCTCCAGATGAAATACGCCGAGGTGGCCGTCAATTCGCCTCTGGCACAGCGTCGCAGCTTTAGTTATTCTATACCTCCACATCTTTCCGTAGTTGCGGGACAGGCGGTGTGGGTCCCATTTGGGCCGAGGGTGCTTCAAGGCGTAGCTCTCAAGATAACCGATGCCCCTGGGGTGCCCCAAACAAGGGACATCATCGACGTTATTGATCCTGAACCTTTGCTATCACCGGCTCAAACGGAACTGGCTCTCTGGATCAGCCAGCACTATCTTTCTCCTCTCTTTAACGCTGTGGCACTGATGCTGCCACCCGGCTTTGAGCGCAGACTGATAAGCTACCTCCAGGCTACTGATCGGGAAGTTGATTCTCCCTTGACGTCACCACAAAGGCAGGTGCTAGCTATATTACAAAAAAAAGGGAAGGTCAGACTGGAGGAGATAGAGAAGGCGCTGGGCAAGAAGCAGGCCCAGGCCGTGATAGGTCAGCTTCTGCGCCGCAACCTGATATCTAAGGCGCAGGTGCTGTCTCCGTCTAAGGTAAGGCCAAAGCTATCTTCCTTTGTCAGATTGAAAATCTCGACAGAGCAGGCCAATGCTATGCAGCAAAGCTCCAGGCTGGGTGCCAAACAAGCGGCTTTACTTGAATTGTTGATGGCTGAAGGCCGCCCTCTTTTACTGACTGAGGCTTGGCAGCGTGTTGGCTGTCTGCCCTCAACAGTGAAGTCGCTGGAAAAGAAGGGGTTGTTGATGGTGGAGCGTCTGGAGCAAGCTAGAGACCCTCTATCACAGCGCAGGTTTTCATCTACTCAGCCACCAATACTTACGCCAGCCCAACAGGCCGTCTGGTCAGTTATTCGGGATAACCTGGAGCAAAGACCCAAGAATGGTGCCGTCTTCTTGCTTCACGGCGTCACTGGCAGCGGCAAGACTGAGGTTTACCTGCGGTCACTGGCCCGTGTGGTAGAGTTAGGCCAGCGTGGGATTGTACTGGTGCCTGAGATTGCTCTCACCCCTCAAACGATAGAGCGCTTTGCTGCTCGATTTTCTGGAAGGGTAGCTGTGCTGCATAGCAAGCTTTCTCTGGGTGAGCAGTTCGACGAGTGGCGACGTATACGGCGGGGTGATTTTGACGTGGTCATTGGCTCACGGGGGGCTGTGTTCGCCCCTCAGCCTGACCTGGGTCTCATTGTTATTGATGAAGAGCATGAGTGGACATATAAACAGCAGGAGCAGTCGCCCCACTACCACGCCCGTGATGTAGCCATCAAGCTGGCTGAACTCTGTGGCGTTGTGGTGATATTAGGTAGTGCCACCCCAGATTTGGAGAGCTATTATAAAGCGCTGAGTGGTCACTATCAGATGCTGCGCTTGCCGGAGCGAATAGTCTCCGGTGAGGAGGTTCCTCTGCCCCGGGTTGAGGTGGTTGATATGAGGCAGGAGTTGAAGGCAGGCAACCGCAGCATCTTCAGCCGCTCTTTAGAGAGGAGTATGGCACAGGCACTGGAAGCACAAGAGCAGGTGATCCTTTTTCTTAATCGACGGGGGACGGCCAGTTTTGTGCAGTGTCGTGATTGTGGCTTCACCATGCGTTGCCCGCGTTGCGAACTGGCCTTGAATTATCATTCGGATAGGGAGGAACTGGTTTGCCATCAGTGCAATGCTCGCAGGATGTTACCCACTCACTGTCCCCAATGCTGGAGCCAGCGCATCCGCTTTCTGGGCATCGGTACGCAGAAAGTGGCCGAAATAACCAGCAGCTATTTCCCCAAGGCCAGGCTGCTCCGCTGGGATCGCGATTCCACTCAAAGTAAATATTCTCATCAGGAAATAGTGGACTGCTTTTCCTCTCACCAGGCTGATATATTGGTGGGCACGCAGATGTTAGCTAAGGGGCTGGACTTTCCTCTGGTTACTCTGGTGGGGGTTGTATTGGCCGATGTTGCCCTAAACCTGCCTGATTTTAGAGCTGGCGAACGCACTTTCCAGCTTTTAAGCCAGGTGGCTGGTCGGGCGGGGAGAGGTGTGCTGGGGGGCAAAGTGGTAGTGCAAACGTATTCCCCTGATCATTACGCCATTCAGGCTGCTGCCAAGCATGATTATGAGCTTTTCTACCAAAAAGAAATCGGCTTTCGCCGGGAGCAGAATAATCCGCCCTTCAGCCGTCTGTCCCGGTTGCTTTATAACCATACCAATTCTGACAAGTGCCAGCGGGAGGCGGAAAGAATATACCATCTGCTTGTGGAGAGGCGTGATGCCCTGGGCATTGGAGATATCAGCTTTATTGGGCCAGCGCCGGCCTTTTTCCAGAGGGTGCGTGGGCACTTCCGATGGCAGCTTGTAGTGCGTGGTGCTGACCCTGCTGCTTTCTTGGCTGAGGTGCCTATGCCTCAGGGCTGGACGGTAGATGTGAACCCGGCCAGTCTGCTTTAGCCTGTTGATGTCAAGTGAAAATATCACCATATGGTGATATTTTCTCAGAACACTCAACCGGTGACAAAAACATCGTAACCTCCTGGGTGATGGACTATCACATACCAATTATAGTTGCACTACCGCAAAATCCATGGATTACCGAAGCTCACTTTGCCTTGACAAGGCCCAATTCCTATGCCATACTTATCTTATGAAACAGTTGCAAAAGGAAACTAATCATTCGGCTATCGCTGAATCGGACTGTGCTGCTCTTTTGATGGACGTGATACCTTTGGTAATGCGCTACATACGCACGGAGATGCGCAGCCGCAGGATGCGTGGACTCTCAATACCCCAGTTTCGAACAATGGTATTTCTGTATCGAAACGAGGGCGCTTCGCTTTCAGAAGTTGCAAACAATATCGGCCTGACGTTGCCTTCGGCATCTAAGATTGTTGATGCTCTGGTTGAGCGGAAACTGGTGAGTCGTACGGTGTTATCCGGCGATCGCAGATATATTAGTTTGAGGCTCAGCAAATTGGGCCGTAGCACACTCATGCAGGCACGACGTGGCGCCGAGGCTAGTTTGGCTGAAAAGATTGCTTCGCTTTCATCTTCTCAGCAGGCTGTGGTCTCAGAGGCAATGCAGGCCTTGGCTTCTGTATTCGCGCCGACGGAAACGGTTTCTGGAAATAAAAGCAGGTGATACAAATGTCAATCATAGAAACCAATGCTCTTACACGTCGTTTTGGTAGTCTGACGGCTGTGGATAGGCTGACGATGTCGGTGGAACCCGGTGAAATATTTGGTCTGCTGGGGCCTAACGGGGCGGGAAAGACCACAGCGATCAAGATGCTTACCACTTTGTTGCCTCCGACCTCAGGCATAGCGATGGTGGCAGGTTTCAGCATCACCCGCCAGGCTGCACGGGTGAGGAGAGCCATCGGTTACGTGCCTCAGATGCTTTCTGCGGACGGGTCGTTGACTGGCTATGAAAACCTGTGGGTCTTTGCTAGACTCTATGATGTGCCGAGGGCTGAACGTGAAAGCCGTGTGCATAAGGCTCTAGCCTTTATGGGGTTGGAGGACGCCTCGAATAAACTTGTGCGCACCTACTCTGGTGGCATGATCCGCCGTCTGGAAATTGCCCAATCAATACTGCACCAACCAACGGTGCTGTTCCTTGACGAGCCGACTATTGGGCTGGACCCATTGGCACGCAAGACAGTGTGGGAGCACATAATTGAATTACAGGCCAGCTATGGCACAACTATATTTATGACCACCCATCTGATGGAAGAGGCAGACAGTCTGTGCCGGCGGGTCGCCATAATGCACCGGAGCAAGATGGTAGCCATCGGCTCTCCAGCTCAATTGAAGGCTGCTATCGGCGGAAATGGCATAACCTTGGAAGATGTCTTTGTTCATTACACAGGAGACACGCTGGAAGCAGGAGGAGGCTATCGTGAGACCACAAGAACAAGACGGACGGCTAAACGGCTTGGCTGAATCGTCTTATACCATGGCCAGTCCCTTATCCAGCGTTGCCAGCTTTGTGCAGAAAACGCTGGTCATAGCCGAATTGGAGGTGCGCAAACTGCGGCATGATCCAACTGAGCTGTTAATGCGGGCGGTGCAGCCTGCATTATGGCTGGTTATCTTTGGCGAGGTGTTCACGAAAACAAAGGCTATCCCCACCCCGGGGCAGATGCGTTATCTTGACTTCATAGCGCCGGGCATACTGGCACAAAGTGGGTTGTTCATCGCCATATTCAGTGGCATAACCATCATCTGGGAGCGTGACCTGGGGATTATCCACAAGTTCCTGGTCTCTCCCACGTCGCGAGAAGCGCTTGCCCTGGGAAAAGCTTTGGCCGGTGGCTTGCGGGCACTTTCTCAGGTCGTAGTCATATATCTGCTGTCGATAGCGCTTGGGGTAAAGTTGGACTGGAATCCCCTGGGACTGGTCGGAGTGCTAGTCGCTGTCGTGTTGGCCGCAGCAACCTTCTGCGCCTTCTCGCTGATCATAGCTTTTATAGTCAAGACCAGGGAACGGTTCATGGGGATCGGACAGCTACTCACCATGCCATTTTTCTTTGCCAGCAGTGCCATCTATCCCATATCGATCATGCCAAGGCCCCTACAGGTGATAGCACACGGCAATCCACTCACCTATGAGGTAGATGCCCTTCGCACTTTAATGCTGCCCAGTGGGACCAGCACCTACGGTCTGGGAATGGACTTCGGCGTGTTGCTGTTCTCCACGGCACTCCTGGTGACCATAGCAGCACAACTGTATCCGCGCGCCGCTACATGAAAGCATCGGCCTAATCTCTCATTGTGGAGAGCACAATATACGGTGACCCCAAGAACGTCTCGACATTCTGGTTTTGGTGTGGAAAAGTCATGCCTGGCCACTTGTGCAAAATCAAGAGCAAATCGCTGGAGATTTGGTATAATGCTTTTGCGTATGAAATACGCCCTCTCTATCGAGCTTCCTGCCATTGAGTAGCGTCTCTTTTTAGGCAAGGGCTGAGATAGGGATAACCATTTGTTCGGAGGTGCTTAAAATGCACAAGCCTTTGGAAGGTATACGGGTTCTGGAGTGGGGCATCTTCCACGCCGGCCCGGGTGCCACAGCCATTCTTGCTGACATGGGGGCGGAGGTTATAAAGATAGAGCAGCCGGGGACAGGTGACCCTGTCAGACGGGCCAAGGGATACAAGGATATCGACTTCAATCTTGGCAGCGGCGTTAACCTGTTCAACCTGGGGGCTAACCGTAACAAGAAGAGCATCACCATTGATCTAACAAAGGAGGAGGGCAGACAAATAATCTACAACCTGGCCACAAAATCGGACGTCTTCTTCACCAATGTCCGTCGCAGAGCCGTTGTCAAGAACAAGATGGACTACCGCTACCTTGCCAAGGCAAACCCCAGCATCATCTATGCCTCGGCAACGGGGTTCGGCACACGCGGTCCTGGCAAGGATGCTGGCGCCTTTGACTACCAGGGACAGGGGATGTCTGGGATGATGTATGCCTTTGGCGAGCCACACATGTCCCCTCTGCTGGGCCAGTTTGGTATAATCGACCAGGCAACCGCGGTCATGGCCAGCTACCAGATAGTGATCGCTCTACTGATGCGAGAACGCCTCGGCTTTGGCCAGGAAGTTGATGTTTCCATTCTCGGTACTGCCTCGTACCTCCTGTATTTAAACAATCTTGTGGCACTGATAAGGGGCCGCAACATGCCCAGGCACGAGCAGATTAGCGCTGACCCCCTGCGCAACTACTATTGCTGCCAGGATGGCAAATGGTTGATACAGACCCAGCCTCCTGGAGAGGAGAATTGGAAAAAAGAGTGCAGTGTCCTGGGACATCCTGAGCTGGCAGATGACCCTCGCTATGACAGCAGGGAGAAGCGGATAGAACGTTCCAGGGAGCTTGTACCTATTTTCAACGAGACGTTTGCCACCAAACCCAGAGACGAATGGCTGCGGCTATTCCATGAGGCCGATCTGATAGTAAGCCCCGTCAACACTTGCCTGGAAGCCGTCAACGACCCCCACTTGATAGAGAACGACTACATTGTGGACTTTGACCACCCAGATATAGGACGGATCAGGATCCCTGGTTTCCCCATCCACTTCAGCGAGGCCGAGGTCAGAAGAGATCTCGTAGCACCCAAGCTAGGCGAGCACACAGGGGAGGTGCTGAGAGAGATAGGCGGCTACAGCGATGAGGACATAGCTCGATTTAAAGAGGGAAAGATAATATAGCGTATGAAGGATTATTTCGGTTACCAAGGCAAGCGCGTGGTCATCACCGGGGCAGCATCCGGAATAGGACAGGCAGCGGCATGGCTGTTGGTCGAATTGGGTGCAGAGGTTTATGCCCTCGATATCAAGGAAGTCAGTGTCCCGGTGAAGCACTATATCAACACGAACCTCATGGAAAAGGACTCTATTGACGCTGCGACAAGAAAGATGCCCGACAATATCTACGCGCTATTCAACTGTGCTGGTCTGCCAGGTCCTCCTTTCTCCAATCTGGAAGTTATGCTTGTTAACTTCGTTGGGCACCGGCATTTGACTGAGACTCTTCTGACGCAGATAAATAATGGCGGAGCAATCGTAAGCATCGCCTCAACCACCGGGACATTCTGGAGGAAGAACCTCAATACAATCAGCAAATTGCTTGCGACCCGGAGCTTTGACGAAGCACGTGCCTGGCTAGAGACCAACTCTGAGGCCAATAACGGCTATGTCTTCTCGAAGAAGTGCATTGTAGCCTATGCGAAGGCGCGCGCCGCTGATCTGGCAAAGAGGCATATCCGCATCAACTGCCTTAGCCCAGCGTCTACAGATACGCCAATGCTCCCGATTGCAACCAAAATCTACGGCAAGGAAGTAATAGACGCGCACTCACCCATCGGCCGGCCAGCTACGTCCGAGGAGATGGCGGAGCCGTTTATATTTCTAAACAGCAATCTGGCTCGCTTCATCAGCGGGCATAACCTCCTTGTTGATTACGGATGGGCTGCTACCGCGGAAATTAGCTAGAAAGTCTCGACTTCGCACCGCGACGATAAAACCAGAGGTTCCTGAAAAAGAGGTGTGGGATACTTCTTGTCTGGGGCCTGGGGTATCCCCGTGGGGGGTGAGTTGATGCGCTGGGCCATTCGGATGTCTAATAACCGCCCAATGTTGTGATCAATTGTTGAGGGTAGCTTATATGAAGCTACCCTCAAGAGAATGCTATCCTTTAGACCGGATTTTGCTAGCGGATGACGCCACTCTTGATAAGGTTTTGGAACTCCACGTCGGAAAGCCCCATTACCTCTTTGAATACATACTCGTTATCCTCGCCGATCCTCTTGTTTTCGCTAAACTGGCAAGGGATTTCGGAAAATCCGATAGGGACGCTGCCTGCTATAGCGGGGCGGGGGCCTTGTTCCCATTGAATCCCAGGTTTGGTAGGGTTAGTTATGTAATACGGGGACTCGTGATAGAAATTACGTGCCTTGAGTTGAGGGCTTTCATACAGGTCTTGCCCTTTGGCAACGACACCCGCTGGCACTCCTGCCTGTTGCATCCTATCCATCACCTCAGTAGCATCATAATTGACGGTCCACTTGCCAATGAGCTCGTCCAACTCATCAGCGTTTCCCATCCTAGACACCAGTGTGGCAAACTTGGGGTTCTTAGCCAAGGACTGGTTGCCCAGCACACCACAGAGGGCCTGCCACTCCTTCTCATTGAAGACGCTGATGACACACCATCTGTCCGTTCCCTTGCAGGGATAGGCCCCGTGCGGGCAAGCGTAGGGATCACCGTTCCCCAGACGCGCGGGAAGACGCCTGTTAGCCTGGAAATCAAGCAAAGCTGGCCCAACAGTCACTATTCCTGATTTCCATATTGAGCATTCTATGGTTGATGGCTTTCCGGTCCGTTTCCTCTTGAGGAGGGCAGATATGATCATCAGGGGGTTGAAAACGCCGCAGTGATAATCGGAATATGAGGTGCTGGTTGCTGACAGAGCATCTTGAGGGAGTCCTGTCATTAGGGCCACCCCTGTGGCATATTGAGACGGATAGCCGAAGAATTTATAGTTGCCGTAGGGGCCTTGGCTGCCTGTGCCTGTTTGCCACAGTATGATGATTTGGGGATTGACCTTCCTAATATCAGGGAAGTCCATCCCCCACTTTTTCAAGACGTCCCTTCTGAAATTGGTAGCAAACACATCGGCTTTGGACAGCAGTTTGAAGGTGGTTGCTTGTGCCTCGGGATTAGCCACATCCAGAGTTATTCTGCGCTTTGACGCATCATACTCTGCACGGCCTGAACCTGGTGCCCAGGGGGGCAGGAAATTCATCGGTTCTGGCCTCATCATCGTCTCTATCTTAATGACTTCGGCCCCCATGGCAGCCAGGATACGCCCGGTTAGAGGCAAAGCCACATAAGGCCCAAGCTCAATGACACGTATTCCTTCTAGGATGCCTTTTGCTTTCACCACTTTATCATCTCCCAAAGCACCTAAATAATACCTGCACTGCGCAGGAGAGCCAGGTCTTTTTTGGTGAGACCCAGCTCACCGCAGTAAATCTCCTCGTTATGCTCTCCCAGGAGAGGCGCTGCTTTTCTCAGCGCAGGAACATCTTCACCATCAAATGGGCCTCTCTTGGGATACTTCAGCTTGCCCACCACCGGGTGGTCAAGCTCCATCCAGAAGTCAGAGGCTTTTAGATGTGGATCGTTGAGCAGGTCTTCTACCGTATTTACCGGATGAAGAGGCACGCCTCGCTTCTGCTGGCCATCGTGGAACAGATCGTTTCTATTCACCTGGGTGGTGAAGGCTGTTATATAGCCGTTGACCTCCTCGTATCGTTGGCGGCGTCCCAGTCCAAACACTCCTTTTAGGCTTTCGTCCAGTATGGCCTTTTCTCCGGTGACCTCAAAGACCCATTGGGCCAAATTGTCCCACTCCTGAGCGGCGACGGTCAGCACACCAATCCAGCCGTCTTTAGCAGGGAAAGCACCAAGTGGTACTCCCACTTGAGAGTTGAGCCCCTGACGGGCTGGGTTCTGGCCCATGAAGCGCCACATCATCGCCTGGTGCTGCTCTATGTGATAAGGTATAGTCGCCTCAACTTGGGAGACATCGATGTGCTGTCCTTTGCCAGAGACAAAGTCACGGTAATAAAGAGCGCCCGTGATTCCCACCGCCAGATACTGAGAGCCTGGGTAATGTGCGTGTTCATTGCCCAGTCTCAGCGGGGGGTCATCAGGGCTGCCTGTGATCTGCATATAGCCACCCATAGCCATAGCCACCAGGTCTGAGCCTTTGTAATTCTTGTAGGGGCCAGTTTGGCCGAAGAGGGTGACTGATGCCATTATCAGTCTGGGATTGATTTTGGAAAGAGCCTTGTAGTCCAGCCCCAACTTTTTCAAATAGCCTGGCTGGAAGCTCTCCACCACCACATCTGCCTTATTGACCAACTTCTTAAAAAGGTCCCGGCCATCGGGATGCTCCAAATTGAGAGTTATAGAGCGCTTGTCAGTGTTGAAATATAAAAAATAGAGGCTTTTTTCTGGGTGGACCTCATCATGGAAATAGGGGCCGCGGTGTCTTCCCTTGTGTCCTGAAGGTTGTTCCACCAGTATGACATCAGCACCGAGGTCAGCCAGTAACTTGGTGCAGTAAATTCCCCTTTCATCGGTAAGGTCGAGCACTCGGTAACCTTCAAGTAATCCTGATCCTATGCCATCAGTCATCGCGCCTCCTTCTGGCTACTTTGGTTGTTGGAGATTAACTTATCGCCCTGAGATAACCTGTCACAATCCAGGGCGACCCATTCCCAATTTTGTTGATTAGTATAGAATAGTGGAGATGTATTGCTAAAAAGACCCTTTTCTGGTATACTGTGCCTTGGCCGTTAGATATCTAACGGTATTATATCACCTCTGTCAAGCCTTTTTAGGCTCCCCGTAATCCGTGGGTTTTTCGAGAAGAGAGGTGTTTAGTGGTGAAAAAGTGAAATAATCGCAATGAATCATGGTGCTTTTCTCGTCTCGGCCTAGAGATAGCCACCAATTAATTCATCTGAGGGGGTACCGATGAAGACAAGCGGGGAATCAGCGCTTTCACCGTATAGGGTTTTGGATTTGACTGAAGGAGAATGTCTCCTTGCTGGCAGAATGATGGGTGACTTAGGGGCTGATGTGATCCAGGTCGAGAAGCCTGGAGGGAGTCCTTCTCGAAACAAGACCCCTTTTTATAAAGACATCCCCCATCCTGAAAAAAGCCTTTTCTGGTTTGGTTTCTGTCATAACAAGAGGGGTATAACCCTGGACATCGAGACTGCTGATGGCCAGGATTTATTTAAAAGGTTAGTCAAGACATCTCACTTCGTTTTTGAATCCTTTGAGCCTGGGTATCTGGACAGCCTGGGATTGGGCTACCAAGCGCTGAGCGCAATCAATCCTGGCATAATTTTGGTTTCCATCACCATCTTCGGCCAAACTGGCCCGAAGGCGCATTACAAGGGGGCTGAGCTTATCGGCTGGGCAGCGAGCGATATGCTTTACCCTAGCGGTGATCCTGACCGCACCCCCAGCGTCACTGCCACCCCATTGGCAGGTCAGCAAGCGGCAGTGGCTGCTGTGATGGGAGCATTGACCGCCCATTGGCATCGTAGGTCCAATGGGCAAGGGCAGCACGTTGATGTCTCTATGCAGGAGGTTATGGAGTGGAACACGATGTGCTATTCTCAATTCTGGCCCTGTCACCACATGGAAATGTCACGCGTGGGTTGGGGTAGACCTTTGAATCCCAAAGTCTACTCCAGGACGGGGTTTCCCTGCAAGGATGGCTACTCAGCGGTTACAGTGTCGGCTGGTGCGGTATGGATATACAAGGCGACAACGGAGTTGCACCAATGGATGGATGAAGAGGGAATGTTGCCTGATTGGCTTAAGGGTTATGACTGGTCTACATTCGATTTAAGTAAATTCAAGGAACAGGAAGAGCTTGATCGGTATCAAGAGCCAGCCAAGAATTTTTTTGCTACCAAAACCAAGGCAGAGCTGTGGCGAGCAGCAGTAGAGAGGAAAACCTTGACTGCTCCGGTGCGCGATTTCAAGGATAACTTTGAAGACCCACATATTAGAGGGCGGGGATTCTGGGTAGATATAGAGCATCCAGAGCTTGACGAAGCTATTAGTTACCCAGGTGCCTGCTTCAGGATGAGTAAATCGCCTCTCTCTTTCAGACGGCGTGCCCCGCTTATCGGTGAACACAACGATGAGGTCTACCTGAATGAGTTAGGGCTATCCGACAAGGAGTTGTCAATCCTCAAGTCTAACCGTGTCATTTGATATTGGTTTCAAGGGGGAGTCAGATGATGTCAGAGAAAAAGGCTTTGGAGGGACTAAAGGTTGTCGATTTCGGCTCCATGGGGGTCTCGCCCGTATGTTGCAAACATCTGGCTGATTATGGGGCCACTGTGGTCTATATCGAAAGCCACTGCTCGCCGGATTTGTTAAGATTTACCCCTCCCTACTACAAATTCCACCTGGATGGCAGCATGCTCTTCGGTAATTATAACACCAGCAAGCTCAGCATAACGCTTAACTTAGCTAAACCAACCGGTATGGAAATTTGCTGGAGACTGATTAAGTGGGCTGATGTGCTGAGCTGTGGACGGCCTAATGAATGGATGGCCAAATGGGGTCTGGATTACGAAAGTGTGGCGCGGGTGAAGTCGGAGATAATCTACTACATCACCAGCAACGTGGGCACCTTCGGGCCTGACGGTGCTCTTTTTGGGCATGGAGCGGTTACCACCGCCCTGATGGGTGTGCAACATCTCACCGGCTGGCCAGACCGGGGGCCTTCAAATGTGACTGGGTACATTGGAGATACCACTAACTATATTTTCGGTCCTGTAGCGATCCTGGCTGCTCTTGAACTTAGAGAGCGTACAGGAGAAGGACAGCTCATAGACCTCTCCCAGGTGGAGACCTATCTGTGGTCTCAGTCACCTTGGCTTCTCGATTACGTTGTAAATGGGCGTATAGCTACCCGCAGCGGTAATCGCTATCCCCTTTTCGCCGAAAATGCACCCTATGGCGTGTTCCCCTGCCAGGAAAGAGATGGCAAGGACAGGTGGGTGGCCATCTGTGTGACCAATGATGAGGAATGGCAGACCTTCTGCGAGGTGATAGGTCAACCTCAGTGGACAAAAGAGGCCAGATTTGCCACTGTCTTGGGCAGGAAAGAGAGTGAAGACGAGCTGGAGCGGCTGGTCTCAGAGTGGACTAAGAAACATACTGCCGAAGAGGTGGAGGTCATGATGCAGGCAGCCGGTGTGCCAGCTTCGGCAGCGGAGAGTAACAAAGACCTGATGGAAGACTATCATTTACAAGAGAGAGGCTATTTCCGCCGGCTTAAGCACAAAGAGCTGGGGGAGGTTCCTTACTCTGGGCCCCCATTTAGGCTATCTAAGACACCGGATAACCAGTCGGCAGCCCCCTGTATGGGTGAGCATAACGAATATGTCTTCCGTGAGATACTGGGGATGTCCGAAGAGGAAATCAACCGGGCACTCGTAGAAGGTGGCATTACCACCGAATACGACTTGCCAAAGATGGGCAAAATAGGCTGACCCCTAATTACTCAATAGCTTGGGCTTGCCGAAGTTTGTCTATTTCCTGTCGTGTGTAGCCTAACTCAAGGAGTATCTCTTCAGTATTAGCGCCAGGGACAACCCCCAGGCTCCTTATTTGACCAGGCGTGTCGGACAGCTTTATAGGGATACCTATTTGTCTCACTTTGCCCAGCCGGGCATCATCTATCTCCACCACCATGTGCCGGTGAAGCACCTGAGGGTCGTTGAAAGTCTCATTGAGATAGTATACCGGAGCCGCACAGGTCTCCTTGTCTTTAAGAAACTCAAACCATTCGTCCCTGGTCCGGCTGAGAAAAGCCTCTTGAAGAGCGGAGCGAACCATTTCTATTTTTTCTGGGGGTGGGTCTTGAAGTGGAATAAGATCCTCTCGCCCGATGGCACGGCACAGGTTTTGCCAGAAATTAGGTTCGAAACAGCCTATAGTGATGTACTCGCCGTCTTTGCAGCGATAGACGTTTGCATATAGTGCTCTCCCTGTGAGGAAGGTCTCTCCCCGCCGTGGGACTTGTCCGGTAGCGAAATATATGCCTGCTTCATCTAAAAGCGAAATCACCCCGTCAAGATAAGCGATATCCACAAATTGTCCTTTGCCTGTCCGTTCTCTAGCCAACAGGGCCAGAAGTATCCCGATGGTGCCGTTAAGGCCTGCCCCGGCCACGTCAGCCAGTATATTGCTGGCTAGATAGGGAGGGCCATCGCGTGGACCTATAAGACTAAGGGCACCACCCAGAGCAGCGTAGTTCATATCGTGCCCTGGCAGGTTAGCATAGGGGCCATCCTGACCATATCCTGTCAAGGAGCAATAAATAAGTCTGGGATTTATTTTTTTCAGCGTTTCATAATCTGATTGTAGACGTTTCATGACACCAGGGCGGAAACCCTCCAACAAAACATCAGCCTTTTTTACTAATCTGTAGAACACATCCCGTGCCTGCTCAGACCTCAAGTTTAGGGTGATACTTTTCTTGTTTCTGTTTGTAGCTGAATAGGCAGCCAGCTTTTCGCCCTCTGTGGCCTCAATGCCTGTAAGGGTCAGGGCAGCTAGTGCCCCTGTCGGCGGATCAATTCGGATAACCTCAGCCCCGAAGTCTGCCAGAAATACAGCACAGCGAGCGCCCGGAAAACCACGACATAGGTCTAGCACTACAGTTCCTGTTAATGCCATCATTGCCAAATCCTCCTGACTGCTCATTTTAGTTTGTCACTAGCTCTCTGTCAATCGGTTGGGGTGAGGTGGTCAGGACATGTTGCGTCAAATAGAACTCTTGCCAAACACTGGTGGTAACATCATAAATGTCGGTCACCGAATCAAGGTTCGTATGGGAATGGGGGTCTTGAACAGGCTACCAGGCTTGGCGTGCCAAAGGGCCGATGCACTTTCATCTGCCTCTTTGGCGCCAGCGGATATCGTCCGCCCACTTGCAGTCCAACCGGATACAGGGAGATGGCCGAAAGCGCAATAAAAAAATAGGCATTTTGGACAATGACTTATTGCATTTAGTGTTGGTACAATAGCAAGTAAGTTTGCAAATAAGCCTGTCAGACTACCTTTAAGCGATTATTATTTTAAGAGTCTAAATAGGAAATCCTGGCCAATTTACTCGGTGACATCATTCTTAAGGGGGGACGGGATATTTGACTTCAACAACCCGGTGCAAGTGGACTTACTGCGCTTACTCATAAGGTGAAACCAGGATAGCGGGGTTTGAAAGGCATTGGCAAAATATTCTGACAAGTGCTACCCCTCTTGTCGCGCCACCCTCCCTTGGGTCACACTTATAAAGAGCCAATTTGCTGAATTGACTTCTTTGAGTTTCTCTGTTATATTGAACCTGCACAAAGCGGTAAGGAGGTAGATGATGTTCTCCAAGCTAGGGTCAATTGTGTTAATTGTGCTGAGCTTGTTGCTGTTTCTGTTACCAGCTTGTGGGGGAGGTGGTGGGGGTACAAATACCACGCCCACGGAGACTTTAACTCCTGCCGCCACACCCAGCCCGACAGTAACACCTACGGCAACGCCTACCGCCACGTCCGGCCCAACAGTTACGCCTACAGCAACTCCTTCCCCCACACCGTCGGGACCAGTAAAAATTGGTATGATGTGCGCCTGGAGCGGGCCAATGGCGGCATCTGGATATCTGGCAGACCAAATGGCAGCTCTGGTGGAGGACCAGGTAAAAAATCAGGGGGGCATACTGGGCGGTAGAATGGTCAAATTTATCAGGGGTGATGATGTTGGGGAAGTAGCTCAGTCGTCGGCCCAGGCTACGAAGCTAATTTTGGACGAGAAAGTATCCGGTCTCACCCTGGGGGGTGAATCTGGAGCACAATCCGTTGCCGTAGCTCAAGTCACCGAAGAGTTGAAGATACCCTTCGCATCATTTACCACGGTTGATGGTGTGGAGGCCCTGAAATACACTGTCTCCCTATACAGCTACGGCCCAGCGATAACTAGAGATGTTAACTTCATAACCACCGTGATAAAGCCTAAGACAGTAGCCTATCTGTCAGCTGACGATGTGCCAGCCCGCACAGTTATTAAAGGCGTAAAGGATGCCCTGGAGGCTAAGGGGATAACCACAGTATATGAGCAGTACTATGGCCCGGGTACGCAGGACTTCACATCATTTCTAACCAAAATTAAATATGCAAAGCCAGACCTTCTTGTAGATCATCTCATGACACCAGAAGCGATTGCGGTCAATAAACAGATAGTGGAACTGGGTGGCTTGGGCAGCGCAATACAGTTTGGTGCTTCGGAAGCAAGCGGTGGAGGCGGTGTTATTTCCAAACCTGAGGCTGTAGGTAACTACGTGGCTGTATTGTGGATGCCGGGAAGCCAGGAGCCGGGAATGAAGGCCTTTGAGGATGTCTTCAAGCAAAAGTATGGCCGGCTGCCCTCTCCTGAACTGGCTATGTACTACAACTCTTACTGGGCAATCATCAAGGCCATGGAGCTTGCTGGCACTGCTGATGACCATGATAAAGTTGCAGAAGCCCTGCGCTCAGGCAAGCTGGTGTGGGAGTCGTCCTATGGGCCTATGACTATCAACACTGATGGACACGCTGATTACACCGCCAGGGTGGCCCAAGTCCAGGCAGGAGGCAAACTGGTTCAGGTCTGGCCGCAGTAAGGTAATCTTGAAGTAAACTGTAAAGCGGTGATCGCCGGAGCAACCGGTTGCCAGCTAGCCGGGTAGTTTACATTTGGCTGTGAGTATAACCCATGCTATATATCTGAAGCTCTTCTGTTGACTAGAGCATAGTTACGTTGATCTGTCCAGGAAGGGAAAACTGGTTTAGCCTTGATAGAGCGCTGCCAAGTGCTGTCGCTCAGCCGAATTGATGTAGAGATCATCAAAAGGCGAATCTGTACTATGTGTATGGTAGTTCCGGCTTTGGAAAACCCAAAACTTCGAGCGCTTTACCCCATAATAGGTCCAAACAGTTCATCAACTGCTGATGCTGCTCATCAGAGAGAGCAGAAAACATATCGTGGATCATCTCCGAACTTATTATACTACTGTAAACTCGTTTTCCTTTCGCTGTTAGCGTTACTTCTATCGAGTTCTTATTGTCCGGGTCACGGGTCTTGTTGATCAGCCCTTTT
>Ga0209777_10004540_pt1 | contig 16358 bp, 17 predicted proteins | sample FrelakmetHBP12HB_FD_187147 | JGI IMG/M metagenome (GOLD analysis project Ga0209777, IMG submission 187147) | Freshwater lake sediment microbial communities from the University of Notre Dame, USA, for methane emissions studies -HBP12 HB (SPAdes)... | ecosystem: Environmental > Aquatic >...
GGTGGAAGTAGCAACCCGTTCGCACGATTTGCGACGCATTCTCGTCGTCTCTTTTAAAATCCAAAAAATCTACGTCATGGGGGGGGGGTATTTTGGGTTTTCAAAAAGAACCTCGTGAAGTTTCGCGGATTATGCGTAATTTTGCAAATCCGCCAAAACCCCCAAAACCAGAAAACAAGACGCAGACCGTCATAAATCTGTATAATCATAAACAGATTTATATCGGTAAAAAATGCTCCGTGTATCCCCCCCTTGCCCCATCCCCGAACAAAGCCAAAAAAAAATGCCCCATGATTTCTCATGAGGCTAATGAAACACTACTTATTTAAATCTATATAACCAAATCCATTTACACCGATTAGAGGTATTTTTGCGGTTTTATCAAATCCTATTGTCTTTTTTAATTCTCTAAGTTTTCTTTTTGCAGTATGTGTAGCAGCACATAAATCGCAATATGTTCGCGAACTATCAAATAGTAAATTGATACAAGTATAACAATGTTTTCTGTATATATCCTTTTTACAAATACATAAACTGTCTGCACATTTATAATGAACCATCTATTCTACTTAATAATAGTCTTAAAACTTTAAGCCCATCTTGCCGCGAGTTTTATATAGACATTTCAGCGCCCATAACTTTATAAACTTCTTTATGATTGTCAAGAGGAAATGAATATCGCCTTCCTTTTTGTTTATAATGTAACCATCGCAGGAAATAGAGCCATCCCATCTATACAGTATTCCTTTTTAATTTATACAATCCAGCCTGATTTTTTATATAAAGTTCTATCAATTCATCAACAAGATTTATAACTCTTTCAGAGGCATTATGATGATTTTCAATATAGACTTTGAAAGTCCTATATCCCCAGGCTCTATTTATATTTTCATCTTGCAGTATATCACGAGCCACATCACCATAAGCACAATCTGACTTCTTGTATTTCAGAACAAAACGAACGAAAGAAGACATCCTATTTACTAGAGAGTAAGTTATTTTTAAGCCGGGGGGTTCTCCTTGGTTGCCTTAGGGGTTTTAGGCTCTTTCATAACTGGAGGTGTAGTGTTCTCTAAATCCACACTAACCGTTAGTTCGCGCTTACAACATGATGACCTTATTCTTTTATGATTTATAGCGGTTATTATTCCTCCGCCAATTGATAATATCAATGCAATCATACTCATTATGTTAGTTTCAGTTGCGTCCATTTATTTACTGTTTAGATTTATGTTCCGCCCACATCTTACCAACTTCAGCCATGCTATAACCCGCCTTTCTCTGTTGAGATACGAACTTATTGTAATCAGAAGCAGGTCTCTTCACCTTTTCCTTCTTTTCCTGCTTCTCAATTTTTACCACTTCCTTCTTAACTTTACCTTCAGGTTCAACATACTCTATAACATTTCTTTCTACCACTCCTCCACCATACTTCATAGGCTTAACAAGACGGGTAAGATTAGGCTCTGCAGGAGGGGCGCGAACCGGAGCGATTAAATTTTCCTTCGTATGCTTTACTGAAGAGCGTGTAGGCTCTACAACCAAATTATAAGGTGCGCCTCCTGTAGGAATAACTTCACCAACGCCTACACCAATAGCCTCCTTACGAGGACGACCAGGTTTCCTCTTGATTACTTCTCCAGCATTAATATCTCTTGATGCTGAAGCGACAGGTTCATTCTCTTCTGCAAGAGCGGTCTTCTTTGCCGTCTGCTTCTTCGTAGCAGGCGCGACTTTTTGGGTAGCATAAACGGGTTCATCAGCCTGTTTAGCGACAGCCTTTCTCATCGGTTGCAGACCAATAGGCTCATTCGCTGTGTAAAGTCTTTCATCTTCCGTTCTTGCACCGATGATTTTACCAACAGCCTTTTTCTCTGATACCCGCATAGTAGGAAGACGGCGAGTTATTTCCTCTGCTCCATAGGTCTGGTCGTGAATAGGAACAGGAGCAATAGAAGAACGGGATTTATGTAAAATCTGTTCGGCTGATAGAACTTCGCGCATAATTGCACCCTTCTTCATTTTTGATACCGGGGGTAGATTTGTTTTTCTCTGTTCCTTTAACATTCCACGCAACTCCTTCAAACTCATCTTATCAATCTCCTTCATTATATAATAGAAACAGGAAATATTTTCAAAGAAAAATCAAGTTCCGAATGTAGTCCAATTAAAGTTCTGTGCTACTGCTCCCGCTCCAGTCCAATAAATATTGAATGTATTGCTGGTTAAATTGGAGGTGCAAATATTAAGATTAGGGGTTACATCACGGTGTGTTATTTGTGCTATATAAGATATTGGTGAGGTATAAGATTGAGGTAAAGATACTGTATATGGCGATGTTGTTCCTGTTGTTGCTGTATTGTATTGTATTAGAGGCATTCTAACATTATTACCCGCTGGTGTCATCATTTGAAGATTTCTCGGTATATTCAAAGTCTGGGCTGCGAGGACTATTATGCCTGTTCCTTGAAATGCTTGAGAAACTGCAGGATTACCAGCATTTATTAATACCGTATCGGGGGCTTGAATTTGTAAATTACCATAAGCAGTAAAACTTCCTGTTGTTTGATAAACATAACCTGGAGACGCACAAACTTGTATAATAGGCTCATAATATACATTAATACCTGGAGTAAAAACCCAAGTAGATACACAAGTCCAATTAGCAGAAATTGATGAACTTTGAAGAAAAGAACCGCCATTTATAGCGTAAGTAATCGGGTTATTCGGTAAAGCACATACTATAAGAGTTCCATTAACATTTGTTCCTACATATCCTTTACCTCCAGAAAGTTGAGTAAATGCTCCTGTGTTTGCATTATATAAATAGTTATTATTACCGTCTATTCTGCCTAAATAAACACTTGAAAAAGTAGAAGATGTAGTTACTGTATTATAAGGAGCAAGAGAAACCCAATTACCTATAGGACACGAACCGAGAAGAGTTACTGCTGTTGTTGATAAGGTATATAGTCTTCCACCATTTACAACCGCAAATGCGGTTGCTGTAAATTTACAGCATACAGCAGACCAGTTTAAACCAGCAGAACCCGTAAGTAGCGTCCAAGTTACTCCTCTATCTGCAGTATAATAAGCACCAAGGTCTGAACTTACAGCATAATAAGTAAGTCCAGAAGAACCAATAGATGTTACTCCAGTCCAATTAGCAGTAGGAGCATTTGTAATAGTCCAAGTTGTTCCAGTATCTATTGTTGTATAAATACCACCTCCTTTTACACATGCTATAGCCTGTGCAAAAGTGCCGAGATTATTAACACCTGATATAGCAGACCAATTTTGAAGAGTTGCCTGTTGTGTTAATGTTGTGCCGTTGTAATAATAAATATATCCATTTGAAGCACAAGCCATAAAATTGGTGTTATTTGCTTCAGAATATGTAACAGCAGTATAATTTGTAGATACATTTCCCCTTTGCGTCCAAGTATAACCTACTCCCGTTCCTTGAACGAATGGAGTAGTAGTAAAAGAGGATACATTCATCGTTGAAACAACCAAGTTAGAAGGAATAGAAGCAACAGGAGGATATGCAGACCCATTAATCGTGGATACATTCACAATAGTAGAATGAGAAGCGTAAGGAGAAGTAATAGTAGAAGCCGTTACACTTGATACATTTAGAGCATTAGGAACAGAAAAGGTAGGCGGATAAGCAGACCCATTAATCGTGGATACATTCACGATAGTAGAAAGAGATGCGTAAGGAGCGGTAATAGTAGAAGCCGTTAAAGTTGATACAGTTAATGCAGACGGCACACCAGAAGGAGGAGGATATGCCGAGCCGTTAATCGTGGATAAATTTATGATAGTTGAAACTGAAAAGTTCCCTGTTATGTTTGCGTTGAAACCAACAGTCGCCGAGTTGAACTGTATATTGCAAGAAGGAGCAGAGAAACCAAGATTAGAACCAGTTTGTGCAGTTATACCATTCGTTGTCACAGTATCTAAATTAGCGTTTCCGCTACTGTTGATAGTATCCGAATAGAACCCATTCACCACCTTCGTTCCATTATCGCCCCGTAAATACACAACACCAGGATAAGAGGTCGTCGCGGGTGATGCGCCTGCAGTCAAAGAAAGACAGTTCAAAGCACTATAGAAACCAGAACCAAGAATGCCAACAGAAGGCACAGTCAATCCAGAATACGATAGAATAGAACCAGCACTCTCCTTAATCGTTCCTGGCGCTAATGCACCATAAGAGTATGCCGTGAGATTAATACCACCACCCCCAGCGATAGATGTCCCAGTTCCTGATAGACCAGCCCTTGCTGATATATTCACAGCACCACCGAAAGGGATGCCTGTAAGATAGGACACATTGCCTTGAGCATTCAGATTAATAGCAGACGCTGGGGTAGGCGAGTAGATAGACGCAGAGTTTGCATTCAGATTAATTTGCGACCCTGCTCCATACTGCGCGGTTAATCCAATAATAGCAGACCCCCCCACATCCGCGCCTCTATCCACAACGGTGGCTACACCATTAGATGTATTGATATTCAGATTGTTTTGAGGGGTTATCGTGATTACATTACCGTTAATATTAGACGCATTATCAATATTTGTAAAGTTAAAATTATTAGCACCGCTTGTATTGATGCCCGTGTTGAAATTAGGACGCGTTCCATTGAATGTTCCGCCTTGGTTGAAGGTAGGCGCATTAGAGAAGGTCGCATTCAACATGTTCGCATTTGAGGAGACATTTAGGTATTGACAGTTGATAGTAGAAGCAGAGGGATTTATAATAGACCCAGCAGTTAGAACATCAAAATATGCATTACCGCCCGTGATAGAAGAGACTGTTAGTTTATGCGTCTCAGAAACAAATGTGCTTTCAAAGGTCTCTACTGTTGTGGAGTATAGCGTTGTAAGATTATTAACAGTCATAGAGTTCGCCGTAATAGAGGAGAATGTTCCAAGTCTAACATTTGTTAAATCATTTCCGTTTGCTTGGATAGTAGAGATTGCTGGGTCTTTTGCCCAGTCCGCAATAGATGAAATCTGATTAGCAGTAACAAGAGGATTACCATTTAGAAGTAGTTGTGTAGCGTTTGCAGTTAGAACCTGATTATCCAGAGTGAATTTATCATAAACATAACTTTCATAAGCCTCAATATAATTAGTAGAAACATTCTGTGCAAAAGTAGATACAGAATTTACAGTAATAGCATTCACAGTGGAAACATTTACTGTCTGTGAATTGATAATCTGCGCATTCACAGTAGAAACAGTTAAAGGGTCTTGTTTCTGTAAAGAAGACAAATAAGAATAGGGTATAAATAAAGGTTCTGACACATTTTTCCAAACTGAAGTAGGCGGTATATTACCAGAACTTGCAGATGCTGTTCCACTCTGTGAAGGAACAACTGGTGATGCAACCGGATAAGAAGGAAGAATTGATACGAAAGATTTATCTATTGTCTTCTCGGGGTATTGTATCGGGATGGTATAACTAGGGGCGGTAATCGTAGATGGTATCGGCGCTGAATATGTTAAAACAGAACCACCTATTCCTATAGTGGTAACTGCACCGGTGTTAATAACTTGTTGGAAGTCGCTCATTTACTAATATATAATATATTTTATATTACCAATTAGTTTAGCCTATGCCCTATATACACCGATAGGCGTTACTGTAAATTGTCTGAAGATTACTGAATATGAACCTGTCTGCGCTCCAGTATTTACAACAAGCCATAACCTGCTTAACGGAGCAGAGGCGCGGACTGTTCCAACAATAGGGAAAACAGCCTCTCCATAAGAACCCGTGATGGTGTAAAGCGGGTTATTCGTAGCCTGAACTGATGTCGTTGTATAGTTAGAAGGAGCAGTTACTCCAATATCAAGACCGAAAGAAATACCCTCTGTAGTGCTTCCTGCTGTAGGAGCAGTATTCTGTCTAATTCTGCAAACACCTGAAACCTGATAAAGACCAGCAGAGAAAAGCGGAACAACAAGAGCAGATATACCAGGTTCAGAAGGAGATGTGTTGCTTGTGTTGCATCTGATTGTTCCAGTTCCAACAGACAACACTTGATAATTGCCGTTCCAGTTAGTAGTATTTGCTACAGTAACACTCTGTCCAATAGCAAACGGAAAGTTGTTGCTAACAACAAATGTAACAGCACCAGGAGTAGTATAAACCACATCAGTGCATAACATCGCCACAGAGCATGTAGCATTTGTGCTTGGTGGTAAAGGGCTAATAACCGTGCCTGTTAAACTTGCTCCAAGAACAAAAGAAGGGAAACCAACTTTACCCTGATTGATAGCGTCTGAAGTGACGGTGTTAAGAGTTGTCGCGCCAGATACCGTTAGAGTGGTAGCGTTTGCAGTGGTCGCAACAAGATTATTCACAGTCTCTGTTCCAGTAATTGTAACATCACCATTAATAGTGCCTCCTGTAATCGGAACAAAAAGAGGCTCTCCTGTATTCTGGTAAATCGCCGTCGGAAGCGTCTTGTCAAAGGAAGCCATTATATATATATACAACATTTTAATCCAGTTCCTTGAGCCTAGAAGTAAATACAAGGTCATTCAAATTATCAATAACGAAGAAGCCGTGGTTCTCTGTGACTTTTTTATAAACTTTTATCATATCATTCAGGCTAATGTCGGAAGGAAAAGAAGACCGGAGATATTGTTTCACAACCTTCTCTATCGCCATATCCGAGCCAAGTTTGAATAGACATACAAAGTTAATATTTGAGCGACCGATTGCATTAAATATTGATAGTTCCTGACCCGTAATAATAGTTGAAAGGCGATGATTACGACCTATTGTTAGCAACTTGATTAGTTCCTTGTTGTTCTTCTTATCAACTACATCATCAATAATATGTAGAAATTTGTAATGATTATCCGTAGCACCATTTATCTTTGAAGTCTCCTTAATGAGTTCAGAACAGAACATCGGGGCGCAAGCCACAGCCTTCGCCAAGGGTTTATAAATTTCGGACTGATGGGATGCAGTGTGAAGAATACCAATATGACTTTTAAAAAAGGTTTTCCAGAGATGTAACATAAGTGTGGATTTACCAGAGCGCGTAGCACCTAATAGTAAGAATGACATACCGAACTTATCGTCGGGAACATCTAAATCTTCAATCCTACCAGACTTGAATAATGTCATAGGATTGTAAGCAGTTTCTTCATCATTTTCTGTTTTTCCATCCGTAAGTCCTTTTTTTTTGTTCCCGGGGAGATATGGATGCAAACCATCCTGAACCTCTTTGCGCCAAGCATTTCCCATTTCATAAACCTCTTCTTTGGTTCTCTTACCTAAACTAATCTTCTTTGTTCTCTGTCGTTTTGAATGAGGGTCTATTGCTGTGAAAATCAATGCTTGATTGAGTTGTTTTTTCTCTTCCATCTATTATAGAACTACATAATAGATATGCAAACTAATCGTTTCCTTATTGAATTTATGAATATGCGAAAAAATCTTAATTCTGCGACACCTACACCATTACCGTCATCACAAGTAGGCACAACAAGCCTTATTAGCACATCTAAAAAAGTTGCTCCTCCTGCAACCTCCAAACCAGTGATGGAAGATGATGTAACCTATAAAAAAATAATTGAGAACAAGCCACCAAAGGGAGATGTTCTAGAGTATTTACGGCATAGGATAGATGAACTAAAAGAGCAGGAAGCCTAGGTAACTAATATACAGTTCCACGGATTTTTCTCATACCCATCGCTGACTGACTGGGTGAAGCCTTTACCTTCATCATAGGCTGAATATCAACACTTTCAAGGGAGCCGGACGGAAGTCCCGGGGCGTGTAGTTTGTGCGCGGGGCGGGTTTCCACAACAATCCCGTCCATCATCGCCTTCTGTTCTCCGGTCAAAGTTGTCATTGCTTCAATGTTAATGATGCCCGGCATCATTTTGGAACCTCTACGCTCAATCTCTGAAACATTCACAATGTGGGGCATACGGAAAGACATTCTATATTTAGTAGAAATATTTTATTTGTATTAAGTATAAACAAAGATGCAGGCTGACATTGTAACCCATGTTCAAGATGCCGTCCGCCCTGGCGAAGTATGCGATATGTATTACAGCAACCAGGAGAATTCAGTGAAGCAGGCGCACCCTACGACCGTAGAGAACCGCTACCTTCTTGACCTCAACTCAAAGAACTTCGGCTCTGCGAATACACTTATCTTCAATCCTGATGAGGGCGTTGGTCACATTGTTCTAAATCTTCAGTTGCAGGCTCCTGGTGGTTCTCTGACTTACCAGGGTCTTGCTCTGAATAAGGGCTGGGGCTACAATTGCATTCGCAGGCTGGGCGTAAGAATTGGAAATAGCACACTTTACTACTTCTCTGGTGACCAGTTGATGATGGATGCTCTTTCTGATTGCGAAGACAGCGTTAAGAAGGATGTTCTCTTTCAACTTGGTGGCGCTCCGCTTGTTGGAGGCACTGCAGCCTCAACTGGTGCTGGTGACTTCGCCTCTGCTTCTAACCGAACGGCGTATGTCTATCTCAAGTGTCCGTGGAACAGCCCCTCGGCGCAGGAGAAGATGTTACCGCTACCGTCAGACCTTCTTACAAGCCCTATCCAAATCAATGTAGAATTCAAGCAGGCTAACGAGTTCTTCCTGCAGTCACCGGTTGTAAATGGCGGAACTACGCCAGTGCTTCCTACGGTCTTTGATGTCGCCCAGGCGCAGTGGGAGCAGACGCACTTTGATGACCGTGGCGAGCAGTTGGCGCGTAAGGTAAATATGTCAGAGATGGCGTATTCTTACCCTCTTCGTTACTTCGCACAGGAGGTTTTCCGTCTCAACAGTGTTCCTGGCGGTTCTCTTTCATCGCAGACGCTCACGGGACTACGTTCCGGCAACTGCCTCGGCATCCGTATCTGGTGCAAGAGCAACGACGACGCGACGGTTCTTGGCGCTGGTGCTTCAGGTGCGCAGAGCGTGTATGCCGTGCCTACTCAACTAACGCTTGCAGTGAATGGTCTTATCTATTTTGATAGCCGTAACGGTCAGTCCCAGTTATGGACGCTCCTTGACCGCAAGACACCCGCGCAGTTCTCTGCTGACACGATTACGGTCAATGAAGCAGGCACGGCGTGGGCGACAAATTCAGGCACTTCATCATACTGGACTTTCATCCCGTTCGCCCAGCACTCCGAGGTTCTTGCAAATGAGACGGAACTGACCCACGGACTTTCTCTGATGAACTCCATTGTCAATCTCCAAATCCAGTTACCGCCGACAGGTGTTTCTGGAGGCACGAACACCTATACCGTGACGGCAGAATACATATTCAATAGCACTGTGCTGTTTAGCAGAGGCGGGGCAGAATATATATTCTGATGCTCCTCCGAAAAGACCTAAAGCACTATTATGATATATAATTATAACAAATGCCGAAGGGAAATTATCCTAGAATATCTATTTTACAACGGATTGAGAACTCCATCGTAAAACAGGAAAATGGTTGTTGGGAATGGAATAAACATTTGGATAAAGATGGATATGGACAAATATCTGTGAAAAGTAATGACGGAATTCATAGAAATAGCAGAGTTCATCGTGTAATGTATGAATTAAAACACGGAGCAATTCAAGATGGTCTATTAGCCTGTCATACTTGTGATAATCGCAAATGTTGTAATCCAGACCATATATTTTTAGGAACTGCAAAAGATAACGCAGATGATATGGTCGCGAAAGGTCGTTCTGTTGTTTCATCAGGCGCTTTTACATCCGAAAAGACAAAAGGCGAAAAGAATGGTAGAAGCAAATTAAGTCAAGAAGATGTTGATGAAATAAGAGAAAGACATTCTAAAGGTCTGAAATATGGAGAACTCAAAGCAATGGCTGTAGAATTTGATATTGCTTATGTGACTATACAGAAAATAGTTGCAGGTAAATTATGGTAATCATCTGTGAATTTTTAAAATTCCATAATGATTTCCTAAAAATTGAAACCTCCGGCAGAGGCTTAAAATAATCTTAACCTAGGATATATAGAAAGATGGACAACCGTGTAATCTCTTATTTAGCGTGTGACAACTGCACTTGTATCGTCAATAAAGTATATTCTTTCAATAAAAATAATCATATTGAATATCATCTTGTTCTTTGTAAGAAGTGTCATATATTGCTTCAAGGTGATTATGAACTTAATATAACAAAGTGTAATTACACGATGAGTAAATTACCTTCTACAGAATTGAGAAAACAATACTTACAAATGGCTATCAAAGAAAGAGATAGATGCAGGGAAGCAAGGGCTATGAATAAGAAACGTGATGAGGAAAGATGGGCTTTTGAAAGAGGAGAATGTTTAATTTCAGATGATTAATCATCCATACATATTTTATATGTTACAATGATTAGATGCTTCCATTAGTATTTGTGGTTATTATGTGGGACATATCTTGTTTGTTTTACTCTGCAGAGTGAAAGATTAATTGGAAGTCATCCCATTCACATACTTTATTATTACTCAATGCTACAGACCTTGCGCCTAAATATAGAGGTCTTCCCGCGTCATCATAAAGTTTGATATCAATACGGTCAATAGAATTCTGTCCGTTCCATTTCATTACCTTTGCATTCTTAAACTGTCTGTGAATTATGAAAGGGTTCATTCCAGGATATACCGGAAACCCTGATGCATCTGTAGTTGTTGTGCTTGTCTCATTAGCAATAAGAAGACGACAGATGACATGTTGAAGGTTAGGAGTGCTTGTGTTAGTATCGGGTAAATCCTGATATTGAGTAAGCACATCAGAGCAGATATCAATCCAACGAGTATAGACTAAAGGCGCGACCTGACTAAAGAATGTATATCCCGCAACTGTGAAATCCTGATATGTCGGATTAAATCCCATCAGAGAAAGAAGGCACGGTGTATTGATAGATGTATTTAAAGTCTGAAAAATAGCATCATCGGGATTTTCATAAGTAAATAGAGGTGCAAGATAAAATTTTGATGCTACTGTATTATCAAAAGCATTCCAAGTAAAAGTTCCATCGGCATTAAATACAAGAGAAGGAGGAGTTCCAAGAATACGGGCAGATACAGCACTATTAACAGCAGTCGCTAGAGTTGTTCCTGTGTAAAAGCCGGGTGTAATAGCAATAGAAAAAGCACTTCCTGTAGCAAGGCTGATGATAAACTTGTTATTGTAGTCATTCACATTAGGAATAGCATAAGGAAAACGAACCTCTGCTAACTTTACATTCATAATCTGACCCTGCTGAATAGGAAACCCTTTCTGGATTACAAAATTATTATACGGCTGTGTAATAGGAGCAGACCAAGTTCCAGAAGTTCTATCTGCAGAACTTATGACGATTTGACCGTTTGCACCTTGATGACTTATAACCTTTTTAGCATATCCCTCTAAAAGCGGTTGCGCGGAATAGTTGGCGATGCTTCCTGAACCGAAGGCTGACATTATACTATTACCAAAGAATATTAATAGCGAGTTCGTTCGGTGAATATTTGCCTAAATGATGTATGCGACTAATTTCCTTGTGTGATGTCCGGAAGACACTTCTTTTCATCTTCGCTATTTTTGGCTCGTATCGTCTATAGTAAAGATAATCGCCATATCCTAAAAGTCCAAAATGTTTTATACCTTCTGGTGAATGATATGTTAATTTATGTTTTTCATCAGTTCCTAGTTCTAATAAGTCAGGGTTATATCCGTGCGCCACTGCTTGAGCCTTTGCATCTTTTAAGAATTGTTTTGATTTTTGATAAGTATCCATCTACTTATAGTAGTGAATAACAATTTCAACTCCGTTCGGTAATGTTTTTGTTATATACCGACCGCCTTTCATAGGTGTCATCTGTCTAAACCTATAATGTTCTTCTGTGATATCTAAACTGTTATTCTTATAATGATGCTCGTCTAACCATACCTTCGCCTCCGTAATTGTCCATTCATCTTTCGGGAACAGAATGGTTTGCACTTTGCCCGACATATATAATATACACAGATTATATAAATATATGTTTAGGGTTTTGTCTAAAGCCGTTATGTCTCATATTAGAGATATTCAGGTTATACACACGATAGACCGACGGGTTTTTTATGATATACCTTTATACTTTGATGAGAAGCGAATAGAAATAAAAGACTGTCGGGTAGAAAATGGTCGTATCATAGTCATAGTAGAAAAAATGTTTGATAAAAATAAGGATGGATAAGCGAAGCAACCCTTTTGGTAATGACTATTGTAGTCCTGTAGCGTGGTCGCCATTAGATGCATACAGAGGGTCTGGTCGCCACCGGCTTAAAAATAACTTACTATTAATAAGAAGAATGAAGACTGCTAAATACACTGAAGAACAGCGTAAGGAGCGTCGTATGCTTACTAACAAGAACTATTACGCCAAGAATAAGCAATTTTGGTCTGAATACAACGGACAGACTTACTATATTTATGTTCTCTCCGGCTTCGCGAATGGAATGGTCTGGGTCGGCATCACCCGGACTTTGAAACGTCATCTTGCAGAGCATAAAAAGACATTCGGTGAAAGTATCACTGCAGAGGTGCTTTTGTCTATTGAGAAGGATTTAACAGAACAAACACAGTCCGACATCCTGGCGCTCCTGGCTCGGCGTTTTAACTCCCGGTGCCTAAACCCGGTAAAGACCTCTGATGTTGATTTTATTCAGGTTGAAGAGCGCCTGAAGCCTATACTAACTGACCTTCCGGCTGAAAAAAAGGCAGAACTCCTAAAAATTGATTGCGTGACCCCGGCTTAAAAATATCTTACAGAGATATAGATAGAGAGCATGCCCACCATTCAGCAACTGACCGCCAGGCTTGAGGATTTGCATTCCGAACTTGAAGCCTTACGGTATTATCGTCGTAAGAAGTTGATTACGGCTCCTGGATTTGCTTCACAGAAGGCGAAGATACAGCGTAGCATAGATGTCGCAGAGGATAGACTTTATGACGCAAATCGTAAGGCTCGTGAGGCGACTGCTCTTGTTCGTATCAAGGCTCAAGAGGAGGCATTACGGAAGCGTAAAGCCGATGCAAAGGCGAAGCGCGAAGCGAAGAGTATCGCTAAGCGCACCTATATCTTAACGCAGGAATATGTGAAAGATAAGTTCGTATTTGATACTGGAAAGAAGTTTGGCGGTGGCGACTACCGTCAAATCCCTGAGCAGAGCAGCACGCATACGCATACTGAGACTATCGTAAGGAACAAGGGCGAAAGTATGGATGCTTTTGTAAGGCGTGCAACTCGGCGTAGTCGTGATGCAATTGATGATATGAATGCTGACCAAGGAGGCGAGGCTGGAGATACTATTTTTCAATATAAGGCTTCTGGTGGAGTAAGCATTTCCGCAGGTGGTGGTGGTGGTGCAGGCATGACGCGCGCTAAGCCTTGGGCGTATGAGAACTCTGGCTTTTATAGTATTGCAGAGGAGGGACGGTGTGTTCCTAATAGTTTAGTTCAAATCTATCCTAAGAAGACTTATGACTATTTTGTCAGTCGTCTTTTTCCTAATGGAGACGATAGTGTGCCTTGCTTAGCAGAGTGGATTTATAACTGGTGCGTAAAGTGTGATATTACTGTGCTTGGCTGTAATGAAAATTATGAAGTGCTGATGGGCGAGGAGACCAATGTGCCGATTGAATATTATAGCAAGAGTTATAATAACAAGCCTTTGTATTTTGTGCAGAAGGACAATCACTTCTATGTGATGAATAAGGATAAGGCTCTTTCTATTGTCAAGTCACGCGCGAATAGCATCAAGAAGGCTAAGGAAGAGAAGACAATTGAGATGACTAAGATTTTCATGGAAGAGGATTTGAAGGAGATTGATTTCAAGATTTACGAGAATACTCATCTGATTGTTCGTCATATCAGTTATGTCAAGTCGTATTTGATTGAGTATATGAAACTATATCATACTGTTCCTAAGTTGCAATTTGGCGTGCGCGATAAGCATTCTATCTATCTCAAGTCATTCATGTTTGGAACTAATAAAATGTCTTTTGACCCGCATTTCAATACTGTAAAAAGTCTAAGCGAGAAGTTGGATATTCCTATCAACTCTATGCGTGCTGTCAGCAACGAATACGCTATGCAAACTATCGGCGTTCTCCCCAAATCCTTTATGAACAATAAGGTGATGGATATTTTTCTGACTTGGAAGCAGAGACAGCACTATGCTCATTTATTCAGTCCCAAAGAGTGGGAGAAAGTTAAGGGTGTAGAACAGACTTGGGATATGAATAAGCAATACACAAATATCCTTAGAAACTCAGAACATAATTGGCTTCTCTTTGATATGTTCTCTTTGCCTAATGTTTATTCTGGAACTATTGGTGATTGCTACTACTTCGTTGAGACTGAGAATACTATGCCGTGCAAGGGCAACGGTTGGTATTCTCGTGTCATCGTGGAGTATTTAATCGCGGAAGGTATTGAGCATACAATCACACATGAGATAAAGGCGGCTAATACTTTGAAGCCTGATATTTTTGTGCCTTTTGTTGATAAAGTCATGGCTGATGTTCCTGATGGTTTCAAGTATATCACGAATACCTTTTGCGGAGCGTTGAATACACACAAGAAGGAAACCGCCTCTGTTCAATCTACCGCGGACAAGTCGGTAGTGATTGAGAAGTGCCTTACTAAGGGTGCATCTATGTGTAAGTTTGATGTAGGTGATGATGCAATTTACTGCGCGGCAACTATCAAGTCTGATTTATTGTATGAGAACAATATGCCTATGTATTCTCAAATCTTGGACACGGCGGCGGTTCATCTTGCAAAGGGAATAAAGCATCTGGAGGCTAAGGGCTGTGTCATTCGTTCCTACAATACGGACAGCATCACTTTCAAGGCGATAGAGAAGTTGGAAATTGATTTGCCCACTTCTGCACTTGGCGGCTGGAAGACCGAACAGCCTAAGCCGCATGAATGGGAACTTCCTCCTAAGCAAGATGTGAAGATTTTTACTATGTCTGATTATGTATTTGCTGAGGATTTGAAAGAGACTGACTTTGATTTGGTAGGCGAATATGTTGAGGGTGGTGCTACTATGAGATGCTCTATTGTTGATTATCTGAAAGTAAATAATGCTTTTGTAAATGCCCCTGCTGGATTTGGTAAATCTTGGATTGCCGAGAAAGTTATTGAGGCTGTAGGCGCTGAGAAGTGTGCAGTCCTTGGCTATACTAATATCGCTGCAAATAATATTGGAGGCTCTACCTTTCACAAGACATTTAAAATATCAATTGATGATTACAAGGGTAGTTTCTCAGTCAAGGACATCATGAAAGACAAGGATGTTCTTATCATTGATGAGATTTCTCAAGTCCCTGCTAAACTCTATAAGATTATGGAGGAGGCTAAGAAATTAGGGAAGCGTGTCCTCATCTTTGGAGATTTGAAACAGATTTTACCTGTGGGTGAAGATGGCGATGGGCTACAAATGCTTACAATCATTTGTGAAAATAGAATAACCCTTACAACCTACAGGCGTGGCGATACTGAATTGCTTGAGGCTCTTACAAAGGTTAGAGAACATAAGGGCGTTCATTTTGAGAAGGGCGAAAAGGGACTACTGCATTTCTGCTTTACTAAGGCTAGGCGCGATAAGATTAATGAGCGCGAGATGATGAAAGTAACAAAGGGCTACTATGATTTGCCTAAGAATGACAATCTCAAAAGGATTTACCCAAACATGCCTCTGCGTTCTACAATTACAAAGGGTGATGGGTCTATGCTGAATGGCGAGCGTTGGATAGTTGCAGGTATTCATGACGAGATTGTCCATCTGCAAAGTCTGATACGCTCTAATACAGAACTGCGTATCCACTTAGATGAAATCTCAAAATCCTTTGTTCCCGGTTATGCTATGACCATTCATTCATCTCAAGGGCTTACAATCAAAGAACCCTATACGGTTCATATTGAGAACCGCAGTGCATTCTCTGAAGAGGAAGGCTGGCGCATGATTTACACGGCTGTTTCTCGTTCTTGTAAGAAGGGACAGGTAGGAGTAGTGTTTCATTAGCCTCATGAGAAATCATGGGGCATTTTTTTTTGGCTTTGTTCGGGGATGGGGCAAGGGGGGGATACACGGAGCATTTTTTACCGATATAAATCTGTTTATGATTATACAGATTTATGACGGTCTGCGTCTTGTTTTCTGGTTTTGGGGGTTTTGGCGGATTTGCAAAATTACGCATAATCCGCGAAACTTCACGAGGTTCTTTTTGAAAACCCAAAATACCCCCCCCCCATGACGTAGATTTTTTGGATTTTAAAAGAGACGACGAGAATGCGTCGCAAATCGTGCGAACGGGTTGCTACTTCCACC
>Ga0209777_10004541_pt1 | contig 16355 bp, 16 predicted proteins | sample FrelakmetHBP12HB_FD_187147 | JGI IMG/M metagenome (GOLD analysis project Ga0209777, IMG submission 187147) | Freshwater lake sediment microbial communities from the University of Notre Dame, USA, for methane emissions studies -HBP12 HB (SPAdes)... | ecosystem: Environmental > Aquatic >...
ACTTCGGGGGCGCGGGGTTCAACGGCGATGCCAGCTTCCAGGACGCGGGGTTCAACGGCACTGCCTACTTCGGGGGCGCGGGGTTCAACGGCATTGCCTACTTCGGGGGCGCGGGGTTCAACGGCACTGCCAACTTCTGGGACGCGGAGTTCAACGGCGATGCCAGCTTCCAGGACGCGGGGTTCAACGGCGATGCCAGCTTCCAGGACGCGGGGTTCAACGGCACTGCCGAATTCCGGGGCGCGGGGTTCAACGGCTATGCCAGCTTCCAGGACGCGGGGTTCAACGGCACTGCCGACTTCCAGGATGCGGAATTCAATATCACCAATTTTTCGGGCGCTCAATTCAATAAAGAAGCTCATTTCGAGGAAGCTCAATTTGCAGGGACAGCATCTTTCGACAACAGTCGCTTCAAGGAGGATGCTCTCTTCGAGAATGCCGACTTTAAAAGCGAGCTCTCCCTGACCAGAGCCAGATATGATAAATTATATCTCAGAGGGTATAATATTACGCGCCTCGTCTACGATGATGCCGCCTACATGTCCCTCATGAAGAACTTCAAGGATCTAGGCTACTACGAGGATTATGATAGCTGCTACTTCCAGTACCGCAAGGCGCACAGAGACCAACCCTGGCCGGCCGTAAGCGGCTGGGAGGCGTCCATAAGAAAAGTCATAGACTATCCCATGGAGTGGTTCTATGGCTACGGCACAAAGCCCTTCAATGCCTTTTTCTTCTCCCTGGGTATTATTTTGGTCTTTGCACTATTTTGGTGGAGACTGGGACTGGGCGGGCCAAAGGACAGGACCCTGGCCAGTCTTCAGCCGGGCGAGGAGTGGCTGGACGGCGGCATAACCGACATCCTGGGCTTCAGCGTCACTGTCTTCTTGTCCGGGACGCGCTTCTTCATCGATCCGCCGGCTTTGCCCAGAATAGAAGGGCGATCGAGATCCATGATCAAAAAGGCCTTCATTCTGGAGAGGCTGCTTGGTGCATTATTTTCCATCCTGTTCTTCATCGCCATCATCGGAACGATAGTAAGGGCATCCTGAAGGCGAATCTCTCCCAGGCAGCAACAATAAGCTTAATATTCCTTTCCGGCGTCGAATTGCGGTTATGTCTATTCACTGGGCTGACGTCATCGCCGAGAAGCTCGAAAAGAGCGGCCCGCACACCATCGCCACGGGCATAACCCCCTCCGGGCCGGTTCATATCGGAAACATGCGCGAGGTCATGACGGCAGAGGCCGTCTACCGCGCTCTTCTGGACCGGGGTGTAGAGGCAAAGCTCATCTACATCGCCGACACCTACGATCGCCTGCGCAGGCTCTACCCCTTCCTGCCGGAGAGCTTCACCGAGCACATCGGTAAGCCGCTCTCGGAAATACCCTGCCCCCTGGGGTGCTGCGCCAGCTACGCCGACCACTTCTTGAATCCCTTCTTGAAAAGCATGGAGAGGCTGGGCATCAAGCCAGAGGTCTTCCGCGCCGATGTGCTTTACAAAGAGGGCAAGTACAATGAGGCCATCAAGACGGCCTTGCAGCGCAAGGACGACATCGCCCGCATCCTCAAAGAGGTCTCGGGCCGCGATGTTCCGGCGGGCTGGAGCCCCTTTGATGCAATATGCAGTAGCTGCGGCCGCACCAACACCACGCACGTCACGGGCTTTGATCTGCAAGGCGAGACGGTGGACTACGAATGCTCCTGCGGCTCACGGGGCACTGTCTCTATGAGCGGCGGAGGCAAGCTGGTCTGGCGGGTGGACTGGCCGGCCCGCTGGCCCATTTTCAATGTTACTGTGGAGCCCTTCGGCAAGGACCACGCCACATCCGGCGGCTCCTACGACACCGGCAAGCGCATCAGCGAAGAGATCTACGGCTACCCTGCCCCCTTCCCCATGGTCTACGAGTGGATCCACCTCAAGGGCGTGGGCGCTATGCACAGCTCCACAGGAATTGTGGTCACCATTCAGGAGATGCTGGACGTGGTGCCTCCCGAGGTCCTGCGCTACCTGATCATCAGGAACAAGCCAGAGAAGCACATCGAGTTTGATCCAGGACTGCCGCTCCTATCCCTGGTGGACGAGTACGACCAGCGAAAGGGTGATGAGAGGGCCATTGAGCTATCCAATATCAGTAAGAGCGGGCCCTTCGAAATTCCCTTCCGCCACATGGTTACGGCAGTGCAGATCGCTCGCGGTGACGAGGACGGTCTCTTCGTGGCCCTGAAAAGATCCGGCTACGATGTCATCACGAGGCGCGAGGAGATCTTAGGCCGGGCCAGAAATGTGCAGACCTGGCTGGACAAATATGCGCCGGCTTACGTCAAGTTCCAGGTGCAAGAGGCACTCCCGGTCGCAGTCAAGAACCTCACTCCCGAGGAAAGGCAGAGCCTGGGCATCTTGGCTAAGCTGGTAGAGGAGAAAACGGCAGCCGAGATTCACGAACTGGTCTATGCCGTGGCCAAGGAGCAGGGGCTCGACTCCAAGAAGTTCTTCCAGGCCATCTACTTGGCATTCCTGGGCGACCGGCAGGGCCCCAAGGTAGGATGGTTCCTGGCCAGCCTGGAGAGAGGCTTTGTGAAAGCCAGACTGAAGGAAGCAGCGGCCACGTAGATGTCATGGAGCACAAGATCTACCTGTCCGGCCCGCTCTTCTCGAGGGGCGAGATCGCCTGGGGCGAGCGCGTCAAGAGATTCTTAGAGGACAGGCTGGATGGCGTCCCAATAATCTGGCCCCATGAGATCATCTCTTGCCTGGCATTGCCGCGGCAGATCTTCCAGGCCAATTTGCAGGCCTTAAACGAATGCGATATCATGGTGGCCATGCTGGACGGCTCTTCGGTTGACGACGGCACCGCCTGGGAGATAGGCTACTTCTTCATGCAGGGCAAAAAAATCCTGGGGATAAGAACGGACTTTCGCCGCGCCGGAGAAACGGATAATTCTCGCGTCAATCTCATGATAGAGTGCTCCTGCCAGGGCATAGCCTCGGGCCTGGAAGAGCTGGCAATGGATCTAAAGAGGCTCTTAAATTGATCTCGCCCGTCTTTGACGCGCCCCTTCTCCTGGTGGAGGGAGAAGAGCGCGTCCTGGTGGCCGCCGATCTTCACCTGGGTCTGGAGTATGAACTGTGGCGGGGCGGCGTCTCTATTCCCAGCCAGACCGAAAAGATCCTGGCTGCACTACAAGGCTTTTTAGCAGAGATAAAACCGGACAGGCTCCTACTATTAGGGGACATAAAGCACAACGTTCCGAGGACGAGCTGGCAGGAGAAGAGGGAGATCCCCGAATTCTTGCGCCGGCTTTCTGCCCAGGTTTTGGTGGAGATCGTGCCGGGAAATCATGACAGCAACCTTGCCGACATGGCCCCCCTGGGTGTGCGGGTGCGTCCGTCCTCCGGTTTTGTGCTGGACAGTGTGGGCTATTTCCACGGCCACACCTGGCCGGATGAAAAAGTTATGCGCGCAAAAGCCCTGGTGGCGGGGCACCTGCATCCGGCGGTAAGGCTCCCAGACCCGTTAGGCCATTCACCTTCCCGCCCCGTTTGGGCAAAAACGCGGCTTGTGAGTCGCGCGGTGCAAGAGCATTACGGTTTTGTCAGGGAGAGTGAGATCATCATCGCCCCCGCCTTCAACATTCTTTGCGGTGGACTGCCCCTCAACGAGCCGGTCGAGGAAATGCGCGGGCCGCTCCTGGCCATGGCCAACTGGGAGGGGGCACGCCTCTATCTGCTGGACGGAACCAACCTTGGCACCCTGGCGGAGATAAAAGCGTTACAAAGAAAGCCTAGCAAAGCCATAAGAATTATTACCGATGCTATTCTTACCAGAGAGGGGATTAAGAAGTGAATGATAAAGAGAGGCTTTTAGAATTGCTCAAGGACAAATCCCTTGAGGTGAGGCCGGTCACCCTGTCCTCAGGCAAAATCAGCGATTATTATATGGACTGCAAGCGCGTTACCTTAAGTGCGGAAGGGGCCTACCTCATCGGCAAGCTGATGCTGGAGATGATCCAGCCGGAGGTATCCGCCGTGGCCGGTCTCACCCTGGGTGCGGACCCCATTGTATCATCCATCTCGGTTGTAAGCCATATGCAAAAGAGAGGCCTGGCGGGCCTGATTGTGCGAAAAGAGCCCAAAAAGCACGGCACCATGAGCTATGTGGAGGGGCCGGCTCTGCAAAAAGGAGCGATGGTCGCGATGGTGGAAGACGTGGTCACCTCGGGAGCATCCCTTCTTAGAGCCATCGATCGCATTGAGGCCGCAGGCTATCGGCCTGTGCAAACACTGACCATACTGGACCGCCAGGAAGGCGGAAGAGAAGCCATCGAAGGACGGGGTTTTAGGCTGCAAGCGCTTTTTACTCGCGATGATTTGGATATAGATAAACGAAAATTATCCTAAACGGGATTCATTTTCCCCTCCAGGGGGCCGCTCTCCCTGGTCAGGGGCATTATCAGGAAATGGGCCGTCTCCCGTTCCGTTATTGTCGGGTCTTGCATCACGCGGCGATACTCCGCCGGGCAGAACGCTGCCGGGTGGCATTGGGAAGGGATCCTTACCCCTCGGATTTGAGCCATCCGGCCCTGCACCGGGTGTTTGCTCTCCCGGCATTGGCTGGGGTTCGGGCACAACTGAAGCCGTAGCCGTAAACGGCGCTTCCAGTCGAAGATTGCGCATGGTCCCATCTTCCGCGTAGGTGATATCAGAAACGATCCAGTAAGTCCCGCTCTGCTCTGCAGTGAGTGAGTAGCTGATCTGTTGCATGACGCCAGGGTACAGCTGTGTGCTCTGGCCGCCCCCGTTCGCGACGACTCCAGAAGGAAGAACGGGCGTGACCACTGCCTGTGTAGGAGTCTGTCCATTGTAGGTCAGCGATACGGTTACAGTTACCATCTGTCCTACTTCTGCCGATGGTATCGGATTCGGATAGGCAGTCAGATCTGCCGCCGCCTGCCCTAATAATAGCCCCACCCCAATGAGCAGAAGAATGTGCCCCAATCCCAAATGCTTCATCGGATCTCTATTGTTCTGCCTGCGAGATTTAAAGATACCTGTCATACGAGATTGATATGAGATATATTCGATGACTTGATACTCATTTCGCTCATTTTGCCGAAACCCTGCTCCTTTCTATACATAAAATACTTATTTGGTTTGGTGATATCATCATCTGATGGACGTCTCTTTCTCAGCCTGGCGGCATTCGCGAGAAGAGAGCTTGCTGCTCAAAGGAGATAGCTTCTCCTTTCTCTTCGATAGGCGCTACACCAATCGGCTCAACCGAATGAGCCGTGTTTTCTTCGAAGCCTATGTTGTGGCCACCAAAGAACTGGCCGCGCAGGAGGACCGCTTCCCCAGCCTTAGCGAGATAGACGCCAAGATGGAAAGCGGGGCCGTTTACGCTTTCAAGGATCGTTTGATGAAGAATACCGAGTTCTTCGAAGAGGTCAAGATCTCCGGCGTCTCCTACCTGGTTCCGCGCGCACTCAAGTTCGTGGATGTTAGCGGTACATATACCGATTTAGTCTTGAACATCGAGGAGGGCATCGTGGTGCTGCCTACGCGAAGGAAGACCCCCTCGCTCCCGGACAGCCCCATGCCGATAGAAGAGGATGAGCCGGAGCCAAAGACATCCAACGTGGATGAGTCCGCAATTAATGCGCCCAAAATTGGCAAAGATCAGGATGCCGAAGCAAAACTGCCGTCTTATCCCCTGCACACACCAGAGGCCTTCGAGGAGATCACCCCGGCAACGGATACATTAGAGGCGCCTTCTCCCAGCGAGCCGGCCGAAAAAATAGTAATAACGACTTGCATCCCGACAAAAGAGCCGGAGAAGCTTCCCTTGACCAAGAAGAAGATGGCAATGCCGCCAAAAAAGGTCACCTTGCTTGGCGCGGCCATCTTGCTGGCTATTTTTGCCGTTGTATCCTTCATTGGCCCAACGCTGGTACAGGCACCGGCACAGCCGACGTTCCTGGTCTTGTATTCCACATACCTTTCCAATTCCAGCAACGAAAGCTATCTGGGCCTGAACATCTCCAACCCAGAGGGAATGACCAATGATATGGAGATGGCTCTGCCCCAGAATATCGACCAGAGCATCAGTGCCAGAGGCGGAATTGTTACCATCTCCCATGGAGAGAATACACTGGTGCGAATGAACTCCACGGGAGACGCCAGCGTGAAGATATATCTGCAGGGCAACTGGACAACAATCCCTGTCGGCCTCAGCTTTTATGCGCCGGAAGGCTTCGAGACCAACCTGCTGGTTCACGGACTGGCATCGACTGTCACACGCAAGAATGAGACCTCGGTCTTGACGTTCAACCTGACGGGAGTTGGGGTAAGCTTTGAGCAGAGCTACACCCGAAAAAATTAGACTGGCGGTAATAGCCAAGAAAAAGGACGCTGATGCGGCTCTAAAAAGGGTAGTCTCTCTTGGTGTTTTTGATAAGAGCCGCAAGGTAATAAAGAGACAGAGCCATGTAGAGATCCCGGTCATCAGATCCGTCTCCGGCTGCCAGCTCGTTTTGCAAGAGGACCCTCTCTTCTACAAGAAAAAGCTGGATCTCTTCCATGCCTTGCAAGGAAAGATTCCCGAAGAATGCATCCATCTTATTCCGCGCGGCTGGTTCTTACTCGGTGAGGTAATAGTAGTCAAAATTCATCCTGACCTGAGGGCGTATGAGCACCATATCGGCCAGGCACTTTTGGACTTTTATCCTCGCTGCTGCACGGTCTTGGCTGACGAGGGCATCTTTGGCCCCTTTCGCGAGCCCGTACGAAGAGTTATCGTCGGCAACAAGACCCAGACGGTGCACAAAGAAAACAAGGTGATCTTCAATCTGGATGCAAGCCTGGTGATGTTCTCGCCCGGGAACCTTATGGAGCGCATAAGAATGAGCCGCTTTGGCAAGGGCGAATATGTAGTGGACATGTTTGCAGGAATTGGCTACTTTACTATTCCCATGGCAGTTCATTCTCTGCCTAGGAAGATCGTAGCCATTGAGTTGAATCCCAACGCCTACCATTATCTCTGCCAAAATATCCGGCAAAACCATGTAGAAGAGATCGTAGAGCCGGTCTTAGGTGACTGCGCGAAGGTGACTCCCTATGCCGTTGCCGACAGAGTAGTGATGGGCATGGTCCAGGTAACCGACCAATACCTGCAAAAAGGCATTTCCGCTCTTAAGCCGGGAGGCATACTGCATTACCATCAGACCATTGCCGCCAGCATGTATCCGGCCGCAGCCATTAGAGATGTGACAGAGGCGGCGGCAGCTTTGGGCCGCCGGGCCGAGATCCTAAATTATGTGCTGGTCAAAAAGTACTCGCCTGGAGTAGTTCATGCCGTGATCGATGCCCGAATCGATAGGGATTTTTAGCAGGAGATATTATTTGCAGCTATGATTGTCACCTGGCAGGGACACTCCTGCTTTTTTTTAAAGAGCGAAGAAGGTCTTTCTCTGCTCCTGGATCCGTTTCATGAGAGCGATGTGGGCTATGCCATGCCGATAACTGAGGCGGACATTGTAATCATAAGCCACGACCATCTGGATCACAATAATGTCGACGCTGCAGGAAGCGACGCAGATGTGATCTTCGGCCCAGGCGAGTATATCAGCAGGGAAATGGAGATCACGGGCATAAAGTCGTATCATGACAAAGAGAGAGGAAAGCTGCGCGGCACTAACACCATCTTCTGCTTTGAGCTGGACGGCATAAGAGTCTGTCACCTGGGAGATTTGGGGCATACTTTGAGCAGGGGCCAGGTTGAGGCCATTGGCCCGGTGGATCTGCTCTTTCTGCCTGTGGGCGGGAGATATACCATCGATGCCGTCGGCGCGAACAAGGTGATGAAACAACTGCATCCGGTGGTGACGATACCCATGCACTATCGGACGGGGGCCCTGGGCTTTGAGCTTGAGCCGGTGGATGATTTTCTTAAAGGCAAGGGGCCTGTAAAGCCGCAAGAAAACCTGCAACTGGCCAAAGAGGATCTGTGCGGTGAAGGCAAGGTGGTGCTCCTTAGCTGCCCTGGGGCCGAAGGGGGCTAGCCAATCGATAGATTAATAACTACCTGCTGCAAGGGTAGAGGCGAAGCCCGGTAGTGTAGCGGTCAATCACAGGAGGCTCTGGACCTCCCCACCCAGGTTCGAATCCCGGCCGGGCTACTTTCTTTTCTGTATCGAATTGCGTTTCAGGGTTCGAGGTGATCTCTCTTCAGCTCGTCTATTGCATCAGGTGTGAGACGGATTTCTGCCAATTGAATGGCACCCATGGAAGAGATCATCCTGATCATCATATCCGAGATAGAGCGTCCAAGATCCTCATCTTTGCTGGATAGAGCCATGGACAGGGCACATCCCAGGTTATAGGCGGTCCAGCTGGCATAAGTGAAATGGACCATAAGGTCCTCCATTCCTCCTTCAATCCAGGGGCCCTCAGAGTCAGGCCCGATCACCCTCGATCTGATACTCTTGAAGCTCTGGATTTTTGCCTCAAACTGAACTAAGCCGTCTATCATAAATACACATCCGGGCGGCATTCAGAGTCCTGTACCATTTCTTCCTTGCACGGCTTTAGGCTCTTTTTGCCCTGACAACAATGACTATCCACTAGCATTCTCGTTCCCATTAATGATTGCTTTGCCACGCATGCCCGAAAACTAGATATATCTATAACGAATATAGTAGTAGTTTGTCGCGTAGTGTTCCAAAAGGACCATGGTCCATAGGCCGATTAAGTCTGTCCGACCAATCATTCTGGCGCAGGATGACAGATTCCATCCTCAATCTCAGCTCGGATCGATCAATAATCCGGGGTCGGAAGGCGCCGCGCAAATTTCGGCGTAGGTCTTCGGCAGTGGCGAAAATCGCCTTTCTAGGCGCAATGCAAGGATCGCCATGGATCATTATGAGGGAAAAACGCGGCGCAGGAATGTGTGGAGGAAAAGGCTAGAGCCAGGCCCCCCATCGACCGATGACCGGGTCCCCTTAAAACGGGCGCTGTGCTAAAATTCCAGTGCTGCCCTAGCCAAAAACTCACACATTGGCCTTAGGCGAGATGAGACGACCGCAATTTTGCGGTTCTGTCCCTCTGAGGAGGGCGCTGTGGATCAGCGTTTTTCTCGCCTTCTTTTCACCTGCAATATCAATAGGCAAGTATAAATAAAAATGAGAATGGGGCGGAACTAAATGATAAAAATAGTTGGAATAATTTTTATAGTTGTTGTACTAATTTCATCGGGATCTGCCAATATTTTCACTGATATCTATGATACGGGCAAAAAATTCGTAGATGATGGCATGGGAAAGCCAAATATTACTCTAGAGAAACATCATACTGAAGTTGGTTTCCCAGGTTTTTCAGGTTACCCAATAGATTGTACATTTACTTTAAAGAATACAGGTGATGCGAACGGTCTTGCTACCGTAGATATAGAGACTGATGCTGGACAACTTCTGAAACAGTTGGTTGATCTAAAGGTGCCAAAAAAAACACCCAGTACATACAATGTAAAATTTGATATGCCTCAGATACTCCCTCCAAGTAGTGATACAATTAAATATAGAATTGAAAGTCAAAGGTCTGCTACCAGTGAGGAAATGATTAAAGCGCTTGAAGACGGAATTAATTTGTTAAAGTAATATTTAGTCGTGCAATATAAAGTAATTATTTTTATTTAATTATATTTCAACTTCACAAGGTTCGGCTATATTTAAATTCAAAATGCGCATTTTACCGCACTCTACTCAGTTCTGAACCAAAAACTTATATCCTATCACTATCATAAGGTTAGTAATGACAAGTAATCGCAAGGTGAGCTAAAATGTGGGACAAGAGATATCCATCAATATTCGATATATTCGAGAGCTTCGCCAAAGGATTTCCCTTTGAGAAGAAGGAAAAGTTCGAAGAGGACTGGTTTAAAGAGCCCTTTGAGGACATGATCAAGAGGTTTGAGGAGAATATGCCCGCCGAGTTCAAGACCTTTGTGCGCGAAGATGAGACACCTGGAGGCGTATCTCGGCGGTACGGCCCCTTCGTCTACGGCTTCAGCTATACGGCAGAGCCGGGGAAGGAACCTGTCTTCAGTGAGTTTGGCAACATCAAGCCATCCCACCGGGGCATCGAGCCCAGCTCCGGCCGTGAGCCACTGGTTGATGTCATGAACGAGAAGGAGAGATACAGGATCTTCGTGGAGCTGCCCGGCGTTGACAAAGACAAGGTGAGATTGGACGTGGCCGAGGACAGTGTAGAGATCAAGACGGATGACGATAAAAATTTCTACAAGATGATCTATCTCGACTGCGCCATCGACACGGACAGCGCCAAAGCCTCCTACAAGAACGGCGTCTTGACACTGGAGCTGGACAAGAAAGAGAAGAGAAAGGGAAAAGAGGTTAAAATTGAGTGAGAAATAATGGGCCGAGATGAAAAATTCGGCCCATTATTTTCAGTTTTTTTTGCAGCCAGCCTAAATCGCAAGGTCTGTTTTTTTGGTAGGAATCATTGCCTACACAAGGCTAATATGGCATTCATATGATTCAAAATAGGATATTATGCGCTGATAAAACGCCAATGTGAAAAATAGCTACTTAAATGCAGGCGGCCCAGGTATGCTGCATGCAAAAGGTGAGCGGCGTTTTGGGGCAGAGCCGGGAGGATGAATATGAAGACACAAACAGCATACTATCCGGCCTGAAGGAGTTGATGCACAACAAGTACGGCGACATAATCCTTCTTTGCAGCGTTACCGTAGCCTTCGGGATGCTATTGGCAGTCTCGGCAATCGGCTGAGGCACTGCCTCAATTAAATATGCCTTTTCGAGAACTGAATAACAAAGATTAAATCACCCTCCGTGCTTTTAAACCATAACGAGGATTGGCATGGACAAGAATGAGTTGGTAAACGAACTCGCCAGGAGGCGCGGCTTTCTCTGGCCCGCCTTTGAGCTTTATGGCGGTGCAGCGGGTTTTTACGATTACGGCCCACTGGGCGCGCCCCTCAAAAGGCGCATTGAAGACATCTGGCGGCAGTACTTCGTCATATCGGAGGGATTTGCAGAGATCGAGGCGCCCACCATCGGCGTGGAGGGAATCTACCAGGCCTCCGGCCACTTGAGCGGCTTTTCCGATCCGCTTACCAGTTGCAAGGAGTGCAAAGAGGTCTACCGGGCCGATCACCTCATCAAGCACATCATCGAGGTGCCCGATGCGCTCAGCAATGGAGAGATCTACAAATGCATTCAGGAAAATGAGATTGGCTGCCCGGAGTGCGGTGGAGAGCTCTCCTCGGTATACGAGTTCAATCTCATGTTCAAGACCATGATTGGCCCGGGCAACAAGATGACCGGCTATCTGCGACCGGAGACGGCGCAGGGCATGTTCATCAACTTCCCCCGGCTCCTGCGCTACTTCCGCGATTCTCTGCCCTTTGCCGCGGTGCAGATCGGCAAGTCCTTTAGAAATGAGATCTCACCGCGTCAGGGAGTGATCCGGCTGCGGGAGTTCACTCAGGCCGAGGCGGAGATATTCATCGATCCAAGGGATAAGAGCCACCCCCGCTTCGCCGAGGTCGCGAACATCAAGATGATGTTCTACTCCCAGGCGGCGCAGGAGAGGGGCGAAGCAGAGGAGATGACCTTTGGCGAGGCTGTGGAAAGGGGTATTGTAGCCCACCAGGCCCTGGCCTACTACGTGGCCCGCACCTATCAATTCCTTCTGGCGGTTGGCGTAGCCCCGGACAAGCTGCGTTTTCGCCAGCACAAAGTCGATGAGATGGCTCACTATGCCGCGGACTGCTGGGACGCAGAGGTCTTTTTGGACCGGCTGGGCTGGATTGAGATCGTGGGAGTGGCGGACAGAACGGACTATGACTTGAAAGCTCACGCCGAGGCCAGCAAAGTCAATCTGAGCGTCTTCGTGCACTACGATCAGCCCGTGAAACGGCAAAAGATGGTCGTCAAGCCGGACTTCAAGGCCCTGGGACCCAGGTTCAAAGCCAAGGCCAAGGCAGTTGGCGAGGCCCTCAAGGCCCTTTCTCCTGAGGAGCTGGCAGCGAGCAAAGGTGATATGATCCATCTGACGATCGAGGGAGAGACAATTGAGATCGAGCCCGCTCTCGTCTCCTTTGAGAGCGTGGTGGAAGAGATTCGTGGGGAAGAGGTCGTACCGCACGTCATTGAGCCATCCTTCGGCATTGACAGGATAATTTACACCGTGCTGGACCACTCTTTCTACGCAGACGAGGTAGACGGCGAGACGCGCGCCGTGCTCAGATTCCTGCCGGCCGTCGCCCCCATTGAGGTGGCAGTTTTGCCTTTGATGGACCGAAAGGAGCTGTCGGATCCGGCCAAGGCCATTTTGCAGGAGCTACGGACACGCGGCATGCGCGTGGACTACGATACATCCGGATCGATCGGGCGAAGATATAGGCGCAACGATGAGATCGGCACACCCTTCGCTGTCACTGTAGATTATGATACTCTCGAGCAGGGCACGGTTACCATTCGAGACCGCGACAGCATGGAGCAGGTCAAAGTCCCGCGCTGGCAAATTGCAGACAAGCTAACTGCAATGCTTAGCGGACTCCTCAAGTTCCAGGATGCGGGAGATCTGGTTCTGCCCTCAAAGAAGGAGTAAGCAGGGAGACGGATCGTGCCGGAAATGGCCTTAGAGTGGCGCGCCAAGCTGGTCAAAGAGATACGCAGAAAGGCCATTCACCTCACCGGTCTTTCCGTGCCCCTGGGCCTCATCTTCCTGGGCCGTACGGTTACGGCGGCAGCAATCGCTCTGGCAATGGCTGCATCTTTGCTGCTGGAGGCGGCGCGGCTGAAGGGAAAGATCCGGCTGCCTGAGATACGCGATCACGAAGAGACAAAGGTTGCCAGCTACATTTATTACATGGCGGGCAGCCTTCTCTGCGTGCTGCTCTTTTCGCCCATGGTCGCTGTGACCGCCATGCTTTTTCTCATTCTGGGAGATACGGTAAGTGGCCTTGCCGGCTCCATTTTGAAAAACTGCGATGTGCGAGGCGCGGCTGCTCCCGCGGGGAGAGGGCGCATCAAGCCCCTGCCCGTTGTCGTTGCCATGTTCACCGCCTGTCTTCTTATCGGCTACCTTACCTCCGGCTTTTCCGGACTTTCCGTTCCCGTTTACCTGGCAGGAGCGGCAGCAGCTACCTTCGCCGACGGCGTAGCGATTATCATTGGAAAGAGAAGCCTGGACGACAACTTCTCCATACCTATATTTTCAGGCACTTTCATGAGTGTTGTCGCTCTAATTCTTGATTCATCGCTGCACTGAGATAGGATCTCATTCGCGTCTTCGCGCGAGATCCCGGGTATCACGCGAAGGCGCGAAGACGCGAAGTCCCGATAAGGGGAAGACAATTCTTGCCCGATCCGTATTGATTTTTGCCTTGACCGATGACGCATGGAAAAGGTTTTTTAAAGTATGCCATTGTATCATTTCACGCTCACAAGCGGCAATTGCTGCTTGTTAAGGGAATTAGGAGGAAATGGAATGGATATTATTCTGATCGGTCCACCGGGATCCGGCAAGGGCACACAGGCCAAGATGATCGTAGACAAATACAATGTTAAGCACGTCTCCACCGGAGACATCCTGCGAGAGAACGTTCGCAATGGAACTCCTCTGGGCATTGAGGCCAAGAAGTTCATGGAATCCGGCAAACTGGTTCCTGACACTCTTCTCATTGATATCATCAAGGATCGCCTGGCCAAGCCTGACGTCAAGGGCGGCTGGATGCTGGACGGCTTCCCCCGGACCATGCCCCAGGCAGAGGCACTGGACAAGATCCTTCCCAATCTAGGCCAGAAGATCGATGTGGTTCTGAACATCGATGTTCCCGATGCGGAGCTGGTCAAGCGTGTCACAGGCAGAAGGATGTGCAAGTGCGGAGCCACTTACCACGTTACGTTCAATAAGCCCAAGGCGGAAGGAAAGTGCGATGCCTGCGGCGGCGACCTGTACCAGAGGGCAGACGACACTGAAGAGACCGTCAAGGAGAGACTGACTGCCTACCACGCCCAGACACAGCCGCTCATCGACTACTACAACAAGAGGGGCATCGTCGCCACCGTTCTCGGTGTGGGCGATATCAAGACCATCTTCAGCGAGGTAGTCAAGGCTCTGGATAAGATTTAGAGAACCTCTTCACAACTCTTTTTTAAGCAGAATTTTTATGGGGCAATCCAATACTAAATATCATGAATTACCTTAACTCTTAGCTTTGAGAAGTCATCTTTGATCTCAACCAGGAAGCCCATGCCGGCAAAGATCTCCTCCAGCTCAATGCGCACGAATTTCTTGGGCGCATCCGAGCCGAAGATGAGGGTGAACTCATTCTTGCCGGTTTTGCTCATATTAAAGAGGTTGCAGATCTCAAGTCTTCTCAAGATGCTCTCCGCATTGAAGAGCTTGTGTTTGAACTGCTCGGCATGAGCCCGGCAGACCTCTTTATGCATATTCCAGAACTTTTCCTTGTCCGGATGAGTTTCAATGAAGCTTAGAAACATTATCCAGTGATCGATATCCAGGATCACATGTTCGCCTGCGGAGAGCATTTCTGCATGGGTGTAAACCTTCTTGTCCTCGGCGAAGTCAAAAAGCATCTTGTGTTTGCCAAAGAACTTCAGGGACTCTCGCATCAGCTCGCTCTGGGACATGCCAAGGTCTTCCTTCATCTTCTTGGACAGGCCGGCCGTCTCTTCATCTAACGCGATGGTAATTCTTTCCGGTGACTTCATTTGATCCCCTGCATTTATCTCTACCAATACAGTCCCCCTTATGCTATATTACCTTTATCAAGCATTATCTTTTTATACTGATGCCGGAATATGTATTCCTAGCACTTTTGCGCCTATGGTGCCATCACTGTAGACCGACATTGTTAAATTCAAACGAGAAATGACCTTATCTCATGGACTCGTGGATGAAGGATGGAAAAAAGTACAGCGAAAATGACAAAAAAAAGCTGGAGAAAGGATCAGGCTTTGTCAAGGTCTGGACACTGATCAGCAACTGGCTCTACAGGGTAGTATCCTGGTAATCTGAGCCAATATCTGGCACTTCAAAAACGAATATATTTATAGTATAACTATTTTGCTTTAATTGTCCCACCTAGCATTGCCGTTCTCGTCTTTAGCTGGGCCATTACTTCGTCTCTGCCTGATCCCGTGGCCAATATGGACAGGATTGGATCGTCTGCGGCTATTCGCGATCCCTTTCCTGGCACATCTGCCGTCCAGTCTCTGACCAGGTCCGCCTCAATGGTCAGATCGCAGGGGGCATAGACTATGATTCTGCCTGCGGTGCAACGAGGCGGGGCTGGCAGCTTTGGAAGCCTTCCCAAAAAGGATTGCAGATGAGCCTGGAAGACATTGTCTCCGCCGGACAATTCCACAGTATCCAGGCTGCCCTGAAAACGACTATTGACCTCGACCACCACGGGACCTTTTTCGGTGAGCAAAAAATCAACACCGTTGCTGCCCACGAGCCCCAGCTTCGCTATAATCTCTTCTGCCATCTGCCCTATGCCGCATTGCGGGGGAGCGAGGGGCGTGATGTTCCCGCTGTACCTGAACCCTTTCGCCCCGGCCCAGGAGAGGCCGATGAGCTGCTCGTTGACGGCAATGGCGCGCGCGGCGCGACCGCTCCCAATGACCGAAACACTGGCGGGACAGCCAATGATCAGCTCCTGGGCGATTAGGTCATCCTCTATGCCCTTATCCCCCGTGCTCTCATGCATTTTAAGCTCTGAAGGTCCCTCAACGATCCTGCATCCCACCCCTCCAGCGCCCTTGCGCGGCTTGATCAGGAAGGGAAAACGCAGATTATGCGCGACATCGGCAATCTCTGTCTCTATGAAGGGAAAGCCCTTCTCTTCCAGCCAGCCAGCCATCCAGAGCTTATCTGATACCTGAGCGGTTTTTTCAGGCGGGTTATTGAGCACAGGCACTCCTCGAACAGACGCCTCTTCCAGGCCTGGTCCCAGCACGACGGCATCAGGACGAAACTTTTCCACATAAAACGGAAGATGCTCTTTTGCCCCGTCGCGCGGCATTTTAGCCGTCTCTTTTGCCCATCTGGCCAGATCCACATCGCAGTAACAATCAACCGCGAAAACCTCATGGCCAGCCCGGCTAGCTGAGTGGGCAATGTGTCTGATGTTGATGCCAATTACTAATATTCTCATTTGCCCTTCACTCTTCTTTTTCCGGGCAGTATTCCGGATACAATACCTGTTTTCCTCGAGCCGTGGGCACAATCTTAAGGCCGCCCTCAAATGCCTCCTGAAGCTCCCGACCCATAAAGATCCGATC